>Ga0075123_10000211_pt1 | contig 30327 bp, 34 predicted proteins | sample AntAceMetag02UKX_FD_69808 | JGI IMG/M metagenome (GOLD analysis project Ga0075123, IMG submission 69808) | Saline lake microbial communities from Ace Lake, Antarctica - Antarctic Ace Lake Metagenome 02UKX | ecosystem: Environmental > Aquatic > Non-marine Saline and Alkaline > Saline | place... | reverse complement strand
GTGAAGGTAAAATTGTCCTTCTGTAATATAGCCCGTATTATCTGGCACCGGATGGGTAACATCATCGCCGGGCATGGTGGTTACTGCCAGTACAGTAATCGAACCCGAGCCTTCAAAGTCAACTGCCTTTTCATAGCGCGCAGCTAACTGGCTGTACAAATCTCCGGGATAGCCTCGGTTTGAAGGAACCTGCTCCATAGTAATGGCGATTTCTTTTAAGGCATCGGCAAAGTTGGTCATGTCGGACAATAAAACAAGCACCTCTTTTCCCTTGAGCGCGAATTGTTCGGCAACTGCCAGGCTCAAATCAGGCACCATCAGACTTTCAACAATCGGGTCGGCTGCTGTATTCATAAAAAATATTGACCGAGACAGTGCTCCGCCTTGTTCGAGTGTATTTTTAAATTTCAGATATTCATCATATTTCAACCCGATACCACCGAGGATAATCATGTCAACTTCGGCTTGAAGCGCGATGCGAGCTAATAATTCATTATAGGGTTCGCCTGATACCGAAAAAATCGGCAGCTTCTGGGAAACAACCAGCGAATTGAACACATCAATCATGGGAATATTGGTTCGAATCATTCGGTTGGGAATAATTCTTTTTGCCGGGTTAACGCTGGGACCAGCCACGGGTATCAAATTTTCCGTTAACAGCGGACCCTTATCCCGGGGATTGCCGGCGCCATCAAAAATCCTGCCCAGCATATCGTCAGAAAAAGTTATCTCCATCGGTCGCCCCAAAAATCGAATTTCGTCATTGATGGATACCCCGCGGCTGCCAGTAAATACCTGGAGTGAAACCAAATCGCCATCCAACTTAATAACCTGTGCCAGTGATTTTCCTCTATGGGTGGTAATCTCCGCCAATTCCTCGTAACCCACATCATCGGCTTTTACCGTAATTACGTTACCGCTTATTTGTAAAATTTTATTATAAACTTTTCTCATTTTCCGAGTACTCCTGAATTAATTTTTCAATGCTGCTTTCTTGATTCTTAAACTCGGTAGAACCCATAGTAATATAGTTCCAATCTATGAACGATTGACGCAATTTATTAAAAAATTTCCTGGCTTGTTGTTTCTCATCTAAAATAAAGACAGTGTCCAGCACTTCTTTAACTTTATTGAAAACGTACTGTTGCCTTTCTTTATCTGTCGCTGCATCAACTTCATCAAACGCATTTTGCTGTAAAAATACACTATCCAAAAATTCAGATTTTAAATACAGTTGAAAGTCCTCAACCGAAGTTCCTTCCTCACCAACCACCATCATCATCTGGTTGACGTCGTTGCCTCGTTGCAAAATATCTTTTGCTTCATCAATGAGATTTTGCGGGATAAAACTTTGATATTTAGTCCAGCTTTCCAAAGGATGAATTGAAGGAAATCTTCTGGCATTGGCTCGGTCACGTGAAAGTCCCAGAAATGCGCCAACTACTTTCAGTGTAGATTGTGTAACAGGTTCTTCAAAATTACCGCCAGCAGGGCTGACAGTTCCACCAATGGTTAAACTTCCCATTTCGCCTGTATTCAATTCAACCAAACCCGACCGTTCATAAAATTCAGCAATCCGAGATTCCAGGTAAGCGGGGAACGCTTCTTCACCGGGAATTTCTTCCAGTCTGCCTGAAAGTTCGCGCATCGCCTGTGCCCAGCGGGAAGTGGAGTCTGCTAACAATAAAACATCCAGCCCCATTTGCCGATAATATTCACCAAGCGTAACCGCGGTGTAAACCGAAGCCTCACGAGCTGCAACAGGCATGGAACTGGTGTTACAAATAATTATAGTTCTGTCCATCAGCATTTTGCCAGTGCGCGGGTCTTCCAGTTCCGGAAATTCTCTTAACAGTTCGACAACTTCTCCAGCGCGCTCGCCACAGGCAGCTACAATAATAACATCTGCCTGGGCATGACGGCTTAAAATGTGTTGCAGCACAGTCTTGCCAGCGCCAAACGGCCCGGGAACGCAAAAAGTTCCGCCTTTTGCCACAGGGAAAAATGTATCAATAATTCGAGCTTGAGTTACTAATGGTTCAGTGGGGACGACTTTATCACGAAAAGCTTCAATTGGAATTTTAACAGGCCAGGTGAAAGTCATGGTAATTTTATGTATCGCACCTTTTTCATCTTTAAGTTTAGCGATAACATCATTTATTGCATACTTACCAGCTTTAGCAATTTCTTCAACATTATATTCACCCATCAAATTAAACGGCACCATAATCGCATGTTTGAATATTCCTTCGGGAACATGGCCCAACGGTATGCCCCGAATGACGACATCGCCTTTTTTTACGGATGGAGTAAATTCCCATTTTTTCTTTTCGTCAAGCGGTTTCATTTCCACGCCACGGGGGAGGAAAAATCCGTATTTCGCCGCTAAATCGTGAAGTGGATTTTGCAGACCGTCGTACACCTGTGTTAAAAGTCCCGGTCCCAGTTGCACCGATAACAACTCGCCGCTGAATTCAACCATATCGCCAATCTTCAATCCTTTGGTGCTTTCAAAAACCTGCATATAAGCTACGCCTTCTCCGATGCGAACAATCTCAGATTTTAACCGTTCATCTTCTTTTAAAATATAGCCGACTTCATTCTGCATTATATTTCCATCAACCGCAACAGAAACCATGTTGCCGCTAATTCCAATTATCTTCCCAGTGGTTAGGTTCATATAGCTACCTCATAAAGCGTTTCAAATTTTTTCAGTCCCTGCTCTTTGTTAAATATAAAATACCTGCGCAATATTTGTAATTTTAAAAAATATAAAATAATAAATCCTAAATCAAAATGATGTTCGCGCTCTTTTTCATCAATAAATTGCCATCGCAGTTCCATTAACTTTATTTCCACCTCCAGCGGATTACCTTCTTTGATTACTGAGACAGGAAAACTAACTAATTTATAATCTAAATTGCGTCGTTGTGCCTCTCTCCATTGGGCGATATCAGTTCGCATTTGCGATTCAAAATTTTTATAAATTTGAAAAATGTGATGGCACTTTCTTTCAACAGAAAAATCATTTATATCAACTTTCGACAAAATACTGTAATCTTTTGCACTCAACCACTTTTGCGCTTCATCTAAAAAATGTTCAATGGTCAAATCTGTTTCTTTTGCAAAAAACAGCGTTGAAAGCTGTGATATAAAATAATAGTATTTATCCATCTTATTTGTCCAATATTTCTTTCAACCTGGGATTTATCAGCGACTTCAAAACATCGGCAATTGCCTCATCAGAAAAATCATAATAAACTTGCTCACCCTTTAAACCGATACGAAATCCACTGCTAATATCAGTACTGACCCTTATATTCACCGAGTCCTTTAATTCCTTTTTTAAACCTGTGAATAATAAATTTTCCAATTCTTTTTTATCTTTGTCATTGATGGTAATTTCAGTATTATCGTCCTTTGCCCAAATATTAATAATATTGGTTATCAGTCTATTCAGAAAGTCAGGCGTTAATACCGCTGCCACCTGTTTTTTAAAAACGTTATCAAATAAGCCGGTAATTTTCTCTTTTAGCAAAAGTTCTGTATTGCGGGCAGCTTGTTTCAAATCCACTTCAGCATTCTGTTGGAATTGAGCTGCCTGCCTTTTTCCGTCTTCGACAATTTTATCTGACTCTTTTTTTGCCTCATTTAAAATTGAAGACGCCTTTTTTTTCGCTTCATTAATTAACTCATCCGCTTTGAGTTGAGCTTCATCAATGCCTTCTTTTCTTATTTTTTCAATCAGGCTGTCTAATTTGACATCCATCTATTTTCCTCCTGAATTTTAACTTTCTTTATTGCTCAAAAAAAAATGATTCGCCGCCGAGACGCAAAGTGCGCAAAGTTTAAATATTCGACTATTGTTTGTTCCATTTTTTTAATTGTCAAACAAAAAAAATCAATTACAAAATTAATTTATTTTGTTATTTATTTTTTCTTTGCGGGTTTGGCGACTTTGCGGTATAATTTTTTCAATAAAAACATTGCTTAAACTTTTAATACAATCATTACAGCCAAACATTTTATTTTCTTTTTTCTTTTTTCATTCCCGATTTTGCCCAGCGAGTGCCCAAAGTTATGCTAGCAACAATTCCGATAATGATACCGTAGGTTACACTTTCCATTAACTTGCCCAGCAAGAAACCCAATAATACTCCTACTGCTACACCAGCCCATAAACGAATGCGGGCGTTTGTCGGAAGTGCGCTCATAAAAACGTACCTGTTACTCTCGTACTACAAAATAAATATCTAAATTGCTAATAAATTCAAATAAATTGTTGAGTAAAAATCTCAAAATAAATAGTTTTAATTATAATGAAATTTGATAAAAAAAGCAAGCTATTTTTCTAAGGATTAGTATTACCGCACATATCGAGTTGACGAAGAATAGTCTGCTTTATAAAATATCAAACTTAAATCAAAAAAGATTAAACTTTTGTTACATCTCACAACACGCTAGCACCCTATGATGGCATTTTGATTTCGTAATATTTTCCTTGACTTTTCAAATAAATTATTTTATCATATAGTTAATTATTTCAGACAGTTCTTTGTTTGCCGAATATTTTAATCCCCACTTAACACAGGCGAAAATTGTACCGCTTTTAATTAATACTCTTCAGTCATAATTTTTGCAGCTTTCTCAAGGGGTTACAAATATTCACTTTTCATATATTTGGGGATTTTAGATAAACGGTTTATTTAATAAGGTAAAATTCATGCAGCACTTTGATAAAAAGAAAAAAACACAGATAGGAATCGATAAAAATCTAATCACAATGTTCCTCAAAATGACTCCCGATGAACGCCTCTTATCAAACGATAATGCAATATGTACAATTATGGAGCTTAGAAATGCCTTTAAACGAAGAAAAGCCCAAAGCGGTCGATCTAAGCGCTCTTCTTAAGGGTCTTAATGAAACTGGTATAGAGTTTATTCTTGTTGGTGGTTTGGCTGCTGTTATCCAGGGAACGCCTATTACGACATTCGACTTGGATATTGTCCATCGCCAAACTGATGGAAATATCAGCAAGTTAATAAAGTTTCTTAAATCGGTGGATGCTTATCATCGTCGTCCCGACGATATAATAATAGAACCGACAAAAAAACAGCTTAAGAAAAAAGGGCACATATTATTAACAACACGCTTTGGTCCCTTAGATGTTTTGGCTTTCATCGAAAAGGATTATGGTTTCGAAGAACTATTATGCAATACAGTCGAAATTATCTTTCAGGGGCACAAAGTCTATGTTCTTAGTCTGGAAACTATCATCAAACTTAAACGTGATTCAAAAGATCCGAAAGATATGTACCGCATGCCGATTCTGGAGGAAACCTTGCAACAACGTATTGAAGATAATGGATAATAAATCAGCAAAAAAGTCATTTATTTATATAGTGGGGGCTTGCACATTTTTTCTATTAGTTGTTAATACTGGTTTGGAAAGTAAAATGCTTTAAAAAAGAAGCTGATAAATGTCTCTATATAATCAAAATTTTAATTTAACGGGCGGGATAAATTAAGTTCGCCAAGGCGAATCATTACAATAATTGAAATCCGCCGAAGTTACACATGTTGAATCTGTAACATATTGATTTGAAACAAATTTAAAAATTGAAACGGGAAAGTTATTTAATCCAGCTCCCTTATTTTATAAGAAAAATACAAATTATGTCATCGGGTGTGCTTCTTTAGCCGTAACAACAAAAGTTTCATAAAGCAAAACAGCACCGAATGCTATGTAACTTACCCACAGTACATTAACAAAAAGTCCCACAATACCAGCAGCGATTTCGTAAGGGATAAAAGGTATAAGGCTTAAACCCTTGGCAAGCAAGAGATGGATTAAATTAAATATTGGTTTAGCTAATATTGCAACAATGACTGTATATAGAACACATCGTTGAACCTTTTTAATATTTCCCTTTCCACCCGCATTATAACCAAAAAACATATTTACAAATCCTAAAATAAATGCTAAAATTATCACAAGATAGGTGATAATACCGAAGGCATTAATTTTTATCCAATATGTGGGCGGAGTGGGCGCAAACCATTTGGAAAAACTCGAGCTTGTTTTTTTTGATTGTGTTTGACTTTGGTAATCTTGAGTTGTATTTGATCCTGGTTCAAATTGAGATAAGAGCAGTGAAGCGCTCGATAACAAACAAATGATTAATACAACAAGTATTAATTTCTTTTTTTCGATCATTTTAAATTACCTGATATTATCATTGTAGGATTTTTTGATACAATTATTTTTTTCTTGTTTCTTCAACGAAAATTTTGTAAATTGAATTTTAATTCTTAATTCTATTAACAACTGAAAACTAAAATGCAAAGCAAAAAAAAATCGATAATTGAAAACGACATTATTCTTGTGTACATAGAAAATAAACCTTTATTTTTCGCCCGTGTAGAAAAAATTTATCCCGATATAAAGCCCAGATGGTGGCGAGTAAAAATATTAATTCTGCAAATTCCCGTAGTCGTGGCTACCTGGATATTAGATAATGAACAGATCCGCGGCGCTGAATTTACAATGAATGGAACACCTGTTCGTATTGAAAAAATTGTAACTCCTGTAGATCACGAAAATGAAAATAACCCAGGAATAGAAAAAAACGGACATCAGCAAAAATCAAACAAACAAGCACATATTATTTCGTTGAATAAAAATCCCAAAAAACATTAATTAAAATTTGCCCTGAATTATTTATTAACCGCTAAAATTATAATGCCCGAAGAGTACGCAGCGACGCAAATTTTTAGAAATATGATACTTAAGCTTTTTGATAATGAATTTGAAAACATAAATCCAATTATTTTTATTGATATATCTTAAGTCTTTATTTCTTTGCGCATCAGCACTTTTACAGTGAAAATTTATAAATACTTTTCGTTTAATATTCCTCTTTTATGCAGCTCTTTATAAAGTTGTTTTGCATTAAAAAATTGAATCCCATCAAAACCAACCTGTTTAGCCGCTTCAATATTTTCCAACATATCATCAATGAATAAACATTCTTTAGGTTTTGTTTTTAATTGTTTTGCAACGTGTTGGTAAATCTCCAAATCAGGCTTTTTCATTTTTAATTTAAAAGAAACAAACTTGTTCGAAAATTTTTGCAATACCGGAAAATTCTGCTCACAATACTCAAAATGCCAAGGATCAACATTGGAAAGCAAAACTAAATTATCTTGTTTTTCAAATAACTCATCAACTATCAATGCAGTCTCATCAATTTGTTTACCAAGCATTTGCAGCCATAATTTTCTAAAACGTTCAATAGAAATAAAATGATTGAAATATTTGCAAATTTTTTCATGAAATTCTTCGGGTGATACTTTGCCTGCCATGAAATCGATATGAACGCCATTATTTCTATTATTTGTCAATTCGGATGGGTCAATTTCAAACTCAGCAGCAAACTTCTGCACGAACTCTGGAAAAACAACTTTCACTAAAACCTGTCCTAAATCGAAGATGATATACTTTGTCATTGAACCTTTCTGTTTTGAAGTGGAAAATAGTTTAATTGATTTTTATTTACATTTTTAGATATTAATCATAGTCAATTTTTTTTTTAAAAACAAGCAAAAAAAATCTAATAATATTGAAAAAACGAATTTTTTATAAAGGGCAAAAAACAGGACATGATAAATTTTCTCCTACAGAAAAACTACCAGCGAAACAAATTGTAAGAAGAATATTTTTTCTGCGCCAGCTCTTTTCTGTGAGCTATTTTCATAGTTTGCTGACGGTTAGTTAGTTAAAAAACTCGTTAATCAATTGTTCACTAACTGAGTAGGTCGATATTTTCTTATTCATAATATCTGCTATCTGTGCAGTCAACTTTTCCATATTCTCTAATTGCCAGAATTCATCTATCATTCTTTCTTGAACAATCTGTTTAACGTAATTCTCTATTCTTTGTTTTCTTTTTTCTTCCCTTCGTTTAGATTTTTTCTGAAAATTTTGATGATCGTTCAATTTTTCCACGACCTGCTCAATCCCCTGACCAATATTTGCAATTGTCTTAATGACTGGTGGTTTCCATGGAAGGGTTTTTTCTTTGAACTCCAACACCTGTTCAGTTTCTAAAATAGTACGTTCAACGCCATCGCGGTCAGCTTTATTAATAACAAAAATATCCGCAATTTCCATCAGTCCAACTTTCATCGCCTGAATTGAATCACCCGAATCCGGCACCAGGACGACAACTGTTGAGTCGGCTGCTTCAACAATATCAATTTCGGACTGTCCAACACCGATGGTCTCAAGAATGATAATGTCCATTCCAAAGCCATCCAACAGATCGGCTGCTTCCTGTGTGCGTTGCGCTAATCCGCCAGGGTTGCCCCTGGTTGCCATACTTCTTATAAACACACCAGAGTTAACTGACAAATCATTCATCCCGATTCGATCCCCTAACAGCGCACCGCCAGTATAAGGACTGGTGGGATCTACTGCAATAATTCCGACGCTTTTTTTGTGATGTCGATAAATTTTTGTAAGCGAATCAACAATCGTACTTTTACCGACGCCGGGCGGACCGGTAATGCCAATGCGAAAAGCTCTGCCGGTTCTGTAATAAATGCAATCCAATAACTGGTTAACATTATTCTCTTCATTCTCAACAATAGAAATCAACCGAGCCAATGCCCTGCGATCTCCGGACAAATATCGTTTTAATAAATCTTCCATTTAATATTGAACGTCCTCTTTTTTAAATTTAAATAAATCTATTATCATCTTCGGTTTTTCAATTTCTTCTCTGACCACTTTTAGGTAACCAGATTTTGATTCAGTTTTTATCGACCATTTCACTAATTTAATTTCACCATTTTCGATTTCAATTCCACAAATACTGTGAGGATGAATACAACTGCCTGCATTAAAATATAATGAACTGTTATCTTTTGGGAAAACAGGTCTATGAGTATGCCCAGCAATAAGAATTTTCCTGTTCTCGTTTGCCCACTCTTCAAGTTTTTTTCAACTTTCTCACGTTTTTTTTGATTCATAGCAGGACTTGTGGGATCACTGAAACCTGCTTGTTGTAGGTGACTCCAAAAGTGTCTTACGAAAAAGCAGCTGAACCGCCAGAACCGATTAGCTACCATATCCACTTGATGACCGTGAGTAAGGAATAAAAACATACCATATTCAGAATATTTCAGTTTCAATCCTTCATGAATCTTTATTCCCTGGAACAATGACTTTAATTTTTCTTCTCTTTTATTATAGATACTGAATAGCGTTTTTTCTACTTTTTTTGGATTTTTCCGCTCCATATCATGATTGCCAAAAATCAGATATAACCGTCCTTGCTGATAATACTGCTGCATCAAACTAAATACTTCTTCATAAGCTTCCCAGATATGAACAAACTCCTTATTTTCCCAGAGTTCATCTCCATCTCCAATTTCGATATATGTAAAACCCTTCACATAATAGACATGCAGTGCATGTAAAAATATATTCTCATTATGAACGAAATTATCGGCATAACCTTTATCTCCACGATGGCAATCACTGAAAAGAATGAATTTGGAACTATCGTCAAATTTGATCACATCTGAGGATTTAAACAACTTGGTTAAACTTTTGCTTGCTGACATTTTAAACCTCCCTTTTTGTTACATCAAAATTCCACAATCCTAAAAGTTTAAAATGATTTTTCTGGAAGTTAAGTATCTAAATTAAAAGGATCGTTCAATTCGGATATTTAATCAGCGAAAACAAATCAGCAGCATTAGCAAAAATACACTCATCAAATTTCATGTTTTTAATAATTTTATAATTTTTGTCCAACGGATTTTTGATGTGTATAGCATCCCAAAATAATTTTAACCATTTAAAAATATTTTTGCTTTTGGTGTAACTCAATTCTGAAGCTGGGATTGGATAATCACTTCCAAATAAAATTCTTTCATGTGGAATCGTATTTTTGATCTTTTCAATGTAATGCGCACGCAAGGGTGTAGCAACAGCTGATAAGTCTGTATAAAGTTTCCAGTTGTTATTTTCAGCTTCGTTGAACAATTTATAAAAATCGTCCAGATCATCCTGATAATCAACATCAAAGAATCCAAAATAGGGCAAACCACAATGGGCGAGTATGACTGTGACGCCCTCATCAAGAGCTTTTCTCAAATATTTTGGATTGTTGTATTTGTCATATTTTTTGTTAGATGTCGGGATAGTATATTCCGGTCCTGTGTGGCACAAGAGTGGCAAGTTAATATTTGATAATTTTCTGTAAAACGGAAGACATTTATCATTTGAAGGATCGATCACTTGTGATGAAGGGATCCATTTGCAAAGCACTGCCTTATTTTCAAGACAATAGTCTAATTCATCACTCCAGTCTTCCCGGTAAGGATGCACTGAAGCGCCGAATAGAATTCTTTCATGCTCTTGCGCTAATTTAACGATGTAGCTATTGGGGACACATAAATGCGTCCATTCCTTGTGAACGGTTCCGCTCTCGCCATAAACTTCATCCATAGCAAGTAATACTGATTTATCAACTTTTTTCGACTTATTAATGGCTTTGCTTAACAGCTTGAGTACTCGTTTGATGTCCACTTTTTTGAACAGTGAATGAGTAATAAACAGCATAAGGTAATAAGCAGCAGTTTTTTCAAAATCTTTTGACCAATAACAACCGCTCTCTTCATCTCGTGGAGCGCCAAAATGGACATGGATATCAATTACTTCATTGTTCATTGCTTTCCTCTTATTATAAACGCTTCACAAATTACCAAACCATATTTCTAAATCTTAATCCAAACCTTTGCCTTTACCCTTGCCTACTAACTAATACAACCTAAACTGTTTCCCAATAATCAAACCAGAATTTTTCTCTTGCATAATTCCCCACACATTAAATTGTCGGATTCCAATCCCCATTAAAACAGCAGGTTTATAATTTTTCCCAGTAGCGCCAATTCCACCCTTTAAAGTGAACCATGGCTCTTTCAATTTTTTATAATCTTTAAACAACTCTTTATATCCTCTCAGCACAGCTTCCAATTCAACAATATATTGCTTCATATTTTTTCCAGTTGCATCGTACCAGGCAATCGTTTTATCGTAATTAGCTAATAATGAATCTTTTAGCGCTATCTGCATTTCCGCATCCAACAGATCCCGTTTCATTTTGAGCATATCCTTTTCCATCTTTTCTGTAATCGCAAGATAGGTTTTGTTTCCTGTCTTGACGAGTAAACACCCATTGGGATACTTTTTAATAATTTCACATTGAGGGTTTTCCTGGCTTAGAATGATCTCACTATTAATCAAAACTAAACTAACAATCAAAAACAGCAATTTGTAAATTTTCATGGTTCCCTCCTAAAATACCTTTATTCATTGCCAAATGCCGCCATAAATTCATCATGAAGATCATCTCCAGAAAGATTATCAATTCGTTCTTTCTCAGCTTGATTTTTAGCATTTATTTCCAATATCATTTTTTGATATGCGGCTCGCTGTTCTTCTAATTTTGCTCTAAGCTGGCGTAGTTCTTCCTCCGAAGTTTCATATTCACCTTTCAAATCTAACAACGATTTTTCCTTTAATTTAAGCTTTTCTTCACGTTCCTTTAATTCTTTTCTCAAAGATTTAACGCGATATTGCCTGAATAGCGTGATCCCAAAAACAGCCGCTATCGCGCCAATAATAAATAATAGGTTTTTTCTACTTTTTATTGATTGTTCTCGTGTTTGGGTAAACAATAGGATAATCAAAATTAAACCAATTATGGCCAAAGCAATGGTAAGATCGAAACTAATCATTCTGATACCTCTTTTTGTTTTTCTCTTTTCTTTTTGCTTTTCTTTTCAATTGTTGTAACAAATTTATGCAGCGGGTTTGATCCTAATCCAATAATAAATCCCGAAATAGCAATCCGCAAATCAAGGGATTTAATTTGAATGATCCACAAAGAAGAATCGCTCATCGCTTCCTGCCATGTTTTTATTAAATCTATCTGCATCCAGAAAGCTAATCCAATACCTAAAACGATACTTATTATTTTACTCCAGGAATTAATGGACACAGTACGCACTAAATCTCCAGAAAGTACAGGTACAGTACCTGAATAGTTATCGGTCTCATTCAAAAGCTTTTCCCGAAATTTATTCAAAATGGATGTTAAATTCTTTTCGCTCGCATATTCAACAATTCTTATTTTATTTGCTAAATTATTTCGAACTTTGTAAGTCTTTACTGTCCAGAATCGGTGCCAATTTAAACGGCTGTCAAGTAGATCATAAATAGCTTTAAGAATTTCCAATAGTCTTTCAATTAAAAAGGACAGCGCTAATGCCAATGTTAATAAAACAGTAACTTCCAAAATTACATTCATGACTGTGCCTCCTTTCTTTTGATGTAAAGATATGGTTTCAGTTTAAAAGCCTCTATCTTCTCTTTAACATCCTCAGATTTTTCCCAGCGATCACCAAAATATTCAATCCATCGCCGAAATTCACCATAAGGAAACGTAGTACCCGGACAGGTTTTACTTGAAATTATTTTGTGAGGGATTATGCTTTTTTCAAAATCAATTTTTATATCATAAAGATACGACCAAAGTGTAATTACCCTGGCTGTGCTTTTAAGTTGTTCTTCGGTGGGTTTTCTATTACCTAATTTTCCATCAGCATTTGCGTTGGGAACAGAGGAATTCGTTTCAAAATTTCCATTTAATGCTATTCCTAATGAATTCATATTATTACCTGCTGCATGATTACCATAGCGATCCCAACGACAAAAAGGATGAATTGATCCATCGGCAAGAATAACACAATTGTATCCGGTAAGCCAATGATTACCCTGGGAGTCTGCTTTATCTTTGATTATCCTCACAACATCTTCAAACGTACTGCGGCTGTCCATTGTTGTATGATGGAATACTATTAAGTCGGGATCTTTTTCCCTAAGATGAACCCATTCCAATTTATCCCGATCAACTCCGCCTTTATAGGGGATATTAAGCCATAGCGAATCTGAACTAAAATCTACTTTAGGAACAATAGCTGGCGCTGAAGGCTTAACTTCCTCCTTTACCTTCTCTTCAACTTCTTCAAACATTTCCTCATTAACTACGATTTTATTTTGTGTTACGAATTTTACCAAAGTGTGCATGGGTCCGCTGCCGCCGCCGATCAGTAACCCCGTCATAATAAAATCTAACCATTCAGGCATGACTGGTTGATTTAACGCTTTGAAAAAGCTATTAAATAATTGAATGCCAGAAAAATGAGCAGCAATAATTCCCGCTGATAATCCCAACAATTGAAGAATTAAAATTCTCAGTGTGTTACCATCATCCGGATCTTTTGCCGGTTCAACCAATACAGTTGAGATTGTAAAATCTTCATTCCACTCGCCGTCAGCTTCCAGGTCTATTAATTCTTTTCTTAATTTTTTTCGAACGACTGGATCAGCTGTTTTTTCAAGCTGTTTTTTTAATTCCTTTCGCTCTTTTGAAATTTCTTTACTCCTTTTTTCTACTTCCCGCGCCAGCTTGTCTCTTTTATAGCTATGCTCCAAATCAGCTATTACTTTCTCATACGCTGCATCAGTGGGAATTTTTTTGCCTTTTTTTCTGCTGAAAATTCTTGCGAACAGATTTTTAGCCAATTCTAAACCCCGCTCAATAGTGATCGAAAGACCGAGCGCGGCAGATAACGGCACAAAAATCGAATCATAAGGGATCATAGCGCCTCCTAATTATTTTATTGCAGGGAAATTTAAATCAGAATTTTTTTACATTTAATATGAGAGTAATTTATGGATTTATTATAGTTGATAAATATGAAGCAAACTCTTTGTTGATGAGGCTTTTCTAAAATAGAAGCATTTTCCTTTTCAACTGGTAACTAAGCTTACCAGAATATATAACATTTTTAGTAAAAATGTCAAGCAAATTTTACAAAAATGATATTTTTTAATCAATAAAAAAAGCTGCAAATAATGCAGCCCAAATTCAACAAACTTAAAATCACATTTTTTTCTCTAAATGAATACTAAATCAATTTAAACGTCTTGTCCAAAACTTTTAAAGTAACCTCAGGAATATCAAGTTTCTCAAGCTCATTTTGATAAAACCATCCAGCTTCTGAAACGTCAGATTGGGGTTTTAGCTCGCCGCCGCTGTATTGAGCAAGATAATCAATAAGCACATAATGATACTGAACTTTGCCATTACTATCTTTTAATATCAGGTCAACAACACCAATCAAATCCCTCAATTCAATATTTATGTTGCATTCCTCTTTTATTTCTCGAATAGCTGTTTCACGAACCTGCTCACCTAACTCCACAGTGCCGCCAGGGATTGCCCATAATCCTTTTTTCGGTTCATTTCCTCTTTTGATCAAGACGACCTGTTTTTTCTCATTAAAAATGACTACCCCTACTCCGACCAGAGGCGCTGTTGGATAAATACGAGACATTCAGACTCCAATATTTATAGTATTGTTAATTAAAAATTCCTTTTTTTTTGCAAAAGTTATAAACTGCAAAGACGCTAAGAACGCTAAGAAAACAAAGGAAAAAATAAATTAATTTGGTGGTTATTGAATAATTTTTACATCACGTTTTTTAAAAACGGAAAACGTAATAGTTGATAATTTTTGACGTTGCGCTCTTCGAGCACTCTGCGTACTATGCGACTCTGCGGTGAATTTTTTTTGCAGCTTCGCCGCGCTGGGATTATATCAAAAAATCAAAAGAGCCAGTTAATAAATATTTTATCCAAACATTTTTTTAAAATTCGAATAGTTCGGAATCGTAATTTTTCGCACATCCCTATGGATCAACTCTTCATCTTGCAGATAGCGAAACACACGTGAGATGGTTTCCCGAGATGTTCCTGCCATATTTGCCAGGTCTTGTTGCAATGGAATTTTTTGAATGACTACTTGACCGTGCCGAATCCGCCCGCTGTCTTCTGCAAGCATAATCAGTGTGGATGCCACGCGCCCCATAGCATCATGGAGAGAAAGGCTTTTAATTTGCGTATCACTTTTGCGAATCCGGGAAGCTAATTCTTTTAATAAACTGATGCCTATTTGAGGGTAATCTTCCAACAGTGTGATGAACTCGCCCCGATGCAACAACAATGCTTCAGAATCTTCGATTGCTGTAACACTTGCCGAGCGAGTTTTTCCGTCAATAAGAGCAAGCTCGCCAAAAAATCCCCCCGGTCCAAGAATTGACAAAATTACCTCCCGCCCATCTTCGCTCATTCTGGTTACTTTAAACCTTCCTTTTTGAATTAAAAACAAGGTTTTTCCAATGTCTTCTTCAATTAATATTAGCCGGTCTTTTTCGTAATGCTGGGTAACACATAATTTTCTAATTTTCATCAATTCGTCGTCATCGAGGTTGGAAAAAATGGGGACTTTTTTCAACAAATTTAAATCCATAGAACCTCCCTTTAGACAGTTAATATTTTTTTCACTAAAGTTTCAAGTTTAAGCAAAGCTTGACGCAACTTAATATTTTCTTTTTACAAAATCAAGCACATTTTTATATCAAAAGTAATGCCTCAGTTATTTGTAATATTCAAGATGGAGTCCACTTTGAGTGATACTTTTATTTATTTTAATCATTTTTTTAAGTGGACTCCATCTTCCACAGATTAAATTACTGAGGCATTACTATCAAAAGATATTTTTTATAAATGAATCGATTCTAAAAAGATATCAGCAACTAATTCAGACGGGGCTCATAAATACAAATTATTTTTAAAAATGTAATCAACTACCTTTTCTGGCAGCAATTCTATCAAATTTTCTCTTTTTCGTATTGTATTTCTGATACTACTCGAGGAAAGGTCAATTAATGGCGCATTTAGAAAATGGACTTTCTGTCGCAACTCTTCGCTCACTGAACTCAAATCTGCTCCTTCACGATCATAGACAACGATTTGACAATTTTCAAGAATTTTTTCGGGTTCACGCCATTTGTGAAAGTCAACTAAACTATCAGCGCCAATAATAAAATGAAGCCGTTCTTTGCTTAAATTATAGTTGTTTCGAAAATACAACAACGTATCAATGGTATAAGAGATGCCGCTTCTTTTAATTTCAATATCAGAAACTTCAAAATTAGAATATTTCTCAACTGCTAATTGAACCATACGGAGACGATGATTCTGCTCAGTCAAAATTAAATGTTGCTTATGCGGGGGAATTGCGGCAGGGATAAAAATTACGCGATCTATTAATAACTGTTTTTGCGCCCTGACAGCAATCTGTAAATGACCATTATGGATAGGATCAAAAGAACCGCCGAAAAGACCAATTTTACGTTTTGGTTCAACCATTTACTTTATGATACCGTACAATTATTTCTTTTTATCCAAAATTTTTGCAAGTTGTGTTCTGACTTTTCTGGCTTTAGATGCGTCAGGATATTTTTCTAAATATAGCTTGTAAAACTTTATTGCCTGTTCAAAATTATTGATATTTTGAAGACTTTCAGCTTTGCCGAAAAGCGCCTTTTCGGCAAATTCAGTATCATAATAATTATCTAATACAAAATCATAATAAATAATTGCTGACTTGTACCAGGTTAATTTCCGATATGATTCGGCATTTCTGTAATATTTTTTCCCCATCTTTTCACGGCACAATTTCATATATTTGTTCGCCTCAGGCACTAAATCACTTGTGGGAAAATCATCTAAGAATTTTTGGAATTCATCAATGGCTTTTGTTGTAGATTCCTGATCAAGTGAATATTTGGGTGATAATTTATAATTACTCAAAGCAATTTTAAATTGGGCATCATCAACATATTCGCTGTTCGGATAAACCCTGACAAGTTTTTTGTGCTCTTCGGCAGAAATAATATATTCTTTTAAATGAAAATGGCATTCAGCTAACATATACTGTGCCTTATCACTAATATTGCTTCCTGGGAAATTCAAAATAACAATTCGGAATTCTGTACGGGCGTCTAAATAGTCACCATCATTAAACATTTCTTCAGCTAATTTAAAGCGTTCTTCTGCCGAAGCAGTTGGTTTAAGTTTATGTCTTCCACACGAATTTAAAAAAATAAGAATTATAATAGCAAAAAGAAAATGTACTAAAAAAGATTTTTTCATTATCGAGTCCTTTATTTACTCCGCAACCGAAAAAACAAGTAAATTATTCCAGCAGTCGTTGACATCACTATAAACGGTTCTATATATTTTTTTAAACCCCGATTCATTGGGATTTTGGCTTGTGTAAACGGATAGCGTTGCAGTTCAATTTTTGGAATATCTTTTATTCTTACGCTATCAACAAACTGTTCTGTAAAATTTTTAAAAAAATTAATTTTTCTATTTTGTCCACTCAAAGTTCTTATGTCCAGACTTACAACTAATTTCCGTTCGAGCAACTTTTTTTCTGATGTTGGCAAATAGTTAACGCCAAATCGAATGATCTTAAATTCAATGATGCAATTATTAACTGAATTTGCCGATTCATTAAGTTGAATCCCGGTACCACTTTGCATTAGCTTTTTGACAAACTCATTTTCAACTATCCAATTACTCTGATCTTCTTTAATTAATGATCTGATTAAAACGGTGTCAGAAGAATCAGGTTTCAGTCGAGCAAAAACAGAATCAACAATGTTAGAAGTTAGTTGATTTAAAATTGATAAATTATCTGTCAATAATTGATTCTGGGAAAAAAGAAAAACTGGACAAACCAGAAAAATATTCAGAAACTGCTTGAGATTTGTACTTACTAATCTTTTCATAAAATAATCAACTCATAATACTCAACTTATAAAATAAAGTTCCGTACATCTGTCTATAGCATGCGCCTGTAAATTATGCCCTTTCAGTGCTTAATTGTTTTTTCCTTGTTTTATTTCCAGGGGTGTTCCCCTGGACTGGCTGATCTATTTTACCCCTTCGGGGTATTATGATGAAAAATTAGGTTTGATAAATAACACCCCAAAGGGGTGAAATATTAAAATCCAACTTTTCGGAATTGCATTCTTATATTAATACTTGTTAATTTAATGTCTAGTTTGTAATATTATTTAAAGGATCACTATAAACGAATCGACAACGAAATTAGATGCCAACGATAAAATTCTTTTACTTCTTTTTTGTAGGCTAATGAATAATTTAACATGAAATGTGGTTGACTAAATCGGCTTTCTTTTGAAAAAAATAAATTAGAATCGATTAAACCGATCCCTCCTGAAATCATTTTGTAATTTGATTGGCTCTCCTGGAAAAAACCGCCGCGCAGGGCAAATATTGAAAACAGTCTTTGTTCAAACCCAAAATGGACTTCAAATGTACTTTTACCTTTTTCCTCTGTTAAATTACGCAAGTCAATAGATAAAGTAGCGCTTTTTATGGGACGTAAAGAGATGCCAGCATTAATCGTCTGATCTGCAAGCCGTTCCAGTGGCTGTCGAACTGAAGGTATTGATTTAGGAAAATAGTTATAGCTGATACCAACATTTAAGTTTGCAGAAGGCTTCACCAAAATACCATAGTTAAAACCATAATAGCGCTCTGTTTTGTCAGCTATTTTTTTCATATAAAGGTTAGCAGAGGCACCAATGGAAACACGGTCAGCAAGTTTAATCCTCGTTACAAGTGTATGGTAACAATTATTCCATAAATCTAAATCTTTAAAGAATACTTTCTGACCAAACAAATCATTACGATCTATGAGTTGTTCATTAAAAATCAACCCTAAATCTAAAAATTTAGCTGTAAAAATAATCCCTTTAATTATCGTCGCAGCATTTTTTAATATACGCTGGTTATTAGTTTCACTGTTTGCATTTTTTTGTTTTGTCAAACCATCATAAAACAATACAGTAGGTGTAATAGGATTGAAAAAAAATGTTACTCGAAAAACTTTTTCTCTCTGATAAAGATTTAAAGAGGCTGGATTATAAGTTGCCGAGACAATATTATCTTCAATTGATGAATAAGCGCCGCCCATCGCAACAGGTCTTGCTTTATTGGTATTTAAAGTCAAATACAAATCCTGCTGTGCAAATGCAGAACTAAAAAAAAACAGAAATATTATCATTAATTTTTTCATATTCAAAATAATTTCACTCTTTTCTAACCGTCAATTTTCATTAAATTTATAATATCACAAAGTAGTTAAATTAACAATTAAATAAATAGTTCCCCTTTTATTACATCACTCCGTTTTATTTGAGCTGAATAATGCAGTTAGAATTGGTATTATATTTAATAATGAAACCGTGATTGAAAACACATGCCCGTATCGCGTAAAAAATGTAGTCTTTGAGCGCAAAAACATGTTCTCCACAATGGTTGCTTTTTCAAAAATAGAAGTTTTAGTTAACGTTCTACCATAAGCATTAACAAACATGGAAACACCGGTATTAGCGCATCGGGCTATTCCAATTCTATTTTCAATAGCTCTGAATACGGCTGCCTGGGCATGATGAAAGGGCGCTGAAGTCCTGCCAAACCAGGCATCATTGGTTATGACAATTAAAATATCAGCCCCGTTTTTCACAAATTTACGGACAAGATCTGAAAACATTGATTCAAAACAAATGATGACTGGCGCCAAAACAAAATCCCTTTGAAATCTTTCTTTATCATTCAATATCGGAATTTTGAAAGAGACAATTCTATCACCAGGTGAAAAGTTGCCCTCTCCCATTTCCAAACTTTCTAAAAAATCTTTTAATAAAGGAAAAACTTCTGTAAAGGGTACCCGTTCGCTGAATGGCACTAAATGCAATTTACGATAAACTTGAAAATTATTGTTTAGCGGCGTAAATAAAAAGGCAGCATTAAAAGTTTTATACGTATGATCAGGAAAAAATTTATAATCCGGCGTTCCAGTGACCAAACAAACATTCAAATCTTTCAATAATGTTCTAATGGTTTGTAAATAATGTGCTGAATCTCGCAGATAAACCGGCGTAGCTGTTTCTGGCCAAATAATTAAATCTAAACAACTATCCTTCAACTGTCGGGAATGATTATCATAAATTTTTAAATTTTCATCAACAAACTCATCATCCCATTTTAAATATGGATCAATATTTCCCTGAACCAATCCGATCCTGATTTTTTCTTTGGAATCTGTTTCTTCATCCGGCATTACCCAGCGACCGTAAAGCCAGGGAATTATAAACAACAATATTAAAAAAACTAAATAGGTGATTACTTTCTTAACATTTGAGACGTTTTTGATTATGGATAAGATTACAACATTTATTGTAACAATCCAGAAACTAACGCCAAAAATACTTGAATAGGAAACATACTGAATTAATGATAAATAATATGTTTGGGTATAAGCTAAAGAACTCCATGGGAAACCTAACACTCCTAACGAACGCACGAATTCTATGCCGGTCCATAAAAATGGAATGCAAATAAAGAGATATTTTGTAGCCAATCTCTTGCGAAGAAAGGTGTGAAGTACTGCATAAAAAATCAAATAAATTGGGAGATAAAGAATTGCAGCAAAAGCGCCCGCAACAGTTACCCAGTTTATCCAATATAAGGTGCCTATATTTGTAAATAGACCGGTAAGATATCCCCAACGAATTGATTCTTTATAATTCAGATCTTCCAATAAAATAAAAAAGGGGATTAAAACAAAGTAAGCTAAAAATCCCAGTTTTAACGGCGGAAATGAAAGGGAAAAAAGCACGGCAGTAGTTAGTGATAGTAACATTTTTTTTCTCATCTCAAGTCTTCCTCTTTTCCTTTCCACATTTTTGGTTCTGTTTATTAAATATATTTTTAACTATTCAGTTGTTTTTTTTGGCAAAATTATTTTATTGTATCGGAATTTGAAAATTTTCGCATTTTAAAAAAAAACCGCAGACTATAGTGCACAAAGTATATTTCACAGATGAAACACAGATTTCTATCTGTGAAATAATAATCTGTTAAATCGGCGGTGGGATATTTCTTGCAAAAAAAAATGACTTGTAATACTGTTAGTATTTAAAAAGTTCATTTCTTGTACAATCTTCCTTCGGCAGATTTCTACAATAGATCGAAGATGCACCATCTTTTTGGGAGCATTGATTCGCTTAAGGAGAATGTGCAAAAATATTTCACGCAAAAACGCAAAGAAAATCTAAAAAAAACTTTGCGATTCCTTTGCGGCTTCGCGTCTTTGCGTGAGGTTGCTTTTCGCGTGATTCTGGCTTGTCCAGGTTGGGACTTAGCCAACTCGTTTATTTAAACTCAAACGATCTAAAAATCCCTGTAGTATTAACAACGCCGCTATTTGATCAACTTTCTCTTTATTACGGCTGGGAGATTTCCCAAATTCCCGAATGGTACGTTCTGCTGCAACAGAGGTGAAGCGTTCATCCCATGTATAAACGGGGATTCGAAAGCTATCTTTTAATTTAACGATAAATTCATCAACTTTATTAGCAGTGTCTCCTTTACCGCCTTTTAATCTAAATGGCATCCCAACAACAATTTCAACAATATTTTTTTCAGAAATAATTTTTTCTAACTCAGTAAGTGCCTGTTCGCTAAATTTTACCTTTATTGTTGGCAGCGCCTGGGCAGTAATTCTTAATGGATCACTAACAGCTACACCAATCCGTCGTTCGCCAAAATCAATTCCTAAAATCCTGCCTTCAGTCATTTTTTTTATTCACAAATTTTTATCTTGAACCTTATTTTTCTTTTAACCTGAATAATTCAGGTTATAGACAATCTAAATAAAAAAGGAAAACCGCCAAGGTAATAACATTCCCCGACGGTTTTTTTGTTCTAAAATTCGACTATTCCAATGGTTGTTTTAAAACTTCTTTTAACAATTTTCCAGCTTTGAAATGAGTCTTTTTTCTGGCAGGAACATAAATAATTTCACCTGTTTTTGGATTTCGGGCTTTTGGTTTTGGTTTTGTCGTTTTAACTTCAAAAACACCGAAATCTCTGATTTCAATCCGAACTTCTGGATCAGCTTCTGACATGAACTCACGCAAAGTTGTGAATACACCGTCGACAATTTTTTCAGTTAAATAGATTTTTTCTCCAACTAATCTTGCAGTCCTTTTAGATACATCTTTTTTAGTGATCGTTCTTTTCATCAGATCCGCTCCTTATTTTTTGTACTTTGAACAATTAAATTGTTTTAATCTTTAATTTTTATATTTCAATTCATTAGTCATCTGGTCAACTTTTTGGAAATCAGAATTGTCGCCGTTTAATCTTTCAACACTAATTGTACCTTTTAACTTAATGATTTTTTTAATAATCTGATCCAGGTGATTACGATTCCTGACTTCGATTAGCATATTGTTGTGAATAAAGGCTTCCTCAGTCTTCATATCGATATTTACAATATTTGCGTTAGAAAGCGAAAGTGCTTCTGATAAATCCCGTAAAAAATCACGTCTGTCGTGAGCGAACATATATAATCGAACTGTAAACATTCTGTCCTTACCCACATCCCACTCTACATCGATCATTCGCTCACGTTGTTCCATTAGATTAATAATATTTTTACAGTCAGTGCGGTGTATTACCACCCCCCTTCCTTTTGTAATAAATCCTAATATTTGATCGCCGGGTACTGGCTGGCAACATTTCCCAAAGGTGATCATCATATTATCAATACCCTGAACCAGAACCCCTTTCTTAGCTATGTTTGCTTTTCGTAAAATTTTATGAAATAAATTTTCACCTTTTTCTTCAACCGACTTTTCAGGAGACAATTTATTAATTAAGCCTTTTATTGAAACCTCGCCCCTGCCAATAGCAGCATACAATTGATTTCCATCAGACAAGCCATAACTTTGAGCTAATTCTAATAATTCATCAGTTGCAATTCTAATTTTATATTTTTTAAGCTCTTTTAAAAGTACTTCTTCTCCCAATTTCAGGCTTTGGTCAAACATTGAATCACGTTTCCATTTTTTAATTTTTGCACGTGCCTTCGATGTTTTGACGATTTTAATCCAATCGGGATTTGGATGTTGATTGTTAGAAGTTATGATCTCAACAGCTTCGCCGCTTTTTAACCTATAATTGAGCGGAACAATTTTAGTATTCACTTTTGCGCCCAAACAGTGATAACCGACATCCGTATGAACTGCAAATGCAAAATCAACAGGTGTTGCCCCAACAGGGAGACGAAACAGGTCGCCTTTTGGTGTAAAAACAAATACATCATCACGAAAAAGATCAATTTTAAAATATTCCATAAACTCTTTGGACTCCGGATCATCCTGCTGCCATTCTAAAACCCGGCGCAACCAAAGCAAACTTCTGTCCAATTCATCTTCTTTTGCTTTCCCTTCTTTGTACCGCCAATGAGCCGCAATTCCCTCCTCCGCAGTTCGGTTCATTTCTTCGGTGCGAATTTGAATTTCAACCACCCTCCCTTCAAGACCGATAACTTTTGTATGCAATGACTGATACATATTCGATTTCGGTGTCGCTATGTAATCGCTGAATTTTTCATGAATTGGCGTAAATATGCTATGAACGATACCTAAAGCAAAATAACAATCTTCAACCTTTTTAACAACGATACGAATTGCTAACAAATCATAAATTTCATCAAAAGTGAGTTTGCGCTTCAGCATTTTATTATAGATGCTAAAAAAATGTTTCGGGCGTCCGGTAATAGTCCCTTCAATACCAAATTTTGTCAGTTCTTTTTTAACTGGTCGAGCAATCCGTTGAATATATTTTTCTCTTTCAATTCTTTTATCTGCTATTTTTTTGAGAATATCCTTATATTCTTCTGGATATATAGCTTTGAAAGCTAAATCTTCTAATTCCCATTTGACCCGGGCAATACCTAACCTATGAGCTAATGGTGCATATACTTCCAACGTTTCCCTGGCAATTCTCTCTCTTTTTCGTTCAGGTAAAAACTCAATAGTGCGCATATTATGCAACCGATCAGCAAACTTAATTAAAATTACTCGAATATCTTTGACCATTGAAATGATCATTTTACGAAAATTTTCTGCCTGACGCGCCTCAACATTAGCAAATTTTAATTCGCTAATCTTTGTAACACCGTCAACCAGACTAGTGATATCATCTCCGAATTCTTCACGAACCACATTTAAGCTAACTCCTGTATCTTCCGCAACATCATGAAGCAAAGCGCCGCAAATTGTAATCAAATCCATTTTAAGGTCTGCAAGAATATCAGCCACCTTGCAAGGGTGTTCAAAATATGGATCACCTGATTTTCTCAGTTGTTCTCTGTGGGCATCGTAACTAAATTCATAAGCTTTTTTTAGTAATGCAACATCGAAAACACTATTATATTTTTTTATTTTGCGAATTAAATTCTGAAGCTCTATTTTATATTTTTCTTCCATTAATACTTCACCTGGAGTTACAGACTCATCAGAATTTTTTATTGTATTAGTATGGGCTAACATAAGCTTCTTCTTCACTAACTTTCGCTGGATTCACAAATTTTGCATATTCTTTTAAGAATGTCAGTTTTACTTTACCGACAGGTCCATTTCGCTGTTTGCCAACAATAATCTCAGCCATGCCCTCTTCTTCAGTGTTTCCGTACCGTTCTGCGCGATAAATAAATATGACAACATCTGCATCCTGCTCAATCGCCCCGGAATCTCGCAGATCAGAAAGCATCGGTCTTCGATCCCCTCCCCTGGATTCAACTGCCCGGGATAATTGTGAAAGAGCTATTACAGGAATATCCAATTCTTTGGCTAAAGCCTTTAATGATTGAGAAATCATAGATATCTCCTGCTGCCTGCTTTCACTATTTACTGGTCCATGCACTAACTGCATGTAATCAATAATCAACAACCCAATGTCTTTTTCATATTTTAATCTTCTCGCTTTAGCCTTAATTTCTAAAATAGTCAAAGCTGGACTATCGTCGATAAAAATAGGCGCTTCAGCTAAATTACCAACAGTCATGCTCAATTTAGGCCATTCATCTTTGGGCAAAGTACCAGTTCTCACTCGATGAGCATCAACACGAGCTTCAGCGCACAGCATACGTAAAGCCAACTGATGACTCGCCATTTCCAAACTGAACAACCCGGTCGCTATTTTATGATCAACAGCAGCATTTCGGGCAATGTTCAAACAGAATGCAGTTTTGCCCATTGATGGACGACCGGCTACGATGACTAAATCAGATCTTTGGAAACCAGAAGTCATCTGATCAAGTTCTGTAAACCCCGAGGGAACTCCTGTAATTCCTCCTGCTCTGCCATGAAAACTTTGAATCATCTCAAAAGTATCGTACATAGTCGGGTAAATTGGCACAAAACCCTTCTTCAATTTTTTATCTGAAAGAACAAAAATATCTTTTTCCGCTGAATCCAGCAAACTATAAACATCTCCTTCATGCTCATAAGCCCGCTGGATTATATCTGTGTTGACATTAATTAGTTGTCGCATCAGCGCTTTTTCTAAAACTATCTTAGCATAATATTCTACATTTGCAGCGGATGGAACTTTTTCTGAAAGCTGAATTAGGTAATAATTTCCTCCAACTGCTTCTAATTTTTTTTTCTTTTTCAACATATCTGCCATGGTAATCACATCGATGGGCTCGCGATTATCATAGAGTTCTACAGCAGCAGCGTAAATCATTTTATGCGCTGTTTTGTAAAAACAATTTTCATCTAAAATTTCAATGGCTTTTCCCACGGCATCAAGCTCAAGAAACATTGAACCCAATACTGCCATTTCTGCATCGATATCTTGCGGTGGAATGCGTTCTATTCTATTTATGTCCTTCTTTGCAGCCATGATATTATTATAATAAATTTAGATTCTCGTTTGCAAATTTAATTTATTCATATAGTTTTTGAAAAATTTGTACATCTTCCCATGTACCACGCTTCAAGCCCGGGTTTCGCAATAATGCGGCAGGATGATACGTAACCACTGCCTTTGCGCCAAATAGATCGACCACCTGCCCCCGTAATTGTCTCAACGGTTTGGTCGTTTTTAATAACGAATGTGCGGCGACACGTCCAAGTATCAGGATAAATTCAGGCTTTATAATTTCGATTTGTTTGCTCAATATGGGCTCACATGCCGCTATTTCTTCTGGCAAAGGATCACGATTTCCTGGCGGGTGACATTTTACTACATTGGTAATGAAAATTTCTTCACGAGTTAAATTGATCGCTGCTAAAATTTTATCTAAAAGTTTTCCTGCCTCACCGATAAAAGGTTTGCCTTGCAAGTCTTCATTGAAACCTGGCGCCTCGCTAATCAACATAATCCGTGAAGCAGAATTTCCAGAACCAAAGACAAACTTCTTCCTTTGTTTAGCCAATTCGCAATTTTGGCAATCTCTTACCTGAAAAAACAAATCTAATAATTTATTTCTTTTTCTCTCACTCTCTGATAATGTTAGTGACTTAAAATCGCAATCCAAATATAAATCATCGCCGTAAAGACACTGTTGATTGAGAAAATAAGCCTTTACCTGGTCTAAAAAATCTATTGTTTCTGTAATATTCTCTCGTTGCACTTGTTTAATTTTTTTTTTTAATATTTACTTCTTTATTAGACTGAATTATTGATAATACTTTTTTTGCAACAATTTTAACATGCAGATAAAAAACACACACGGATATTATGTTTATATACGCTATATTTAGTTGCACCAGAAACCTTCGGGAGAGTTTTTGGGACTAAATCAACAAAATCATTCATGTTTACTCATTATTCACAATTTCAGAGACGAAATTTTTATTTAAGCATTCAAGAACTTCATTCACTATTTTTTCCGCAACTTCTTGTTTGCTCATTAATGGCAATTTTTCCTTTTTCCCATCAGCGTTCAAAATAGTAACTATATTAGTTTCCAAACCAAAGCCCGCGCCCAAATTAGTTGGATTATTTAAAACAATAAAATCCAAATTTTTTTCTTTTAATTTTTTCAAAGCATTGGTTTCTTCGTTTTCAGTTTCAAGGGCAAAACCAACTAAAATCTTGTTTCCCTTCTTCCTGCCGATGTCTTTTAATATATCTTTTGTCTTCAACAACTCGACCGAAAGATGATCACCACCCTTTTTTATCTTTTGATCTTTGTAATGCTTCGGTGTGAAATCTGCCACAGCAGCAGCCATTATCACTACATCCTGGTTTGGAAATTCTTCTGCAACTTTTTGAGCCATCTGTTTAGCAGTTTTAACGCCAAAGTAATTCACGCCATCAAAAGGTTGATAATTTGTAGGACCGCTGATTAAAGTAACATCTGCACCATTCAGCGCGGCTGCTTCAGCAATCGCAAATCCCATTCTGCCTGTCGAACGATTTGTAAGAAAACGAACAGGATCGATTGCCTCTTCAGTTCTGCCTGCTGTTACTAATACTTTTTTCCCGGTTAATTTATCACTGCCTAACAAAATCTTTTTCAGTTTGGCAATAATTTTCTCGTTATTCGCCAACCTTCCCCAACCTACCTCACCGCAGGCTAACTCTCCTTCATCTGATTCAACAAAAAAATAGCCAACATTTTTCAGCTTTTCACTATTTCCCTGAAAAATCTCATTTTTAAGCATCTCTTTATTCATAGCTGGACAAAATATTACGGGAACTGATGCAGCTAATATTAAGGTCGTTAATAAATTATCCGCGATTCCAGAAGCAACTTTGCCAATTGTGTTTGCAGTTGCAGGACAAATTATAATTGCATGCGCCCACCTGGCAGCTTCGATATGAACAGTCGCCGAGTGATCTTTCTTTTCAAACATATCTTGCAACACAGCATTTTCCGACAAAGCCGCTAAAGTAAGCGCTGTAATGAATTTGCTGCCCGCTTCAGTCAATACAACTCGGACATTTCCATTGTTCTTCTTTATTTCACGTATAATTTCACATGCCTTATAAGCTGCTATTCCTCCAGTAACTCCAACTATTATGTTTTTATTAGTAAACATGTTTACTTCTCTGACTGCTCTCCTTCAACATCATCCCCATAGTCATAATGCAGGTTACCCTCAATAAATTCTTTAATTGCTAACTCGGTTGGTTTTGGTAATTTGATAATTTTGTCTTCATCAATCATTTCTCGATTAACAAACTCTTCGTCGTCATCATTTTCTAATGAATCATCAATTCCTGCTTCTCTTTCGATAAAAATCTTTTGCTCGTCATTAATTTGTCTTGCCCGCTTGCCAAGAATAATTATCGCTTCATAAATATTGTCACAATGCTTTACTAAATCACTCATAGATAAAGTACCTTCCATGTCTATAATCCTCCTATTTCGTCTATAATTTTAATAATATTGTTTACTGTTTTGTTTAATTTATTATTTACAACTATATAATCGAATTCCTTTGATTTTTCCATCTCCAGGGGAATTCGTTGCAACCGCCTATTTATCTCCTGTTCTGAATCCGTTTTTCTCGCTTTTAATCTTTTCACCAAAACATCAATCGATGGCGGTGCAATAAATATTGTTACCGATTTCTCTTGATAATTCTTAGACACCCTCAATGCGCCATTGACATCAATATCCAAAAGAACATATTTTTCGTTTTTTATGCACTGCTCGATAAAATTTAAATCAGTCCCGTAATAATGACCGTGCACTTGTTCCCACTCTAAAAATTTATTTTTCTCTATTTTTTTTAGAAATTGGCTAACACTCAGAAAAAAATAATCCTTTCCATGAACATCACCTGAACGGGGTTTCCTTGTCGTTGCTGAAATTGAATAGATGAAATTTTCAGTATCCCTTTCAAGAATTTTATGAATGATCGATGTTTTACCTCCTCCGGATGGAGATGAAATCAGAATTAACAATCCAGCCATAAAGCAATATTATTCTTCCTCGTTGAAATCTATTTTTTTACCAAGTACCTGGATTCGATGAACAATCGTATCGGGAGAATTTGCTGAGAGTATAACATGGTTGCTATTGGAAATAATTACCGACTTCGTTTTTTTACCCATGGTAGCATCAATGATCCTGTTTTGCTCACGCGCTCCGTTAATCATATTTTTTGTGGGTCGCGAATCCGGGGAAATAATGGCTACAATTCGGTTTACAGAAATATAATTTCTATAACCAATACTAATCATAAAATTTTATCCTTTTTAAAATTTTTATTCAATATTCTGTACCTGCTCCCTGACCTTTTCAACTTCCTCCTTGATCTCCACTACCAAATGAGAAATATCGACGTGATTTGCTTTTGATCCTATTGTATTTGCTTCTCGTGTCATTTCTTGCAAAAGAAAGTTCAGCTTTCTTCCCACTGTGTCTCCATTTTCTAATGTTTTTAAAAACAGTTTATTATGACTTCGAAATCTGACACATTCTTCTGTTACATCAAGCCGGTTTACCATCAATGCAACTTCAGTCTCCAACCGAGTCTCATCCACATCTTTTAAATCAACAAGTTCTTTGATGCGCAGGCGAATCTTTTGCAATTCATCTTCATGTCTCTGATCACACATTTCTTCAATTTGATCTATCATTTTTCCCATCATATTGATCCTGACTTTCAAATCCTTTGCTAACTCCAATCCCTCTTTTTGTCGCATTTGCAAAAAATTTTCAAGAGCTTCGTTTAGCACTCCCTTTGCTTTTTTCCAGGTCTGTTCAGCAAATTGTCCATTTTCTTCATAGATGAAGATATCCTGGAAAGATAGAAGATGTTCTAATTTTAGCTTACCGGGGATTTTATATTGTTTTTTTAATCTTTTCAGTAAACCCCAATAATTCTCAACAGATTCCTTATTAATTTTAACACCTTCGTAACTATCTTCGCTAAAAGATTTCAGATTGATGAAAACATTCAGCCTTCCTCTTGCTGCATATTCTCGAACCATAGATTTGACTTCATGTTCCAAATGGTAATAATGTTTGGGAAGTCTAAGCTGAATATCTAAAAAACGATTATTAACAGACCGAATTTCAGTTACGATTTCAATATCTTTTTCTCTTAACTCTGCGCGCCCAAAACCTGTCATACTTGTTATCATAATAACTCACTACCAGTAATCAATAATAAATAATAAATTAAACTCGATTTAGATTATACAAATTTTTTATGACTTTGTCAAATTATTTTTTTGTTTTTTTCAATTTTTTTAAATATTTATCACTATTATCTTGTACAAAAAAAGGTCTTTTTTAAAACCTTTAGTTTTTGGATCAATATATTGTGCGGTAATGTGCGGAATTTACTATTTGTGGGTTATTGGAGTCAACTTAATAAATATGTTTTAAGAAATATATTATTCTGTTAACCAAAAGAGATAAAGCATGTTCATTTAAAAAAGGGCACTTTGAAATGAATGGGAAAATTCTCAAAGGGCTCT
>Ga0075123_10000206_pt1 | contig 30611 bp, 32 predicted proteins | sample AntAceMetag02UKX_FD_69808 | JGI IMG/M metagenome (GOLD analysis project Ga0075123, IMG submission 69808) | Saline lake microbial communities from Ace Lake, Antarctica - Antarctic Ace Lake Metagenome 02UKX | ecosystem: Environmental > Aquatic > Non-marine Saline and Alkaline > Saline | place... | reverse complement strand
CTATAAATTTACGGGTTGGAATGTTGCAACATTGTTTGGTAAAAAATTAATCACAGCAATTGCTTATGAACAAGGGAATAATTCAAATTTTGGCGAAGACTCTGTTCATGTTTTTATTGAAGGTGTTGTTCCAGTGCCGAAAAAATAAATGACATCGAACTTGAACCAGTTTGTTGTTGTAATGTTTTGTAGAGAGAGATTTTAATGGAGAAACTTCAGAAGCAATTTGAACGAAGTATAGAAGTAGGAAAAGAAGTAATACGCAAAGAAGCCCAAACCATTTTTGAGCTTGAAAGTCGAATTAATGATGATTTTGCCAGGGCGGTTGAATTAATTTATAGTTGTACCGGACGCGTTATCATTACAGGAATGGGCAAATCCGGCATTATTGGCAGAAAAATAGCCGGAACTTTAACGAGTACGGGAACAGCAGCAATGTTTCTTCACCCGGCTGAAGGAATGCACGGTGACCTGGGATTTGTTCATAAAGACGATGTGGTGATTTGTATTTCCAAAAGCGGGGACACGCATGAGTTATTTCAAATTGTCCCGCTAATAAAAAGAATTGGCGCTCCAATTATTTCAATTACAGGTAATCCTAGGTCAAGACTGGCGGAACGCAGTGATATTAATTTAGATGCCAACGTTAAAGAAGAAGCCTGCCCCAATAATTTAGCTCCGACTGCAAGTACTACAGCGGCGTTGGTAATGGGAGATGCCCTGGCAGTGGTTTTGCTGGAGAAGCGTAATTTTAAAGCGGAAGATTTTGCGTTGCTGCACCCGGGCGGAAGTCTTGGGAAAAGGTTGACCATAAAAATTGATGATATCATGTTTACCGGAGATAAAATTCCGGTTGTTCCTCATGACATGGAATTAGAAAAGGTGATCTTTGAAATTACCTCCAAACGGTTTGGGTCAACTTGTGTGATAGATGAAGATAATCGTTTAATTGGTATCATTACTGATGGCGATATTCGCCGGCTGTTGGAAAAGAAAAAAGATGTTTGGAAATTCAAAGCTAATGAAGTAATGAATTCAAATCCCAGAACTGTAAAAATAGGGATAATGGCTGTTGATGCTCTTAAAGTTATGACCGATTTCAGTATTATGCAGGTTATTATTGTTGATGAAAATAATATTCCCCGCGGGATCATTCATTTGCACGATATTTTGGAGGCAGGTATTCTGTGAGTGTACCATTTCGGAAAGTCAGAAAAAGAATAAAAAATTGGTTGCTTTATGTTGCAGTAAGAAGCGGAATTCTCTGGATGTTAAGCGTGCAACGAACCACAGCAATGAAATTTTTGCAATCAATTTCATCCCTGGGTTTTTATCTCGTTCCCAGCGAAAGAAATAAAACGATAAGCAATTTGACAAAAGTTTTCGGAAATAGCAAAAGCCCTGAAGAAATAAGACAGGTGGCAAAAGATGTATTCAAAAATTTGGGTAGGAATATGGCTGATGCGTTTGCTATTCCTCGGTTTCATCCAAATAATATTGATCAATTTATACAGGCTGAAGGGCTTGAAAATATTAAAAAAGGTCTAAAAAACGGTACCGGAGTTATTGCGCTCACCGGACACATTGGGAATTGGGAGTTATTAGGGGCTTACCTTTCAATGAAAGGATTTCCAATAAATGTTGTTGGCGCTCCTATTTATGATCATCGTCTTGATGAGCTTGTGGTGAAAAATCGTGAACATTCAGGAATGAAATATATTGCCCGCGGATCTGCCACAAGAGATATAATAAGAGCTTTGCGTAATAATGAGGTAGTGGGAATTCTCATTGATCAGGATACAAAACGTGTCGATGGGATTTTTGTTGATTTTTTGGGACACCCGGCTTACACACCAACCGGTCCGACAATCCTGGCGATGAAAACAAAAGCTGTAATTGTACCGATGGCGATCCACATAAAAAAAGATGGAACTCATTTAATAAAAGTAAGAGAACAATTACTGCTGCAATATACCGGCGATGTCGAAAAAGATAGAATTTACAATACACAATTGTGTAACAATGCTTTATCCGAGTTTATCAGAGAAAATCCGACTCAGTGGGTTTGGATGCATGAGCGGTGGAAGACAAAGCCGGGGGATTCGAGGAAATAGTGTTTAATTTATCAACAATAACCAATATTTGGAAATGAAAAAGTGCGCTATAATTATGAAAAAAGAATATGATTTTTCAAAAGGTGAACGTGGTAAATTCTATCATCCTGAAGCTCAATTGAATTTACCTGTTTACTTAGAACCAGATATCGCGGCATTCATTCAAAAATATTCTCAAGAAAAAAATATAGAAGCGCAAATTATAGTAAACCAATGGTTAAGAAAGGATATAGAAGTAATTAGATCTATTTTGTAGAATATAAAAAAAATCGGAAAATAAATTTTAGAGCCTATCATTTAAAATAAATATTTCAAGAGAGCGTAAACCCTAAATGAAACAATTACAATATTCAAATAAAGTGTATCGAACCGATCCCAAAACTGCTTCTTTTTTTTCAAAGACCTTTACTGGACTTACATTTTATAGTAAGTTTCTGACAATTGTATATAGCGCAAGTCACAAAGCAAAACGGGGGAAATATGGTTACCCGGAGTGGTGTCAAAGCTGCTTTAATGTGCTTCGGGCGTTGGAACGCGCCAGGGTGAATTTCGAGATTACAGGAATTAATTATCTTGAGCAACTGGAAACACCCTGTGTGGTTATCGGCAACCACATGAGTATGCTCGAAACGGTTGTACTTCCCATTATTATTCAACCAGTTCGTAATGTTACATTTATTGTTAAACAAAGCTTGCTCGATTACCCGGTATTTAAACATGTAATGCGCTCACGCGATCCGATAGCTGTCAGTCGCATCAATCCTCGCCAGGATTTGAAAGCCGTATTGGAAGGTGGAATGGACAGGTTAAAAAGAGGAATTTCAGTTATCGTTTTTCCTCAAACGACGCGGACTAATTCATTTGACCCAACGAAGTTTAGTACGCTTGGTGTCAAACTTGCCCAAAGGGCGAATGTACCTATAGTTCCGCTTGCCTTGTTAACCGATGCCTGGAGAAACGGGAAATACTTTAAAGACTTTGGAAAAATTGATGCGACAAAGGATGTCAAATTTGCTTTTGGAAAACCGACATGGGTTCAAGGTCGGGGAAACGATGAACATCAGGCGATAATTGATTTCATTAGCGGTAAGATGCAAGAATGGGAGGAGAATAGGGCATAACTGTCAATTAATTTTATAAAAATTTCAAATAACAAATCACAAAGTCCAAATAAATTCCAAAACTCAATATCAAAACACCAGTTTTGGTCATTTGTATTTGATATGACACCATATTTAGAGATAGGTATTTTTAAAGAATTTAATGATCATAGGTTATTTAATTCAGTTAAGGCGTTTTTAGGTAGTATTCAGTGGAAAGACGGTCAGGATTTATGTCATGATACATTGTATTTAGAAAGCAAACTATCCGATTAGTATGTATTTTGATAACTCCAAAAGTAAAGAAGATTGTATTGAGATTTTTCATTTGATATTGTTAAGTAAAGATAAAATGATTGCTAATTTAAAAATAAATACTTTTTTCAGATTCAGCTTAATTTCAGTTTTGTTGCTGACTATATTTATCCACATCACCAGTTGTTACAAAAACGAAGAAAATAAAACAGCAAGTTTAGAAAAAATAGAATTCCCAAACCAGGAAGGTTGGAATTCAACCATGACTTCAACGAATGATGGAATTTTGAACGCGGTAATTCGTTACGGTCACATGCAGCGGTTTAAAAAACTAAAAGTTGTTGAATTTGACAGCGGTATAAAAATAGATTTTTATGATGAAAAAGGCAAACATACTTCAAAATTAACGTCAAACAAGGGCAAACTTAATGAAGCCACCAATGACATTGAAGCAATAGAAAATGTGGTTGTTGTTTCCGATAGCGGGATAAATCTTAAAACTGAGCAGATATGGTGGAACAATAGCCTCGAAAAAGTAATAACTGATAAATTTGTAACAATTACTACTGTTAAAAACGATACTTTTTATGGATACGGATTCGAGTCAGATCAATATTTAAATAATTGGGCTATTAGAAAAATATCAGGAAAGGCGGGAAGAGGATTAGCGCTGGATATTGATTTTAGCGGCAAAAAATTGAAGCCGGATTCTGTTTCAATCGACTCAATTAATTATCAAAAGGAATCTTTAACAGATACATTATTCGAAAATAAATGAAAATAAGACTATATTACATAGTTATCACTATTTTTGTGATGCCTTATGTTTTATTCTCTCAATCGAGTGATAAGTTAGAAATTGTACAGACTGATAGTACTGACTTCAAACAAACATTAACTTCTGATGGAGCTTTGAGAGAATTAGTGGGCAATGTTCACATCCGGCAGGGTGAGACTGATATGTTTTGTAAAAGTATGCGCTGGTGGGTGGATAAAGAAGAGGTAGTAATTAAACAGGATGTGAGAATCTTTGATAAGATTAAACAGCTTTTTGCAGATGAAGTTTTTTATAACATTGATACAAGGATTTATTTTGCTCACGGTAATGTCGTTTTAAAAGATTCAATCCGCCAGATCACGGCAGATGAGATTCGATATTTTAAATTGGAAGACAGGGTTGTCGCGAATGGCAACGTGGTAATGAATGATTGGGACAATAATGTTGATATTTTTTCTGGGCATGCCGAACTTGATAATGAAAAGGATTATGTAGTAATTACTAATAACCCGGTACTTATTAAAAACGATAGTACTCAGCAGGAAGAGTTGCGCATCACTGGTTTAAAAATGGAGTTGTACAATGGCGGGGATAAAGCTGTTGTTACGGACAGTGTCCACATAATTCAAAAAGAGGCATCAGCAAAGTGCGGCGTAGCAGAGTTCTTTCGCAAAGAAAATGAGATTATTCTAAAGCAAAATCCAATAACCTGGCAGAACGAAGACTGCATTTCGGGAGATATTATTCATCTGTATTTAAAAGATGATAAATTGGTGAAAGCTGTAGTCAAAGAAAATGCCCTGGTTAAATCTCGAGTAGATACGACTGGCAACGATCAGAGGTTTAACAAGTTGAGTGGTCAGCAAATTACGATGTTTTTCAAAGATCAGGAGTTGTATGAAGTTTTAGTTGAAAATAAGGCGACGAGTTTTTATTATGTAATAGAAGAAGGCGAAGAAAAGGGATTGAATAAAATTATCGGTGATAAAATAATTGTTCAGATGCAAGATCGAAAAATTGTTGATATCTGGATTGAGAGCAAGCCACAGCTATCCGAGGGAGTTTTCTATCCTCCTGGATTTGAGCCCGATGAAAAGGAAAAAAATAGGTATGGCATTAAAATTAGTAGCAGAGAAGCTGGTAAAAGTTTACAGTAAACGGGTTGTGGTTAATAAGGTCAGTTTGTTAGTTGAACAAGGGGAGATTGTTGGATTATTAGGACCCAATGGCGCAGGAAAGACGACCAGTTTTTATATGATAACAGGTATGATTCGCCCGAATAGTGGCAAAATTTATCTTGACAGCCAGAATATTACAAATTTACCGATGTATAAACGGGCTCGATTGGGCATTGGATATTTACCGCAAGAGGCTTCTATTTTCAGAAAGCTGACAGTTGAAGAAAATATTTTAGCAATTTTAGAAAATATGCAGCTTTCCCGCCAGGAAAGAAAAGCGCGCTGCGATGAGTTGCTGAATGAATTAAACATTGCTCACCTGGCAAAGAGCAAAGCCTATACGCTTTCTGGAGGCGAACGCCGACGAGTGGAGATAACCAGGGCTTTGGTGACCAACCCAAAGTTTATTTTATTGGATGAGCCGTTTGCTGGTATCGACCCAATTGCTGTTGAAGACATTCAATCAATAGTTAAAGGATTAGTTAAAAAAGGAATTGGTGTTTTGATTACGGATCACAATGTCCACGAAACTCTTTCTATCACAAACAGAGCTTATTTGCTGTACGAAGGTGTTGTTTTAAAATCAGGCACATCAGAATTTTTAGCGAACGATCCTGAAATGCGGAGGTTGTATTTAGGCGAGAAATTCAAATTGAATAGATGAATTATTCCTAATGCAACACAAAGCTGCAAACAAATTTTATTTTTCACACAAAGCCGCAAAGCTCGCAAAGTTATGACACCCTATTTTTCTTGGCACTCTTTGCGGCTTTGCGTGAGATTTTTAATAAATTTTTGTGAAAACAACAAAGTTTTTGGCAATAATAGAATAACCACCAAAATTAATTGTAATTTTCTGTTTGGAATTTATTATAAAAAAGAGTATATTTCAACAAATGAAAAAGTAATCATTCATATCGAATTATTAGTGGGAAATGATACATCATGATGAATATCGGTTTTTATCAGAGACCTGGGCTTTATATGAAGCAATCGCCCCAACAGGTTCTTCTGTCAACTCTTCTGCAATTGCCAATCATGAGTCTCGAACAGAGGATCAAACTTGAGTTGGAACAGAATCCTCTTTTAGAAGAAGACTTGGAATTGGATCAGGAAATGGAGGATGAACTGAAAACCGAAGAGTTGGAACAGAAATCTGAAGAAGAGAAGGAGAATGATGAAGACGAGGAGGAAGAATATAATGAGGACGCAGAAGAGATTGATTGGGATACGATTTTAAACGATGAAAACAATTATGAGATCAAGGCTCCCAGGGATGATAGCGCTGAGACCTACAGTCGTCCCGAAGTTTATGTAGCCACGCTTGCAGAACATCTTCTCAGCCAGTTGAATATGAGCACAATATCTGAAAAGGAAGCTGCTATTGGCGAGTACATTATCTGGAATATAAACGAAATCGGTTATCTTTCTTGCACCGTAGATATTATAGCACAAAATCTTGACGTTTCAATTGAAGAAGTAGAGAAAGTGTTAAAAGTAGTACAATCACTTGATCCGCCTGGAATTGGCGCTCGAAATTTGCAGGAGTGTTTAATAATTCAATTACAAGAAGACCCTGAAAACAATGAACTGGCAATTAAAATTATTGAAGATCATTATGATGATTTTAAAAATAAACGATTTGAAAAAATTGCCAAAAAAATGTCTATTTCTATTGATGAGTTCAAAGAAGTATTGAATATTATTACGCAACTTAATCCCAAACCTGGTTCTGGATATATGAGTCTTTTTGATAATACGATCACTCCGGATGTGATCGTGAAAAAAGATGGCGATGAATTTAAAATTATTCTTAATGATTGGAATATACCCCACCTCAGGATAAACAACCAATATAAAAGCCTGCTGTTAGATAAAAAGAAAACATCCAAAAAAACTAAAGAATATATTAAAAACAGGTTGGAATCTGCTCGCTGGCTCATTAATTCAATTCACCAGCGGCGGGCAACTATTATACGTGTTGTTGAGACAATTGTAAAACGACAGCCAGAGTTTTTTGAAATGGGAACAGCGTATCTTAGACCCATGATCCTGAAGGATATTGCTGAAGAAATTCAGTTGGATATTTCAACAGTCAGTCGTGTAACTAATGGAAAATATGTACAAACTGATTTTGGTGTTTTTGAACTGAAGCACTTTTTTAGTGAAAAAATAAGGCGCGATGATGGCGAAGATGTTTCCAACAAAGAAATTAAAGATCGTATTCGGAAAATTATTGATAAAGAAAATAAGAAAAAACCTCTTAATGACTCGAAAATTGTTGAAGTGCTTCAAAAAAATGGCTTTAACATAGCACGCCGGACAATTGCGAAGTATCGTGATCAGATGGCAATTCCCATTTCGAGATTAAGAAAAGTATTATAACAAACTAATTGGAGGAAAATAACTATGCAGAATGCTGGTCGTAGAAGTGTGAATTTAGGCGGAGAGCAGTTCCAAATTCCGCCTATTTCGAAGAATCACATAATTATTGGAGTTGTGGTTCTAATTGTCGTTATCTTATTATTTACTTCTTATTATACTATTAAGACTGAAGAAGTAGGCGTGATAAAGCGATTTGGCAGATATACGACAACAACAATGCCGGGATTGCATTTTAAAATCCCTTTTGGTGTTGAAACAGTAACAAAGATCAAAGGCAGTCGCTTTATTTTCCGTGAGGAGTTTGGCTACCGTACAGCAAAGGCTGGTATCAGAACTCAATTAACACGGGAAGTTAATTTGCTTTCAGAATCATTAATGTTAACTGGTGATTTGAATATTGCGACTGTCGAATGGGTTGTTCAATACCGTATTCAAGACCCAAAGAAATATCTTTTTAATGTTCGAAACATTACAAAAACAATTCGTGATGTTGCAGAATCGGTAACACGTCAGATTGTGGGCGATCACAGCGTGGATGAAGCCTGGATCCTGTCACGTCTTGAAATCGCTCTTCTTATTAAAGAAAATATGCAGGAAATGTTGAATACTTACAAAACAGGGATTGTAATTGAGAATGTTGAATTACAGGATGTTAACCCGCCAGAAAAAGTCCGTCCTGCTGTTAATCAGGTTAATGAAGCCAGGCAGGAGATGGAAAAATTAATCAATCAGGCAAATGAAGCTTATAATAAAGTAATACCAAAAGCAAAGGGAGAAGCTAATAAAACAATAAGTCAGGCAGAAGGATATGCCATGGATCGAATTAATCGAGCCAAGGGTGATGCAACTAAATTTAATGAAGTTTATCAAGCCTATCGTTTATCAAAAGATGTCACAAAAAGAAGAATATATTTGGAGACTATGAGTGCAATTTTTCCAAAGATTGAAAAAAAATATATTATTGATAAAGATCAAAAAGGGCTGTTACAATTTTTACAACTTCAAGATAGAGGAGGAAACAAATGAACAGAGGAAAAATTTCAATATACATAATCGTAATTGCACTATTTCTATTATTCATCGTATTATCTAGTGCAATTTATACAATTGATATGACACAACAGGTCGTCATTACACAGTTCGGAAGACCCATCGGCGATCCTATTAATGAAGCTGGAATTCACATTAAAATGCCATTTATTCAAAATGTAACCTATTTCGAAAAAAGGTTATTAGAGTGGGATGGTAACCCATCTGAAATTTTGGCAAATGATAAGAAATTTATTTTAGTGGATACTTATGCCCGCTGGAAAATCACTGATCCTTTAAAATTTTTTAAATCAGTCGTAGATGAAAATGGCGCGCAGACAAGATTGGATAATGTCATTGAAGCAGCTACCAGGGATATGATAACGACTAACGTACTAATTGAAGTTGTGCGAAACAGCAATCGCAAAATGGCAATTTCTGAAATTGAAGCAGATGTAGGTGCTGAGGCTGTTGTTGATTCTATACATGTTGGCAGGACAAAAATAGCTAAAAGGATTTTAAATGCGTCAAAGGATAAAGTAAATGAATATGGGATTGAATTGGTTGACGTTCGAATTAAAAGACTTAATTATATTCGAGACGTACGTGAGAAAGTCTTTGAACGAATGATTGCTGAAAGATTGAAAATTGCAGAAAAATATCGTTCTGAAGGAATGGGCAAAAAAGCAGAGGTTGAAGGTGAAATGGAAAAAGAGCTGCAACAAATTACTTCAGAGGCTTACCGCACAGCACAGGAAATTAAAGGAAAAGCTGATGCGAAAGCGATAAAAATTTATGCCCAGGCTTATGAACGTGACCCCGAGTTTTATTCATTTACTAAAAGTCTTGAATCTTATCGTCAAACATTGGATGAAAAGACCTGGTTGATATTATCAACGGACAGCGATTATTTAAAGTATTTGAAGGATGTAAATGCTAAATAAATGTTTTGCTTTTAGTATTTTTAGTGTTATAAATTGTAAATGTGAAACGTGAAAATGCAGACGTGAGACGATAAAAACTGTTGGCACTAATGTATCACGTTTCACATTTCACTTTTATACAAATTAAAGGGAAAAATATGTTTCGAGCTACAACGATTTTAGGCGTCAGAACAAAAAGTGGCGTTGCCCTGGGAGGAGACGGTCAAGTCACTTTTGGTGATACTGTTTTAAAAACAGGAGCACGAAAAATAAGAAGAATTTATAACGATTCAATTTTGGTTGGATTTGCTGGCGCGTCAGCAGATGCAATGACATTATTTGAAAAATTTGAAGCAAAGTTAGAGCAGTTCAGCGGTAATCTGCAAAAAGCAGCTGTGGAGTTAGCTAAAGATTGGAGAACCGATAAGTATTTGCGCCGGCTGGAGGCTCAGATTGCTGTGATGGATAAAGATTCAAGCTTCCTCATCTCAGGCACTGGAGATGTGGTGGAGCCGGATGATAATATTGTTGCGCTTGGTTCAGGTGGACCTTATGCCCAGGCGGCGGCACGAGCATTGGTAAAACATACAAACATGGATGCTCGGAAAATCGTTGAAGAAGCGATAAAGATAGCCGGCTCTATTTGTATTTATACCAATACAAATATTAAAGTGGAAGAATTGTAAAATTATTTTAGGGTGAAATTTGAAAAAGGAAATATTTCAACAATTTTTAAGAGATATAAAGAGATGAAAACATGGAAAAGTTAAAACAATTAAAAATAGAAACACTTCAGAAAGCATTTGAAATCATGAGAATTGGTAACCGAGCTGTAAAACATGCATAAGAAGAAAATATAGAATTAGGAATTCCTAATGTATATTCAAAAAGGGGGAAAATGTATTTTGAACTTTCAAATGGTGAAATAACATTTGCTAGTCCATTTATAAAATAAATATTAGGGTGGATACTACGAAATTGTTTAGAATTAGAATTGATAATTAGTTGATGGTCTTAAGTTTTAGAGAGGAAGTAGATGAAAAAAGGAATTGAAGAATTAACTCCGAAACAGATTGTAAAAGAATTGGATAAATATATTATTGGACAGGATAAAGCCAAAAAATCAGTAGCGATAGCTTTGAGGAATCGGTGGCGGAGACTGCAGGTAGAAGATGAACTGCGTGAAGAAATAATGCCCAATAATATTATTTTAATAGGTCCAACTGGAGTTGGTAAAACTGAAATTGCGCGTCGTTTAGCACGAATGTCCAGCGCTCCGTTCATTAAAGTTGAAGCATCCAAGTTTACCGAAGTGGGATATGTGGGTAGAGATGTAGAATCAATCATTCGGGACATCATTGATTTATCCGTTTCTATGGTTCGTAATGAGATGACCGGGGAAGTGGAAAGTAAAGCAGAAGAGATGGCAGAAGAAAGATTGCTCGATTTATTACTACCACCGTTGCCCGATGTGAAAGACGCTGAAACACAATTCAACAGCGAGGATGATGAAACTTATTTAAAGTGGAAAAGAACTCGTGAAAAGTTAAAAGATCAATTGCGTGCAGGAAGATTTGATGAGCGGAAAGTAGAATTGGATGTACCATCATCGACATCTCCAATGATGCAAATAATTTCTCCGATGGGTATTGAAGAGATGGGGATGAATATCCAGGATTTATTAGGTCCAATGTTTCCCCAAAAGACAAAAAAACGGAAAATGAACATTCCTGATGCTCGAAGATATCTTATTCAAGATGAATCACAAAAATTGATTGATATGGAAGAAGTTGTAAAAGAAGCAATTCAACGTGTCGAAAATGCTGGAATTGTTTTCCTGGATGAAATCGATAAAATAGCCGGTGAAGATTCCGGGCACGGACCGGATGTGTCTCGCCAGGGCGTACAACGAGACCTGCTACCGATTGTTGAAGGATCCAGCGTTATCACAAAATATGGCATGGTAAAAACTGATCATATTTTATTTATCGCCTCAGGAGCTTTCCATGTTTCCAAACCTTCAGATTTAATCCCTGAAATGCAGGGAAGGTTCCCAATTCGAGTTGAATTAGAAAGTTTAACAACAGAAGATTTTATCAGAATTTTAACCGAACCTGAAAATGCACTGATTAAACAATATATCGCCTTGCTAAAAACTGAAGGCGTTAAACTTACTTTTACAAAAGGCGCAATCAAGGAAGTTGCTAAGATTGCCAGCGAAGTTAATGAAAATGCTGAAAATATCGGCGCCAGAAGATTGCATACAATTTTAACGACGCTGCTCGAAACCATATTGTTTGATGTACCCGACGAAAACATTACTGAAGCAAAAATTGCGGATAAAGATGTCCGTGATGCATTGAAAGATATTGTGGAAGATGAGGATTTAAGTCGATACATATTATAGTTATTGGTGATTCGTGATTGGTTATTAATTATTAGTTATCGGTAATTCGTTATGTGTGAATATATTTTTCATTAATACACTATATCTCATACAATTTACCTAAATTACCCTATTACCAATCCACCAACAAAGGAGAATAAAGAAGTGACAAAAGATTTTTTATCTATAGCTGATTTGACAAAAGAAGAGATATTAGAATTATTGGATTTAAGTATCGAATTAAAAGAAAAACAAAAAAAGGGCGAGGCTGAGCCGATCTTGAAGGGACAGACTCTGGCAATGATTTTTCAGAAACCTTCGGCGCGAACAAGAGTTTCGTTTGAAGTTGGTATGTTTCAGTTGGGCGGACATGCGCTCTATCTTGCTCCGTCTGATATCGGAGTTGGAACTCGTGAAGCTGTTAAAGACATCGGGCGAGTGCTTTCGCGTTACAATGAGGGAATTATGGCTCGTTTGTTTGGGCATGAAGATATAATTGAAATGGCAAAATATTCAACTGTGCCGGTTATCAATGGTTTAACCGATCTATTGCATCCCTGCCAGGTTATGGCTGATGTATTGACAATTTTGGAACATCGTAAAAATTTGGATGATTTGAAAGTTACATTTGTTGGTGATGGTAATAATTTAGCCCATTCGTGGCTGAATTTTGCATCGAGAATTCCCATGACGCTGGCGTTGGCAATTCCGGAAGGATACGACCCGGACAGTGAAGTGTTGAAAAATGCACAAGATGCGGGAATAAGTAAGATCGAAATTTACCGAGATCCTAAACAAGCTGTTAAAGATACAGATGTTATTTACACCGATGTCTGGGCAAGTATGGGGCAGGAGGCTGAAGCACAAAAACGAAAAGCTGCATTTGAGTATTTTCAGGTCAATGATGAATTGATGAAAAATGCTCGTCCTGACACTTATATAATGCATTGCTTGCCAGCTCATCGAGGTGATGAAATTACTGACAGTGTAATTGAAAGCCCCAATTCAATTGTTTTTGATGAAGCTGAAAATAGATTACATGCGCAAAAAGCTGTGATGGTTAAGTTAATGGGGAAATAATTTAAATTCCAAGCTCCAAATTTTAAATATCAATCACCAAACTATGTGTTTTGAATTTCGGATTTGGAAATTGTAATTTATTTGGAATTTGGATTTTGGTATTTGGTGCTTTCCCCCGGGATTTGCAGCTTGGAATTTTTTTTAAAGAAAGATGGGATTAAAAAGTTCAAATGAGCATAGTAATAGAAAAATATAACGAATCATTTCAAAAACAATGGGATGAATTTATTTGGCAGGCAAATAATGGCACAATTTTTCATACCCGAAAATTTTTAAATTATCATCCGCCGGAACGATTTGAAGATCACTCGTTAATTTTTAAAAAGAATGACCGGGTTATCGCTCTTTTTCCTGCTACTGTTCGGTATGAAGGTCACCGCAGTATTCTCACTTCACATCGAGGGTCTTCTTATGGTGGTTTAGTAACAAAGTATAGTTTAAGTATTAGTGATGCCTTTCGAATTGTCGAGTCCCTAATTTTTTTTGGCAGAGAAAATAAATTTCAGGGAATAGAGCTTACGCCGCCTCCGATAATTTACATGTTGCGCCCCAGCAATTATATTGATTTTGCGTTAGTCAAAAACGGTTTTGGTTACAAGAAACGGGAAATATCCAGCGTTATTCCTCTTACTTTTTCTGAATCAGATGTTTTGAAAACATTTTCGTCTGAATCTCGAAGAGCAGTGAGAAGAGCTTTGAAACTTGACGTTGAGGTACGGCAAAGCGAAGATTATGAGGCTTTCTACAAAATCCTCAAAAGAAATTTGAAAATGAGACATAATGTACAACCGACTCACACATTGGAAGAATTGCTCCTTTTAAGAAAAATCTATCCTGATCGGATTCGGCTTTTTGGCGCTTACGTTGAAGAAGAAATGGTCGCTGGAGTAGTAATGTTTGACTGCAATGAACGCGTGGTGTTAGCGTTTTACATCAGCCACAACGAAGATCGTCAACAGTTTCGGGGAGTAAACTGTCTTTTTTATGAAATCATTAAATGGTCAATTCAAAATAATTTTGGACATTTTGATTTTGGAATATTTACGGTTGACATGGATCCTAATTGGGGCCTGGGTAGATTTAAGGAAAGCTTTGGCGCACAAGGAATTTTTCGTGATACATTTTTAAAGTATCTGGATTAACAAAAATATTTGCCACAGAGACGCAGAGTTTTTTTAATTTTTTTCTCTGTGAACTCTGTGTCTCTGTGGCAGAAGAATAAGATAAAAAATGAAAATTCTCCACATTGCCCCGTTTAATGTTGCTGGCGTGCCGATCACTTTTGTAAAAGCTGAACGGCAGCTTGGTTTTCACAGCAGGCTAATTACTTTTGCAAAAAATTCCCGCGGTTATGAAGAAGATATTTGTTTGAATTTACCATTTTTGGATTTTAAAGGATTTGCAAAATTTAAGCGGTTAATTGGGGGGAAGTCCAGGATTGAAATAACCAATCGTGCTCCACAACTCACCGAAATTCCACTTAAATGGTTGCCCAATAGACTGGAAAAACTGTTCATCCTGTTTAGAGAATATATTTGGAAATCCAAAATAGGAAAAGTTTTAAAACAAATTAATATTGATCAATTTGATGTGATCCAGTTGGATGGAGGAATTGGTTTCTATCGCAATGGCAGGGACATTATTCAATTTAAGCGTGCTGGTAAAAAAATAATCTGTTGTTATACTGGCAGTGATTTGCGCGTGCGCGGTGTTATCCCGCAAATTGATGCGGTATCTGATCTTAATGTCAGCGTGGAATTTGATCACCTGTTGCTTCATCCTAACATCCATCATGTTTTCTTTCCCTTTGATGCCTCTAAATTCAAACTCGCAACACCAGAGGATGATGGAACAATTAATATCGGACATGCGCCAACCAATCGGGCTGCAAAAGGTAGTGCTATCATAATTCCCGTTGTTAAAGAGTTGGAGAAAAAGTATCCAGTTAAATTAATTTTAATTGAAAATTTGCCTTACGAAAAAGCTCTGGAATTAAAATCCCTGTGCCACATTTTTATTGACCAGGTCGGTGACCTCGGATACGGCATTAGTGGATTAGAATCATTAGCCATGGGCATCCCCACCTGCTCCTGTCTCGCGCCGGGATTTGACGAACTGCATCCGGATAATCCGTTTGTGGTTATTGATGAAACTAATTTAAAATCACGGTTAATTCGTTTGATTAATGATAAAAAATTGCGGTTAAAAAAAGGGCAAGAGGGAAGGGAGTGGGTGAAGAAGTATCATGAGCCGGTTTGGGTGGTGCAAATGATTCATGAATTGCCCGGATCATAAATAACTTGTGTTTAACGAAAACTACATAATTTGGAATGTTGCTGTCATTGCGAGGCGTTTTTTGCCGAAGCAATCTACTAAAAACAAAGGGATTGCTTCGTCGCTACGCTACTCGCAATGACTTCTGAATTTGAATTGTAGTGGTTTTCGTTCAGACACTAACTATAAAATTTACATGATACCGCCCACTGATAGAAACAATCTTCCAAAGGCATATTTCTACTATTGATCACGCCCTGGCGGATGCGCTTTAGCGCATTGATTCGCCTTGGAGAACCCAACGGGTGATAATAAAAAATTGTACATGCTTAACTCTGTTCTGGTAGTGTCTTATAAATGTATTTTTAAATAAGAAATTATATCAGCTGTGTTGTTTTCCGCTGGCGTATTGGAACTTTTTATTTTCATATCCTCCCCAACATACTCAAAATCTTCAACCTCCAAACCATCCAGATCGCTTCCCGAATGATCTTTTTCGACATTTTTGAACTTCCAGCTTCTCGATCAATAAACACGATGGGAATTTCTTTGATACGGAATCCTTTTTTCCAGGCTTTGAAATTCATTTCGATTTGGAACGAATAGTGATTTGAGTGAATGTTATCTAAATCAATTGCCTCTAAAACTTCGCGGCGAAAACATTTGAAACCGCTGGTCCCGTCTTTAATAGGTATTCCGGTAATGATTTGTGTGTATTTATTTGCTCCCACACTTAAAATTAAACGAGTGAGTGGCCAGTTAATCACATTAACTCCAGTGATGTATCGTGATCCAATTACCAGGTCGAAATCTTTTATTGTTTTTAAAAAATTAGGAATTTTGTCAGGATCATGAGAAAAATCAGCATCCATCTCAAATATGTAATCATAGCCATTTTTCAGCGCATATTTAAATCCGGCAACGTAAGCTGTTCCTAATCCAGCTTTGCCGGGACGTTGCAATAAATGAATATTCGACTCTTTTTGGGAAATAGGTTCAACAATACCAGCCGTGCCATCCGGCGAATTATCATCAACCACTAAAACGTGGAGCTCTTTGATACCAAGAAAAAGAATCCGTTCAATCAGAGATTCAATATTTTGCGCTTCGTTGTAGGTTGGAATAACAATAACAGATTTCATTTATTCTTTTCCTTTTTTTTATTATTGCCACAAGGTCACGGAGACACAAAGAATTATTTAATAATATTCAATGATTAAATTTTTTTAAATTGTTTTTTAAAGATTTTCAATCCATCTTCAATATTTGACAGATTAATGCCAAGCTCGGATGTTGCTTTATTTACATTAAAACCTGAACTCAAGGGGCGCGGTGCTTTTTGATTTAATTCCCTGGTTGTTATTGGGGAAATAAGATTCATTTCCAACCCAAAAACATCTGCAATTTTTAAAGCAAATCTATAGCGATCGATTATTTCACTGCCTGATACGTGAAAAGTATCCCATTTGTTTAATTCAATAATTTTAAGAATGGCGGCTGCTAAATCATCAGCCAGAGTTGGGCTGCCGATTTGATCGGTTACGATTGTTAGTTGCTGTTTGTTTTTTAATGCTGAGATCAACCAGGTTACAAAATTTGGTCTGACATTTATACCTGCTCCATAAAGAACCATTGTCCGTACGATTGAATATTCCAGATCAGATGCATATAATACGTTCTCACTTGCTAATTTTGATTTCCCATAATAATCAAGCGGTGAAGATGGATCATTTTCAGAATACGGGCCATGGTTGCCGTCAAAAATATAATCCGTGGATAGATGAACAATTTTAGTACCAATTTTTTGAGCAGCATAGACTAAATTTTTAACCGCTTGAACATTAACCTTCCAACATTGTTCTTTATTTTCCTCGCAATCATCAACATCGGTCATCGCTGCGGTGTTGATTAAATAGTGCGGATAAAAATTTAAAATTGATTCTGTCAACAGTCGTCTATCGGTGATATCAAGCTGCTCATATTGAAAATTTATTTTTTTATTAAATGGTTCTTCGTGAATATCAATGCCAAGGATTGAATATTTTGCTGCTGCTTGTTCGAGCAATTTTTGACCCAATAATCCGTTGACACCGGTAATTATTAATTTTACCATAGATGCAGTCCTGGTGATATGTGTGTTTAGTAAGTTGGATTAAGAGTATATTTCAAATACATATCCTTATTACAAATTTAGGTATTAAGGTAAAACTTATTTTGTTTTGACGAGCTAAAAAGAAAATATAAAAAAAAATGCGAAAATTAAAAAATATTTTGTATCGTTAAACTGTATTTATTCAATTTTGTTTCACTATTGATACGGGTAAAAAATGTAAAAAATTAAGGAAATTGCTCCTAAAATCCAGGCGCCTAAATTAACTTCTTTTGCTCTGCCTGCCAATAATTTGATAATGGGATAGGTTACCAGACCTGCCGTGATGCCAATTCCCAGGTTATAAGTAAAGCTCATCAATATGATTGTACAAAACGAAGGGATCAGTTCCGTCATATCTGAAAAGTTAATTTTTTTGATTGAATCGATCATTAGAATGCCAACAATGATCAATGCAGGCCCGTAAGCGCATTTGGGAATGGCAGTTAGAATCGGAGTAAAAAATAGAGCCAATAAAAATAAAATTGCAGTGACCAATGTTGTGAACCCAGTTCTTCCGCCTTCTTCGATTCCAGCGGCAGATTCGATATAAGTGCCAGTTGTGGTCGTTCCACAGCATGCGCCAACCACAGTGGCAAGCGCGTCTGCTAACATTGGTTTTTCAATTTCAGGCAGGTTTCCGTCCTCATCCAGAAAGTTAGCACGTGCGCTCACACCGATCAAAGTTCCTATCGTATCAACAAAGTCCATTAAAAACACAGTGAGCAGGATTGGTAAAAATCCAATTGTAAGCACCTCTGCAAACCTGAATTGAAAGGCTATCGGTGCAATGGACGGTGGTTTTGATATAAATCCGTTTGGATATATCACATCGGGCAAATTTAATCCCATTCCTTTGCCGGCAAATGCAAGCACAGTTGTAGCTAAAATCCCTATCATAATTGATCCTTTGACTTTGCGGATCATTAGAATTCCCATCAGTAAAAAAGAAAATAGTGCCAATAATACTTGCGGAGAAGTCAAATTGCCAATCATAACAGGTACAGCGCTGGTTGTCGTCGGTTCTTTAATAACAATGCCAGTGTCAATTAAGCCGATGAAGGTCAAAAAAAATCCAATTCCCACCACGAAGGAATATTTTAAAGAAGAAGGTACGGCATTTGCCAGCCAGCCTCGAAGACCAAATATTGTAATAATAACAAATATTAGTCCACCGATAAACACTGAAGTAATACCTGCCTGCCATGAATATCCCAGACTGAGTACCACAGTAAAAGCAATGAACGCGTTTTCTCCCATATAAGGCGCAATGGCAAAAGGACGTTTTGCGTAAAATGCCATTAGCAGCGAGCCGACGACTGCTGCAATAATTGTTGCCACAGTAGAAGGACCTTTTGGGATGCCGGCGACTTCTAAAATTCCGGGATTTACAATAATAATATAAGACATTGTTAAAAAAGTCGTGATCCCGCCAATAATCTCCCGACGATAGTTAGTGCCGAACTGTTCAAATTTAAAAAATTCTCGCATAACCAATCATCCTTGGGTAAATGGTTAACGAATGAGTTTTTTTAATTGGTTCCAAAAAAGTGAAATTTTTGTACAATGGTAAAAAAATAAAAAAAAATTATTATAATTTTCTATGCGTAATCTTCTTTTTCACTTGCTTCTGGTTTATCCAGGATGGGGTTTAGGTAATTTGCTTCCCATCTTCTTGAAGTCGATGAACTTTTGTTTAATTTCCTTATCCTGAAGCCCGAGAATTTCAGCAGCTAATACTGCTGCATTAATAGCTCCTGCCTTTCCAATTGCGCATGTTGCGACTGGCACTCCAGACGGCATTTGAACAATTGAGTAAAGAGCGTCAACTCCATTTAATGCTGAACCGCTGAGCGGAACTCCAATAACGGGAAGCGTTGTATGAGCAGCCATTACACCAGGTAAATGAGCAGCCATACCTGCCCCAGCAATAATAAGTTTGAATCCATTTTTTTCAGCCTGCCTGGCAAATTGAGCTGTTTCATCAGGTGTACGGTGGGCAGAAAGAATAAGTTCTTTGTACTCTATTCCAAAGTATTCCAAATGTCGTGTGCATTCGGACATAATAGGTTTGTCTGAAGTGCTGCCCATTATAACAGCAACTAATTTTTGGATTTCCATTTTGATTATCCTTTTGAATTTATTTGAAATATATAATATAAAAAAATATTTGAAAAATGCAAGTGGAGAATATTATGCTTGTTTGTCAAGTTTTTTTTAAACATTGCTAATTTTAGGATTAAAAAATTCTCTAACAGCAGGTATGTTTGAAGATTTGGCATCCTCAAATTTTCCCTGAAACAATACCTTTCCTTCATCAAGAAAAATAATTCGATCGGCGATCCTTTGAATGCTGGTTAATTCGTGAGTAACTATTACCATTGTCATTTTTAAGATGCTGCACAATTTGAGAAGTAGTTCGTCTAATGCAGCAGCAGTAACCGGATCTAATCCAGCGCTGGGTTCATCTCCAAAAAGTATTTGCGGATCAAGCGCAATAGCACGGGCTAAAGCAGCTCTTTTTCGCATACCGCCTGATAGTTGAGATGGGAAAAGATCGATTGCCTGATCTAATTCTACAAGATTCAACTTATTACTTACTATTCGATCTATTATGGCTCGGGGAAGGTTAGTATGTTGTTCTAGCGGAATGGCGATATTTTCACCGACTTTTATTGAATTTAAAAGCGCGCCATTTTGAAAAAGAACACCAATTTTTTTGAGTATAATGTTGAATTCATTTTCTTCCATCCAGGTTACATCCTGACCAAATATTTCTATTGAACCAGAAAATGGCTGATAGAGTCGAATGATATTCTTCAGCAGCGTTGTTTTCCCACAACCGCTTTTCCCAAGAATGACGGTGATTTTGTTGGGAAAAATATCAATATTAATATCTTGCAAAATTGTTTGTTCTTCGTATTTTGCTGTGAGGTCTCTGACTTTTATTATCGGATTCATCGGTTGAGTTGTCTTATGGTATTATCAATCAAACTTTTATTTTTTCAAAGAGATGAAAAATATTTTTTAACAATCGCTATTTACACTAATTACGCGAATTATTAAATTTTGATTTCTGTTGAAATTCAGGTTAAACAAATTTTTTAAAATCAGCAGCTAGAAAAGTAACAGCTTCTTTCAATCTTTCTGCCTTTAGCGGTTTAAAATATTCATATTTATGTAACGGATGATTAACTTTTCTTTCCCCTTCTAAAAATGTAAAAATATTCAGTTCAACTTTTGGAAAATATGATAATAATGTATGCATTGATGTGCTACCGTAAGTTACTTTGTTAAGCTCTGAATAATCACCTCCAAGTTGCCTTTCTAATTGAAACAAATAGCAGCGGATATCAGGGAATACTGTTTTTAGGAGACTAAAATCAATTAGAATACTTTTTAGCATTGCATTTTCAGTATATGCTTTGCATTCTATACCCACAACAAAAGTTCCATCAATGAAGACCTGTTTATCAACACTCAAATTATAATAGTAATCACTTATATTAGATAATATGTGCTTTTTTACCGCAGCGTCTTTGATTTTTTCAATATAGCTTTTCAAAATAGGAATCTTTTGTTTTTTAGAATTAACATCAAGCCTTGATGAATCCCCACCAATTTCTTCCCAAGAAAGCTTTATTATTTCTTCAGTAATGTATTCCTGCAGCCATCCTTTTACTGTACAAATAATCCTTCCATAATCCCTTTTCTCATCCTCACTTACTTTTTTATCCAAAACTTTTACAACTGACTCATAGACATCAGATAGCTCTTTAATTTTTTTAGTATTCATCTGAAAATAATCCCATTTGTGTTTTTAAAGTTAATAGTCTTTTATTTGCAGTTATGCAATATTCATCTGAAACATCAATTCCTAAATATTTTCTTCCTAATTTTTTAGCCACTAATGTTGTTGTTCCTACGCCATTAAACGGATCAAAAACAAATCTCCTTTAAAACTGAAAAGTTTCAATAAACTTTAAACGAGATTCTAAGGGAACATAGCAGGGTGACCATATTTTTACATATCTCTTTCAGGTGTTATAGACCATTTTGCAACAATCCATTGTTTAAATTCTTCTGCGTTTATATCAATGTTTGTTTTGTCACAATCTTTTTTTAATAAACAATTATCAAAAATTTCAATTGTGCCAGCGGTTGGTTCGCATAAAGGGATAATATATTTTAGCAAGGTTGTTTTTCTGCATCCGCTTTTTCCAAGAATAACTGTTATTTCATTTGAGTAAATTTCAATAATGATGTTTTCTAAAATTGTCTTATTTCCGTATTTTGCGTTGGGTTTTTTGTTTTTATAAATGGTTTAATATAAATCATTCTGTCCATAATCCTTGAAGTAAAAAAGATTACTCAAAATAATTGGATGAATCATTCAATTTCATACACGTTTATCAGAAAATCGGCGTCTCTACTTGACGATAGTAAATAACTGCTTTGACGGATGTTCAAGAGATGATGTAAAAAGAATCAATCTAATCAAAATTTATTAGTTTCCCTTTTTCAGTTGCTTTGGCAGGATTAAACCAATCATTATATAAATGTTTTTTTACAAACGTATATAATTCTTTCACTACGTGATAATCTATTGGCTTTTTATCTGATACTTTGTTTTTTGCTGCATTTCTTTTTTGTTTTCTTAAAATGAAGATTTCATCGATTGATAAATTTTTCAAATTTATACTTTCACTCAAGGCATTTTGTTCTGCAACAATAATAAATATGGCATAGGGATTCCCCTGTTTCAACCTTTGTGCTTCGTAACTAGCTTGTCCTAACATAGTCGAAGGTATAAAGGTCTTACACTCAATGGCAACTGCGGGCACAATAATTTCTTCAATCTCTTTACTTTGATTTGTTATGAAAACACAACTAACTTTTTTAGAGATTGTGAAATCTTGATTTTTTCTATTTATATAAACACCTGGATTATTTACAAAATCATTTAAATTTTTAGGGGTAAATGCCAAATCAGTGTAAGCTTTGGCCTGTCCAATGTATATTGATCCTTTTTTTAAATAAGAATCGATGTAAGGGATATCTTTAAATAATAGGAACAAAAACTCTTCAATTACAGATGACGCAAGTTTGTCTTGTAATTTGAAGATTTTCTTTTCTAATAATGAGTCAACATAGTTTTTATATTCATTGAGCAGCGTGACTTTTTTTTGTAAATCCTGATTGTTTTCAGAATTTAATTTTTCAGTTTTAGTTCTCCAATTTAAATATTTAGAATATACCTCATCTAAGATAGGAGGGTAATTTTTCTTTTTTATTTTTTGTGTAATGTTTATTCCGTGAACATATTTCAAATCTCTCATTAAAGCTCCAATAATAGTTTTAATGTTATTTCGTCTGAAGACAAAGGAAAATGTACTGATTCTCTTGATTATAAATTTTACCCATAGTTTTTCAGCTCTTTCTTGACTGGTTTCGTAAAAAAATTATTAAATAACCACTCACCAACTAATAAACAGGTTGCCCAAAATAAAAAATTAATCCCAAAATAGAATCGGCAATGATGACAAAAAATATTGATGCTACAACAGATGCAGTAGTCGCTTTGCCAACACCTTCTGCGCCGCCTTTTACCTGAAAACCAGAATAACATCCTACTATAACAATGATCCAGGCAAAGACAACACTTTTTGCCAATCCGATAAATATATCTCTCAAAATGAGCACTGTCATTAATTCATTATAAAAAGCAGCAGCGCTCAATTGAAGATATGTAACGCCGATGATGAATCCCCCAAGGATTCCAACCAAGTCGGATAAAATAGTTAGCAGCGGCATGGTAACCGTAATGGCATGAAATTTTGGAACTATGATATAGCGAATTGGATTCAGCGCCATAGTTTTGAGAGCATCAACTTCCTCAGTAACAACCATAGTTGCGACTTCAGAAGCTATTGCTGACCCGCTTCTTCCAGCAACGACAATGGCAGTCATAATGGGCCCCATTTCCCTCAACATTGATATCCCTATCAGGTCGGCGACGAAAATATTGGCACCAAACTGTCTCAATTGTGCTGCTGCTTGAAGGGCTAAAATTAATCCGATGAGAAACGAAATCAATGCAACGATAAGAAAAGCTTCAACCCCGATGAGTAAACTTTGCTGGATGAATGAACCTTCTCGCTGACCTTTACGCTGAAAAAGTCCGACTATGCTCCAATAAAAAATATCTGCTGTGAGATACAAAAGTTCGATAAATTTTTGGATTGAATTGTAAATTTTATTGCCGAGCCATTCAAACATGATTGGTCGCCGGGTGGAAGTCTCCGTAGTAACTTTATCGCTGGAAAAACTTTTAATAGCCTGTTGAATAGTAGGGGGGATGTTAATTAACTGAACCTGTTTTGCTGGAAATAATTTAATTTCATCAAGAAATGCTATGCCGGCGCTGTCAATTGTTGTAACATTAGACAGATCAATTAAAATTGTCGAGTGTTTATTATCTTGAAATAACTTATTAATTTTCTCCCAGGCGGATTTAATGGACTCCATCTTGAGTTCGCCTGAAATAAAAAAAGTATTTTCCGAGATCAGAAATTCAATCATATTTTTTTTAAAAATATAATGAAGGAATAGCGTAACAGCAGAATTTGTTCTGTCTGAATATAAGAAATAATTGATGGATCTTTTTTAATACGAATTGTATAGTCGATGGAAATATTTTTTGAAAGCCGCAAATTAACGTTATTTTCCCAATCATATACTAATTGGTTATTTGTACCAGATGGCACAAGAACATCTAATTCAGAAGTGATCATAATATTTCGGAAAATCCGAAAGTTGCCCAGTAAAGAAGCTTCCGGACCTTGTAGGGAAACAGATTTTTTTTCAAAAAATGCAGTATCCGTCGCTGCATCTTTTGTGTAAACCTTATGGTTAATATTCTGTCGAAAACCCATTCCGACTCGAACATTAAAATTAGCCCGTAATGATCTGATGAGAGAATAGTTGATCCCAAATCCTTCTTTCAATTCAAGCGGTGAAAAATTTGGAGCAACAGTAGCTTTTTCAACGTTATAATTCGTTTTTTGTAATTTCCCCTGTTCATCATAGAGTGTTACTGTTTTGGATTTATCATAATAATAAGTTGTTTTAAACATGTTTGTTTCAAGAAAGAAACGCCCATAGACTCCAAGCCCTGACAGAAAATAAAAAATATAGGTGTTCTTTAATCTAATATTATCGAGGTAGCTTCGAAAACTGCTTTTTTTAGCCTGCATATTCCAGCCTTCTTCAATTAATCCCCGTGACAGGAAAAAATGCCGATTTGTACTGTATTTAATGTTATAATCCAACTGCGCCACAAACGCCATGCTGGTCTGTTCTTCTTTTGACGTTACATTATTGGAGCGATTCAGCGTAAAGCTCCCGTACAAGGCGCTATAAGTTGTCCAGTTGGTTGTGCTTCGTTTTTCAATTTCTGATTCTAAAATTCCGGCTCCAGTAAAATTTTTTGTATCACTGTCCATTACAATAGTATATTGTGTTAAATCACCTGGGAGCAAACGAACTGTGGCAAAATTAACGTAAGTATTAACGTGTTCACCCAGTTTAACGATTTTATACAGCCCCGGTTTTAAAATCCAGGTCTGGAGATTTTCTCCCAATTGTTCATCTGCGCCATACCCAATCCCAAAAGCTTCCCCCTGGGGCAGACGAAATAATTCATAAGGTTCTTTCAACCAGTTACGCGCTTCATCAATAATGCGTATCGTTAGACCACACCAATCCGGTTCAATAATGCGCGTTTCTTCAGCTTGAATGTAAATATCTTTTTTCATCATCTGGTTTAAAGTCCCTGAACCGAATTTGATAGAATATTTTCCTGGGCGAAGAAATACGCTTTTACCCATTTTTTGTACTTTTAAAATGGTATCATTTTGCAAGACTGTATAAACTGGTTCAAAATCAGCATTCGTCATTGCCGGTAGAAAAATACGCCCCAGACCTTTAATGTCGTCCATCGCTTCCTGGTCTATTTGAAGCTTTGGAGGCGGAGCGATCCAATTGTATTGTTTGGGTTGTTGGGCGTTACTACTTCTAAAAGCGAAGTAAATGAAACACCAGATGATTATTGAAATGTGTCTTTTTATTGAGAAAAAATTAATCATTTTTGTCAGCTATTTTTAACGATTGATCCGATGGATTTATTGTTGGATAAGGCTGCACTCGTTTTAATTTTGCCCATAAAGGGCTTTTTTTTGCATCATCAATAATGATATCCAGCATTTCTTCGATGGATTTATCTTTATGTTTTTCGTAAAACTCTTCTCTGATATTCCTTACCATTTTTACACAGTCAAACTTTTTTATTTTATTATTCAATGTTAATCACCTCCCTTGGAGTAAAAATTTCTAAAGAATGATATCCATGTTTGACATTTACAGCATTAATTAAATGTATTTTATTTATGTTAACAATGTGCTTAAAGTTCCATGACACTAATACATCAACATTAGATACAACTGCTGCAGCGATATGAGTGGCATCTTCAATATTTTTAATAGTCATGACACCTTCATCAATATAACCTCGTGCTAATGCTCGTATTTCATCATCAATAGAGACTATTACTAATATTTCACTGTCAATTATTTTAATAATGTCGGCGACTTCTGTTGGTGCATGTTCAAGCTCTCTAATTGTAACGTCTGATATTACAGGGATACCTTTTCCTGTTTTAAACTGATCGAAAAGTAAATTTGAAAACTCTTTAAACTCATCATCAAGGCACCCGCCAATAACTGATGTATCAACATATATTTTTAACTTTTTCATCAACTACTTCCTCAATCCTTGGTTTCTGATTCATTTTTTTTATCAAAATAATCAATTATTTCCCCAATAAAAACATCAACCTCCTCTCGAAGAATATCACTCAATTTTTTAGCAAACAGCTCCATCCGGAAAACTGGCATTTCCTCTTCGCGGTCAAATTCATGGCTCAATAAATTTTCATAACCATCATAAGTTCGCAAGTACAATTTCATTGCCAGGTGAGCAGCAGTATAGGCTTTATTATCAAATTTTTCAATGGCATTGATTACGCCAATTATTTCAAAATCGGGGCGTTCTTCTAAAAATTCCCGCTGGCACGATTGAAAAATTTTGTAGTCAGAAATGTGTCGAGCAATGAGGTCAGATACTATTGTTTGTGGTCGAATTGCCCATAATTGATAACGATAATAATCCAGACGATGAGTGGAATAACGGACAACAATGCCAACCCGATCAAAAGTTCTGGGGATTTTCATCGTTTGAACCTGGACTTTATAAGGAAGCGGTTTATCAATTTTTAATGTACTATCCTGAAGAACAGGTCGATAGTCCAAAATAAAGTATTGCCGTTGAATTGATTTAGTTGCACAGCTAATCCAGAATAAACTATTGAGAAAAATAATTATTAAAAACAATTTAGTGTAAAGGCGCATTTTTATTATCACTCCCGAATTTCTTGTTGTGGTGAACTACGCAATAACAGTGATGGATTCTCACTTATTAAACGTGTGAATTCGTTAAAGTATTCCAGGCTTTCCCGCAGTAATTCAGTCGAGCTTAAAATATCGTGACGACTTTTCATTAATGTTAAATCTAAATGAGTAAAAGTGCGATTTGTTTGATCAATTGCAGTTCCCAGTTTATTAATCAATTCAGCAAGATCAGCCTCGGCTAATTCAGAGGTAATTTCATCTAAATTATTTACTGTATTTGTTAATTTTCTGGATTGAGTTACTTTTCGAATATCATTCAGTGTAAGATTAGAATTAATCATAAAAGTATCTAAATGACTGGTGAAATTTTCAAGATTTTTAACTATATTGTTAAAATGAGTTTGATTAGTATCGAGCAGTGTGCGAAAATTATTAAGCGTATAACTTGTATTATCGACCAATCGAAATAATTGATCCCTTCTACCTGGTTCAGTAAATGTTGCCAGGTTGTTCAAAATAATTTCTAATTTTTGAGTGATAATTTCGGCTCTTCCTGTAATTGTTTCCACTAAAGATTGACCTGCGTTAATGAAGCTTTCAGGAGGCAATTTTTTTGACTCATTTGTTCCCCCCTGAAGTTCGATCATTTTAAGACCGGTTATTCCGATCAATGTAATAATCGCTTCAGTGTCTTCTTTAATTGGCACTTTCGGTTCGATCGTTATTTCTACGATGATGGAAGTAATATCTTTTTCATCAATGTAAATATCTTCAATTCTGCCAATCCTTATTCCCCGGTATTTTACTGCTGACCCAAGTTCCAGACCGGTGAGAGAAATATTCTTATAGCGAATGTAGTAGGTAGCTTTCTTTTTTAAAAATTGATTACCTGATATTAAGACGATCGATAGCAACAATAAAAAAATTGCCACAGTTAAGAAAATACCCAGTCTTATTTTTTGAGAACGAGAAACCATAGTTTACCTTAACTTTGTATTATATTTTGAAAAAATTGAATATATGTATGCTTCATTATGCTGCTCGATATAAAAAAGCTCCAAATTACAAAACCCAAATTCCAAATAAATTTCAAATCACAAATTCCAATTTCCAAAATTAAAGATGTTTGGAATTTTGAATTTCGGAATTGGAGCTTGTTTGGATTTTGGTATTTGTTTTTTGGAATTTTCCCCAATATTAGCAGAGCGTTAGTTATTTTAATTATTGTGGTTAGAACGAATCATTTATTTACCCATTCCGCTATCCATTCATGAACCGTCTTCCACCACACTCTTGCATTTTGTGGTTTGCGGACGAAATGATCTTCATCCGGAAAATAGAGTAGCTTTGAAGGAACGCCATTTCTCTGCAATGCGGTGAACATTTGAAAGCCTTGCGATACCGGAACTCGGTAATCTTTTTCTCCGTGAATCACTAAAGTTGGTGTTGAGAAATTTATCGCATAATTGGAAGGTGACCATTTTTCAAACAATTCAGGATTTTGATAGGGTGTACCATTAAATTCCCATTCCGGAAACCAGAGTTCTTCGGTTGCGCCGTACATGGAACGCTGATCATAAACACCATCGTGGGAAACTAACACTTTGAATGGATTTTTATGACCGCAAATCCAGTTGATCATAAATCCGCCGTAAGAAGCTCCAGCGGCAGCTAATTTTTCTGAATCAATAAAATCATAAGTTTTGAGCAGGTAGTCCACGCCTGCCATCAAATCTTTGTAAGGTCCGCCGCCCCAATCTTTGCTGACAGCATCGCAAAAATTTTGCCCGTATCCTTTTGAACCTCGGAAATTTACCATTGCCACCACATAGCCGGGAGCAGCAAACATTTGTGCATTCCACCGGTAATGAAAATTATCAGACCACATCCCTTGGGGACCGCCATGAATGAGATAGATCATGGGATACTTTTTTGCTGGATCAAATTTTGGCGGTTTTACCAACAGTCCGTGGACTTTTTTTCCATCAAAGCTTTTAAACCAAAAGTCCTCCAGCCCATTTATTTCCAACTGATGGACAAGTTTTTTATTGGTATGGGTTAATTGAACAACTGTTTTTTCATTTAGTTTGCAGCGGAAAATTTCTGTGGGTAAATTAATTGCCTCTTGCGAGAAATAGAGAAATTTATTATCTGGCGATAAACAAAAGTCTCGTATGTAATGAGATTCAATAACTTGTTCTATTTTCCCGCCTTTTACAGCTACACGATAAATGTTGATTCTCCCGTGATTTTGAGCCGTAAAATAGATATATTTTTCATCTGGTGAAAATTTGAAATTACCTACTGAACGATCAAAAAATGCAGTGAGATTCAAAGCAGCGCCGGTTTTCCTTCTCAATAAAATTATATCGTATTGATCAGCCTCAAAGCCGGGGCGTTCCATTGCTCGATAGGCTAAATAGCGACCATCCGGAGAATAAGTGGGATGATTGTCATTGGCTTTGTTGTCAGTAATCTTCTTGATTTTCCCTCCTTCAACCGCAACAGTAAAAATATCGTTGTTGGTCGAAATTGCTGCTATCGGATCCATATTTCGCACAAATGCGATCTCTTTGCTGTCAGGTGAAAAGCAGTAATCATGGCTGCTTCCTAAATCAAGTGGGGGAGAGTCATAATCGCCCGGTGTTACGTCCCAGGCTTCTCCGCCTGTACTTTTCATAACAAATACATGACTGCGTTTTTCATCTGTCCAATAATTCCAGTATCGAAATAAAAGTCTGTCTATGAGTTTAGCTTTAACCAAAGAATTTTCTTTATTTTTGTTACGTGATTGGTTTTCGCTGTCAGTTTTCAAATCCGGGTACGTTTCAGAAGAGAAAGCAATATATTTACCATCAGGAGACCAGACTATCCCGTTGGCGCCTGTAGAAATATCATTTAGCTGTTTTGCTTCGCCTCCATGTATGGAAATTTTAAATATTTTTGGGTTGCCATTTCTTGTTGAGATAAAAGCAATATATTTTCCACACGGGCTCCAGCGCGCGCCAAAATCAGATTTAGGACTTGTTGTGAGTTGAACTGGTTCTCCACCATTTGTTGAGGCTAACCAGATGTCACTATTGTTTTTATTTGTATCCATGTAATAATATTTTACTGAATAACTGATCCATTTTCCGTCATGTGAAATTTGTGGATCTGAAACACGACCAAAGGAAAATAGGTCTTCGACAGCAATGGGTCTCCTGGTGCTTGCGACTAAGGATGTTAAGCAGAATGTCAAAATTAATATGGTTATAGCTACACGTTTCATGAATCATCTCCTTATTTATATTTAGAAATTTACATGTATTTAGTAAATTTAATATACTAACTTTATTGAAAAATGTCAAGCGAATGTAATAATATTTAATAATGAGGGGGTCCCCAATGTTTAGACAGAAATAGAGGAAAAATAAGTTAATAAATCAGAAGGAATCACTCCCCCCGTAATGCGTAGTATTACGGGGCTTGCGCCAATTTAATAATTTTTTC
>Ga0075123_10000204_pt1 | contig 30738 bp, 20 predicted proteins | sample AntAceMetag02UKX_FD_69808 | JGI IMG/M metagenome (GOLD analysis project Ga0075123, IMG submission 69808) | Saline lake microbial communities from Ace Lake, Antarctica - Antarctic Ace Lake Metagenome 02UKX | ecosystem: Environmental > Aquatic > Non-marine Saline and Alkaline > Saline | place... | reverse complement strand
ATGACGCACTTCGCTATGCTGCGATCGATGCCTGGCATAAAACCGTTCTCAATCCTGCTATCATTAAATCTGTCTGTCGAGCCTCCTATGCTGAGCGCATTGATTAATCGGAATTGATATGACTTGAACATTACCTCCACGCTCGGCTTTTGACGACACACGCTGGGGCCGTCTTTCACCGTAACGCAATAATTTGCACCAGAACGCTGGAGCAGCATGTGAAAACCGCCCGGAGCAATGAGAAAACGCCCCGGAATCACACGATCGCCGTCTTTGGCTTCGCTAACCTGAGCTGCGCAATTTTCGTTCATACGCTCGGCGAAAGATGTCGTAAATTGAGCGGGCATATGTTGAACAATCAATGTCCCCGGTGTATTGGCCGGCAATGCTCCAAGTAAAACGGTCAATGCCTGAACCCCGCCGGTCGATGCCCGACCCGGGCTTTCAACGTATCGAGTAATTGACCAAGACCCTTCTGGCTCTCAACCGCATTACCGCTCTCAATTGATAACTTTAGACTCGCGATCATCTTCTTCAGCATGTCTATCGATTCGAAAATAACGTCCATGTTTTGGCCCGCAAGAACCAACTCTCCCTTGCGGGCAAGATCAAGAAGATTCTCCGCCGAATGTGCGAGTGAACCTATCTCGGTCAGATTCAAAAAGCCCGCCATGCCCTTTATCGTATGAAACGCGCGGAATATCTGGTTAAGTATTTCCGAGTCACCTGGCTTGCCCTCCAAATCCAGAAGACCCGCTTCGGCGTTTTCGATGTGTTCCGTCGCTTCTGCGATAAAATCCTGCACCAGGGGAACATCGTCCTCTGGAATCACAAAAGCTTCCTCTTCACCACCGGCCTCCGAAGCCGATTCCGTCTCATCAGAAACGCTGTCTTCACTCTCACCGACCTGAACAATCTGTTCAATCAGCCCCTGAAGAGCAGATACCGCCTGGCTTATACCCTCAATCGCCTCCGTACTGTCTTTAACTTCCTCCTGCAGTATCTTCTCGATTCCCTCGATTGCTTCGGCGCTGGTGTCTTTAGCCGCTTCCAGAATATCAGCAGGCCCACCACTTACATCGGAAACATTCTGCTTGATTTGATCGAGGACGCCTTGAAGGCTTTCAAGCTCGGACACATCACCGGCACCTGCAATAGTTATGTTGCAGGCGGCCTGTTCTATAAGTTTTGTTAGTTCAGCATTATTTCCCATTACAAGCCATGTTTACTCAGAAAAAGCGTTATTGCATATTTCTTGCCTTTACAGACAACGGAATTTCAACTGTTATTTCGACATTTAAGACTCTCGAATGAATTTAGGAAAGTACCTGATTTCCCCCGCTTTTCCCGAGCCCTTCACGAGCAGAACAACCGCAGGCCTTACCTACATGTTAAGAAGCACTTGCATGGGAATGATTTGGAATTGATTTTCTGACGGTAAAACGAAATATCAGACCAGGGCCGGGCTCTGTGCAGTCTTGCCTACAGAGGAAACATCACCACCGACCTTCATAATGGCGGCGAAAATATCGAAAACTGTCACCAGGCCCTCGACCTTGCCGTCCGCATCGACTACCGGAAACGCCCGCTGACTAGACTGACGCATATTATCTATTATCGAATAAAGAGAAGTTTCGCCTTTTATCACATGAACAGGCCTGCTCATTATCCATTTCACTTTGATCTTGAGAGTTGCATCATCAAGCGGCCGATGCCATTTTGCGAACACGGGACGAAGATAAACGCTCACCGCACCGGCTATATCAGACTTTGAAACTAAACCCTCGAGCACACCTTCCCGGCCAATCATCATATAACCGGCGTCACCCTGCTGCATCCGCGAAAGGGCCTCCTCTACGCTGTCGTCGCCCTTGCCCCACACTACATCCTTTTCCATTATTTCGCTTGCCGTAACCTTCAGAAACTGACTCGATACTTCACCTGGCAACTCCGCCGACGATTCCGTCATCCGCCGAATAGTCTCCGAAACGCTGCCTTCCGATGAGTCCTCAACATTATCACTGTCGCCGGCGTCAGTTGCCTCCTTCTTCGCTTGCTCGACCGCCTCATCCTCCTGATCTTCGGAACTCTCCTTGTCCTCAGCAACTGCTTCATCTTCGCCGGTCTCGTTCACGGCAGCCGTTTCCTCTTCGACTTGCTCTGTCTTTTCCGAATCCTCCTGCGCAACCGCTGCTTCCTGGCTCTCACTTTCTTCTTCCTTTGCCTCCGCTACGGCCTCCTCTTCTTCCTTGGCCTCTGCTGCGGGCTTTTCTTCTTCCTTTGCCTCTGCTGCGGGCTTTTCTTCTTCCTTTGCCTCCGCGGCGGGCTCTTCTTCTTCCTTTGGCTCCGCTACGGCTTCTTCTTTCTTGGCCTCTGCTTCGGCCTCTTCTTCTTTCTTGGCCTCCGCTTCGGCTTCTTCTTCTTTCTTTGCCTCTGCTTCGGCCTCTTTTTCTTTCCTGGCCTTCGCTGCGTCCTCTTTTATTTTCCTGGCCTTTGCTGTGGCCTCTTCTTTTTTCTTTGCCTCCGCTGCAGCCTCTTCTTCTTTCTTGGCCTCTTCATCTACCGGTTCCTCTTCCGGTTCATCTTCCGGTATGCATTCGAAAAGTGATCTTGGCCAGATTACGCCGCAATCGAAAGTCGGATAAGAACCTATCGTCATCTTATACGGAACATACAGCAACTTATCACTTCGTCCCAAGCCTATACTCTTGCCTGCTTTGCCCCACGCGCCAATAAATGTCCCGCTTTGTGAAAGGTGGCCGTGACCCTCTAAGCCTTCACGAAAAACCCGGTCCCATGTTCCGACAAGAAGATTGCCCGCCTCCCCAACGGCATCGCTCATACCTTCGGCCTCTTCTGCAGAGCCGCGCTCTCTGTTCTCAAGAATTATCCGCTCCGGCAGCATAACAATAATGCCCGCGAGCGTGAATAATCCCTCCTGATCGAGAACCACATGGAATGTCCCGTCCAACAGGCCTTCGGTTTTCACCGATATAACCGCCGCCAGCTTCTTGAAACGCTTTTCAAGGCTCTTGGCGGTCTCCTCGCTAGGTTCCTCCTCGCTACACTCCATTTCCACGCCAAACATTCCGGACATATCCTCGCAGAACGTGTCAAATGATTCAGCCGACAAATCTACGGCTTCTGTCTCGGTTTTTGTTTGAGATATGGCCATCTCTTTGGCGATGGTTGCCTGATTATATTATATGAACTCTAATTGTTGGTTTCTCTATACAAAAGCGACAACTCAGCGACGTGTGTGTCTTCGATATTTATTTGTACTAAAATTTTGCTCGAGCCTTCGCCGAGACTGTTCTGAAGCTTGCGCCCGCTTACCACCGACGGTATCGAAACTTCAAGGTTGCCGATCTGCTTCAACAAACGGGCTTTCAAACTGCCCATTACGATATTTGCCACCTCGCCGATGGCATCGCTTATGTCATCTTCGCCGACTTCGTCATCGGGGCCAAGCCCAAGCATATTTGCCGAAATAGTCTTTGCGCAATCGTCCCCGCAGCAAATCGCCAGGCATCCTTCCAGGTCGCCCATGAACGTGATAGAACCTAACAATACATCACCTTCGATATCATTTTCCGCATCGCTGCACCGATCCACATCCATGAATATCATTGTCTCAAAAACCTCTTTCGCACTCTCGAGCAACAATTCATTCAGGCATACCTGGTCAATCATGATCAAATCCTCAATCAGTTGTTTCGCATCGGGGCCTATTGCCAATGCGTCCCGTGTGCGAAGTTGCTGTTCACTGACAGTTCTTTCTCAATTCATTAATGGCGCCAGCTCTTCCTGGAACTTCTCAGGGGTGAATGGCTTTGTTATAAAGCCGTTCGCTCCGTCCGAGATAACACCGTCGATCAGTTCCTGGGAACTCTCTGTGGAGACCATCACTATCTTCGTTTTCTTACATGACGGCAGGTCTTTGCGTATCTTCTTGACCATTTCAAGGCCACCCATCTCCGGCATATTGACATCGCACAGAATTATATCTACCGGTTCGACATTGAGTTTGGAAATCGCTTCAGCACCGTTACCGGCCTCTTCGGTCTTCTCGAATTCGAGACCAGACATCTTTATTGTACGCATTATGATTTTTCGCATCGTCACCGAATCGTCCACTATCATCAGTGACATGGCCATAACATTATCTCCAGTTAACTTATCAATTCACCTTTTATTATCTGTCTCGGCAGCCAACAACCCATTAGCTGCACATACCCTTTCCTTTTTCGGCTGATTTGAGCGATACTTGAGTTTTTTCTCGTTATTTCACAACTTTTTCGGCCGATAACTGACGTCCCAAGACACCATTTGCCACACTATTGAGACGCAACTGGCCAAAGAAAAACGAATATTGCCCCTCCAATCAGCTTTTTGCCCAAAACTACTTTAAGTTAAGCCCATTACGTCCGACAATGTTATTGTTATAAGATATTTGAGTTGTTTCGCAGAACATTTATAGGACTCTCAAGGCTGAATAAGGCCCCGATACAATAACCAATATGCTTTTGAACAAGAACAATCCTACGTCGGACTCAGGCGATCCACAATCGGCTACGGCGGCGGTTCGCAGGAAAGCCGATCTGGACGATATCCTCGAACGGACCCTAAACAAAATCCCGATAATGCGGAAGTCTCTGACAAAGCGAGAATCCGAAATCCTGCACTTTGTCGTCGAGGGAAAGACCAACAAGCAAATTGCACAAATACTCTGCAGGGCGGAGCGAACAGTCGAATACCACAGAAACAGGCTCATGAAAAAACTGCACGCGCGCAATGCCGCAGATCTTGTTAGGGGCGCCATTGCGATGGGGCTCATCTGACAGGACTTGTTAGTCCGTAAAAAGCTCTCCCTGCACCGAATATTCACAGTATTCGCTCTGGCCAATGTAAGGCCATGGGGTTTCAATTACCGCGCATCTCCGCTAAATCACGTACTTTCCGAAATCAAGTAAAACCATAATTTAGACGACACAGAGCGGGAATTCTCTCTATGAGAATTGTCGAGCAGTAAGTTGAAAATGCTCATTTTTTCGTTGAATCGACTGTTTTAGGAACTGAACAACGTAATAGAACAGACAAGCATCTGTTTACTCCGGTCCGGCGGCGATATCATGCGTCGTCTTCATCGACAAGAATCCGGAATGAACCGTAACCAATCGGCGCAGGAGTGTCAACTATGGATATTTCACGGAACGAATTCGACAATACCGCACATGCCAAGCGCACCAATATTATATTGTGTGTCGTGTTATACGCGGTGATCGTACTTTCCTTTCTCCTGATCGGTCCCCGCACATTCGCATCAAAGTGGGTCAGTTCCAGTGATTTCCACGCCTGCATCGAAATCTCCAGTTCGTTCATCGCAATTATAGCGGCCATCGCCTGCCTGATTTATTATTTTGGTCTCAAGAGTAGGTACTTCCTCATTATCGGGCTCGGGTTTTTTGTCTGCGGCAGTGGGGATTTTATACACGGACTGTTAGGCTTCAAACGACTCTTTGAAAGCTCAGGTGTGGATTTCTCTCGCTTCATACCGGGGACATATGCCGCCGGCCGGATCATATTGCCCGTTTCGATCATAGCCGCGATCCTTCTGAAAAGGAAACTCACACCACCCGACAAACTCAGGAGAGAGGCGATTCTCTTTTCTGTTTTTGCATTGGTTCTGGGCGGCGGAGCAACAGCAATGGCATTTCGTCTGTCGCTGCCGGACTTCATACATCCCGAAAATTTCATCTCCAGACCCGTCGATCTCATCTCGGCCGCACTCTTTCTGATCGCTTTCTTGTTGACAATGCGCCGTTTCATTCATGTCCGAGATATTTTTTCCGGAATGCTCCTGGCCTGCATCCTCTTGAATCTTGGTGGACAAATATACATGTCCTTTTCAAAGCAACTCTTCGATATCTTCTTCGATGTCGCACACTGGGCCAATATCCTGAGCTATTGCATGCCGGTGCTCGGTGTCACTATCGAATCGCTTGCCAAGATGAAAGAGGCCCAAAACGAAACACGAATCCGCAACAAGGCCGAGCATGCGCTCTATGAACTAAACAGTGACCTGCAAATCAACAACGAAAAAATCAACCGTTCAAACCAGGAATTACAGGATTTTGTGTACATAGCTTCTCACGACCTCCGCGAGCCGTTGCGAAAGATATCATCATTTGGCAGCATGCTCGACGAGTCACTCCGGGGAAAGCTCAACGATGATGATTCCGAAAACATGCGCTTTATGATCAACGGAGCCGACAGGATGACAATGATGATCGAAGGGCTCTTGATGTATTCCAGAACAGGAACAAAAGATGTACCCTTTGAAACAGTCGACTTAAATGAGATCGTCAACCAGTTGCCTCAGCTTGAGCTTGCCGAACGGTTGGAAGAAACCGCCGGGAAAATCGAAATCCCACAGCCGCTGCCGAGTGTACGCGGCAACCCCACTGCAATAAGACAGCTCTTGCAGAATCTTATTAGCAACGGCCTCAAATACCATAAAAAAGAAGAGTCACCGCAAGTTGTAATAACGGCAAAGCCTCTTGAAAATGGTAAGGTTAGAATAGAAGTCACTGATAACGGAATAGGAATCAAGGGCGAATACCACAATGAGGTGTTCAAAATGTTCAGACGCCTCCACTCACGAAAGAATTACGAGGGAACCGGTATAGGGCTTGCGCTTTGCAGAAAGATAATAGAAAAGCATGACGGAGATATCGGAATCGAATCGGAATATGGCGAGGGGACAACCTTCTGGTTCACCCTTACAGCCACTGAAAAAGAAGCAGCCGTATGAGAAAAGAAATCAAGACGATAAACACCATACATGGATACTAAAGGAACACGAAATGGAAAGCCTGAAAGATGTCAGAATACTATTGATTGAAGACGACCCGGGCGATCAGAAACTCATAAAGAATTCGCTCAACAACCAGAGAATAGGTAATGAACTTTCTATTGCTGAAACCGCAGAAGAAGCACTTGAGTATTTGGACCACGGCAAAACAGGAGACAGCGAATATCCCATACCGGATTTGATTTTGCTCGATCTCAACATGCCCGGAATGGGAGGAAAAGAGTTCCTCAAACGCATCAAAGCCGATGACCAACTGGACACCATCCCTGTTGTGATACTGACAACCTCGGATTCCGAACAGGATATTCTCGAAAGCTACAAACTTCACGCCGCGGGATACATAAAAAAGCCTGTGACGTTGCAGGGCTTCCAGGATATCATCGCACAACTCGGTGATTACTGGTTCACTATATGCAGGAGAGTCGCCGTAGGCCAATTGTAATGCCAAAACAACGGATAAACATTCTGCTCATAGACGATGACGCCGCCGATTGCAGGCTCGTAGAACTGACTCTGCTCAAAGCATCCTCCCAAACGATCGACTTCGCCATCGAAACCGCCGATACCCTCTCAGAAGGACTGCTGCGGATAGACAAAGCGGAGATCGATTTAGTCCTGCTCGATCTCGGACTGCCTGACTCCATCGGACTCGAAACACTTCACAAGATGCTGCGAAACTATCCCGACCTGCCCCTCGTTGTCTTGACCGGCCTCGCCGATGAACAGGTCGGGCTCGAGGCCATCAGAAACGGCGCACAGGATTATCTCGTCAAGGGGCAGTCTTTGGAATATACTCTCGTCCACACCATTCGCTACGCCATCGAGCGCAGAAGAATCCAGGACCATCTGCAAACCGTTATGCACGCCGCCGAAGCTGCAAACAAGGCAAAAAGTCAGTTCCTCGCAAATATGAGTCACGAAATCCGAACGCCAATGAACGCCATAATAGGTTTTAGCGACCTCCTGGCTGAAGAACAGCTCACACAGGACCAGGAAACCTATGTCAACATGATCAGAGATAGCAGCGGCAGTCTTCTCGAACTTATCAACGACATCCTTGACTTCTCAAAAATCGAGGCCGGAAAACTTGACATCGAAATTATCGACTACTCCCTTGACCAACTGCTCGCCGCCGTCGAATCACTAATCGGCCCGAGTGCGGAACAAAAGTCCCTTGATTTCCAGATCCGAAAAGAAAGCACACTGCCTAAAGAAATACGCACCGACCCGGCACGACTGAAACAGTGTTTGATCAATCTGGCAAGCAATGCCGTCAAATTCACTGAAAAGGGGCACGTCTACATCTCCGTCGGTTTGCAGAAGCTCAACGACGAACAATGTATCCGCTTCGACGTCGAAGATACGGGTATTGGCATTCCCTCCGACAAGCACCAGGCAATATTCGAATCATTCACCCAGGTCGACGGCTCAACGTCACGACAATTCGGTGGAACAGGACTTGGACTCGCCATCACAAACCAGCTTGCCCAACTGCTCGGCGGCAGGCTCACATTGAAAAGCCAACCTGATAAAGGTTCGACCTTCTCGCTGACAATGCCGACAAACCCGGAACTTGCCCAGCAACCAACTACCAACACCACTTCTCACGCCGGCACTAAAGCATAGACCGTCTCATAGCAAACGGCGGAGTAAAAGTGTATCACGCGTGTATGGGAACCGTCTGGCTGTTAAATTGCAACCTTACCTTTCAATCCTCATTTTCTCTGGATGAAAGCGTCACCGCCAGACCCGCGGCATCCAGAGCTATCCCACTCGACGACAGTGAAGACTTCAAAGAGTTCAACAGCTAAAGACTGGCACAACACGCATATCATCAGGCGGGTAAGGCAAATCCTTACCCGCCTTTTTCATGAAACCGTTCCAAGGCCCTGTCCCTCAAATACACCCGTGCTCAAATCACGTACTTTCCGAAGTTAATTCGCCCCGGAATCTTACCGAACAATAAGATAATGAGCAGAATGTCCCGACGTGAAATGTACGGCCGCTAAGAGCTGGCAGACGCATTGCAGAAGCTTAAACGCCGGGTTTTCCGGCAAAGAACGTTTTGTAATGCCCGATAAACTTCCAACCGACGTTGGCTGGACTTGTTTCGGCACATTGTATGTTCAGGGATGATATTGGGTTTTCGGTCCCATATAAAGATCGACAGAAAGGAAAGTTATGGCAGAGAAAAAAGAGTTTGACGATTCCGCCCAGGCAGTCGTCGCAGCTCTCAAATCTGACGCCTTGCCTACTTCTTTTAGGACGTGGCGCTGTGTCGGTGACATAATGAGCACCGATGTTGTTACTGTCTCTGGCGACCAGACTATTGCTTCGGCTGTGGAAATCATGGCTGAAAGAAACATATCATGCGTGGTCGTTGTAGAAAACAAAACCATCGTCGGAATCCTGACCGAAACGGACCTTCTCAAAAGGGCGGCCGAAAGACAGAGCAATTTCAATGTCGCAACGGTCCGCCGGGTAATGACGTCCCCTGTTCAAAGCATCTCCACGGATTATTCAATACTCCAGGCAAGCAAAATCGCCGTCAAGAATAACATCAAACGCCTGCCAGTCCTGCACGAGGGCTCACTGATGGGAATTGTCACACAAACAGATCTCATTCAAGCTTTGACCTCGTACGGAATGTGGTGGGAGGTCAAAGACATCATGAATTCAAACGTGATAGGGGTACAGGCGGAAGTAAGCGTTGAGCAGGGCGCCGAACTCATGGCCTCGCATGGTATATCATGTCTCGCCATATTTGATCGCGAGCGTGTCGCCGGGATATTCACCAAAAGAGACCTCGTAAAAAGGGTCCTCGCACAAAAGAAAGACCCCGCCGCAATTGCTCTCGGCGAGGTAATGTCTTCACCGGCCATAACCACGTCAGGTACTTGTTCGGTCTTCAGTGTGAGCAGGATGATGGAAAGAAACAATATCCGAAGACTGGTTGTTATGGAAAAGGACCGACTCTGTGGAATTATCACGCAGACCGATATCTTCAAAGCCGTCAGAAAAAAGCTCCAGGCCGAAGAGGAAGAAACCGTTCAGGCACTAATCCTCAACGACAACCCAGAGGATGTCGCCACGCTCGAGGACTATCTCACCTGCTGTCGGAGACATACTGTCCGGGCCGAACATGCAACGAATCTGCAGGATGCTTTTGCCAGGCTCTCGAGAGCTCACTTCGAACTGATCTTCGTCAGAAATGTTCTTGATGACGGCACGACCGCTCTCCAAATACTCGACAGGCTGCACAATGAAAACATTAACATCCCGGTTGTAATCGTCGCCGACAAGGCCAACCGGAAGGCGGCCGTGGCCCTGAAGAAAATAGGGGCCTACGACTATATCACCAACGACAGCCTGAGTCCCGGCTTGATTGAAAAGATCGTGCTCGATATCGCACAGCAACACATACTAAAAGTAATGCAAAAACGCTCCGAGCAGATGATACGCCACAGCGAACAAAGGTTCCGTCGTATCGCTGACGCCGTAACTGATTATATCTACACCGTGCACCTTGCCGACGGCCAACCCGCCAAAACCGTGCACAGCGATACCTGTGCCGTCATAACCGGATATGAACCCGAGGATTTTGAGACCCACCCTTACTTATGGATAAACATGGTGTACCCTCAGGATCAACAGGCCGTCAGACAACAGGCAGACAATTGCATTTCAGGAAGACCTCTTGAATCGCTCGAACATCGGATCATTCGAAAAGATTCGACCCTGCGCTGGGCCAAAAGCACTCTCGTGCGCCACTACGACCTTCACGGAAAACTCGTCGCTTATGACGGATTGCTCCAGGATATCACCGAACGAAGAAACACGCAGGAAATACTCGACAGAAAGCAAAGAAATCTCGAAGCTATATTCGACGCTGCCCCCATCGGAATGCTGTTGGTTGATCAGAATATGATAGTAAAACGCGTCAACGAGTCCGTTCGACGCATGGTCGGCAAAAAGTTTTCGCAGATTGTCAACAGAAAGTGTCGCAGCGCCCTCAACTGCCTGTGCAATACTGAAAATAAAGACACGCGCTATTCTTGCACCGCCTGTCGTGAATGCCCCTTGTGCCGAACCGTAGAAAAAGTATTCCAGTCCGGTCAGTCCGTTTACTACAGGCAATTCCAGCCGCCCTTCAAGGTCAACGACAACAAGGATACTCACTGGCTTTCCATCAACGCGCAGCCTGTAATTATCGATGGAGAGCGTCGCGTTGTCGTCGCTATCAACGATATCACCGAAAGAAAACTGGCGGAACAGGAAATCGAAAACCTTGCAAAATTCGCCGATGAAAATCCCAACCCCGTTCTCCGAATTGCAGCAGATGGCCTGATCCTTTACAGTAACAAGCCCGGAGCCTGCCTGATTGATCTATGGGATTGTCGCAAGAGCCGCCAGATGCCGCCGCAATGGCAGCGATTCGTAACCGATGCACTGCGTTTTGCAGTTCCCCACCAGACCGAAATAGAATGCGCCGACCGGATTTTCTCCCTGACATTTGCGCCTATTCCAGATGCAAACTATGTTAATGTCTACGCACTCAACATCACCGACAGAAAAAGAGCCGAACAGGAAGTCGTCAAGGCCAAGAACCAGCTTGAGCAGGCGAACATCCAGCTCGAAGCTGCCGCACAGAGAGCAAAACAAATGGCGAGAAAAGCCTCTGTTGCCGACGCCGCCAAAAGCCAGTTCCTCGCAAATATGAGCCACGAAATAAGAACGCCAATGAACGCAATTATCGGGTTCAGTGAGGTTCTCGCAGAAGAAAAACTTACAGAAGAACAGAAACATCACGTTGAGATCATCAGTGAAAGCGCAAAGAACCTCCTCCAACTCTTAAACGACATCCTCGACTTCTCAAAAATAGAGGCCGGCAAACTCGACATTGAAATCATTGACTGTTCGTTCAAGCGTTTGTTTGCCGTCGTCGAATCGTTGATGCGTCCGGCCGCAAAGGACAAAGCACTGGACTTCACAATCACCCCATCGGCCGACCTGCCCGCAAAAATGAGAACAGACCCGGTCCGGCTTCACCAGTGCCTCATTAACCTTATCAGCAACGCCATAAAATTCACCGAAAAAGGCCGGGTCTGTGTAAATGTATCCCTGCAACCCGGCAACGAACAGACATACATCCGCTTTGACGTCGAAGATACCGGAATCGGTATATCGCCCGAAAAGCAAAAAGTCATATTTGACGTCTTCACTCAGGCCGATTCCGGAACAACTCGCAGGTACGGAGGCGCAGGGCTCGGACTCGCCATCACAAAACAATTGGCGACACTGCTCGGTGGGGACCTCACTTTGACCAGCGAAGCCGGAAAAGGCTCGACGTTCTCGCTGATACTACCAGCACGCATTTACGTACAATCCGAGTCCCCGCTAAACCAGGCCGATCTTTCCGACCAATTGCAACATGAAACACACCTTTCATATCGGCAGAAATTCACCGGCAACATACTCGTCGCAGAGGACAGCAAAACCAATCAGATGCTCATCAAATTGCTGCTCAATAAAATGGGGCTCGACGTCACCATAGCACAGGATGGGAAAGAAGCCGTTCAAAAAGCCCTCGAATCAGCTTTCGACCTGATCTTTATGGACATACAAATGCCCAACATGAACGGATACGATGCGACAAAAACTCTCAGAGCTAACGGCTTGATCACACCTATTGTCGCGCTCACCGCACATGCAATGAAAGGCGACCACCAGGACTGCATCTCCTCAGGCTGCGACGACTATCTGCCAAAACCAATAGACCGCACCAGATTGGTTCAAGTGCTGACCAGATTTCTTCGTACTCAAGACAACGGCATCAATGAAAGAATCGATGCCGCAAGAGATGATGTAGGCCGGCTAACCAACCTTTGTGTTGACGACGAGACCGGCGACGTGCAAACTGACGAAAAACAAGGCGACAACTCCGAAGTGCCGCAATCGGCAAAAGATAACTGCAATAACAACAGTGGAAAAGACTGAAAGATGAATAGAAAAACCACATACAATACCATCGCCTTGATCGGGGTGCTTATCGCTGTTATTGTCGCCCTTTGCTCTTTTGCAAGATGGAATGTCAAAAACTTTGAAAAAGCAATCGTAACGCAGACTCAACAGCACCTGCTCAATATCGCCAAGTCCGAAGCCCAGAGCATCGAAGCCTTCGTCGGGAATGTTCGGGAAGAACTCAAGGTGTTCGCCCAGGATCCCAGAGTCGAAGAAGCTGTCATGCGGAACTTATCATCAAGCGATCTCTCAAACTCAGACCAATACTCACCTGTCGTAGCACTCCATGAACATTTGGCCGGGAAAGTCAACGCAATCTACAGATTGGACGCCCGCGGAATCATTCAAAGCAGGGTCCCCCACAAGCAAGACGCCCGAGGCAAGGATTATTCGAACAAACCCGGTGTAAAGAAAGTCTTAAAAAATCATAAGCCGTATATTAGCGAAGTCTTCCTGTCCGCTTCCGGATCTCATAAATGCTTCTCCATTTGCGAGCCTGTTTTTGAAAAAGAGCAATTCATCGGCATTGTTCGAGCAATGATTCGCCTGAATGCCATCCACGACATGGTCAAGCACATAAAAGTCGGCCAAAAAGGTTACGCCCTGGTTGTCGACAACGGCGGCGACATAATAAGTCACCCCAATAGTGTGTTTGTAGGACAATCCATTACCGCCATGACGCAAGAGAGCGACCAGGGTGACGAAGACCGGGAAGCAGAAGTAATATCGAAAATGTTAAGTGGAGATCTCGGTACAGGTTCATTCGTATTCGATGAATTCGAAGAAGAAAAAGTTGTGATGGCATGGGTGCCGATAAGGTTTGCAAATGAATTGTGGTCCATCGCCGTGATCATGAGTTATGACGAAATCTCAGGGCCGCTGAAGGCCCACGCCAGAAATCTCTTCATCGGTGTCGAACTATTGATCCTGGCTCTCGTCGCTGCAGGAATATGGTTCTACAGGGTTAAGAAAAAAGGAGCTCAATTACAGGCGCAGCTAAAAGCAGCCGGCCAACTGCAAGCGGTAAACCGAAAATTGCAGTCTGAAATGGCTGATCACAAGAATGCACAAGACCAGGTAAAACACCAAAATGAATTCCTCAATAGTATCCTGGAATCCTTAACACATCCCTTCTATGTTATCGATGCCAATGATTACACAATCATAACTGCTAATTCCACCGCTGATGCCGATGGTATCTCTGAAAACACAAAATGCTATACCGTTTCACACAAACACGATAAGCCCTGTGACGGCTCCGACGACCCCTGTCCCCTGCAGGTAATTAAAAAAACTAAGCTGCCGGTAACACTCGAGCATATACACTATGACAAGTTTGGCAACCCTCGAAAAGTCGAGGTGCACGCATACCCCATCTTTGATGCCAACGGAGACGTCGCGCAGATAATAGAATACTCCCTTGACATCACCGAACGAAAGGAGGCGGAGCAGCGACTTAACAAAACTTTGGATGAACTCACACGCTTCAATAAACTCGCCGTTGGCCGCGAATTGCGCATGATCGAACTCAAAAACGAAGTCAACAGACTTATGGACGAACTCGGACGAGAGGAAAAATACCAAATCGATCACGAACCCGTCGCCGGTCCAACAGAACCACACAAAACCCGTATTGACACTCATTGCCATAATCAGGCCCCGGAATGCAGAACCAATGAGTAATATCGAAAGCCGGAAAATCAGAAAACGCATTCTAATACCATTGGCTCTGGCCCTAATGGTACTATTGGCCATTTCATTTGCCACAATTTGGTGGCTTCAGAAGTCCCATATCAACCACGAAGTGCGGGCGCGTCTTAACGGCATCCAGAAACTACTTAACGAACACGTCAAAGAAGACGCGAAGCTCATGAACGGACTGCTCGACTTCCTAAAACAGGATGAAAACCTTCAGAAGGCCTGGCTCGCCAAAGATAGAGATGCCCTGCTCGGTCATGCCGAGCCTGTCTTCAAAGAAATACGCTCAAAATATCGAGTCACTCACTTCTACTTCCACGGCCTTGACAAGCTCTGTTTCCTTCGAATCCATAATCCACCGCGACGAGGAGATCTCATTGACCGCTTCACGCTCGCCCAGGCTGCTCGCAACCAGGAGCCTTCTTATGGAATCGAATTGGGACCCCTGGGAACCTTCACACTACGACTCGTACATCCTTGGCACATAGACGGCAAATTAGCCGGCTACGTCGAACTCGGCGAGGAGATCGGACACATCACAGGTGAACTGACCGAAATCCTCGATGTCGACCTCATTTTCACCATCAATAAATCCTTCCTCAATCGCCACGGTTGGGAAGAAGGTATGAAACTTATGGGTCGCACACCAGATTGGGAGCAGTTCGATAACTTCGCAGTTATCGACAGCACTATGACCCAACTTCCACGCCACTTCATCGATCATCTCGCAAAGCTCGAAACATGCGACGAGGATGAATACCTCACTTCCATGCTCAAAATGCCCCTCGACGGCCGAAATTACCAGGGAGGCTTTGTCCCCCTCATCGATGCCACCGGCCGTGAAGTCGGCGATATTGTTGTCATAACTGACACAACCCAGGCAAACGCCTCGCTGCGAATCCTATCGGCAGTCTTAATGGGCTCTTGTCTCTTCGTCGGTTTGGCCCTCTTTGTATTCTTCTATATCTTTATCGGCCGTATTCAAACCGAACTTGTCGCCGCTCACCACAGCCTGCGGGACAAAATGGAAGAACAAGAACGTACAGAGATCTCGCTTCGAAAGAACCGCCAAAGCCTCCAGGATGAGGTGCGAATCCGGCAGAAAGCAGAGGGCAGACTCGAACAACAGGTTCAGCAGCTCGAACAGGCGAGAGCAGCGGCGCTTAACATGATGGAAGACGCCGAACATGCGCGGACCGAAACCGAACAACTTAACCTTAAACTCGGCCAGTCAATCGAACATGCAAAAATGCTCGCGAACCAGGCCGAGGTCGCTAATCAGGCAAAAAGCCAGTTCCTTGCAAATATGAGCCACGAAATAAGAACACCTATGAATGCCATTGTCGGTTTCTCTGACATGCTCGTTGGAACAAACCTCACTGCCGAACAGAAAAAACATATCAATACCATCAGAGAAAGTTCCGCAAACCTACTCAATATTATAAACGACATCCTCGACTTCTCAAAAATTGAGGCAGGTAAACTCGACATAGAAATCCTCGACTGCTCACTCGCTCAGTTATTCAACTCAATCGAATCTATGATGCGACCCAAGGCGAACAAGAAAAACCTGGACTTCCAAATAATCGAAAACGACGCCCTGCCTGCAATTATCAGAACCGACCCAACCAGAATCCGTCAGTGCCTGGTCAATCTCATAAACAATGCAATTAAGTTCACCGAAAACGGTCGCGTAGAAATAAAGGTTTCGCTCCACGGCCAAAATGACAACACATACATCCGTTTCGACGTCGAGGACACCGGAATCGGTATCCCACCGGAAAAACTGAAAACTATTTTTGAGTCATTTACGCAGGCTGATGGTGACACCACAAGAAAACACGGTGGCACAGGACTCGGACTGACTGTCACAAAACAACTCGCGGAACTGCTCGAAGGTCGACTTACCGTCTCAAGCCAACTCGGAAAAGGCTCCGTCTTTTCACTCACAATACCCGTGGGACTCGAAAGCGACAATCATGCATTCCTCGACAGAGACAATATCGCCGACCAGATAGCTCCCGAAAACGACCTCCTCGAAAACGCCGCCTTCACAGGCTCCGTACTCGTCGCTGAAGACAGCCCCACAAACCAGTTGCTCATAAAGATGATGCTCGAAAAAATCGGCTTCAATGTCACTATTGCCTCTAACGGAGCTGAGGCCGTCGAAAATGCACTCACCGCCAACTTCGACATTATCTTGATGGATATGCAAATGCCCAACGTCAGCGGGTACGAGGCGACAAAACAACTGAGACAAAAAAGACTCGACACCACAATCATCGCCATTACCGCACACGCAATGAAAGGTGACAGGCAAAAGTGCATCGACGCCGGATGCGACGACTACCTGCCAAAGCCTGTCCACCAACACCAACTGGTGAAAACAATCAACAAATACTACTCTCAGGGGAACATTAAGATGAAAGACCGAATCGATTCGATCAAATCCGAGCTAAACGAGCTTTCCGAGATTTGTAACGATGCGGCAACCACCCAGTCCCACCAGGACAACTCGGCCGAAAACGACAGCAACTCTCAACCCATAAATTGGGAAAGGCTCATAGGTCGTCTCGGCGACGAATCCTTGATTGAGCAAATCGTTCCCGTCTTCATCTCCGATAACAAGGAGAGAGTGAAGATGATTGCCTCGGCGGTGAGCGACGGAAATGCCGAGAATATCAAACTCTACGCCCACTCGATCAAGGGAGCGGCCGCGAATATGGGCGCCGAACATCTCGCCGACATTGCTCATAAGCTCGAATCCGCCGCAAGAAATGACGACTTGCAGAACGCAGACGCCATGCTGTGCGACTTGAAAAATGAATTCGACCGCGTCGCAAAATTTGTGTCATCACCCGATTGGAGCAAAAACGCAAAACAAAACCAAAACTCTGAACTCGACAAACATGCCTGAATCAATAGACTCTAAAAGTTAAGGGGATTAGTATGAAGTGTCTTATTGTAGAAGATGATTTCACAGCACGCAAACTACTGCAGATTTACCTTGCCGATTACTGCGAGTGTTACATTGCCGTCAACGGACGCGAGGCCGTCGACGCTGTCAGGCAGGCCCTCGATAAAGACGATCCCTATGACCTGATTTGTCTCGACATCATGATGCCCGAAATGGACGGACATCAGGCCCTCGAAGAAATCCGAAATATAGAATATCGGCGGGGAATAATGGGCTTGGACGGTGTAAAGGTCATTATGACAACTGCTCTGAAAGACTCTCAGAACGTCTTCGATGCCTTCAAAACCGGTTGTGAAGTCTACATCGTAAAGCCTATCGTAAAGGAAAAACTACTCGAAGAAATAGAAAAACTCGGACTGCTCGGCTCGCGGGCGAAAAAGTAAAACATTGCCGACTATAAGGCGTCTCGAAAAGATACGCCCAAAATGATTGAAAGAGGTGGTTCTATGAGAAAAAGAAAAAAAGTCCTGGCTACGGCGACAACTTTAACCGCATGCTTAATCGGATTCTACATCTCAAGTTCAATCAAAGCGAAACCGGCGGCATACGAACTGAGACCCGAAATCCATGTCCCCCAATACACCCTCCCGGAAAACAGAACCGACGCCGCTCGCGCCATCGACGCCTACGAAAGACTAATGCAAAGATACATGATCGCAACGGAAAGCAATTTCGCCCAAATTGCTCGAGATATCCGCGACGTCGCCAAAAAACTCGATTCAATGGATGACAAGTTAACCGCCCTCTCGGAAAAAACCACGCGAATCGAAAACATGCTCGGAATTCACCCGCCCCGACTCCCGGGCAGCACCCAAACCCTCAACGACGCCAACAGACCGGCCTCGAAAGGCAAAAAATAATGTCACCAAACCTTATCAAAACAGGACGAGACGTAATACACCGCTGCCGGGCTAATCCGCTGATTGCCATAGACGACTTACCCTTTCAGACCTCCGACATCTGGAACGCAGGCGTTGTAAGATTTCAAGACAGCTATCTGCTCTTGGTCACTGTCGAAACTCTCGAAGGACTAACCTCCATATACCTGGCAAAAAGCTCCGATGGACGCAAATTCTCCGTCCAGCCGAAACCCTTCATGGCTCCAACGGAAAACGAAGCATTCGCACAATATGAAACGTTCGGAATACGAGACCCGCGAATCACAAAAATAGACGATACATTCTACATCGCTTTCCTCGCGGACAGTGAGAGTGGAAAGAGAATCGGATTGGCCGCAACGAACGACTTTCAATCCGTAGAAAGAATACGATTGATTTCCCAGCCCGATACAAAAAGCGCCGCACTCTTTCCTAAAAAATTCAACGGCAGATACGCCATCCTCGAACGACCCGCAGACGGCGCAAGCATTTGGATAACCTTTTCCGACGACCTCACCTACTGGGGCTCCTCAACCGTCGTAATGACGCCCCGCACCGGACATTGGGATTCCACCAGAATAGGAGCCGCAGGCCCGCCAATCGAAATTCAACAGGGATGGCTCCTCATATATTACGGTGAAAAACAAACTTCTGCAGGTCCACTCGTCAGACTCGGAGCCGCCGTACTCGACAAACACAACCCCGAAAAAGTCATCGCAAGATCCAACATCCCGATACTCGCACCACGCGAAAAATACGAGCGCATCGGCGATGTCTCAAACATGGTCTTCTCATGCGGAGCACTGCTCGAAGACGACAACCAACTCAAAATTTACTACGGTGCTTCCGATAGTTGCATTTGTCTTGGCACCGGCGATCTCGACGACATCATCAACGTATGTTACCAAAGCCGACAGGAGTACTGACCATGTCATTCAAAAAAGGCCGAGACCTCTTACATCGATGCCACCTCAATCCCCTAATTACCCTGGAAGACGTGCCTTTTCGCTGCAACGCGGTCTTCAATACCACGCCGGTAAAGTTCGACTCCCAATACCTGCTGCTGCTCAGAGTCGAAGGACAGCAGGGATACTCATTTTTCGCGCTCGCACGAAGCTGCGACGGACTCGACTTCTGCGTCGACCAATCCCCCTGTATGCTCCCCGCCACCGAAGGCCCGTTCAAACTATGGGAGGAAAACGGTATCGAAGACCCGCGAATCACTGTCATTGACGGTTCATACTACATAATGTACACAGCCGTCTCTCGACACGGACACCGGATCGCCCTCGCCAAAACCGATGATTTCCAAAACTTCGAACGCATCGCTCTCGTCTCCGCACCGGGCAACAAAGACGGAGTACTCTTCCCGGAAAAAATCAACGGACTATACGCACGACTCGACCGGCCGCTCGGAAACGATATCGGAAGCATCTGGATCTCATGGTCTCCAGATCTGATAAACTGGGGAAAAAGCGAACTTATCATCTCTCCGAGACCAAGATACTGGGATTCATATCGCATCGGCGCATCCGTGCCACCCTTCAAAACCGAACACGGATGGCTCGAAATCTATCACGGCTTCAAAATGACTACGACAGGACCCATTTATCGAGCAGGAGTTGTCATGCTCGATTTGAAAGAACCCGCAAAGGTAATCGGACGTTCACTCGCACCAATCCTCTCGCCAAGAGAAGAGTATGAGCGACTCGGCGACGTCTCAAACGTCGTATTCGCAAGCGGCGCCATCTTCGAACCGGACGGACAAGTCAAACTCTACTACGGAGCCGCAGACACCTCTATCTGCCTCGCCACCGCCCACATCAACGACCTCATTGACTCCTGCCTGAACTATGTCCCCTCACAAACGCCTGCCCCGGTATCTGTCAACGCATGAATTATTCGGACCCAAATCTCACCAATCCCGGCCCTCCGTACTCTCAACGCCGCCCCCCCTTAAGTGCCGTTGCCCATCATCCGATATAATTTATGTCTAATTTGAATAAACCTGTTGCAGATTGCGCTTATCGCTAGGCTTCATAAAAAGCGCCTTCAGCAGACACCGAGGATAAGATGATGATCCGAAACCCGAACATAAGACTTCTGGCCGAGTCCGAACATACCGCCGGCTGCAACGCCGCTGACGAGATTGTCCCTTTCGACCTCAACATCCTTGGCAGAACCCTCCACCTCAGTATCGCTTTCACACCTGGCCCGGCAAGCCTGCCCGACATAGCACCACTGGCAAGACAGTTTTCGACCCACTTGGCCCTCACAGCACTCGACTCACTTAGAAAAAGAAGATACTCTATCCCATGCCTAAAAGGATGCGCTGCATGTTGCCGCTACCTCGTACCCCTCTCGGCCCCTGAAGTTTTCCGCCTCAACGATGAAATCCTCGAAATGCCGCCCGAACGACGAAAAACCGTAGTCCAAAAACTACTTCACAACGCAAAGCAAATCCTCGAAAAAGCCGCCGAAACAGCCGATGTCGTCGATTTTTCTATGCAAAGCTCCACCTCCCACATAACTCAAATCAGCGGATGGTATGCAGATCTCGAACTAACCTGCCCATTCCTCTCCCAGAATCTCTGCACTATCTACGACCAGCGACCAACCGCTTGCCGTGAGCACATCATCACAGGCCCGGAGGCTGTCTGCCGGCCGCTCCAGGCCGACGGCTCAAGAGTCGTACCAATGTCACTAAGTATCCTCGAAGCTCTCGCCCGCTTAACCGCCGAACTGGAGAAATCGGAAGTCGAAGCCGTGATTCTGCCTCTCGCCCTCCCCTGGGCTCAGGCAAACCTCGACAGGGCCCGACGAACCTGGCCAGCCCGCCAAATCGTCGAAAGCTTTATCGAGATATTGAAGCAAATGTCGCCGAAAAATCACCCCACCCCATTGCCCCTACAAATAGCCAATTACCAATAATCTGCCGTAATTGTCGCCTCCGGGCATATAACCTTATCTGTCTTGGAAAATACGAAAAATCTGCACGGAACAATCACCCATAAGGTTATTGTGATAAAGCACTTATAAATCCCTAAAAATCTTTGCCCTTCTTTGCCCTCCTGCTATATTCTTCAGATTTTTTTGTTGACTTTTTTAGCAGGTCCGGTAATATTGTATATTAAGAGAGTATAGGCACGCATCGCTGGGACCGCAGCAACGTAATTGTTGGTTTGGCTTGTCTTGATTGAAAGGACAAGGGTGGCGGGTGTTATTGTTTGAAAGGAGCGAGGATTATGAACAGGAGTCTGACAATTCTGGTCCTATTAGCGGCAATGTTCACACCGAATTCTGTTTGTGCAGATGATTACAATCCACCGGATTGGAGAGGCGGACCGGGCACTACCTATGCAATCTGGGAATTTCCAGACGCTAACAATCCGACAAGCCCCGACAGCTATGTAAATCCATACGGTATCCCAAGCCTCATAGTGACCGGCGCCTTTCCACTGACAATATGGCACCCCAACGACCTGGGCCATTCAGGTGTCTGGAGGTTCGAGGATGATATGGTTGTGACAATCCCGAACAGCGATGTAGCGAATCCATATAAGCAACTCATGGTGCAGGTAACCTACTCAGCCTCTCGGGAGCCAAATCTGTTCGTAGCTCCTGAAGGCAGAGAATTGGATACAGTTGCGATGAGTCTGATAGACGAAACACAGATCGACGACTATTACCGGCATGCGACTTACTCGGTCACCATAAGCCCCAATCCGCAGTTCGAGGTGCTCTATATTAGACCGGCCGAGTGCACTACCTATGTCGATGAGTTGGTTATTGATACTATCTGTGAGAATCCCTGCATCGCTGCGATCGGAGATTTTGTTTGGCACGATTTGAACAGCAACGGGATTCAGGACAACGGCGAGCCCGGGATCGAGGATGTCAACGTCATCCTCATGAACGACCTCGGTCAAATCATCGCCACTGATACCACAGACTCCGGCGGAATATACGAATTCACCGGTCTGTGTGCCGGCAGCTATACCGTTGTCGTAGACGCGAATACGCTTCCTCCCGGTTTCGTTCCCTCACCCTGTGATCAGGGCGTCGATGACACCAAGGACAATGACTGTAGCCCAGAGCCTGTAACTTTGACCGATCACAACAGTGTCGACCTGACCATAGACTTCGGATATTATCTGCCCTGTACAGCCGCAATCGGGGATTTTGTTTGGCACGATTTGAACAGCAACGGGATTCAGGACAACGGCGAGCCCGGGATCGAGGATGTCAACGTCATCCTCATGAACGACCTGGGCGAAATCATCGCCACCGATACCACAGACTCCGACGGAATATACGAATTCACCGGTCTCTGCGCCGGCAGCTATACCGTTGTCGTAGACGCGAATACGCTTCCTCCCGGTTTCGTTCCCTCACCCTGCGATCAGGGCGCCTACGACACGAAAGACAACGACTGCAGCCCCGAGCCTGTAACTTTGACCAATCACAACAGTGTCGATCTGACCATAGACTTTGGATATAGTAGTCCGCCCTGCACTGCCGCAATCGGCGACTTCGTCTGGCAGGACTCCGACAGCAATGGGATTCAGGACAGCGGCGAGCCCGGGATCGAAGATGTCAACGTCATCCTCATGAACGACCAAGGCCAAATCATCGCCACTGATACCACAGACTCCGGCGGAATATACGAATTCACCGGTCTCTGCGTCGGCAGCTATACCGTTGTCGTAGACGCGAACACGCTTCCTCCCGGTTTCGTTCCCTCACTCTGTAATCAGGGCGCAGATGATGCGCTCGACAATAACTGCAGCCCGGTCGAGGTGAACCTGCCCGATGATTCTGCCGTCGACCTTACCATCGACTTCGGATATAACTTAGCGCCGTGCGAGTTGACCGTGAACAAAGCTGCCTGCGTAATCCTGCCGCCCGAAACGAGCATCTGCGATGGCAAGGTCGTCCGAATGACACTTGAGTACACAGGACTCGGTTGCGACGCCTCCAGCCATAGTCAGGCCGAAGACAAGGTCATCTGCACCGGCGATCCGTACGGAGCGGAACCGGTCGATATTGTCGTTTCCGACAAAAAGGGAAAGAAAATCTGGGCCACCGCCGCCGATGTCTCTGTCGGCGACATGATTGTCGTCGATGCAGCAAACGGCGGCGATACCGATCTCGACGCCGAAACTATCGTCGAGATTTTCGATGCCAATAGCAACGTCATACACGATGTCATATTCCACACGTCCTGTTCGCAGCCTTTGAACCTCGGGGATCAATTTGGCTCAATGCTCTTGCTTTCGCTGACCACAACCGGAGGCGGCGAGGTCAATTTGCCGCAGGATGATATTTGCATCACGCAAATCCCGCCAACGGAAGCCGCCTGTACAAGTAAAGTTCAGGCCCTGCGCCTTCGATATACCGGAGGAGGATGCGCCCAGTCGAGTCACACTCAGGATGAAGACAAAGTTGTATGCTGGGATAACGGCCAGGCCTCCGCCGAGCCGGTTAGGGTTACCGCTGTCGGCGACCGCGGTGAACTCTGGCTTGACACTAACGAACCAACCGTTGAATTCGGCGATATTGTCGAACTGATTGCTGCTAATGGGGGCAAATCCGAACTCTCAGCAAGCACGATTGTCAGCGTATTTGACGCCAATGACCAACTGATCGAAGAAGTAGAGTTCCACACATCATGCTCACAGCCACTGAATCTCGGCGATCAGTTTGGAAGCTTTGAGGTCTTCGGCATGGAGACCGAGGACGGCAACAATGTATCGCTGGCCTACGACGTCGAATACACATTCACGATTACCAATCCCGGCCAGACGCCCATGACGAACATTACTGTAGTTGACGATATGCTCGGCCGGGTTACAGGCAGCCCTGTCCCCTTGATTCTTCCGGGCGAGGCCAACGCCGTCACACTTACAATGACCGCGACCGTTAGCGAAGAGACGACCAACTGCGTACTGGTCACTGCCAATGGTCTCAGGAGCGACTTTAACGGCGACGGCATCACGAACTTCAAAGATTACGCATATCTTTGCATCCGTTGGCGCGATGATGATTGTGTCGAGCCGGATCATTGCAATAAGACCGACATGGATTTCAGCGGTGCCGTTGACGGCCTGGACCTGGGCATCCTCACCGGCGAATGGCTATCGGTTTCCCTGCCATGTGAGGCCTCGGATTGCGCAACCATAACCGCATCAGAGCCCTGATACCGCTGAGAAATTTGCGCCGCCCGAACGTGCACCATCGACTTGCGAGTATTTGGAACCACGCGAACTGCGGAAACGGGTAATACTTGCCTTGGCGAGCGGTTTGTGGTATCTAAAGTGGACAAGAATTCAAGGATTTGGGTGATCTTGCGTCAAATCAGGTAAAGTGTGAATCCGGATGCCGCAAAACCCCACAAGTTTATTTGTATCGCCGGCGAAGATTCTCGGCCGGCCGATACGGTGCAATAGTCTTTAATATTTAGAATCAGGGAGTTGAGATGTTGGGAAAATGGGACAGATTGAGTCTTGAAGCAAAGGTGGTGATTTGGTTTTCGGCGGCGGCGTTTTGTTTTGCCGGGGCGGCGGTGGGTGAGGAATTTACAAACTCGATCGGCATGAAGTTTGTTCGGATCGAGGCCGGGGCTTTTCAAATGGGTCGGCTGGGTAATCAGGTGCCGTTGGAGGTGGTTCCGAGAGGGCACAATTATCTCCTTTACGGCGATTTCGATGAGAAGCCGGTGCGGCAGGTGACAATCACCAGTGCGTTTCATATCGGCGTCTACGAAGTGACGAATTATCAATACGAGTTGTTTGATCCTGCGCATAAGAACCTGCGGGGCAAGGAGGGGCTCTCGAACGGAGACGACGAGGCGGTGATCAATGTCAGTTGGTACGAAGCGCAGGCATTTTGTGAGTGGCTCAGCGAGAAGGACGGGCGAACTTACAGGCTCCCTACCGAAGCCGAATGGGAATATGCATGTCGAGCGGGCACTACCACCGCTTATCATGCCGGCGATGTTTTGCCGGAGGAGTATCACAAGAATCCGTATCGTTCGGGCGGGCCAAGGCCGGTGTCGCTTCGAGTGGGCGAGACGCCGGCGAATGCGTGGGGGCTTTATGATATGCACGGCAATGTGGAGGAGTGGTGCCAGGATTGGTACGGACCCTATAAAGGCATTTACATCCTCGACCCGGCTGGCTACACCACGGGTGACTTTCGTGTCACGCGGGGGGGTAGCCAGGGGACGCCGATTTATTATTTGAGATCCGCAAATCGAATGGGAACGGTTCCGCAGGCGAAAAACTGGATAACCGGATTCAGGGTGGTGATGGGAGAGATGCCCAGGACGGCAATCCTGCTCGAACCGAAACCGCAGCGGTATCAGCTTGACGTCGTCGAGCGAACCAGGAAGGAAATAGCCAAAGGGCCCGATCGACGCAAGCCTTATTTCAAGGGACCTCGGAGGTTTGTCAATATACCCGTCGATATGATTGGTCCTGTTTTCGCGAGTCACAATCATTCGACTGCTCTTGTTGAATGCGCCAACGGCGACCTTTTGGCGGCATGGTTCAGTACTGTTTCGGAAGGCAACCGCGAGATGGTGCAGGCGTGCAGCCGGTTGAGATGGGGCGCCGATCAGTGGGAGCAGGCTTCGCTTTTCTGGGATTCGCCCGATAGAAACGACACATGTCCCGGGCTCTGGCATGACGGCAAGGGCAAGCTGTATCATTTTGCGAACTCATCTTTTTCCGCCTCCTCGCGGCGAATTCTGTCGCTGCGGACATCCGACGATAACGGCGCGAGTTGGTCTACGGCCCGGGTTATCCTGCCCGAATTTGCGAAAGGCCAGGCGCCGGCGAATGGGCCTTTCCGGATGCTGGACGGGTCGATAGCGCTGCCCGTTGACGCCGGCGGCACGGTGGTTTGGATCAGCAGCGACGAGGGGCTGACCTGGTCGAGAACGTCGGGTCGAATTGCGGGTATCCACGCGCCGGTGGCACAGCTTCGCGACGGCAGGCTCATAGCCTTCGGGCGAGGCGGCAATATTAACGGGCAGATGCCGATGAGTATTTCTTACGATCTGGGAGAAACCTGGCAATACAGTGCGACCGAATTTCCCCCGGTCGGCGGTAAGCAGAAATCGGTTCTGTTGAGACTGCGAGAGGGGCCGTTGTTTTTTGCCTCTTTTGCCGATTTCGGAACCGATATCGTCGATGCTTCGGGGACAAAGCGAAAGGTTCGCGGGCTTTTCGCGGCGCTGTCGAGAGACCAGGGCAAGACCTGGATTAACAAGAGACTTGTCACCGACGATGGGCCGGGGCGAGCGGTTGAGACTACTGCGGGCGGATTGTGTCTGATGAGCAGTCGAAATGCCGAATACCGCGGCTATATGTCGGCAGTTCAGGCGACTAACGGCTTGATTCACCTTATAACGAGTCGGCAGCACTATGCGTTCAATCTCAAATGGCTGGCAACGCCGCAGCCGGCGCCATCTGCGCCGCCGTTTGGTGTCAGAGCCGAGACTGAGACTTTCACGGGGCCCGACTTTGATCTGAAAGACTGGGCACATTACCACAGTTACAAGGGTGGTTTCAACGGGGCCGGTCAATATACTATCGACGCGCTTGGCCCGCTGAGCGGGTTGGATCGTGTTGTTGGTAAAGGTTCTTTCGAGATGACGTTTGCGATCGAGAATCTGCGTTTCAATCGGTCGGTTCGAAAAGGCGGGCAGAGTTTTACTGTTCTGCTCAAAGACGACCGGGTAATGTCGGCGATCCTGAGCATGGGTGGTGAGAAGATGGGATTTAGCCTGAAGAATAAGGCGGCCGGGTCGGAGCCGTGGAAGTGGGAGGGCAAGGAAGTGCGGTACTCTGCTTTGCCGGAATCGGTGAAGTTCAAATATGTTTATAACGAAGCTGCTAAACAACTGAGGGTTTTCTACGGCTTCGGCGGCGCTGAGGCAAATACGGAAATGCCGCAAAGCAAGGCGGGGTTGCACTTCACTAATCCATTGACCGAATCGGCCGTCATTTTCCTGCTGATGACCGACGGCAGAGCGGACATCGACAGCTACGAAATCAAACCGATTAAGCAGTGATTGGAAACGCGGCGGCAGGGGCTTTTTTGGGTCCCCTCGGGATCTTCGATTTGATTGGGTTTGTTTTGGCTTTGAATTGGCTTTGTTTGGCTTTGTTTTGGCTTTGTTTGGGTTTGTTTTGGGTTTGTTTTTCCCGCGTTCGCTAAGTGTCTTTTTTTCGTAATTCTTTGTTAATACCTTATTTACGTTCATTTGACTTTTTTGGAGTTTGGGTTTGTTTTGCATAAAAAGGTTATTTTTTCGTACGTAAGAATTCGTAGTTCGTATTTCGTAGTTAAGGCCTTGTAGGATAAGAAGTTATGGCGTAGGACGTACAGCATAGGGGTTGTATCTCGTATCTCGTATCTCGTGAAGCGTTGTCTTTGCTTTCTCGCAAACATGGGGGTATTATAGCATAATTTCGGATGAAAAGCAACTGGAAATTTTATTTACCGCGGAGATCGCTGAGAGCGCAGAGTTTTTGTTGGGCAGGTTAATTCACCCCGTAAATAGGTGCTGTCCCTAGTTTCTCTGTCCCTAGTTTCTGATACCCGATGCTGGAGGCCAGACGCGAGACTGAGAGCGCTATAGGCAGGAGTGAGAATTATCGACTAACGACTAAATTTTGGTTGATTAGTCGGCAGATGGGCTGTAAGATTGCTGGCAAAGACCTGTGGGATAGTGATGAATTGTCTCACGAGCCAAAACAGGCGCATCCGTGAGCGGAAAACTTCTTTGAATACATGGTGAATGGCGGTTTGCGAATGTAATATGGGGCAGAAAAATGGACTGTCCCTACTTTTTTAGTTTTTGAGAAGAAGACACAGTTAATTGTTAAAACCAACAAGTAGTTATGGAGGTCGCCCATGTCAATACACCTTAAGTGTAAGAACTGCGGAAAAATTCTTAAGATAGATGAAAATAAGTTTGGAATCCGTGTCCGTTGTTCAGAATGCCACGCCATAAACAGGGTACATGGGATTGCAATGCAGAACCAAGCAAGCGAGCGGCAAATTAAGCAAATATACGTATCTCTCAATCAACATCGACGGTCCCTATGGGCATTTTTTATCTTGCTGCCCGTCTGTATAACACTTTCTGTTCTTGCATCCATAATTGGTTATCTGTGGCTGGCATTTTCTGTCGGATTGGTATTTATCATTGGCGCTTTCCTTCTTCTCGACCGCATGTCAACATCGAGTAAGTATCTCGGAAGAAGTAATGTGGTAGTTGTTTTCTGGTTTCTTGTATTTTTCCCTATATTTTTAATCCTGTGTGTTACATCGTATCTGCGTCTAAAAACACGTTTATCCGCATTGAAAGAAACTGGCACCCGTGACAATGACCTCTGAACCCGTTACCTTTGTACTGCTCGGCCTCGGTGCGGCGATGTTGAGAAGAAGACGCTAACATTTTTTTGTATTGTCCGCATATCGTTCGGGAAATAAAAACAGCGGTGGGACAAGCCTCACGCTACACGGATCATTTTGGTCATGGATTTCCTCATGCGCCGATTTGTCCCCATGCATTGCTTATATGGGTTTCTCTGCTGATTTCGATAGTTATTGTGTTTGACAGTAGATATAAATAGAGAAAAGTACAGCAACGAAAGCCGTCAATGCTGAAAACCACGCAGCCCATACCATTTTTTTGGCATGTTGGTGTGCCTGCTTGTTTTGAATCCATTTCTGCACTCGCTCAAACATTTGTGGGTAAGTAAGTCCTATGCAATGTATATCAGCAGAATGTGTAGGCAAGCCTATTAATCTCATCAGTCTAAAGATTTCCTGCTGTTTCCAAACTTTGGTATTGTCTGTCGCTGCCATAATACGACGCAACTCCCGTTCAACTTCTTCTATTGTTGGTTCTTTTGTTTTGCTGTTTTTGTCTTGGCATTCTGATTTCGTTTTGCTCATTTAACTCTCCTCAGAGGACACCGACTCCTTAGTAAGCTGCTCCCCTTCATAGATATTGAGTTGACAGATATTAAACAAACGACTCTATCTTTTCTTTGTAGATTAGACGAGTTTGTGGATAAAACTGCAAGGATTTATTATGGATTTGCCGTTTATAGAATCTGTCTTCGGAGGAGGGGGATGAAAAAATATCGAATATTGAACAAGGAATTTTGCATTGTGAAGGAAAGTATCGTAGGGTTAGTTCTTTTCGTTGGCCAGATCCCTCGGCTGCGCCATGTACCATTCGGTACATGGCTTCGCACCCTCCTTCGCTAAAGCTACGGAGGGCAGGCGGGATTACAGGGGGTAAGCTTGTCAGTTCATAATCACTACGTCGCGGCTTCGGTGCGAAGGGGTTATGTTTAGCTTTTCGATTTTGCCGTTGCGATATGAGCCTTCGACTGTTGTTTGATACGGGGCGTTTAGTTTGAAATCTACGTTCCAGTCTTTCGGCCAGGCGGGTAGTAAGAGAATCTGTCGGCCGGTGGTTTGCATTAGCATTTCCTGCAGGCCTATCATACCCGCGCCGAGCCAGTTGTGGTCGGGGGTCCAGTCGTCGGTGTCCCTGAATGCGGGGAAGCGCGGTCGGCTGTCGCTTAGTTTGTAAATCGCTACTTCTTTGGCATAGTCGGTCAAACCCAATCTGGCGGCGAAGATTCCGCCCTGGTACCAGGGTTCCTTCATCTTTTTTTGCCTGGCAATCAGGCCGTCGGTCCAGGTGAAGGTGGCTAAATCCAGGTCGGGCAGTCCTACGCCGAATATCTGGTAGGGGAAGGCGCTGTAAAGCTGCGGTATCTCACCGACCGAGAACTTGCTCCACGATTTGGCGCCGGCAAGATAGGGTTTGCCGTCTTTTTCCTTGAGAGGCAGCGGCGGGACGCGATCGAGCATGGCTGCGAACTTTTGCTTCTTAGCAGGGGGGACCAACTCGTTGGGAAGTTCCTGAAGGCGTGCGAGAACGGTTTTGAGGCCTGCGATGACATCGGCCGGGTTGTTTGCGTCGACATAACTTTCGCCGGCGCGGGAGGGGTAGATGACGAGATGGCCGTTTTTATCGAGGGGTTTGCCTGTGCGCTTCTTCTGGCGGTACTGGTAGTGCTCATCGAAGAATGTCACCGAGCTTTCGATAAAGGGCAGATAGGTTGAAATGTCCCTTTGTGAATATCGGTAGTATTCGAGGATCATGAATGAGAAATCGAGTTGGTGGCCGAACTGGTAGACGCAGGCTAAGGACTGGGTGCCGGGCGGGGTGCCGGGTTTGCGACGTCCCCATT
>Ga0075123_10000196_pt1 | contig 31116 bp, 28 predicted proteins | sample AntAceMetag02UKX_FD_69808 | JGI IMG/M metagenome (GOLD analysis project Ga0075123, IMG submission 69808) | Saline lake microbial communities from Ace Lake, Antarctica - Antarctic Ace Lake Metagenome 02UKX | ecosystem: Environmental > Aquatic > Non-marine Saline and Alkaline > Saline | place... | reverse complement strand
TGATGGAATCCAGACATGTTAAGTGGTTGGGTTACTTCTTTTGTTGACATCGGTCAGCTCAGTTAAGTGCTCAACTGATGATATCCCGGATTTCGCTGTAAAGTGGTTTCAACCGTTGATACATATGTTTATAGACCCGGTCATATAATTTGGAGTACATATGATGTCGGTCCAGGTTGGGTTCAAAGGTTTCACCAAGCCGAGTCATTTCCGCCACGGCTGTTTTAAAGTCGGTATGGAGTCCCAATCCCACTGCAACGTCAATTGCCGCACCAAGCCCGGAGGCTTCGTAGACATGTGGGCGTGAAACAGGCAAGCCAAAAATATCTGCTGTGATCTGCATGGCGCCGGGGCTCTGGCTGCCGCCGCCTGCAACCCGTAAAGAAGTGATAGGGATCTTAGAGCGCTTCTCAGTCCGCTCTGCACCTTCACGCAGTGCATACGCAAGCCCTTCAATGATCGCCCGATAGAAATGTGCCCGGCTGTGCACGTCACCAAAGCCGATCACTGCGCCCTTGGCTTCAGGTCCGGGGAGTTTAAGCCCTGGCGACCAGTATGGCTGGAGGATCAATCCTTCTGCACCTGGAGGGACTTCCTGGAGTAGTTTATCGAAGAGGACTTCAGCCTCAATATCAAGCCTTTCTGCTTCCCGCTTCTCGTCCTGACCAAATTCCTCTTTGAACCAGCTCACCATCCAGAATCCACGGAAGATTTGGACTTCGAGAGAATATGCACCTGGAACAGCAGCGGGATAGGGGGGGATGAGTGGGATGACCTCCACATATTTTTGATGAGTCGTATTGATCGTGGCAGTGGTCCCATAACTGAGACAGCCAATATGCGGCTCAAGACAACCCGCGCCGATCACTTCTGTGGCTTTATCTGCTGCTGTGGCAATGAGTGGCAAGCCTTCCGGTATACCGGTTGCTGCCGCTGCCTCTTTGGAAATCGTTCCCAGGAGATCTGCGGGCGGGACCAGGTCAATAAGTTTTTCCCGCTCGACCATTACAGCGTCCCATTTCCAATCATGGGGCTTTGCCCAATCCTGACTCTTATAATCGAAGGGGATATAACCCACTTGACATCCGACAGAGTCTCTCAGGCTGCCCGTCAGCTTATAGGTGAGGTAACCGGATAAAAAGACGAACTTCTCCGTTTTCTCCCAGATCTCCGGTTGGTTGGTCCTAAGCCAGTTCGCTTCCGCCTCTGCCTGGAAGTATTTAACGGTGTCTTGCATCCCAGCCAGTTTGAAAAGGAAACCCCACAAGCCGCCAACCGGTTTTAGGCCTTCCGCCCTGCGCTGGTCAAGCCAAACCATTGCAGGACGGAGAGGTTGGTGGTCTTTGTCGAGATTGATCAATGTGGAACGTTGAGTGGTCAGCCCAACGCCGACAATTGCGTCTTTATTAACGCCGTTCATTTCCCATATGCCGCGGCAGGCTTGACAAACGCCATTCCAGAAAACGTCCGGGTCCTGTTCTGCCCATCCGGGTTTTTGTGAATAGTAAGGTTGGATTGGGATGCGTTTCTTCGCGATGAGGTTCCCTTTTAGATCAAACACCAAAGCACGAACGCTTTGAGTGCCGTTATCAATTGCCAGGATTTGTTCTCCAGCCATGGTCACCTCCAAAAAACTCAGGTTTTGTTTTTAAGCGAACTGATGCGTTCACAGAGTGAAATTATATCAGTGGAATGACGCTAGATATAATACTATTGTTCAGGCAGGTAATAATTCTTCCGCCAGATTTCTTTATAGCGCCTTACTTCTGATTCCCAATCATCATCTGACCAGTCTAATTTCTTCTGGATAAGTCCTCTGATGCGGTTGGTCTGTTCGAGTCCGCCTTCTGGACACAGCAGTCCCATCCGCACACGGCGCAGGAGCAGGTCATCAAGATGGACCACAGCTTCATTTTCCGCTGCCCACGCCAGTTCTGCCCAGAATTCCGGCATGGTATCGATTTTCTCCAGGTCCTCAGATTCGGCATTTTTGAAGAATTCATTCGCATCTGCGCCCAAACGTCCAGCCATCATGATCCAATCCGGATCGGCAGCACGCTTTTCATCAATTGGTTTGGGATGGATGAAACAAGGTGCGTGGGGATCGAAACGCGGTTGGTCGGGGAGGCGTTTCCGACAGAAATTTAACACATCTGCAGCCATGATCCGGAAGATGGTCAGCTTTCCGCCTGCGACGGTGACCAATCCGTCTTCTTCCCAGACCTTATGGGCTCTGGATTCCTTTGATGGTGTGGGCGCGTTCGTATTGATGATCGGGCGCAACCCTGAGAACGTGGAAATAATATCTTCTTCTGTTACTGGGAAATTTGGGAAAACATAACGGGCAGCTTGCAGCAGGTAATCAAATTCTGCTTTCGTGATCCGGGTTTCGTCTTCATACATGTCGTGGTCAAGGTCTGTGGTGCCGATTATCGTTTGGCCTTCCCAGGGGATGGCGAATAATGCCCGGTGATCACGGGGATGCAGCAGCGTCACCGCAGCGTTGATTGGGAGTTTCTTATGCGAGAAGATCAGATGGCTGCCGCGCAGCCGGCGCAATTTCGGTGCGCCATTGACTTTTGCTCTCAACACATCAGACCAGGGACCGGCAGCGTTGATCACAACCTTGGCGTTTAATTCCTTTTGGGATGGCTGCAGGCTGTTTGTTTCGTCCTGGACAACCACGCCTTCAACAAAACCGTTCTTTGCTTTGCACAGGTTAATCACCCTGGCATAGTTGATTGCAGACCCGCCATAGCGGATACCGTCCATAATAACCCGCAGGACAAGCTGCGAGTCATCCACGCGAGAATCGATATATTTCACACCACCAACCAGACCGTTTTGGTTGATCGCAGACAGGGCAAGTTTAACATCAGCTGTATCCAGGCTTTCATGCTGCCATTTTGGAGCCATCAGATCGTATAGAATGACACCGAGTTTCATCATGCCAGTATCTGTTTTATTATCCTCATAGGATGGAAAAATGAAGGCGAGTGGGTCTACCAGACCATCCGACTCGTGGATCAACCGCTCCCGCTCATGAACGGATTCTCTCACCACATCGAACTGGCGATTCTTGAGGTAGCGGATGCCGCCGTGGACGAGTTTGGAAGAACGGCTGGAGGTACCGAAAGCGAAATCACGGGCTTCAAGGAGAAGGACTCTTAATCCCTTCTGAGCAGCCATATTAAAGATCCCTGCGCCGGTGATCCCCCCTCCGACAACGATGACGTCCCAGTCCTGGTCAAGATCTGACCAGGTCTGTTCTCGCCAGGTTCTGTTTAGCATGGATTTCCTTCCTTATTTAATCCAGATCAATCAGCTTACCGCGATTCATAATCCCTTTGGGATCAACCTTTTTAATTAAGGTCTGGAGAATCTGCATTCCCAGGGGACCTTTCTCTGCAGGTAAATAAGGTTTGTGGTCCAGTCCAACGCCGTGCTGGTGGGTGATCGTCCCACCATTCGCAACAATCTGCTGGCTGGCAGCATTTTTAATTTTTTGCCAGCGTGAAAGTGTCTGATGAGGATCTCTTGCCCGGCGGTAAAGATAGGATATATACATGGATCCACCGTTGGTATAGACATGCGAAATATGGCTGAACACTAACACCGGTTCATTTTCAGCTTCCAGCCCATGCTGGATGGAATCTAGGATTGCCTTCTGTGCGGTAAGGAGTTTTTCCCAGGGGAGGGCGGTTTCGAGGGTGTCGAGGGCGTAGCCCAGGTCCCAGAGTGTGTTGCGCAGGTAGGGGGTGAGAAACCGTTTTTTCACCCAGGCATTCCCAAGATAGAATTTGACCATCAATCCCTGGTGCGCCCGGGCAATGTGCGTCAACCGTCGATCAGCCAGGTTGTTCTCTACTGGGCTGCCGGTCAGTCCATAGATCAACATGCAGCGCTGCTTTCCCTGCCCAAACAGATTCAGGCCTTTCTTGGCGATGTTGACCAGTTTCTCTTCACCGGATAATTGGAAGGTTGTCTCGGTTTCCATTGGGTCGCTGAGACGAAGCATGGATAAGGGCAGCTCCGCCTGGGCAATTTCCCGGACAGCTTCAAAGCCAGTTTCAAAATTTGGGAAGAAAGCTGAATAGAAGTGTTCCTCCGCTGGCAGCCGCCGGATGCGCATCGTAGCCCTGGTCAGGATTCCCAAACGCGCTTCAGAGCCGAGGACGATGTGGCGCAGATCGGGACCAGCAGCACTCCTTGGTACTCTCAGTAGGTCCAGTGGGCCGGCAGGTGTTTCCATGTGTCCAGTGACGAAAAGGGGTTCAATGCGTCCGTAATGGTAGGACTGCTGTCCCACCGAGCGTGTCACAACCCATCCACCCAGGGTGGAATATTCCCAGGATTGGGGAAAGTGACCCAGGATATAACCGTGTTTCTCTAACTGGGCTTCGAGATCGGGACCGCGGACACCGGCTCCCAGCGTGGCTTCATGGTTCTCTTCGTTGAGATCAAGCAGCTGATTCATTTTCGCCAGATCGACACTCAGCGTAGGTGGTCCTTCACGCGGGGGTGTCAGATGCCCGACAACGCTTGACCCGCCACCGTAGGGGACCAGGTTGATCTGGTGCTTTTCCGCAAACCGGATCAGCTCCTGGACTTCCTGATCGCTGGTGGGTAATGCGACGCCGTCAGGGAAAGAGTCAACTAGACCGCCGTACATATCTATCCAGTCAACTAAAGATTGTCCGCGGGCGCGGCGAAGCCGTTCCTCGGGATTGGTCGTAATCAAGGGGTGAGCAGGAAGCCTGGAAGGGGGGATTCTCTTGAGCAGCTCTTCAACGGACACACTCTGCAAATCCAGGGGTTTACCTACTGCTCTTTCCAGGTACTCTCTGGCAGGCTCAGGTACAGGATAATCGGTTTTTATATTTCCCCATCCTTGGATACGTTTCATGACTTCCTCCGTTTGTTCAGATCAATAGAATTTCGTTTGAGCCCAGAAATTCAGGCTTTCCCGCATGATATCTGCGGTGAGCTTTTCAGCTCGATCAATATTCCGATCCTGCGCTGCCTGTGCCAAATCTGTATAGTACTGATGGGAATGCTGGCGGGCAGCAGATATGGCAAAGTAAGAAGGCGCAAGGTTCAGGAACAGGTCCCTGAATCCGTTCAGGATCATGATGAAAACAGGATTTCCGCTCAACAGAGTGAATTGGTGTTGAATGCTCCAGTCGAATTGAGCGTATTCCGCTGGTGAATTATTTAATTTTTGTCTGCTATCAAGCACAAGAACGACCGCTTCTGGAGCGTTGGCAACCGCTAACCCTGTGTAGGTGGGCGCCATCGCCAGGCGGACGCTTAAAAGGTTGGGGATGAAGTTTGCCGGGAGTTGACCAGGGTGTTCAGAAAGTGTATTGAGGACGCCCAATTTCCCCTCTTTCCAATAATCCCGAACCCGGGTGGGTTTACCCTGATGGATCTCTACCCAGCCGTCGCTCGCCAGCCGCTGCAGGGCTTCGCGCAGGGTGGGTCGCGTGACGCCTAAGAACGCTGCGAGTTCACGTTCGCCAGGGAGACGGCTGTTGATGGGGAAGGACCCATTCAGGATGGCTTCGATTAGCCGAGATTCAGCGATTTGAGCGGGTTTCTGGATGGGTGCAAAGGGAAAAGGAGGTGAATTTTCTGACTGGTAAGTGGTCATACCAGTATGATAATATGAATTAAAGGAATTGACAAGGGATGGGAAGATGGAGAGATTTGTTGGAGTGTCGTGAAGTGTTTTCGGGATGTCTGGAAAAAGGGACGAAACACCCATGATAAGGGACCTGTTCTTTAGACAGATCTTTTTCATGGTTGATTTGTATTGATGCAGATGAAATGAAAGAAATAACGGCTAGATTGACTTCTCGTAGAGGCGGTGGACTTTATGGAAGTCAATCTCAAGGTTTGCGGCTTCGAGGAAGATATTGATGTTCTCCTCCCGCATCTGGAGCATTTCAGCGTAATGATATTGATCGAAGCTCATCACACTCTTATACAGCTCGGAATACAGCACGGCGGTGCCGCCCAACCGCTGATATTCTTCGATGATCCCCAGCCCATTCATGTCAATCCACGAGGTCCGTTTGCTTTCCAACAGGACTTGCAGCCAGCCGAATGGGAAAAGACGACCTTTCGTGCGCTGCATTGCTGCGCCGATATCCGGATAACCCAGCATCCAGCCAATGGGTTGGTCATCTTTATAGATCAGCTTTACCAGACGCGGGTCAGCGATCCAGAGCAGCTGTGAGACCATATTATCCATATCTTCATCCATCAGCGGTGGGTTGCCTGCTGGCCCTGCCAGGGAATCGTTATACAGCGTCTTGAAATCATCAATCACAGCGCGTAGTTCTGCTTTTGTTTTTAAAACAGGCGCTCTGAAGCCTCTGCGTTTCTCTACAAGTTCAGCAGCTTTGAGGATCTTCTCAGGGAAATTTGTGCTCCGGTCTATCCAACCCGAAAAGATGTCTTTCACTTTGGTAAATTCAAGGCTTTCTATAAATTCCGGATAATAGGGCAGGTTATACGGTTGGCTGAAGGCTGGCTGGTGCTCGAAGCCTTTGATCAGCATCCCAAAACCGTCCAGGACAGTGAATCCCTTTGGACCTAAAACATGATCCAAGCCCTGTGCCCCTTGCCCATTCAAAACCTCGGTCGAACAGCGCTTTGGCAACAGCCGGGTCTTTCACCACCTCGAAATAATAGAAGAACGCTGTCTTTGATCCATAGAAGTTGTTATAGCGATGATTATTTGCCATTGCAAGCCTGCCCAGGACTTTCCCCTGGTCATCCCTGGCGAGTAAAAAGGCGGCATCGCCGTAGTTGTAAAATGCATAACTGGGTTTGAAGATTTTCCGCATTTCCATTCTAAAATGCGGTACCCATTGAGGTGTATTCTGATAGAGCTGGAAAGGGAACTTAATAAAGGCATTCCGGTTGCGCCGGTCATGGCGTTCAACGTGGATAATGTTCATAACGCTTTTTCATGATCGAATCTGATGGGTGAGAGACATTAAGATCAAGGGATGTTCCAGTATCGGAGGTCATCCACCTGAACGGTAAATCCGGAAGTATTGGCGTAAGCGATTAGGAAACCAGTATAACCCTCATTCGTCAGCGTGCTATCTGATGCTGTACCAATTTCTTCGCCATCAATATAAAATGTGAACGAACTTCCTTTCATCCAGATGCCGATCCGATGCGGTTTGGTCGTGATGTCATTGAGCTGCTCAGCGGTCTGATAGCCCTGGATTTCATGGATATTGATGACATTGTTTGGGATATCATTCTCCATTCGAAAGAAGCCCCATTGACCATCAGCGGTGATGGTCAGGAAATAAAACTGTTGGCCGTCGGAGCTTGCTTTGACCACCAGACCGAACCGGTCCAGACCTGAACCGTTCATCATCTGGATGGTGGCTTCAACATAAGCGTTCTTCAATTTTGGGCTGGAGACGTACCAGCTGTGGTAGTTGGCGATCACCTTAGCTGTCAAACTGAGGTAACCGCTGCTGGTCTCAAAGACCGCCTCGTCATATTCGAAATCCCAGGAGCTTGTACTCCCGCTGAAATCCTGCGTCCAGACGGGGGATCCGAGCTGCATGGCGGGATCAGAGACATCCGGCGTGAGTGTGGGCGTTTCAATGATCGTTGCGGTCTGAGTTGGGGTGGCTTCATTGATGGTTTCCATGAGGGTCAATGACGGCGTTATTGTTTCTGTTGCTTCTTCATCTTCCTCAACTGCTTCAGTCAGCATTTTTGCCACCTGTGTCGCAACGATATCCACCGTTGGCTCACCCCTTCCAGGCAGGTTACAGCTTGTAAGCAGAACCGATAAGATCAGTATATTGATAACAAGGGTTAACTTTTTCACGAGACTCTCCTTCTGGATGAAAAGCGGATTATTCAATTATAAAGTCTTCATGTATAAGGCGCAACCTGTTTGTATATTTGTGGTTATTATTAATGGTTCTTGTTGAGTCTGTTTTTCAGGGGTTTTAGGAATGAGTCAAGCATAATCACGTCTATTATTTTTTAGTTTTATCAAAGGATGAACTTATGGATATTTTCGAGAAATGTTTTCAATACACAACTGTCAAGGATGCCAAGGCAACGGGGATCTACCCTTATTTCATCCCACTTGACGAGAACGAAGGGACTGAAGTCACCTTTAACGACCAGCGTTTGATCATGTGCGGGTCGAACAATTACCTGGGTTTGACCATGCATCCAAAGGTGCGGGAAGCAGCCCGGGAAGCCATCGAACGCTACGGTACAAGCTGTACGGGGTCGCGCTTTCTGAACGGGAATATGACCCTGCATGAGACGCTGGAAGCGGAACTCGCAGATTGGGTGGGCAAGGACTCAGCTCTGATCTTTTCAACCGGCATGCAGGTCAATCTAGGGACGATCAGCGCAGTCGTCGGGCGGGGAGAGATTGTCATCCTCGATAAAGAAGACCATGCCAGCATCGTGGATGGGGCATTCTTGAGCGGCGGGAAGATCGAGCGATTCCGCCACAACGATATGGAACATCTGGCACGTGTCCTGAAGAGCCTGCCTGCTGATAAAGGCAAATTACTGGTGGTTGATGGTTTGTTCAGTATGGAGGGAGATATCGCCCCTTTGCCGGAGCTGGTGCCATTGTGCAAGGAATATGGCGTCCGGCTGATGGTTGATGACGCCCATGCGATGGGCGTTCTTGGGGGCGGACACGGGACAGCCGCGCATTTCGGAATGACGGATGGGGTGGACCTGATTATGTCCACCTTCAGCAAATCCTTTGCCTCCCTCGGTGGCTTTATCGCAGGCGAAGCGGATGTGGTGGATTATATCAAACATAACGCCCGGAGTCTGATCTTCAGTGCCAGCATCCCTGCTGCCAATGCCGCCTCTGCACTAGCTGCCCTGGAAGTGATGCGGGAAGAGCCCGAACGGATTGAACGTGTCAATAAGATTGGGGAAATGATGCGCCGAGAATATCATCGTATGGGTTTTGATACCGGGACATCGGTTACGCCCGTGATCCCGATCATCATTGGTGATGATGATTTGACCTTCATGACCTGGAAGATGCTTTTTGAGAATGGTGTATTTGTGAACCCGGTCATCTCACCGGCTGTAGCCCCCGGAAGGCAGCTCCTGCGCACGAGCTACATGGCGACGCATACCGATGAGCAGCTTGAACGGGTCTTGGAGACTTTCAATAAAGTCGGAAAAGAACTTGGATTGATCTAAATCCTCTTCTATAATTAACCTCTAAAAGCGGTCATGCGTTGACCGCTTTTAGAGTCTGTGTTTCTATAAGGTCAGGGGATTTGCCAGTAGCGGATTTGATCAACCCACACTGTCAGATTTTCCACATTATTGCTGCCGACGAAGAGACCAAAGCTGCCTTCAAGGTAACCGGAATCAACGACTTCAACAACTTCCTTCCCATTGATATACAGTGTCAGATTTTCACCATCCGCCATCACACCCAGGACGTTCACGACATTTTCACCTGTCAAGATTGCATCATTGGCTGTCCAATTGGCAGGGAAATGCATCACCTGGCTGTCCCAGCGCCGTAAGCTGTACGTGCCGCTGCAAGTGATCCCGAAAAGATATCCCTTATTGGCGTTTGTTCCATCCGGCACCCGGAACATCAAGCCGTAATGGTCGCTGCCTTCGCAGTCCGGCGATTTGAGGGTGACTTCCAGATAGAAGTCCTCCAGATAAGGCCAGGTGAGCCGCCAGCCGTCGATATCCGTCTCTGCGGTTAATTTCAGGTAGCCATCGCTGAAATCAACACTGGTGTAATCGTTATAACCAGTCGGCCAGTTGTCGCCGTCATCCATGGTGTCCACCCAATCCGGATCGCCAAGGGTCAGCGCAGGATCTGTATCAGAGAGAGTCGCAGTCGGGCTGGCAGTTGGCGTTTCTGTTGGGGTGGGCGTGGCTGTTGGCGCTTCCGGCTCAGCAGTGTCTTCCACCGCGGGTACTGTTTCCTGAACATCGACTGTCTCAGTGGGCTTAGCAACCACCTCAGATGTGGGGGAGTCTGAGATCTCCACCGGCGTGCCTGTGAGGATCTTGGCGATCTCGGTTGCCATGGAATCGTCCGAGTCATTGGAGGCCTCCTGATATCCGGGGAAATTGCATCCGGAAAGGATCAATGCCAGGAGAATTATGGAAATAATGGTTATTTTTTTCATAAGAATACCGTCCATTTCATAAGTAATAACCTGAAGTCATATCATAGACGTTCAAAAAATCAAAGATGTTCCTTTTGATTTGTCTCAAACACGTCCTAACATTACATAATGGATTACCGTGCAAGTTTCTTACCAGAATTATTGAATATTATAAATATGCCTATACTTTCACATGGTATAATTGAAAGGGGTCAGGGACTATCATCTTGATGGTACCTGGTTTTATTTTAATCTGGAGACGTCTCATATGTCGGAAGCCTTTACGGCAATTTTCTCAATCATGTATATCTTCTGGCCTATGCTGATCTTATTTGGTCTACGACCATTGTTCAAAGATGGCCAGGTTTTTACAGAGCGAGTCCGTAAAGCTTCCAGCCGGATTTTTGTTGGTTGGGTGGTTTGGGCGTTTTTTCTTGTCTTTATCTATAGACAAGGCAAACAACCTATTTTAATCATGCCAGAACTCGTCAACCATGTGGTGTTTATTACACTCGGCGCTGTGAGTGGGGGAATCACGATTGGGAGCCTGATCTATCGAATTAGGACCACCCGAGTCAGCCTTAAGGATGCTCAATCCCTGGAAGATTTATTGGCGATGCCCCCAGCTAAATTTGAAGCATTGGTTGCTGCCCTGTTCAAAGCTTACGGGCACCATGTGGAAGTTGTGGGTGGGAATTCAGACCACGGCGTGGATGTGGCTGTCATGACCGAACAGGGGGAAAAATGGATTGTGCAGTGCAAGCGCTACAGCGGTTCGGTAGGCGAGCCGGTGGTTCGGGATCTTTACGGTACCCTGCTGCACGAAGAAGCACAGCGTGCTTACCTGATCACTACCGGCAGCTTTTCACAGAAGGCGGTTGAATGGGCGGAAGGCAAGCCGATCGTTCTTTATGATGGGGAAAGGTTGGTAAAATTAATCCACCGTACGCAGAATCGTTCCACCCAGCGTCACCGGGTCACGCCTTGAGGATAAAATCTGAAATCTGCAGGAGCAGTTTCTGTACCTGGAGACCATGAGCCAGGTCCGGGAGGAAGCTGATCCCCGCCTCTCCACCCAGGAAAAGATAGTGGTTATGCACCAGAGGGCGCAGCCAACCAGAGGGGACATACTTGGATGGGAACCTGGATTCAGGCAGGTAATCGCTGAGGACTTCATGGCGGCGCCAACCCTCTTCAGGCAGGTAACTCTCATAGCAGTCGGGTTGTGATGTATCGAAAGTGATGGCACCTCGGGTGCCGCGGATTTCCAGGGAAAGATGGTCACCCGTACCTGCGGAAATCCGGCTGGCAGTCATGGTGCCGACCGCTCCTGAGAGAGTCTCTTCAAGAAGCGCTGTTGTGCAAAGGTCTGAATCAGCGGGGACATCCTCAAAAGAGTCGCTGGCTGCTGCGTATTTGACTGTCAGATGATCCCCCAGGAACGCTATCAGCAGGCTGAGCACATGCGAGCCAAGATCCACCGCAGCGCCGTTGATGGGTGTGGAAAGCAGATGCTGACGGCGCTTCTGGCGATAAGCAGAGTCTAGATAACTGCTGTGGAGGTATTCGGTGCGGAAGTGGATAGGGCTGCCAAATGCACCACTGCGCCAGTGCGCCAGAGCCTGCCGCAGCGGCGATTTATGCAGGTATTGGAAGCCTATCAGGATAAATTTCCCATGCTCCCCCCTGTTGAGTGTTTCCAACTCTTTGATTTCCTCCAGCGAGACACAGATGGGTTTCTCGACATAGATGCGTTTGATGGATGGGATCTCAGCAGCCTTCAGGAGTTGAGGGGTATGGGTTTGATTCGGTCCCAGGATATACAGCGCATCAAGATCATCACGTTCCCAGATCTCATCCGGTGGGATGGCTTCAGCAAAGCTAAATCGGGCAGCGAATGATTCGCGGCTCTCAGATGTTGGGGAAGCCACGACCGTTTTCATGACCACGGGCGCGTCCTTGTAAAAATATTTAAGCGCATCCAGGGCATAGGCGTGCGACTGGGCAATCCCACCGGCGCCGAGGAAGCCAATACGAACACATTCAGTCATCGTTGTACTCCTAAAAAATAAATGTCCCGTTCGTTATTATTATATGAGCAAATCTATCACGCATAATTACAAGATCTGCTTCCATACAGGATAAGTGCACTCAATAATGTTAACTCTTGAAGGCGATCAAGCATGCATATGGACAGTATTGACGGGCGGTGATTTATTCGACTCATGATAAAATCAACAAACTCCATGATGATTACATCAGTGATGTTATTCTAATCGGTGATTTGTCTAAAGAAATGAACCACGAATTAGAGAATCAATTAAATCCTCAAGGAGGTCAGGCCTCGAGAATATTTCGAATGACACACCCATCATTTAGCGTTCGTTAAATACCATCACAAACAAATCGAATAACAGGTAATAAAATTCTTGAATTGGTATCTGATCTTATAATATCATCCAAGAATATTTCTCAACACTTAGGATGTCGCCTATGAATCGCCAAGGAGAAAAACTATGAAGAAAATCACGAAAGAAGCTGCACTTGAATATCATCACGCGAACGGCGTGCCAGGGAAGATCGCTATGGTCCCCACCAAACCCCTGGAGACTCAATTTGACCTGGGTTTAGCTTATACGCCTGGCGTAGCCTACCCAGTTTTAGAAATTGATAAAGATCCTGCACTCGCTTATCAATACACTTCCAAAGGAAACCTTGTGGCGGTCGTGTCAAACGGCACAGCCATTCTTGGCTTGGGTGATCGAGGTGCATTAGCTTCCAAGCCTGTCATGGAAGGGAAAGGGGTGCTTTTCAAGACCTTTGCAGATATTGATGTGTTCGATATTGAAGTGGACTCTCACGATCCTGATGTCGTCATTGAGGTCGTTAAAGCGATAGCACCCACATTTGGCGGGATAAACCTTGAAGATATTAAAGCACCAGAGTGTTTCTACATCGAATCAAAACTCCAGGAGATGTTGGATATCCCGGTCTTTCATGATGATCAACATGGTACCGCGATCATCATTGGCGCTGCAATACTAAATGCCATGGAAATCACAGATCGAAAAATAGATGAAGTGAAAGTGGTTTTCTCAGGGGCAGGCGCTGCCGGGATGGCTTGTGCCAATCACTTGGTTAAACTCGGTTTCCCTATTGAGAACATCTGGCTGACAGATATACACGGATTGGTTTATAACGGCCGAAAAGAAGAAATGACGCCTAACAAGGAACTTTTCGCCAAAGGCGATAAGCCTGGGAAACTGGCAGAGGTCTTAGAGGGCGCAGATATTTTCATCGGCGTTTCAGCCGCAGATATTGTCAGCCAGGACATGCTCAAAACAATGAGACATGATCCAATCATATTTGCCATGGCGAACCCAAACCCTGAAATTAAGTTTGAACTTGCCAAGCAAACACGTCCAGATGCGATCGTGGGAACGGGTCGTTCGGATTACCCTAATCAGATCAATAACGTTCTTGGTTTCCCGTTCATATTCCGGGGAGCTCTGGATGTCCAGGCACGCAAGATAAACGATGAAATGCAAATGGCAGCATCACTCGCCCTGGCAAGCCTGGCCAAGGAACCCGTTGCAAAAGAGGTGCTCGAGGCGTATCAAGTGGATCATATGGAATTCGGCCGCGATTATATTGTCCCGAAACCCTTGGACAAGAGAGTATGTCTTTGGGAAGCCCCCGCGGTAGCAAAGGCAGCTATGGAGAGCGGTGTGGCACGATTGGATTTGGACCTTAGTCAATATGTGCATCAATTAGAAACAAGATTGATGAAGAAATCATAAGAGGGGTGATCCTATGAGAGATATAACGAAAGAACTCGTTGAATTAGTCCGGCTCATCTCAACCGATCTCCCCTGTGAAATTAAAGGATCGTTGAAAAAGGCCATCAATTAATAGGGAGATGGTTCTGCCGCGAAGGCTGCCATGGAATCAATATTAAGCAGCGTTGAAATGAGCCGCAAGAATGCACGCCCTATCTGTCAGGATATTGAACCACCTTTTTTCTTCATTAGAGACTGGGAAAGTTGGGTTTTGGATGAAGAGAGAAACATGAATAAAGATCCAAAAACAGCGTTTGAGTGAACTATGCTACCTCTGGCAAATCCGAAAGATTCAGTGATCGCGCTTGCAATTAATATCTTTTCTGGAATAATCACAGATGTTGAACATGCGCCTCATTTGCTGAGTTTACATATTACTGAGGGAAACACAAGGATTGGAACCTCATTAGTTGTTGATATCAGTAGTTCTATTCCATTAGTGGAATTTCGGACGACGATAGATGAATTTGCCCAGAGCCTTTTGAGTATCTTCGAACAAAAACAGCATACATCGGGATTCCCAATAGATCACACTCAAATGAAACCTTCTCTCAATTGTTATTCCTTCGATCCTATTTTACAAGAGAAGCGTCAACGTAAATATTAAGGCATGATCCAAACCGGTGACATTCCAGGACCTAATTCATATATCTTCCCATTTTGTAAATCAAGAAGCTTGATCACTCGGTGTTGATTCTTGTCCGAACTAACTACATAGGCTAACAGGGTGTTTTCTAGGTTTGTTCCACCAGTCCCTCGGTAGCTTTCTGATTCCAGATCATAACTTTTCCCCTTCTGGCTGTTGATGCCAACAGCGTGTTGTGAAGAATCGCTATCCCGATAGTAAAGTGATGCAGTTGAGCTATCCTCGGAAAAGAAACCAAACAGATAAACCCATGTCGCGGGCTCTTCGAAATCAAACAGGTCAACAACCTTTCCATTAGCCAGGTTAACAACTTTGATGGTGGTAGCGTTTATGGGGTTGTCTGCTATATAAACCCAATCCGGATTGGGATTATGCCCAGTACTTAAGACCCACATATCAGTCAGTTCAGGATATGTTTCTATTTGGCCGGATTTGGTGTTGATATAGATATATCCGGAAATTTTATCCTCGATCTCCGTGCCGTCACCCACCAGATTTACGAAAACACCTTCCTCATCAGGCAGATGGAAAATGTTGCGGACAATGCCCCCGTTTTCAAACAGCACCTGTTCCTCTCGAGTTGATAAATTAAACACAATCGTTTTGTCTTCCATCAATAGAAGAATTTCCTCGTCATTAATGAAGTACGCCTGGTTGTATCTTCCCAAAGGGTTGTAGATGACCTCAGATTCAGAACCGTCCACAGATTCCAAGACCACCTGGTTCTCTGAATCACTCCAGATACCTATCAAGAGATGACTGCTGTCGCTGGAAAAGTCGATATTGTGAACCGACTCAGCCACATGAATCTGGCGAGCGTCATGAGGGCTAGCTGTAGGCAGGATCCAACAGGTTTTACCGAGCAGGACCAGGTATGACTCATCTGGCGAAAAGGTCCAGGCATAGAATGTCTCTTCGCCACCAGTGACATCATTGATATCTGTCAGGTCACCTGAAGATAGGTCGATAAGGAACATTTGGAATTCTTCTATATTTGTTTGGTAAAAAATCCCATATTGGTTAAAACTTGAACTGGGATTATATTGGGGAAACTCCAACGAACCTCCCAATGCGAGTTCTTTTATCTCACCCGAATTTGTGTCAAGCCAGAAGACGTTATCATTTTCTGGAGAATTTACCCTGACCAAAGCAATGCCAGCAGCGCGGACGGGAAAGAAAGAAATGAAGTCGAAAGGTCCTTCTTCAGGAATTGTGAACCTGTTGAGCACATCGCCACCAGTATCACTGAGGATCAACTCACCGGTTGGAGACCCATCCTGGTCCACCGCAGCGTAAAGGAGGGTCCCCTCCCCAGCCGGGCTTGAAGATTGGAGAATGGAGCATCCTGTCAGCAGGAAAAGCATGGAAATGATCACAAGTCTTGACTTCACGGAAACCCTCCAGATGATTTTGAGTGACTTCAACTATTTTAATAAATTAATTGGGCTAGAGTCAAAAATATGGACTGTTCTCACTTAAAATCTGGACCATTATTAAAACCAAAACCGCAGTCCGACTATTGGGAAAATTCCATTAATAATCGAACTGCGATCTTTTAACAAGTCGGGGCGCTGGGATTTGAACCCAGGGCCTCTTACACCCCATGCAAGCGCGCTAGCCGGACTGCGCCACGCCCCGATTTCAGAGCCTTATTATAGCCGCCTTTAGGTGATTTGGCAAGCGAAGTTTTTAATATAAAATATCCAATTACCCTGTAAATATTTGGTAAAATTATTCATCTAATGGGTTATTACAGATATAATATTTCTAGCATGATCAGAAATTAGCAATTGAAAATTGTTTGTCTGGAGGATTGATGACACCTATTCTGGAAGTGCGTGATCTTGTAAAGAAATATGGAGACCTTGTTGCGGTCAAAGGGATTTCATTTGATATGCACGAGGGAGAAATATTCAGTTTGCTTGGACCTAATGGCGCCGGTAAGACTACGACCATTTCGATCCTTTCAACACTATTTGCTCCCTCTGAGGGTGATGCAATTGTGTGCGGACATTCTGTCGTTAAAGAACCGATGGCAGTCAAACGCTCGATTGGGATCGTGCCTCAGGAGATTGCGCTTTATGAAGAGTTGTCCGCATTTGAAAACCTCAGATTCTGGGGGCAGATGTATGGACTTTCTGGCAAAATCCTATCAATGCGTATTGAAGAAGTGTTAGCGCAGGTTGGCTTGCAGGAGCGTGCCAAAGAACTGATAAAAACTTACTCAGGCGGGATGAAGCGGCGGATCAATATCGCGGTTGGGCTGCTGCATAAGCCCAGGTTGCTCTTCATGGATGAACCGACGGTTGGCATTGATCCGCAATCACGCCGTGCTATCCTTGAATATGTTAAAGGATTGAACCGCTCTGGCATGTCCATCCTTTATACAACTCATTACATGGAAGAAGCCCAGGAACTCTCAGATCGGGTTGGGATCATTGATCATGGCGAGTTGATCGCACTCGGAACGCAGGAAGAACTGACAGCACAGGTCGGTGAGACCGACACGTTGATCCTTCACCTCGGGGAAAACGAAGATCCTGCTTACCTGGCTGAATCTCTGCGTTCAATGGAATGTGTTATTCAGGCAAATCCAACGGATCATGATGTGGCGATCGTGACATCTTCCGCTGAGAAAGCCTTAGCGCCGGTTGTCTCATACACGAATGAATTAGGCATCCACATTTACTCCGTGGACATGCGTGAGCCAAACCTGGAAGCGGTCTTCCTGCATCTTACCGGCCGCGCATTAAGGGATTGATGCCATGCAATTAAAGAAATTCTTCTTAATCGCCTTCAAAGATTTACGCCTGGTTTTACGGGATAGATCGGCACTGTTGCTGATGCTACTGGCGCCGTTTGTCCTGACGTTGGGGTTGGGTGCGCTCAGTGGGCGTTTTTCGGGCAGCAGTACCTCAGGCGTGAGCGATATTCCCGTTGTGATTGTAAATGAGGATCAAGGGGAGCTGGGAGAAGCACTGATCAATGTCTTTCAATCTGACGAATTGGAAGGTCTAGTTGAACCTGGACTGATGGATGACCTCCTGGAAGCAAGAACGCTGGTAGATGAAGATCAATGTGCAGCAGTCATTTTCATCCCCGAAGGATTTACGGAAAGCGTGTTCTCTGCAATTGGGGAGGCCAACGCTGGTGATGGCGTCCAAATTGAGTTCTATGCCAGCCCGAGTTGGCCTACAAGTGTTGGTGTGCTGCGCTCTATTCTGGATGAATTCACCAACCAGGTTGAGGTGGGGCGAATTTCTGTGGAAGTCATCATCACGCAGTTAATTGAAAATGGAATCATTGCGATTGATCAGGCAAGTTTGGTTGGCTCTGAGCTTGGGCAAGAACTGGCACAGGCAGGCAGTACCCAGTCATCAATTCAAATCAAGAATGAAACGTCAGTTGAGGATGAGACGGTTGAGTTTGACGTCCTGGCGTATATGGCACCGGGTATGGCGGTTATGTTCCTGATGTATACGGTCACAGATGGCGGACGGTCGCTATTATTCGAGAACCAGACGGGAACGCTGCCCAGGTTGTTGGTCGCCCCTACGCTGCCGGCTTATGTAATCGGGGGTAAAGCATTCGGAATATTCTTAAAAAGCCTTGCCCAACTCGTAATTTTAATCCTGGGCACCTCTCTGCTCTTTAATTTGCATTGGGGCGATCCGCTGGGAGTAGCATTGTTGATCGTTTCAGCGGCATTTGCTGCAACAGGTTGGGGAATCCTCTTTGCTGCCGTTTTGAAGACCCCTGGGCAGATATCTGTCACAGGATCTGCTGTCATGCTTTTATTTGGGATCATGGGCGGCAGTTTTTTTGATTTGAATATGCTGCCAGATTGGATAAGCGTTGTAAATAAAATCACGCCAAACGCCTGGGCAATTGACGGCTTTTATATTCTTTCAATAGGCGGTAAGCTTGACAATATTTTAACCAACATCCTTGCTCTGGTCATCATGGGTATTGTCTTGTCGACGTTCGCCGGGTTCTGGATTCGCAAACATGGGTTGGCTAGAAAGTGAGTCGGTAGTGAAAAAACTATTCGCGATCATTAAGAAAAATACCCTCCTTCGGTTCAGCAGCCCCGTGGAATGGCTTTTCTTTCTTATCCTCCCTGTGGTGTTCATCCTCGTCCTGAGCGGCGGCACGGCTGGACCAGAAGATCAACGGATCCAATTGGAGGTCGTTGATTTAGCCCAATCTGAGTTGTCCTCCTTCTTGATGACCCAATTGGAACAATCTACATCAATAAACCCAATTCAAACAAAGCTGAAGGATGCCCTTTCCGACTTCGATTCCCGGCAGGTCTCTGCTGTCCTGATCATACCTGAGGGATTTTCAGAATCCACAGTGATGAAGGGAGATGCAGAGGTTGAGTTAAAACAGCAGCAGAACAATTTGAATGCCCTGATCGCTCAGCAAGCTGTCAGGACGGCGGTTGAACGGATCGCAAACCTGATCGAGATTGCTAAAGCAAGCGTAGCGGAAGCCGACGAACGCGAATCGTTTGAATCGGAAGCTGAAAAGCAAACTTACTTCAATGCAGCTTATGAATCCGCACTAAGCCTGATGGAAGAAGCTCCTCAGAGGATCAATACCGTTGAAGGAAAGACTGTGGATGAAATTAATTATGATCCTCGTACGAACAGCACAGCCGGCCAAATGATCACCTGGGTCTTTGTCCCATTGATCGGGCTTTCCGCTGTATTCGCAGCGGAGCGACAGAGGGGAACATTGAGCAGGCTTCTGGTAACGCCCACAAGTAAAGCGCTTTATATAGGCAGCACGGTTCTGGGGGAGGTGCTGATCGCTTCGATTCAAATGGCTGTTCTAATGTTATTTGGCAGGTTTGTATTAAAGGTTGACTGGGGGGATTCCCCACTCGCTTTAGCATTACTCGTATTTTCTTCAACGCTGGCAGCAGCTTCACTTGGTACAATGTTGGGGACTTTTGTTAAAACTTCTGGTCAGGCAAGCGGGCTTTCACTAATGCTCGGCATGGCGATGGCGTTGATGGGGGGATGCTGGTATCCGCTTGAACTCTTCCCTGAATTCATTCGAAATGCTGCTAAAATCCTACCAACAACCTGGGCGATGCAGGGATTCCTGGATATCGCTTTACGCGGCAAGGATTTGTTTGGTGTTTGGCAGGAGATACTGGTTCTATTGGGTTTTACTCTTGTTTTCTTTGTGGTTGGTGTCTGGCGCTTCAAGTATGAGTAAACGAGGCGGTCAGCCCAGAAGACAAGAAACTGAAATTCATGCCTTCCCAACAGCGTAAAATGTGGGGATGAACAGGACACGCTCACCCTTTTTTCGAGCATGGTCATCTAATTTCCTGTATTTCACCAATTCCTCATTGATAACAGTGTTACCTATATCCGAATGCAGGGCATCCCATTCTGTTTCGTCGATGTCCTGGGATATTCTGGCACACCACTGGGATCCGAGGATACCCACTTCGATTTCTGAGAATCCCGTTTCATGGAATAGATGCCCAAGTTTTCTTCCCATTTGAATATCTGCCCCCTGCCCCTCAAGTGACTGAGTTTGCAGTTTCCCTATTTCATCGAGAGGTGGGGGAAAATCAATTCGGGCTGCATAATCTGATTCTGCGAGGGCGATCACATACCCCCCAGATTGCGTCACACGGCGCATTTCTGCCAGCACAGTCACCGGATGTCTGACCCACATGAGCACATAGTGGCAGTATGATATGCTGAACGCACTATCTGGAAAGGGGAGCAAGTGAGCATCCGCCTGGATGCAGTCGCATGGATGAAAGAGAGATCGAGCAAAGCATAAGCTGTCGAAGGCAATATCTATTCCTACCAACCGGCATTGGTAATCCAACGCAACCTGACTGGCGACTGCCCCGGTTCCAATGCCGACTTCGAGTACCCTTTCCCCCGATTTTGGTTCCCTTTTTCCAAACAAGTGGCGGCGGATATCCTGTGTCCATTGGGATTGGCGCAGGTACCGTTTATGCCAGTCTTCAAGATTCATGCTCGGTGTCGGTTCAGCGACGGTCATTTTGCTGACCAGATGTCCTGCCAGGTATCCCTTAATAGATTCCCGAGGATTTGATCGTACATCCCCTGAGCCGGTAGCACGTCGCCGTCAGGTTCCACATACAGCCAGGCTTTGCCAGCGCCATCGGGCGCTTTCGCCAGCTCATCGGTTTTAAATTCCAGGGAGACGGGGTTATTGCTGGAATAAGGAACAGGAATGTCCCAAACCAAATCCAACTGCTGCACAGCGGCTGCGTCGCGCAGCTTTTGCAGTTCATCAGATAATGTTGGATCAGCGGTACTCAAGGAGAGGGCGTTCGCGCCCATCTCAGCTAGTCGTTTGATGTGGGGCAGGAAATCCTTGCCTTTCTTAAGGGTGAGGTGAACCGTTGTGAAGAGGTCCTCCGCGAGGATCTTCTCAAGAATTTTCCAATCCTTTGAGGCTTCCGGATCGAAGATGATCATCAGATGGTCCAACCCGTTCATCAAGAGCTTGTTGCGATAGTCGTCATCGTCCAGCTTCAACCCATCGGTCAGCAAGCCGGTCACCAAGCCCAAATCCTCCGCTGCTGCGATCAGAACCGGCAAGTCTTCCCGAAGCGTTGGTTCGCCGCCTGTGAAGAGAAGATGGGGAATGCCATTATCGCAGGCTTTTTGAATGATAACTTTCCATTCGGCGGTGGTCAGTTCCCGGTCAACACGGTCAAGCGGTGCATCATCTTTCTTACTTTCTGCGTTGACCTGATAGGTTAGCGCACAATCCAACCGGTAGGGAGCTGAGATTTCCATTGAATATGGCTCCTGACGCTCAATGTTCAGATAGGTCACAGGGTCGAGATCGGGTGTCTGGATGATGGTCAGGATCTGGTCGGAAAAATCCTCAAAATCCACTCTTGCTTGTTCTTTATCTACCCGATACCTGCGCGCGACTTGCTTGGCTGCAGCATTGAGGTCTGTCTGCTGGATGATATGGTATGCATATTCAACAGCAGTCTCATTCAGATGTAGGACAGTAGATGCATTAACCACCAGAATCCCTTTCCCATCCTTTTCAATTCGGAGATGAAGGCGGTATTGAGCCTCTGATTCCTGAGGAGTTTGGTAGCTGTACATCCCGGTAGGCAGCGGTTGTTTTTTTAAGAAAAAGTCTTTGATTGATTGGATTAACTTGGTCATATCCACTCCGTTCAGGTTTTAAATATGGGATCATGGATGGGCTTGATATTCTGGTGATTCCTTGCCAATGGACATCCACCGCCGCATTCTTGCAGGAAATCACAGGTCCTGCATCCCTCCGGGACGTTGCTGCGTGAGCGGAGTCCCAGTGCCAGGGGGTGTTCCCAGATAGATTTCCAGGGCTTCTTAAGTAAATTCCCAAGAGAGTGATAATAGGATTGACAGGGGATGACATCTCCATTGGGTTCGATACACATATTATAAAGGGCGGCGGTGCAGCCTTTGACGCCGAGATTAAGCTGCATGGGGTTGAAATGACAGTACTGAGTTGGCGTGTACCAGATCAACCGCTGCCCGTTGTTCTGGGTGATCTCTCTCGCTTTTTCAAGCAGGGGCGGCAGTTCCTCTTCATGCAGCCCGGTGCCAACCGTCTTTCCCTTTCCTGCATAGATCAGGGCGTTTAACCCTATTGTGGGAACGCCTAATTCTGCAAGAAAATGCAGCGTTGACACCAGGGTTGGGTAGTTATGGGTCAGGAGGGTGGTGTTGGTCATGATGTAAAGGTGGGTCTCCAGGACATTCTTCAACCCGGCGACTGTTTCTGTCCATGCGCCTTTGGCAGCGACCATCAGGTCATGGATTTCTGGATCATGAGACTCGAAGGTGATCTGGACATGATCCAATCCAGCGTCTACCAACGTGTTAAGAAATGACTTATCTGCAAGCCTGCGCCCATTGGTGTTTAATCCGGTGATCACCCCTTTGTTCTCTGCATAAGCAACCAACTCCGGCAAGCCCTGGAACAGGGTTGGTTCACCTCCTGTAAACACGATGTGTGGGATCCTCAGGGACCAGACCTTATCAATAACCCGTTTCCACGTCTTGATGTCCATTTCGGGGAAATTACGAGGGCGTGCGTTATAGCAGTGACTGCATTGGTTATTGCACCGGTAGGTGAGTGCCAAATCCATTCTGTAAGGAGCGCTGAGATTTGCGGTGAAGGGAAGGGTAGTTTCCAATTCCAGGTCGCAGATCGGGCAGGCACCGTTGGGCTTGATGAGTTCCTCAAACTGCAAGGCGAAGTTCTGGTAATCCTGACGCACTTCCGCAGGTGAAATCTGGAACTGGTGTTTTAGAACCTTGATAATGTCTTCTGGTATTCTGCCTTCAAGATGGTGGTACGCCATGACCACCGCAGAGGGATTCAGGTGGACAACACGGTTGGCATTGATCACCAGCAAGCCGCTGCCATCGGGATCTACCCTGAGGTGCAGGCGCGTTTTTTCATCCTCATCCTCACGGAGGTAATGATAGATACCAGTCCTGGGGAGGGATGAGCGTTTAAACAAACGAGAGAACTTGTCAAGAAAAGAGTTAAAAGGGCTCATAATTATAAGAAGATACTCCTGGCACTCTGCATGCCAGGAGTGATTTGATCAAGAATAGATTACCGTCCACCGCCAGCACAAGCACAGGCGCACCCTGCACAGGCGCATGCGCAGGCGCAGGAACTACTGCCACCACCACCCCCACCGCGGAAGCCGCCAGAGCCGCTCTTGCTGGTCGTGGGGATCGGGTTCGTTCGGGTGGTGATTCCACTGGTGAAGGATGTTAGGTTGCCTACAACGCCAGCTGCCATGCCTGTGACGCCGTGGATAACACCAGCAGCAAAATTAGCACCGGGGATTGTCGGCATAGAGATCTTCCCGCCGGTGCCTGTAGAAACCTTCCCTGTTGCTGTACTCCTTCCGCCAAAGCTGCGACCGAGTGTACGCCGGTAAACGGGGGAGTAGCGAGGCCACCAGACTGGGACGAAAACCGGTCCGCTGGTGAACGTGCGCCGAGTACGATCCTGGTATTCATCGTCCAGCATGGTCCATTCAAGGGTCTGATTATAATTTTCGCTCTTGACCTTAGGTGTCTCCGCTTCTTCGACCATCTTCCAGGCACGCCGCATAATGTCTTCATAATACGCCACGGTCTCCTTGTGGCTGAAGCCTTTCATCTTTTTTGAGACGCTGTTCACCAGATTCGTCATCATTCTCTGAAGCGCTACACGCCGCTTATTTTCAGGGCCTTTGAATGCGTCAAGGAAATCCACTTCATACGCATGCAGCCCTTCCGGCATTGGATCCGAGACCTCTAACTTGAGAGGGTCTTGTTGTTCGACCATAGCTGCTTCTTTGCGTAGTGTACCGAAGAGAATCATGGTCAAAATTTTATCCATGGGTTGTTCGAGAAGGATTGCAGCTTCCACCGCTGTCAACCCGCGTTTTATCCCATGCCCTTCGATTTTCATCTTGGGCGGCAGGTATTTCATTTTACGTTTCTTTGCACCGATCGTTCCCTGATAGATGGTCCAGCCGAATATTGCTACAAAGAACAGGCCGAATCCGAAGCAGCATAAGTTACCCCCAAAGAAGTTTAAGATGGAACTGATCAGGCTGGGACTTGTGCTGGAAGATACATCTGGGCTGACCTGGGTGTCAGTTACAATGACTTCCGCGGGAATATATTGTTCAGGGAAAGCAGCCCCGAAAATGTATTGTGTATGCAAACCTGCATTGTCTGTAAACCAGGAATAATAGATGCGATTCTCTGCCTCCGTCCGTCCGACGTCATCCGGTTCTGAGGAGCCCGGCCAATAGACCGGGTTGTAGCGTCTGCCTTCCTCATCCCCAACACCGGGCGGGAGGATAATGGTGACCCGATATTCTGTCTGCGTACTTTTATCATACTGTGCGTCAAACCAGTTTGGGCTGAATTGGAAGTTGACATAGTTTTCCAGGTCACCCTGGTCATAAGGGGTGAGCACATTTTCAATCCCTGGGATCCAGATTGTAACCGTGCCGGATTGACCTGCCGGAATGGCTCGATCACCTAAATTCAGGGCGAAGCCATTGGTTGCATATGGCGAATCTTCGATATTAGTAATTGTCTCACCATCCAGCTCCGCATCGATCACGCTCATACTGTAAGCCGAGTTGGGCATACCGATATCTACGAATTGTATCGGTGCAGCCCCAGGATTGTTCTGGAATTCAATCAGGTACCAAAGGGAAAGCGTTCCATCTTCCTCAATGTATGCTTCCACTTCCTGTGTTGTCACCTCAAAGCTGTAATCCTGTGCGGAAACTGTCTGTGGCAGGGTGAATAAACCCAGGAAAACCAGAGATAGGAATAAGAATCGAATTGTTTTATTCATAGGTCACCATTTAGGTTCTTCGGTCAATTGGTAGGTGGTTGAACAATGCGGGCATTCAACCACAGGCGCACCCGCCACCATCTTGATGTCCTTCGATGTCAGCGGACCGCCGCAGGATTTACACTTTATCGTCTTCATATTTACATCTGAGGGCAGATCCACATTCAAATTGACAACCTGGTCCCCGGCCTTTTGGGGTGGGCTGAGCTTTGTGCCAACAAAGATCAACGCAAAGCCAACCAGCATTCCGACGATACCAATGCCAATCCAGAGTCCTCGTTCATCAGGTGTTGCTTCTGAGTCTAATGCACCCAGGATGAAAAGAAAGGCGAAGATAATGAACATCGCTGCTGTTATAAACGCAATGATTTTTCCGGCACGCATACATCCTCCAATGATCTAAATTATTATTAGCAAGGTTATTTTAACTCAAATTCTCCATTGTGACCTGAGATTATCTCAGGAGAGGGATTGCCTTAGATAAAGGAGTTGATATCGTTTATAATCAATGCCAGTTTGAGCCTAAGGAACTTTGAGACCTATTTAATTATACAGGATACTACCCAATGAATGAAGAAATCGTTCCTGATATCGTAATCAGCAGGTTGCCCGGGTACCTGCAGACCCTGAACCAGATGGCAAAAGAGGGATACCATACTGTCTCGTCAAGAAGGCTGGCGGAGCGCCTTCGAATCTCTGCGGCTCAAATCAGAAAAGACCTATCCTTTTTTGGCGGGTTTGGTAAGCAGGGTACCGGTTATTCTATTTATTTTTTGATTGAAAAGCTGCAGGAAATCCTCAATCTGAATTACATCTGGCAGGTTGCTGTCATCGGCGCAGGCGATCTTGGACGAGCTATCACCCGGTATCAGGGATTTGCCAGTCGAGGGATTGAGATTGTGTTGTTATTTGATGTTGACCTGGATGTGGTGGGGACGACTGTGGGCTCCGTTGTTGTCAGGCATGTGGATGCGCTTGAAGAGGAGATTCATAAAAGAGGGATCAGGATTGCGATCTTAACTGTCCCAGCTTTGGCTGCTCAATCGATGGCGGACAGATTGGTCGATGCCGGCATAAAGGCGATCTTAAACTATGCACCGCTCACTCTTTTGCTGCCCGATCACGTCCATGTGCAGCATATTGACCCTGTCTTGCATTTACAGCGGATGATGTATTACCTGGGGGATGAATAACTCAACTGACGGGTGGATTTTCTGCCAGAAACACCAATACATCAAGATTTCTGATTTGCCGGACCTTCATTTTAAATATGAATTCCTGATCCGTTGATCGGTTGATCTTCACAATCCCCTTCTTGTTAATAGAGATTTGAATTTCTCTCCAGGGGATGAGCGTCTTGTTAACCTTTAAACCTTCCCTGAATGCTGTCAGGTGTGAATTGAATTCAAGCTCCTTATCCTGCATTACTTGGTATCTCGATCTGGTGAATAACTCGGGCAGGATCGATTCGCGCAGATAGTCAATTAATTCATCCATTCGTTCATACTTATTGCGGATCTTGAGGCAGTTATGCTCCAAATCTTCCAGGACTATCATCCTTTGCTCGGCTATGGTGTTCCCGGAGAACTGGACAAAGGTGACCTGGTTGTCGAATCGGCTTACGGATTGCCAGGACCAAATATTTTCCTGATTATGTTTCCTGAGAATGAACCCATTCTTATAAAGCGTGAGCCCGTTCTGCCAATTGATTGCTGCGATGATGATGAGGATAATCCCCAGAGGGAGGACAAGGCATAAGGTAAATAGGGGGTCAGTAAATCTGGCGAGGATGACAGCGCGGCCATGAGACTGGATCGCATTCAAGGCATTGAACGTGTGGATCATGATAAACACTGAGGCATCCAATATGAGAAGGATTCCCAGGATCACCGCTAACCAGCGGTTCAGGGACTGACAGCGAACCCGGAAATGGTCAATTCTCTCGCCAAGATATTCTTGGGGATTATCCTTTTGCTTTTTTGGGTTTGCTTGTACCATGCCCATCCTTCAACTAGTTATGAGATCCGAGGTAAGTTGCGCCCCAACGTATCTATCATTGAGAATGATTTTGCTGCCCCTTCAACAATGCAGGTTGTGGGATTATCAACGAGATATGCAGGGATACCCAGCGTTTTGGTCAGGTATTTGTCGATCCCTCGCATCAACGCCGTACCGCCACAGAGTGCCACGCCCCGATCCATGATATCGGAGATTAATTCGGGTGGGGTTTTTTCCAAGACATGCTGGATCATCCCGATAATATTATTCAAGGGATCCTGGAGTGCTTCAACGATCTCATCTGTTGTCAACGTAGCTGGACGCGGCAGACCAGTGACCTGATCCTGTCCCTGAATTTCCATCGATTCCTGATTATCTTGCGGAATCGCAGCCCCTATTCGGATTTTAAGTTGTTCCGCTGTGGGTTGGCCGATTATCAGGCCGTATTTTCGCCGGACATAGTCAATGATTGTATCGTCAAGCATTAATCCCGCAACCCGGGTCGTCTCTGCTGAGACGATTCCGTTCATTGCAAGAACAGCTGCCTGAGACGTCCCACCGCCAAGACAAATGATCATATTCCCTGTTGGTGTGCTGATAGGGAGGTCTACGCCAATGGCTGCAGCCAAAGGTTGCTGGATCAAGCTGACATCCCTGCTGCCTGAACCAAGTCCAGCTTCATGGACTGCCCGGCGTTCCACGCTGGTGACGCCGTAAGGGACGGTGATCATTAATTTTGGGCGGAAGAGCATCATGCGTCCTGTCACCCGCCGGATCAGTTCCCTCAATAAATTCTCGGTGATTTCATATTCAGCAATCACACCATATCGCATGGGTCTGTTGACTTCAATGCTTTCGGGGACGCGACCCATCATATCCAGGGCGGCTTTTCCGAGTTCGACCAGTTTCAATTCTTCCACCAGGATTGCCACTATGGTAGGCTCCTGAATGAGGATGTCCTTACCTTCTGCAATACGTGTGTTTAATGTCCCAAGGTCAATACCAAGTTCACGTGAAAGTCCTGCCATTTTGCCTTCCTTAAACTGCGTTTATTCTACAGAAATAAACAGCGATTAATTGTAATCTATTCTTCCTTGGACGATAGCTGTTCTTCTGTTTATGATTTTTCAAGATTTTATTGACTGTTTATGAAAAGTCATACTCATTATTTTATCATCTATGTAAAGAACTTTCTCTTAAGGCTGCATCTAATCAGCTTTCTGAGGGAGATTTTCATGAGGGTGAGGTGATGATAAACAAAAACTGTTGTAAAAATATTGGTAATGTTGGTTTGCCTATCTTTAGGGGATATAATTAACGACCAGAATTACGGTTGGGTGCATCAGATCCTGAGAATGTTGGTTGTTTTACGAAGGCTGTTCAACACCGGTATCTGATGGCAGAGCAATGAATATTTCTTTTATGTATTGGGATCAATTTGGAAATGATGGATACAGAAAAACAATATCAAGATGCGTTGGACTTTTTATACAGCTTCATTGACTACAGCCTGAAGCGGAACTTTCGTAATGCTGCTGAGAAGTTTAATCTTGAACGGATGCGTGCGTTCATGAGCTACCTGGGTGATCCTCAGGAGGATTATGGGATCATTCACGTCGCCGGGACAAAAGGCAAGGGTTCGGTCTCTTCCTGTTGCGCTAGTGTTCTCAAAGAACAGGGCTATACGACTGGATTGTACACTTCCCCGCATATGGTCGATTTTAGAGAGCGCATCCGAATCAACGGCCAAATGATCCCTAAAACCGAGCTTGTCGAGATCATTGAGCAGTTCAAAGCGATCACAAAGAAAGTACCCGAGATCACCACTTTCGAGCTGACAACTGGGCTTGCGTTCAAATATTTTTCACTACAAAAAGTCGAATATGCTGTTTTTGAAGTTGGTCTGGGTGGGCGCTTGGATGCGACGAATATTGTCACACCAATAGTCTCAGTCATCACTTCAATCTCTTATGACCATGTGCAGATACTTGGTAATACATTAAGCCAGATAGCAGGTGAAAAAGGCGGAATCATCAAGCCTGGTATACCGGTAGTTGTCGCTCCCCAGGAAAAAGAAGCCCGGGTAAGGCTGGAAGAGATTGCGCGGGATCGGAATGCGCCGCTGATCCAGGTTGGCAAGGATTATCTCTACGCGGCTGATACACACAGTCTGGATGGTCAATCCTTCCTTGTATGGACGCCAGATGAACAACCATTGGTGGACGAGTTCATTGAAACCGCCGGCAGGGATATCTGGAGTCCTTTGCGTCTGCGGATCCCCTTATTGGGCTTTCATCAGGTAGAAAACGCGGCGACAGCTTATGCAGCTTTGAAGACTGTTGAAAAGTATGACGTGAAAATTTCCCAAACAGCCTACCAGCGGGGATTTGCGAACGTTCAATGGCCGGGAAGATTGGAAGTGCTGCAGCGGCATCCTCTCGTCGTCATCGATTCAGCCCATAACCGCTATTCCGCTTTACGCCTGCGGCAGGCGTTGGATGATTATTTTCCGGGACTGCCGGTGTTGATGGTCTTTGGGGCATCGGAAGATAAAGACATCGAAGGTATGTTCCAGGAGCTTCTCCCCAGAGTAAGACGGGTGATCACCACACAATCCATTCATCCCAGGGCTATTGATGCAGATGAACTGGTTGAACTTGCCCACCGCTGCGGACGCTCCGCAGTCGCTATCGCCCCGATCGAAGATGCGTTGTCGGCTGCATTGGATGAGGCTGGCGACGAATCGGTTGTGCTGATCACCGGCAGCATTTTTGTGGCTGCGGCTGCCAGAGAACTGCTGCCAGCTTTAGCAGCTGGATGAACCGGTGATAAAATGATTCACACTTTATTGATTTACCTGAAGTGCGGTATACAACTCAGAGGTTTTTATGAAAGATGAGCAGTGGTTTCCCCCCTCGGATGATGAAAGCGAACTTCTAGAGAATATTCACCAGAGGACTGAAGAGCTTTACCGAATCTCAAACCGGGATGTGGATGAGTCAGGACATTTCATCAGCCCCGCTTTTGTTTTGAATGATGTGGTTGTCTTTCCACGTATGATCTCTCCTATTTTCATCACTGATGAGAACAGCCCTCAGGCGATCGACACGGCGCAGGGTCAGAATAAGTCCGTCGTCGCTTTATTTGTCTCCGATGGGGGCAATGACGATGATCCATTGAGTCAATACCTGCCCATTGGGATGGAATTAGCAGTTGGTCGGATGCTTTCAATCCAGGGAGGGAACCACTCATCACTTGTACAGGGTCGCAGGCGGGTGGAGATCATCAGTATCCTGCAAACAGACCCTTATTTGATCGTGGAAACACGCCCCATTTCAGATGAAGATGCAGTAACATCTCAGATGACAGCGTTAATGCGTACCTCACGCAATCTGTTTGAGAGATGTGCGCAGTTAAATGACAGCCTGCCGGAGGAAGCGCATCTCTTTTCGATCAATATCAACGACCCGAGCTGGCTGGCAGATTTGATTGCCACTTCCCTGTCGCTCTCGAATGATGTCCGAAAAGAATTGATGGTGCTCACGAACCCGGAAGACCGATTGAAAAGAGTCAATCAAATTCTGGCTGAGGAATTGGATGTACTTGAATTGGAGGATGAAATCCAGGCACAGGTACAAACGGAAGTGGATCGTTCGCATCGGGAATATTATTTGCGTGAACAGATGAAAGCCATTCAGACCGAATTAGGTGAGGAGGATGTCTGGGGTCAGGAGCTTCTGAGTCTGAGCGAGCGGATTAAAAAGCGAGATTTACCCGAAGAGGTGATGATTCAGGCAACGCATGAACTGATGCGGCTCCAGCAAATCCCACCGCTGACACCTGAGGTTGGTATTATCAGGACTTATATCGACTGGCTGCTGGACCTTCCCTGGAAAGAGACATCGAGCGATAACCTGGATGTCGTTCATGCCAATCAGGTATTGGAACAAGACCATTATGGCTTGAAGAAAGCCAAGGACCGTGTTCTGGAATATATCGCAATCCGCAGTCTGCACCCCAAACGTCTCAGGCAGCCGATCCTCTGCTTTGTTGGGCCGCCAGGTAC
>Ga0075123_10000195_pt1 | contig 31233 bp, 22 predicted proteins | sample AntAceMetag02UKX_FD_69808 | JGI IMG/M metagenome (GOLD analysis project Ga0075123, IMG submission 69808) | Saline lake microbial communities from Ace Lake, Antarctica - Antarctic Ace Lake Metagenome 02UKX | ecosystem: Environmental > Aquatic > Non-marine Saline and Alkaline > Saline | place... | reverse complement strand
CGACTTATGGAGGGGACGCGAGCGGTTCGAGTCCGCCTATGGGAGTTTTTCCGAAGCTTGATCGGGTCGCGCCGCTGATACTGGAAAGTCACCCGGGGGCGAAGTGGTGGTATTCGAATCAGTGCCTCAAGGCGCATGCGGTTGACTATGACGAATATATCTTTAATTATTTTCAGACGAAGCAGCCGAGCTGGCTTTACGGGATGGTTTACGGGCCGTGGACGAAACGGGGTATTCGCGAGATTCGCGCCGATTTGCCTTCGCAGTATGTGATTCGTCATTATTCGGAGATATGTCACGTTCGATGGGGCCAGTATCCTGTTCCGGAATGGGACCTCGCTTGGGCGCAGATATGGCCGCGCAATCACAGCATATACGCGATGCCCGCAATGGCGGCGCAGGTTCATAAAGCGACGCGCGGGGACACTGTGGGCTTTTTGCCTTACAACCATACCGGGTCGTATAATGATCTGAACAAGTTTGTCTGGAGCGCGATGGGCTGGGGTGGCGCCGGGATTGAGGATGTTCTTTACGATTACGGCAGGGCCTTCTTCGCCTGTGAGTTTCGGGCGCATCCGGACGGTGTTATCAAATCCGGCTCAAGGGATGCGATAATCGACGCCGGTTCGCGCGCGGTGGCGCAGGGACTTATGCTTTTAGGGGCGAACTGGAAGGGACGTCTGGCGGATAATACGAGTGCCGAGGCGGCGGAGAAACTCTGGAAGAAAATCGCGAAGAATATGGGCGGGGTCGGAAAGAACTGGCGGCTGGAGATGTTTCTTTACAAGGCCGTGCTCGATGCGCAGGCCAAGCGCAAGTACGACGCCGAGAGGAAATACGAAGACCAGGCTTATGAGGCGCTCAAGCAGGCGAAGATGGTCGGAGTTGGCAAAGCCGTCAAGGATGCCCGCGGAGCGCTGGCGAAGATCGATACCGACTTTCAGTCGAAGGCGGCTTTTATGAAGGAGCTTAAGTCCTTAGGGCTTACCGGTAAGTTTGGCGATCTTGAGGAAGTTGTGGGCAATATATATCTTCCGCTGAATGATCGTAAGTGGCTTGAGAAACAATTGGACGGTGTGAGCAGTCTTGCGGATATTAAGAGAATCGTGGATTACGAAGACGCCGGGCCGGGTGGGTTTTACGATAATCTCGGAGCGGCCGGTGAGCAGCCTCATCTTGTGAGGCAGAAGAGTTGGGAGGAGGATCCGGGTTTTGTTTATTCGCCGGTAAACTGGGTCGATCATAAGCCTGGTTCGGATCGCAGGCATTCTCAAATGACCCACGCGGTGTGCCGATATGAGACGCCATTGTTGATGCGCTGGGAGGGGCTTGATTCTGCGGCGACTTATCGCATGAAGGTTGTCCACCGCGGCCCGTTCGGTCCGCAGTTCACCTGCAAGACCGATGACGGGCATCTGGTTCACGGGGTGCGAGGTAAAACCGAAGCCGAGCCGGTTGAGTACAGCATACCGAAGGCGGCTACGAGGGATGGCGTACTTGAGCTAAAATGGGAACTTAAGAACCAGGTTCGCGGCGTATCCGTTACGGAGATATGGCTGATAAAGAATTGAAAAAGCAAAAAACGGAGGTTTCCACAGGATCTGGAGACCTCCGTTGGTCAAATTCTAAAGCTCGGCCATTTATTCATCAGTAGTTGGAGGCTCCCAAATCGGAGGCTGCAAGCCCAGGGCGTACAGCGCTTCGTAGAGCTTTCCAATACTCTTGATTAAGGCGGCTTTGCAGCGCTGTTCAATCTGTCCGGCCGAACGAATCTTATACTGGGCTTCGATTATGTCATCTGGCGTCAGATCGCCATAATTGCCGCTGGCAAGTAAATCCTCGAGAGTGTTATGAGCCGTTCGCTCTCGCTCAATCGCGGCGTCAATATCCAGCCTCAACTGTTTTTTTTCGGCAATTGCTCTGAGAATCTCACGCACAGCATTTTGAGTGAGAGACAAAGACCTCAAGAATGGGTATGTTTCATTTTCTCTAATGCCCCAGACTGTCTGAAAATCCCAGTCTATAAAAGTGCTCTCCATTTTCATCTCGGCCGTTGACTTGCCGGTCACATTCGGATCACTTACATTTCCAATCCCATTTACATCCGGATTTATGTCGCTGTCCCAGTAGCTTTTGACGAAGATGCTGTTGGCGTCGTGGCTACGGCCCGCCAGTGCACCCACGTTAGCGTCGCCCGAGACAGGCCCGGCCGCATAACAGTGTTCAACCAAACTGTCGCGAATTCCGCCTACCAAGCCGCCCACCCAGTTGTTCGCATCAACTCCTCCCAGGGCATAGCAGTTAGAGATGTTACAATAATCCCAAGCCAGCCCCAGCAATCCCCCTGCGATCGTATTTGCCTCAACGTTGCCAGTCGCATAGCACCTCTGGACCACGGCGCCGTGCACGCTGTCGCCAATGACCCCAACGAGTCCCCCGGCAGCGTCTTCCCGAGACTTAACATTGGCCGTTGAATGACAGTTCTCAATCGTTCCATGTTGATCTGCATCATGAATTCCACTAACTCCGACGAGACCGCCAACAAAGTATTCACCAACGACGCTGCCGGAACTGTCGCTGGAACTGATTGTTCCGCCGTTGCTACCCACTAGCCCGCCAGTGCAATTACCTTTACTCGAAACCACAGCGCTAACACGGCAGTCTTCGATTGTTCCCCACACATTCATCCCAACCAGACCGCCCACGTCTCTGTAGCCCGAAATCCTGCCGTCCTCGCAGCTACAGCCTGAAACCGTCCCGTCCGCCATGAATCCGACCAGAGAGCCCACATACCAAGAATTAGGGCAAGCAATGTTCGGCTCAATTAAGCCCAAATCATCAATCGCTGCATTGGGCTCGAACACCCAGCCAAATATACCGACAGCCTGCTGAAAAGCGTCGGTCTTAAAAGTGAATCCGAAAATCGTGTGCCCGTTGCCATCGAAAACACCGGTAAACGGCGTTGTAAAATTCGGGCCGATGATATTGAATTGCGCGCCGGTGTATTCGGAGAGGTTAATATCGTTCACCATGACAAAGCAGTTGTTGAAATCTTCTACGTGATTGCCGATATCATTCAAATCATTTGGCGTGGCTATTCTATACGGCTCATTTGGCTCACCCGTACCACCGCTGTAACGCCCGAACGATATGCTCGCAGGCGCCAGAACCGCAATTATTGATAAGACAATCCGCCTGCTGATCTTCACTTTCTTTTGCGTCCACATCTCCAACATCTCCAAATAGTATGCTATCCTCCGATTTAGCCGGCAACATTATACCAAAAACAGAAGGTCTCCATCAATGAAAAAATACACTCTTTACCCTAATATAAGATGCTTTTACAGCCATTTCGTTACACTGTTTTTTCAAAAACTTTTAATTTTTTCAAGAATAACCTCCCAAAAGCCTTCAGCCATCCAGACCGACATTACTTAATCATGCAGCAGCTTTCAGTTTTGTACGGTAGTCTGCTAACTCTGAGCTTTGATGGGCGTGTTGGTTCCCAACGTATTAATTCGATCCCTGTTCGTAAAGTTGCCGGATTTCTTCAGCAGACAAAGCCCGGTTGTAGATATATACGTTATCGATCGCACCTTTGAAACTTCTCGCCGAATCCGCATAAGTACCTATTCTGACAGGCTGGTCATTTTTTGGAATGGGCCCTGAAATAGTCTGGTTGGCATCTAATTTCCCATTAATATATATTCGTCTTTCACTTCCGTTGTATGTTCCTGCTACATGACACCACTCATTGACGGCCACTGCCGTATTGCTGCCAAAATTACCGTCAAAACCAAAGAGGTCTATATAGAAGTTAAATTTAGTGCCTCCAAAATCATCTGTATTGACCTCTAATATCCAACTGTTATGCCCCGGAGCATTTTTTGCGACGATTACTTGTCGTCTATTTATACTCTCCGTTTTTGCCCACACGGAAACAGTTAAGGTACTGGTAATATCCAGACTACTATCATCCGGAACTTCAATACAATCACCCATGCCATCAAAATAATATGCCTTGCCTGAAATACCTTCGGTTAATGTCGGGCCGATTTTGCCGCCGGCGGGGTCGGTTTTCGTAATTGAGTTGAAGATTGTCCATTGCTTGTTAAACTCCCGGTAAATTTCCGATACCACACTCATCTTTTGGTCACGTATAGCGCTGTGGAGATCATCACACAGTCGCTCAAGTCTCGATATACAATCGACTAATTCCGGCACTTTTTCGCTATAATCCTGAAGCCCCCGGACGGCGGGGATGTCTCTGCCCCGATCAAATACCCGGTGAGGTATGCCTTGAGGTATGGTAGGCCTGAGCTTGCTCAGGATGTACCATAGCTTCTGGGCACCTATGTCAACCGAACTGTAGTCCTGCTTTTCTTTTGCCTGAGCCATCTGCTTAACAAACCTTTCGGCGTCATTGAGCAGCATGCTTACGTTCGCTTGTGAGGCCCATTTTGTAACAGCGGTTTCTTTAACAGTCGTTTTTAACTTGCCGTGATTTGCATTCGTGCTGCTGTCGATTACGGTATCACCGTCATCGTTGTCAAAGCTCCAGTGGCCTACAGGTCCGGTCTTGGCCGATTTGGTTGCGCGACTACTTGCCATTCGGTGAAGCCGCCCAACCTCATCAGCAGACAAAGCCCGGTTGTAAATCCTAATATCATCGATCGCGCCGTTAAAGAATCTGTCACCGTCGCTTTTTTGCGCACCAATGGTTATTGTATCCCAACCTTTTAAGGAACTTTTGAAAGTTTTCTGCCCTTTCAATTGCCCATCGAAGTACAGCTTGTATCCTCCGTTATCTCCATTGACCATTGTAATTACAGCATGATGCCACCGGTCAAGCTCAATAGCGCCACCTTCGATCCTGTCGTCTTCCGGTAACACATGCGTTCCCAGAGAACGCTTCTGATGACCATAGGTATATATTTCTATATGAGGCTCATTATCGTTTTGCCTGAAGTTCACTATGAACGAAGTCTTCTCTTTGTATGCTTTGAACCAGACAGACATTGAGAAGTCTCTCATACCAAAATCAAAAACACTTGAATCAGGTATACTTACGCAATCGTTTGAACCATCAAATCTAATCGCCCCGTCAACTTTGCCGGTCGTCCAGACGGGCCCGTTGACCAATATTCCGTGATTAGTCCCGGCCGAGTCGTAAGCTGTAGTCCCCTCTCCCTCGTCCAGCTTCCAGTGAGCAACCAAGCCGGTCCCTTGCGAATACAACTGCTCAATTTCCCCAGCCGACAACGCCCGGTCATAAATCCGAACATCATCGATTGTACCGTCGAAATTTGAATAACTCGTATGTCCTGTGCCAATGAATGTTTTATCATAAGCAGTTCTTTCCGGAAGGTGACCTGTTGCATCCTCATATCCATCGATATAGATTGTCACATTACCATTAATGTATCTGGTGACAGCTATATGGTGCCAGTCCATATCGGTTATGGCAGTATTTGAAAGTGGACATTGTTGCACAGGGATTCCGTGTCTTACGAACTGTATCTTATCCTGATATTGACCGCCCTCATCTATCTGCAAAGCATAAGTCCCTCTGGACTCTTCAGCATCAGTTTTTGGGCCGGTATTAGAAATCAATGCTCTTTCATTGGAGTATGTTGTTTCAGTTCTCTTAATCCACAATGACCATGTAAGTTCTGTCACATTCAAACTCTCATCTTTTCCACAATCCACATAATCATCCACACCATCAAATCTCATCGCTCCGCCGATTTGGCCGGTTGTCCAGACAGGTCCGTTGATGAGTGTCCCATCATTATCTCCCACTGAATCGTGGGCGATGCTGCCGCTGCCTTCGTCAAAGCTCCAGCGAGCTACAGGTCCGGTGTGTTTGGTCCTGACTGATTCGGTTGTGCCACCTGTTACCCGGTAAAGCTGCCCAACCTCATCGGCAGACAAAGCCCGATCATAAATCCGCACGTCGTCGATTCTCCCTTTGAAATAATTGTACCATCCACCTGGAGCATCAGTGAGGACTCCAACAGTGAACTGCATTGAATTTGTTCCCACGCTCCCGGAAGTTGACACACTCTGCCCATCTTTAATCCCATTAATATAAACATGTTTTTTTGCACCATCATAAGTAGCAGCAATGTGATACCATGCGTTTTGTTGTATTGCCTCTGAAGATGTTAATATAGTTCCTGCCCAGTTATTGCCGGTCAGAAATCTTATATGCGATTTATCAACATCAATTTTATATACCTCTTCCTTGCCTGCAATGAAATCGTAGTCACCTGGCCCAGTCCAATATATCCAGGCGGCTATACTTAGTTCTGAAAAACCTTCCAACTCTGATTTGTCCCCCATAACCACACGATCTTCCACACCGTCAAAGCTCAGCGCACCCTCAATTTGCCCGGTCGTCCAGACGGGCCCGTTGATAAGTGTTCCATGATTAATCCCGGCTGAATCGTAAGCTGTAGTTCCCTCTCCCTCGTCCAGCTTCCAGTGAGCAACCAAACCCGTCCTTTCCGAATACAACTGCTCAATTTCCCCAGCAGATAAAGGGCGGTCGTATATGCGGATGTCGTCAATTAGCCCATTGAAATAATCGTAAAAGTGTCCCCCTATGTAATTCGGCCGAATGTGAACTGTTTTTGAACTTTTTAGGCCTGTTTTTTTCAATTCCCCATTTACATATAGTCGCGGTTGATTATTACTATAAACAACTGCAACGTGAGTGATTCCGTTCACGGAGCCCGGCCACACAAGGAGTGGCGGCAGGTAGTTAACCGCATGTTCGTAGACGCTGATCCCGTTTGTTCCTATAGATATGCCTGCCCCTGCATGTCCGCTTCCCCAGCGATCATCCCCATGCTCTGGACCGATGGCGTGTTTCTGCCCGCTTGCTCCGTTTACTCCGTCATTCGTTTCAGAATCTATTTCATGTGTCGACAAGGGTTGTGCCCAGAGCAATATCGTGAAGTTTTCCGCCACATTGTCAAGATTCTCATTCCGCGGTATCTCAACATAATCATCCACACCATCAAATCTCAGTGCTCCGTCAATTCGTCCGGTTGTCCAGACAGGGCCGTTAACCAATGTGCCATCATTATTGCCAGCTGAATCGTGGGCGATGCTGCCGCTGCTTTCGTCGAATTTCCACCAGGCCACCAGGGCAGGCTCCAGCCGTGCGGCAAAGCTCCCGACATCGTCTTTATCGCCACCAGCACCATCAACGTGATATGAAAAAGCGTCAGAAACAATAACCTTATCGAATAATACAACGCCGCCGTTAATGATCTTAAGTCCCATTCTTCCCCAGGTGTATTTCTCAAAACCATCATAACTCAAAACATATTCTCCATCAATAAAAGCAATAGCTCGTGTCCCTTTGATGCTTATCTGAAGGTGGTGCCACCTTTTAGAAGACACAGTATATGGAACTTCAGCTAATAATTTGGCGTTTCCTTTACTATAATCCATTTCTGCAAATCCCACTTTGTCGGGATACATGTGAAGCTGATAGTAACGGCCGGCATCCGTTCCGGAGGCGATTTCTTGAACTCTGAATAGCACACATGCTGCGTTGCCCATCGTTTGATTATTGAAGTCAAGATCTATAACATAGTCAGTCCAGTCCGGATCACCGGCGACAGAGCGGGCATCATTCCAACTCGCGGTACTCACGACTCTGTAAGCGCCCGAAACAACGGAGAATACCCCATCATATTCTTCCCACCCGTTTGCATTTCCATCATTAAAATTATCTTCGAATCGAAGCTTGCCCGTTACCATTTGGCCGTCGGTGAGGGTTACAAAAGCCAGTACGGCCATGAGAACAACCATTAGTATTGACCATCGATATGAAATTCTCTTAAATCTCGCAATCATCGTAATTCTCCTTTTCAATCGTGATTTGTTTTCAAGTATGCCGGCTATGCCGGGGACGAACTGAATTTGTGAGAAACCCTTAAAAAGATCAACCAGTGTCTGGCCGTAAGCGTGTGAGTTATCGGGACCCATGATTTCCAGGACCAGTCCGTCACAGGCTAACTCTCTGTCAGAACGCATACGAGCGAATGCAAACCAGATTAGCGGGTTGAACCAGTGCAGCAATTGAAGGATGACCATCAGCCAGCCGAGATAAATGTCGTGACGTTTGTGGTGAGCTAATTCATGCAAAAAGACGTAACGTAGTTGGTCACGGTCAAGTTTTTGAAGTATTCCCTTCGGCAGCAGGAGTCTCGGCCTGATGACGCCGAAAAGAGCGGGACTTTCCACCTTGTCAGTTACAACGACGCCTATGATTGTCTGGATGGCAAGCTCGGCTTTACAGTCTTCGAATAAATCAAGAATCGTACCTTCGGTCAATGGCCTCTGGGAGCGAATAATTTTCCAGAATTTAAGGTTGTAAGCTATCGCTACAATTCCCACAGCCGTGACAACGGTAAGCCAAAGCCAGGAAATCACTTCCATGATGTCGAAGGGCGGCGTTTCTGTCGCTAAATTCGCCGGTCCTGTGGGGATCGGTTTGGCCTTAGGCAATTCTGCGCCGACAGACTCCCTCACGGGCGGCATTTCTTTCGTGATTGCAGGTCTTTCAATTGCTGGCGATTGCGGTCTTGCCTGCGTGATTTGTTTAGTGATGGGCGTTTCTCTTGCGGTTTCTCTTACGCTGGAGGTCAGGTTAAAGACGCTGATACTGCTCGGAGGCGCCCATGGCATCACCATGCGCACAATCAACAGAAGCCAGAGCCAGTAATGCCACCGGGCCGGCAATCGGTTACGCAACAGGACTTTGACAGCAAGGATCAGACAGATCAACACACTGGCCTGGCTTGTCGATACTACCAACCATCTCATGAAAGACGACAATTCCGGGAGAAAGGATTCTATCATTTCTTCTTCGCCTTCTTATCCAAAATCGACTGGATCTCTTCTATTTGGGCGTCCGACAACTGTTCTTTCTCGATCAATGTAGTTAATACAGGTTTAAGTATCGCTGCACCGGCGCGCTCAATGATCGATTTGGCGTTTGCCTTGACGCAATCTTCTTCCGAAATCAAAGCAAAGTATTGATAACTCCTGCCTTTCTTGGCAAAACCTATGGCTTTCTTCTTCGCCAGGCGGTTTATCAGTGTCCGCACCGTCTCGGTTTGCCATGATGTTTCCTCGGTCAGCACTGTCACCATCTCTTTGACTGTACGTGGTGACTTCTTCCACAAAAGACGCATGACCTGCCATTCCGCATTTGATATGTTAGGCTTGTTCTTCATGTTAATCCTTTCAACAGTTACTTTTGTAACATTTGTATTGTTACATACGTAACATCATGAGTCAAAGAAAAACTACCTTTTCGGCAAATTTTTTTGCCCGCCTGCACGTTAAATTATGTATCTAATGCATATACAAGCACTTACGGCAGGAGATGATTTCAGTTTTTTTGTGCTTACTGCCGGCGTCAGGCAGTGAAGAGTACGAACTTCAAACGGTTATACGGATAAAGCACAATGAACCCGGTATCCAGACGGCCTTTTTTGTGCATGCCATAGCTGCAGTGAGGACAGTGGAACGGACATTTATCTGTGACGGCAAAATAGGCCGAATAAGGCTTGCAGTTTTGAGCGGAATCTGCTAACCTATGGCGGCAAGGTGATGTAGCGATATTATCAAGGCTGCGTGTATGAGAAATGTCGGAAATAATATATCGTTTGAGTTGCGGGGAAACTACGAATGAACAGGATAATTACTGTTGCGACACTGGCGCTAATGGTCACGTCCGGCTTTGCAAAAGACGCGGATTTCGACCTCAGCGGAAAAGTTGACCTGGGAGACTTTGCGATTCTGGCTGATGCCTGGCAATCGCAAGAGGGCGAGCCTAACTGGAACCCTGTGTGTGATATCTCGGACCCCAATGATGACGTTATAGACTTTAATGACCTTTTAGTTCTGGGGAACGACTGGCTGTGGACGCAAATAGTGCTTGACGTCTATTCCGACGGGTGGGGATTTTTCATCGACACCATCATACTCGAAGAGGAAGGGGCGACATCCTTTGTCATCGAAGAGGATGAGGAATTCCCGTTGTATTATGACCCACCTGAATATTACGCCTATGCTTACAGAGAGGGTTACTACACCGAACTCTATTGTTTCACCGGAACTGAGATCCCCTCCTTCCCCTGGGAACCCAGGCATTTCCAATGCGACATAACGGTAGACCTCGACCTAACGGTCCCCCGCAAATTCAACGGCACAATATTCATGACATCATGGTTCTTCGCGGACAGCGCTCTTGCGGACACCGACGTCAATGTCTTTGATAGCAACACAGGTGACAGCAACGATCCCTGCGATGTTGTGGCTTCTTTCACTACCGATTCTCAAGGCAGATTTGCGATCGAACCTCTGCCGCCCGGAGGCTACCGTTTTGAGTTCGAAGCTCAGGGGGACTGGCCTGAATATCATTTTGAAGACGTCAACATTAACCAACAGTATCAGGACTTCTATTTTTATTCTCATACCCAGGCTTTAAAACCGAACATCTATCTGTACCCGGAGCAGACGATACAACTGGACGTCGACGTGCTGTTTCCGAACGGCGGCCGGGTTACGACAGCTATCCCTGATTTCAATGACGGATGGAACGTAACTGTTGAATCCTCAGGAATCATTGACGGCCAATACGAGTATCTCTTCTACGAAAGCACCCAGCCGGACTATGCACAGTATTCGGCGGGATGGGTGATATCCCGAGAGAATCTCGAAACGTTCTTCAGAGGCAACATGGCACAAACCGGCTTCAACCAGAAGGAGATCGATGACTTCGTAGAGTATTGGATACCGCGGCTTACTGATTTCGACAACTATGCGATATATCCACAGTATAATGACGAACTGGAGCCAATGATAGAACTTGACTTTTCCGTCCAGCCTCAGAATGTTATCAGGCTTATCTATGCAGTCAGAGGCATTGAAACCGACAGCTTCACTTTGCCTGAGCCCGAAATACCCACATTCAGCAGAGACGGTTTTACTGTCGTTGAATGGGGCGTCATATTGAAGTAGAGATTGCTCGGCACGCTTTTGAAAAATGCTCGACCTTCAGCGCCGGCGTTGTTATTTTAGTTTTCCTGACAGTCGGTTTGCGATACGGCGGGTGAATTCATAGTTGCCGGTTTTGGCTTTTTCCACAGCTTTTCGAACCGCAGGGGTGTCGATGCCGGATATCTCTACGGCGGCGATAGCGTACATTCCAACAATGAGATTGTCATTGGTGATCTCGTCAAGTAGTGTCTGGATGTACCGCTGTTTTTTTGTCAGTTTGCATAGGGCCAGTGCGGCAGCGATGCGGACGGAAGCCGAAGGATCTAAAACATGCTTCGACAGGGAATCTATGGCGTCAGGTTTGCCAAGAATTCCCAATCCTGTTGCGGCCCAATATCGTATCGCCGGCCTTTTGGAATCGAGGGCCTTGTTCAACACTCCGTCGTACCCTTGTTCACCCGCTTCGATCACGTCGATCAAATCGGCGACAAGAGTTTTATTTTGTGGCTGCTGCAGGATAAAATACTTGTTGCCATACTGTCTGCCGAGGTCTTCGAGGATCGGTTCGGGAATCAGGCCGAGATCGCCGGTTCGAGTCATCCATGAGTACAACTGTTTGCGCAATCTGAGCAGCGTTTTGGCGTGCTTTTGTTGGCCGGCAAGATTTACTATTTCATGAGGATCGGCCTTTAAGTCGTAGAGTTCTTCGGGAGGTCTCGTCGGTTTGAAAACCCGCGATTGCAACTGGTTTAGCTTGCCTTCTTTGTATAGGGTTCTCATGGTCTTTGTGATTTCTTTGCGGTCCTTGTATTGGTTCGGCTGTGCGTGGGGCAGATGCGAGAGGAAATTGCGTATGTATTTGTATCTGCGGGTTCGTACGCTTCTGATAATGTCTATGGTTTCGTCGCATCTGTCCCGCGCGGCAAAGACCATTTCGCGCCTGCGATAATTCTTAGCGAAAAGGTCCTGTCCCTGGATATAGTCGGGCACGTCAATACCGGCCAACGCCAACGATGTGGCTGCAACGTCTATCTGCAGTACAAGATCATCCCGAACCTGGCCGACATGCTTGTTGCCGGGAAACCGTACGATAAGCGGCACGCGGGCGCCTTCGTCATAAAGGAACTGCTTTCCTCGGAGGTGACTTATGCCGTGGTCGGTCCAGAAAAAGATTATTGAGTTGTCGGCGATTCCAACTTCTTTTAATCCTTCAAGAATTTGGCCCACCTCGAGATCCATCTGTATTATCGAGTTGAGATAATTGGCCCAGTCCTTTCTCAGGACAGGATGATCGGGATAATAGGGTGGAAGCTTAACGGACGCCGGGTCGGTGGAGTGCTGAACAGCCCCGCGGTTCTTGCCGCCCTTTAGCATGATCTGTGCGAAAAGAGGTTTGTCTGTGGGTCGCTTTCGCCAGTCGCCGGCATCGTAGGCCGACGCCTCCCATACAAAATTATAGTCGGTCTTACCGAGCCGTCCCGGCTTTACGCCGGAGCTTAGGGTTGTATAGTAACCGGCCCGGCGGAAGATTTCGGGTATCATTTTGACCGGCAGTTTATAGCTGTTGTAGTAGTCTTTGTTGCTTCCCGCTTTTCCGTGTTTGGCCTGACTTCGATGGTTGTGAGCACCAAGGGTCGTTTGATACATTCCAGTGATCATGGCCGAGCGACTCGGCGAACAAACCGGGCAAGTGACAAAAGCAGCGTCAAATCGAACACCCTGGCGAGCGAGAGAATCAAGGTTGGCGGTTTTGACAGTGGTGTGGCCGTAACAACCAAGATGGGCCGAAGCGTCCTCTGCAACGATCCAAATAATATTGGGTCGTTGGCCGGCTCTCTCAGGCCTTGAATACGACGGCGATGCGGCGACGGCAACCGTCAACGCGGCTTCTTTTAGAAATCTTCGTCTGGAAATATGCAGGTTCATGTGTTTACCCTCATCTTCATGGTTTTTGCAGGACCCTTATAGGATACCAACCTTTTTATCTTATCACAAATGTTTAGGAAGCTGCTTTTGAGCAAATTGGAATTTGCATCAGGATGGGCATTGGTCGAGTTTTCGTTGTTTGGCGAAGTTTTTTTGGGCAAATGTGAAAAAAACGGTAATTCTCACAAATGAGAATGGTGGTTGATGGGGGATTGAGAAGCTGCTGATAACCGTTGAAGTGGGCTGTGCGACGGTGCTGACATTCGAGGAAGCTTTGCCCTGTTTTGAGTGATTCTTCATGCTGAAATGACAAGTTCTTTCCGCGTTTGGTTGCCCGAACATCCTGCCGGCAAGCAAGTATGAGCATTTGTTCTTTGATGTGAAACAGTGTGAGTTCAGATGCATTGGCAGTGTCGGGAGCTTCTCAGAATTGGGAAACGCCCGTTTCTGTACTGATATCGGCGATTTTTGCGTTTTTTTGAGTTTGCGATTAAGTAATCTTGCTGTATAATATTGATTTCTAATTGTGCTCTTTTGTTGCTACCGGTGTAGCACAACCGGCAGCAGGCAGTGATTGGGATTGCGGCCGAGGATGATGTTTGCAGTTTTACCTCGTATCAGAGCGTAAGTGCAGTTGCCGGCGTGGTAATTCGGCTCCGGCGATCCCGGATTCAGGCAGTGCTCGGGGTCTATATGACGCCCGGTTTTGCTTTTTTGTTGCTGTGCAGCGGCATTGTGGTGATCGGCTTGTTTGCAGGTGTGTGTGAGTTTGCTAATGAATGACTTTCATAGGTTTATGTAAGAGAAGCTGTCAAGAATGATACCAAAATATAAGAAGTTTCCTCATGGTTATGCGTTCGTGAATTTTGAGGGCCAGCCAGACGGAAAGTCAATCCAAACAGACATTCCTGCGAAAGTGACAATTCCTTTGAAGCAAGGTTTTGGGAACGAAGTTGCTGCTGTTGTCGAAGCGGGCCAAAAGGTTGCAGCCGGTGAGATAATCGGAAGGGATGATGAATCCGTATCGAGCCCGGTTCACAGTTCGGTAAACGGGAAGGTCGTCGAGATAAGGAAAATAGACTATTTGGGCAATGAGGTTGGTGCGGTAGTCGTAGAATCCGACAGGACAAACAGTTGGCAAAAACTCAATGGTTATTCATCGAGTTGGGAAAACCTGTCGGCTGAGACAATAGGAGAATTGATTTATCTTTCCGGGGCCGGTTCGAGCGGCAGATGTGGTATTCCGACCGCGTTTAACAGCTCTGTAATTGGACCTGAAGAGGTTGAAAACGTAATCATCAAATGTGTCGGCGTTGATGTACACAATGCCTTACCTGATTTGTTTTTGAAAGGTGAGGGGACAGCGAATTTTGTGAATGGCTTGAAGATACTGCAAAAGCTGATGCCGGCTGCCCGATTCCATCTTGCCCTGAACAAGTCCCATGAGAATTTGATTGATAGACTATCGATACTGCCCGATCAAAATTCGGTCAACGTTGCTGTACTGCCGGCCAAGTATCCGGTGGACTACGATGAGGTCTTAACGAGCCTGGTGCTGGGGATGCAATTCCCTCACGGTTATTCGGCGGCAAATATCGGTGTTATCGTGGTGGATATTCAGGCAGTATTGCATGTTTACCAGGCGGTGGCAGAAGGTAAGCCGGTGATAGAGCGAACGGTAGCTTTGTGCGGTCCGGGATTTACTGAAAGGCCTCATGCGAAAGTGCGTGTGGGCAGTTCGTTAGACGGCGTTATTAAGAACAAAGTCGATACGGGCGGCGAGTGGCGGTTTGTGGTCAACAGTTCTTTGACAGGAGAGAGTATTTCTGATTTGTCGCTGCCGGTGGATCGGACCTTTTCGACGGTAAGTGCGCTTTTGGAGCAGGCTGAAGGAGAGTTTCTTGCTTTTGCTCGGCCCGGTTTTAAGAGGAATTCTTATACTCGGACGTGTATTTCGATGATCTTCAAGAAAGACAGTCCGATGTTTCAAAAGAGCTGCGAAACGAACCTTCACGGTGAGGGTCGGCCTTGTCTGTTTTGCGGTTTTTGTGAGGAGGTATGTCCTGCAGGTATAATTCCTCACCTTCTTTTCCATTACGTCGAGAGAGACGTTATCGATGAGACGCTGCTCAGATACAAGATATTCAATTGTATCGAATGCAACCTGTGCAATTACGTATGCCCGTCGAAGATTGGCGTGGCTCAATACATCAAGGAAGGCAAGGCAAAGCTTCTGGCGGAGGGATTCGAATTGCCCGAGTCGGGCGTATCGCTTAAGGGAGTCGAAAAGTACAATAGCGTAAAGTGATTACTATTAGCGGTAATACAAAGGTGCGTATATAGATGAAATTTGTCAGATCGATAATTGACACATTGTACAAAATTCCGGTAGTCAACAAGGCCGAACCGTTGATTGAGGCAGTTGACTCTGCTTTATTCGGGACGAAGGAAACGACTCAGCGCGGGCCTCACATTGTTGACAGCATCGACAGCAAAAGATTTATGACGTGTGCTCTTATCGGGCTGGCTCCGGCGACGCTTGCTTCTATATACTTCTACGGGTTGCGCGCCATAATGATAATTGCGGTCTCTTATATTGCGGGGATTTCGGTTGAGTTCGCGTTCGCTGTGTTTCGCAAGCACAAGATACACGAGGGTTTTTTCGTTACGGGGCTTATTTTCCCGTTAGTGCTTCCTCCGACGACGCCGTTATGGGTGGTCGCTGTGGGAGTAATATTCGGTGTGCTGTTTGGTAAAGAGATGTTCGGCGGGACGGGCCGAAATATATTCAATCCCGCTCTTGTGGGCCGGTTGTTCATTACAATCGCTTTTCCGGCGATAATGACGACCAGTTGGCTGATGCCGATTACAGAGGCGACTTTTGCGGAAAAGTGGCTGACTCCTTTCGGTGAGACGACCATTACAGATTCGATAACCTCAGCAACTCCATTGGCGGTATATAAGGCCACAGGTGTTATGCCCTCGACTGTTGAGCTTCTTATAGGCGAGACGGCCGGGAGTATGGGTGAGACCTGCAGAATCGCAATAATCATCGGCGGCCTGATTTTGCTATTCACCAAAGCGGGCAACTGGCGAATTTCTCTTAGCTACCTCGGTTCTGTTTTTATATTCGGGTTAATCGGAAATCGCTTTCTTCCCGAAACGATTGCGCCGCCGGCGTTTCAGCTTTTGTCGGGCGGACTTTTGTTCGGCGCCTTCTTTATGGCCACTGATCCCGTTACATCCCCATTTACACTCGCAGGCAAATACAGTTTCGGGATAATGTGCGGGATTCTCACTGTTTTGATACGCAGTTTTTCAGGGTATGTGGAAGGGGTTATGTTCAGCATTGTCATTATGAATTCCCTTTCCCCGCTTATTGACCATGTCGTTTTATCGTTTAAGTATAAGCCGGTGAAATTATGAATTCGAAATTATCAATGATTCTGTTTGTTTTGATTCTCGGCTCTGTCTTAACGACGGCGCTTGTGGCGGTTGATCAGCTTACGAAAGAGCCAATCGCCCGCAACAAGGCTGTCAAGCTGCAAAAGGGCATTCTCTCGTCGCTAAGCATCGAGTTTGGCCAGGACGATATAGATAAAAAATTCTCCTCGAACATAGAGATAATCGAAAGGCAAGGATTTGAGTTGGTAAAGTTCTACCGCTGCCAAACGAGCGGAGATATTGCATTTGAAATAAGCGGCACGGGCGTTCAGGGTCCGATTCACGGTACAATCGCCCTTTCGCCCGACCTCGAAGAAATTCGCGGCCTTAGTATCGTTGAACAGAAAGAGACGCCCGGCCTTGGGGGGCGTATTGTCGAGAGCGAATTTTTAAACCAGTTCAAGGGCAAAAAAGTCAGCAGCGGCCTGGCGATTCTGTCGCCCGGCAAGGCAGCGGCCGACAACGAAGTGGACGGGCTAACCGGCGCTACTTTAACCTGTAACGCCCTTGAGATATTGTTGAACAGTGAGATCAAGAAATATGTGGTTATGTTCAGGGAAAGCAAGTAATGCTTCTTAAAAAACTTTTAGGCGCAAAAGGTTACAAGGTGGTTAAGAAGGGGATATGGGGCGAGCACCCCGTATTTTCGGCATGCCTTGGTATATGCTCGGCCCTTGCGATAAGCAATACAGTTGCAAACGCCGTCGCTATGGGAGTAAGCGTTACTTTCGTCCTTGTGGCGACTGCCATAATAGTCTCATCGTTGAGAAACATGATCCCGCAGCGGGTGAGGATAATAACTTATATGATAGTTATCGCCTCCTTCGTGATCATTGTTGACAAGTTTCTTCAGGCCTATTTTCCCGAGATCAGCGAGGCGGTTGGTCCTTATGTCGGTCTGATTATCACCAACTGTATTATAATGGGAAGGGCGGAAGCCTTTTTCTCACAAAACAAGGTCCCCATATCGGTACTGGATGCGGTTGCAAACGGCCTGGCGTATTCATATACGCTTATTTTCATCGCAATATTCCGCGAGCTTCTCGGTTTCGGCACGCTGCTTGGCTGGCATGTTATGCCCGGCGGGTGGGAAAACTGGGTCGTAATGACAATGGCTCCGGGCGCCTTTTTCCTGCTCGGCCTGGCCATCTGGATATTGAAGTCGATACAGGATGCAGGTTCCGAGGAAGGATAATAAGAGATGGGACATTTAATAGTAATATTTATAGCCTCGATTCTCACGCATAATATGGCGCTTACATACCTTCTTGGGATGTGTCCTTTTGTTTCCCTGTCGCGAAGTATAAAAACGGCCTGCGGGATGAGTTTTGCGGTAATTTTTGTTGTGATCCTGACGGCGGCGATTAATTGGCCGATCCACCGGATGCTTGTCCATTTCGACAGCGAAATAATTTCATATATTGTTTTCATCATCGTTATCGCGGCTTCGGTTCAGTTAGTGGAAATGATTATGGAGCGTTTCTTCCCTCAGCTTCAGGCCTCGTTCGGCATATTTCTGCCGTTGATAACGGTCAATTGTACAGTGCTTGCTGTTTCTCTTTTTATGGTGCTAAGAGAGTACTCTTACATAGCCACGCTCGTTTTTGCCGCCGGTTCCGCAGTCGGGTGGATGCTGGCGATAATGATAGTTGCTGCGATCAATGAAAGACTCGCCCTGGTCGGAAATGTTCCTAAAGGTCTCAAGGGCCCGGGGATCATAATGGTCATCGCCGGCATCATTGCCCTTGCGTTTTTCGGATTCAGCGGAATGGTCGATATAAACTGAGAACTGATAACCATGAATTTTTTACCAGTACTAATAATAAGTTTGATTCTTCTGATAATAACGATACTGCTTTCGATTGCAGACAATCTGCTTGTCAGTTATGGCGAGTGCAAGATAACTGTGCGGCAGGATGACGAAGTCAGGGAATTTGTCGTTCAGGGCGGCGGGTATCTTCATACGGAGCTGGCGAAAAATGACATCAAGATCACCTCGTCATGCGGGGGTAAGGCCACGTGCGGATACTGCAAGGTTCAGTTGGAAAGCGGGGGCGGGCCGATATTACCTACCGAAGAAATCTTTATGGACCGGGAAGAAAAGCTTAGCGGGATGAGACTTGCCTGCCAGGTAAAGGTCAAGGACGATTTGGAAATTCGCATCCCTGACTTTTTAACCACCGTCAGGGGTATCGTTAAAAACAAGTCTTATGACTCCAAACTCCGCTGGAATTTCATACAATCGGGTCAGGGTATAATCGACGAAAAGCCCTTAACGAAACTTGACCGTGAGGAGCAGGAAAAGCTTGACGAAATACTCTTCGACTTTAAAGATGTTCCAGGCGCAACTATTCCGATATTGCAAAAAGTCAGCAGCAGCTTTAATTATCTTCCCGAGCCGGTTCTAAGGTACACCGCTAAGGCGATGAACAAGCCTATAAGCGAGTTGTACAGGATAGCCACTTTTTACAATTCCTTCAGTTTCAAGCCGAAGGGGAAATATGTAATAAATATCTGCATGGGCACTGCCTGTCATGTAAAAGGCGCCCCCGGCGTTCTTGACGCCTTCGAGAGAGAACTCGATATTAAAAAGGGACAGACAACCGAAGATGCGCTCTTTACCATTGACACCGTCATGTGTATCGGATGCTGCGGTCTTGCCCCGGTACTGAAGATCAATGAAAATGTGCATGGATTAATGACCAAAAGAGAGGTTCCGAAGCTGATAAAGAAGTACATGGAAGCGAAAAATGAAGAAACTTAAAATAGAAGATCTGGATAAGATCAGCCAAAAGGTCAGGAAGTCGACGATGTTGCGTGACGGTGCGGGCAGGGCGAAAATAACCGTTCATATGGGAACCTGCGGTATAGCTTCCGGCGCCAGGGGTATAATGACAACGCTGATGGAAGAGTTTGAGAAGGACCAAATAGAAGATGTTATTTTAACCAGTTCCGGCTGTGCCGGTTTGTGCAGCAGGGAGCCGATGGCTACGGTCGAGCTAAAAGATCAGACACCGATTAAATACTGTGATTTGACTCCGGAAAAGATATGCAGAATACTCAAGGAGCATGTTATCGGTGGAGATGTAGTCGAGGAATATGCTCTTGCAAAAGGTAGTGAGAAATTATCCTGATTATTCGGGGGTTCCCTTTAGTTTTGAGGTTTGGTAAATAGGATTCGGGATTATGAGTGATCAGGTTACAGACAAATACCGGCTGCATTTGATGCTTTGTGCGGGGACAGCCTGTGTTTCGAACCATTCTTTCAAGATAAAGGCTGTTTTGGAGAAGGAGCTGGACAAGCAGGGTTTGAGCGAGGAAGTTTTGGTGGTTCCGACCGGCTGTAACGGTTTTTGCGCTGTTGGGCCAATAATGACCGTTATGCCTGACGGGATATTTTATCACAGACTTACCGAAGAAATAATTCCCCACCTGGTAGAGGAGCATTTCCTGAAAGGCCGACCCGTTGAAGAGCTTATGTTTGTCCCGAAGGACGAGGAATCTGCTATCCCGAAAATGACGGACATCGGTTTTTTCGCACATCAGACTCTGGTTGCTCTCAGGAACAGGGGTATGATAGATCCTGAAAAGATCGACGAGTACATAGCACGAGACGGTTACCGCGCCCTTGCCAAGGCCCTGACGAAGATGACTCCAGATGAGATAGTAAAGGAGATCAAAGCTTCAGGTCTTCGGGGCCGAGGTGGCGGCGGTTTTCCGACGGGCCTGAAATGGGAGTTCTGCAAAAGAGCCGCCGGCGAAACTAAATATGTTATATGTAATGCCGACGAAGGCGACCCCGGCGCATATATGGACAGGAGTATTATCGAGTCTGATCCTCATTCGGTACTTGAGGGTATGATGATAGGGGCGAGGGCGATAGGGGCGTCGGAAGGTTATGTTTATATCAGAGCGGAGTATCCACTTGCCAGAGAGAGACTGGAAATCGCCATAGATCAGGCGCGCGAGTACGGGCTTATTGGTGAGAACATATTCGATACGGATTTTAGTTTTGACTTACATATCATACAGGGTGCAGGCGCCTTTGTGTGCGGCGAGGAAACTTCACTGATGGCTTCTATCGAGGGCAGGCCTCCCGAACCTGTTCAAAGACCGCCTTTTCCGGCCAACAGCGGCCTCTGGAAAAAACCCACAAATATCAATAATGTAGAGACTTGGGCGACGGTTTCTGCGATAATCAATAACGGCTCGAAATGGTTTGCCGCTATGGGGACAGAAACAAGCAAGGGGACAAAAGTATTCTCGCTGGTCGGCAATGTGGTTAATACCGGGCTGATAGAAGTTCTTATGGGCACCACTCTAAGAAAGATTATCTTCGATATCGGCGGCGGTGTTCCCGATGGTAAGGAATTCAAAGCCGTTCAGACAGGTGGGCCGTCCGGCGGTTGTATCCCCGCAAGCCTGCTTGATTTACAGGTGGATTACGAAAATCTCGCCGAAGCCAATTCGATAATGGGCTCAGGCGGAATGATTGTGATGGATGAAAATACCTGCATGGTCGATATCGCAAAATATTTCCTTGAATTTACGAGTGATGAGTCCTGCGGCAAGTGCCTTTCCTGCAGAGACGGGTCGATTGCGCTTCTGGAAATCGTCGAAAGAATAAGCAATGGCGAGGGCCGGGAACAGGACCTGGAACTTCTCGAAGAGATCAGCGAAGCGGTCAAAGAGGCCTCAATGTGCGGATTAGGTCAGACCCTGCCCAACCCTGTACTGAGCGGGCTGCGTTATTTCAGGGACGAGTATGAAATGCATATAAGGGAGAAGAAATGCCCTGCAAAGGTTTGCAAGGCGTTAATAACCTTTTCTATAGAACCGGAAACCTGCACTGGGTGTCGAGCATGCGCAAAGGTCTGCCCTACGAAAGCGATTACGGGCGTCAAAAAAGAAGTTCATACAATCAATCAGGATAAGTGCATCAAGTGCGGCGCGTGCCTGGAAGCATGTAAATTCGAAGCGGTTAAGGTGGAATAATGACTAACGAATTGGGGGCCAAGATCGTGTTGAAGGAACTCAGAGATTTTTCTGGAGCCGATGAGGTTTGCAGCAAGGTCAAGGTTTGGGAGTTTCGCTGCTTTCCCATGCGGCCCATCAGGCTGGTGGCTTAATGGTGATAGATTCCGAAGAAGGAAAGGGCACCAAGGTGACGGGGGTATTTCAACTCAGTGACCCGGATATGAAACCGACAGGCGACTTTTTGTCGGGCGCAGAGAACTACAGAAGGGCCGATTTTTGAGGACAAATTTTTATGGTCAACTTTACGATTAACGATAAGCAATTGCAGGTCGAAGAAGGCAAGACCGTGCTGGAGGCAGCTACCGAGGAAGGTATAAAGATACCTACCTTATGTTACCATAAGGAATTGTCCCCTTATGGCGCTTGCAGGTTGTGCCTGGTTGAAATAGTGGCTGGGGGCCGGCTGGGACTCGAAGCATCTTGTATTTATAAAGTCACCGAAGGCCTGGCGGTCAAGACAGATACGGACAGGGTTAAGAAAACGCGTAAGATTATTTTTGAACTTCTGATGGGACGATGCCCGGACGCTGAAAAAATCAAAGACTTGGCGAAAGAATACGGCGTCACCGGGACGCGCATTAAGCTCAAGAAGAAGGAGGATTGTATTCTGTGCGGCTTGTGCGTTCGAGTCTGTGCGGAAGTCAGCCAAAGGCATGCGCAAAGCTTTTCCGGCAGGGGAATAAGAAGGAAGGTGGAAACACCTTTTGAGAAGATAACTTCCAAGTGCATCGGCTGCGGCGCGTGCGCGTATCTTTGTCCGGTTGAGTCATTGAAAATTGAGGAAGCCGACTAAGCAGGAATTTCTTAACGACATAGCCTGAAAGAGGTGCATCATGAGCATAATAACGATAGCGCCGAACAAAACAACCTTATCGAACTGAAGAAAACAATAGCACTGGATTATTTCTGATACAATTGAAACCGAGGACAGAGAAATGGACAAGAAGCAAGTAGAAATCAAGCAGGACGAATCTGATTTGAGCAGTCAAACCAGGGGCAAGAAGCATTGGCAAAAGCCGAAGCTCGAAGATGTCTCCGGCAAAGTAATGGCCCAGCCTTACATCAGGTTCACATAACAGTTCGGACCTGCTTTGATCAGACAAAGGTCGGGCAGTTTACAGAGCAATGTCTATCTCACGCTTTCTCGAATTCTATACCGCGCGTTTAACACGTCGCTACCTGACTTTTGAAAAATACTCGCATCCTTCTCCTCCCAAACCCGGACAAGACACTTCCTATCTTCTCTACGTACACATTCCCTTCTGTGAAGAGTTGTGCCCTTATTGTTCTTTTGTCAGGGTGAAATTCGAAGAATCTCTCGCTTCTCGCTATTTTCGTGCGCTTCAAAGGGAAATAGAAATCTACCATGACATGGGCTATCGTTTCGATTCGGTTTACATCGGCGGGGGCACTCCGACGATTATGCCCGAGAAATTGGCGGGGATCATCGAATATATAAAAAGCAAATGGACTATCAGGCAGATATCTGTCGAAACGAATCCTAATCATCTTGTACCGGAAATTCTCGGAATCCTCAAAGACGCGGGGACAAACCGCCTCTCTGTCGGCGTGCAGACTTTCGATAATGAGGTTCTTGCAAGCGTTCAGAGGCTGGAGAAATACGGAACGGGCCAGGAAATCAAAGAAAAACTATGTCGTGTCAACGGAATGTTCGACACGCTCAATCTTGATATGATATTCAACTTCCCGAATCAGACCGGCCGGATGGTGGCCCACGATGTGGATACCATTAACGAAATCAAGGCCGACCAGATTACGTATTATCCTTTAATGGTCTCGAACGACCGAAAAGAGGAACTGACCCGACGTTGTGGCCGAATAGACCATCGACGCGAGAGGCAGCTATACAAGATAATCGTAGACCGCCTGGCCGACATGTACGATCGCCAATCGGTCTGGTGCTTCTCCTGCAAAAAAGGCGTAGTCGATGAATATATACTCGATCACGACGAGTACGCCGGCCTCGGGCTCGGCTCATGGGGCTATATGAACGGGACGATGTATTCCAACACATTCTCTATCGAGCATTACATAAACATGCTCACCGGCAACAGGCATCCCATCGTCTCATACAGAAATTTCTCCGGCAGAGAAAGGATGCACTACAACCTTCTGCTGAAGTTGTTGGAAGGCAGCATGAAAATCTCGGACATGAAAAAACAATTCGGCAACCGGTTCTGGCTGGGCCTTTTCAAGGAGTTGTCATTCCTTTTCGCAATCAGGGCCATAACGTTTGGCAACAACAGCATTCAATTAACCGCCAAAGGCCGGTACTACCACCTCGTCCTGATGCGAACTTTCTTCTCTGCGGTAGGCGACTACAGAAGCCACCGAATTATCGCAGACAGCGCCGCGGTTCCAATAGAATAAGACCGACACCTCCGGCAACCGAAAATAAAACGCTCTCCAAACAAAGCTCCACAATCTTAAGGATCTACTGTTGGGGTTGTTTTTATGGGGATGCAAAACCTGTCGAAAAGCCGAACGGACAAGGTATGGCCGCTACGGCTGAGAACTTCCACTTACACATCTTTTTCCCTTGTACCGGGCGCCTCTTCGCACCAGAGATTCGTAAGTTAAGACGCTCGAAAGCCGAAAACGTTACAGGAATTTCCTGAGATTTTCAAAAAAGGATGTTTTTCCGTCAATCGGCGTCTGGGCGGGCGTTTTTCAGGCAGATTCCTGCGTTTCTTTTCAGTTGTTCGAGGCCGGGGCGGCTAATGACGGAATCGGCGAAATTCTGCTCGAAAGCCTTGCTGCTCATGTTAAGAATTTCGTGCAGATTAAGGTTTGCCCTGTCGTTGTATAATTTGAACCGCTCATTTGTGCACGGTGGCGCTTTTTGGTGATAGGGACATGCCAGGACGCATTCGTCACAGCCGAAAAGGTGGTCGCCGATTCTTTCGGCGCTTTCGGGCGGGATGTCGCCCTTATGTTCGATTGTGAGGTAGCTGATACATTTGTTGGCGTTGAAGCGTCCGTCCGGCTGTAAGGCGCCGGTCGGGCAGGCCCGGATACATTTGGTGCAGTTCGAGCAATTAGTATTGTCCGGTTCGTCGGTTGGTAGTTTTAGTGTGGTTAGTATTTCGCCTAAGAATATCTGCGGGCCGAGGGCAGGATTGATGAGCATGTGGTTTTTTCCGATAAAGCCGAGGCCCGCCCTTGCCGCTATGGCTCGTTCCGCCAGAGGTGCCGAATCGACGCAAATCTTGAATCTAAAATCTTCTTCTGTGATTGTGCTGAGAAAGTCGGTCAGTTCGCGAAGGGCTTTCTTGATGAAAGTATGGTAGTCTTGGTATTGAGCGTAGCTCGCGATTTTGCCTGACGGCGCCGGCGAGCGGAGGTCTTGTGGCGGCGGTTTGTAGTTTAGACCGACGCAGATTACTGATTTGGCATCTTCCAGGAGTTTGGCCGGATTAGTGCGCTTTTCGAAGTTTCGGTGCATGTAGCTCATGCCAGCGGCGCAGCCGGTTTCGAGCCAGTCGGTGAGTATCTCAACCTGGCTTGAGTCGACAGGGTGGGCGTTGGTGATGCCGATGAGGTCGAAACCAAGCTCAATCGCTTTTTGTTTTATCTGTTCAGTCAAACGCATTACAGGGTATTATACTAAACACGGCGCGTTTGGTGCAGGGGGATGTATTATTTTAGGGTGTCGAAGAGGGAATCGAAGGCTTTGTCGAGGTCGTTGGATTTGCCGTTTTTTTTATGGTTGGTTCCCTTCCCGTTGTCCATGATGGGTACAATCTTGTGGTCTTCGATTTTCAACTGGGGCCAGTCGGGAATTGGGTTGCTCTCTCTCATTACCTGCGGCGTGATCAGGATGGTTAATACGCTGTTTCTAATGTCTTCCTGTTCCTGGCGGAAGAGCCCGCCCAAGAGTGGGAGGTCTCCCAGGATAGGCACCTTTGTTGTCGAGCGGCTCATCTCCTGCTGCCTGAGGCCGCCGATTACGACCGTTTCGCCCTGTCGGACAATAACTTCGGTTGTGGATTGGCGCGTGGTCAACTCGGGCAGGCCCGCGTCTTTGGTGAATGTGAACGTGCCGACTTTGACATCGACTATGAGATGAATTCGCCCGTCCGGCAGTAGTCGCGCGGTAATTCTGCCCTCTGTGTCGGCTGAGATATCGCTTTTCTTGACGACCGGTCTTCCGGCGACGTCGAAACCCTCGTTGAAAAAGTAATTCAGAGTTTTGCGAATGTTTATGAGAGATTCTTTTCCGCTCATAGCTACGGTTCGCGGATTGGCGAGGATTTCGGCTTCGCCGTCGCTGACCAGGCTGTTCAATCTAATAAAGAACTCGCTCGGGAGGGTTCCGACGCCCTGGTAGAACGACTGTCCGATGCCTGCTGCGGCATTGAGTGTGTCGAGTGCTCCGCTGGGAAAGCCTACGCGATAGTCCTCTCCCGAGCCGTTATGCGGGAACTTCTGGATAGGGCTTGTGACCGGCTGGAAGAAGGCGAAATGTCCCTCGGCGTATGCCCAGTCGAGGCCGAGATTACGATTGGCCTCGTCGGTAAGCTCGACGGCGAGAAGGTCGACGAGGATATGAGGAGGCAGCGTATCGATAAGCTTGAGGTCCCTGCGAAAATCGGCTAATACATCGGGCGGACCTTTGAATACCAGAAGGTTGCGAGTGGAATTGAGGGTCAGGTACTTGTCATAGCTTGCCGCCAGTGATTCCGTCGCTTCTTCGACAGTCATGTGCAGCGGCTTGACCAGTTCGGTTATCATGCCACTGCGACTGACCGGGCTTTGCGAGAGTGGCACTGAGGTCTGGCCGGCCGGCGGCTGTTGCTGTACAGACGTCGGCGTGGGTTGATAAGCCAGCGCGGTATTTCGTCCCATCGGCGGGCCGATGTGCTGCGGTGCGGAGGCGTCGATGAATCGCTCGGGCAGGTCCAGTCGATAGACGTCGGTTTTGTAGATATCGTCCTCTTCGCTGACTATGGTTGCTATTGTCAGCACAAGCGAGCGGTTGTCCGGCGACCATGTTATGTTTTCGATATCATCCCTGTCCATTTCACCTATGATTCGTTTTCGGTCGAGTTGGGCGTCGAAGACGAGAAGCTCGTCGATTTTCTTCGTGCGAACGTCATAGATTCCGAGGACCCATTTGCTGTTTAGTTCCTCCGGGTCGGGTCCCCAGTTTCTGATGGTTGATCGCTCACTCATGAAGGCGATTTTAGTGCTGTCCCACGACCATTTGACCCAGTCGATATCGTCTAATATATCATTTTCGCGTGGGTGAGAGGTCAGGATAGGCCAATACCCGCCGTTGACCGGATCGACCATGTAGAGCGTGGATATTTCGTTGCCCTGGATATCAAAGCGATCACCCTGGAAGAGTAACCACCTGCCGTCCCATGACCAGTACGGTTCGTCGATATCGAGTTGTTTTTCGGTGTTCGGCGTGGTAGCTTTGGTGAGGTTGTGGGCTTGTGAGCCATCGGGGCGGGCGATCCAGCAGTCTTCAAGGTTGAGGTCCCGTTCGGTTTGCGTCATATCGACATCGCTGACAAAGGCGATCCATTCTCCTGTGGGGCTCCATCGCGGCTCTTCCGAACTGACCGATTGCGGCCCGACGTCTGTCAGTTGAATCAGATTCCTTCCGAAAGGATCGACGGTTGCGATGTCATATTTGCCGCCGCCGGCCTTTACCTCCAGGCAAAGCCTTGGGAGCCCAAGAGGGCTCCATCTCTGTTCTTTGGCCTGGCCACGGTCGGCTAAGATTCTCCAGTGCTTGCCCGAGTCGGCTTCAGCAACCCAGACCTGGCGAGTTCGAGTTTCCTCGGGACCGGGCTGAACCCTGTAAGCAACATACTTGTCGTCTGCCGACCAGAATGAAGCGTCGGCCTCGTCGATGGCGGTTCGCGGATAGGGCGCCGAGATCGACATTGATCTGCCTGTGGCGACGTCGTAGATGAAGATTCCGCCTTGGCTTTCATCTTCCTCGCTGTTCGAGAATGCGTATGCAAGCTTTTGGCCGTTCCAGGACCATTCTACAAAGAAAGGACTTCCAATAGGCGTGACGGCCTTTTTCTCAGTGCCGTCGGATTTGATCATCATAAGCTGGCTCTGGCTGTCGGAGATTTCGCGCTCGAAAGCGATCAGGTCGCCGTGGTATGCCCACCCGACGGCGGTGGATTTGCCGTCCCTGGTTAGCGGCGTGAGCTTGACGCCTTCGGCTATGTACTCGGCCTCCACCGGCACAATGCAAATGCAGCAAACGAGAGCCGCCAAGAACAGATAATACCTGAAACTAACTGAAATTTGACTATTCATCACTGTAACAATCCCATCGTAACAATCCCATCCGAAATTCAAAAAACACCCCGTCGCGGCGGGGCTGGCAACTATAGCGCCTGCAATAAGTTAGGCACTGATTCGAGCTATGCCTGGCTGTCGGGTATTTGACGTGCGACCGTGCGTTTTTTATTCATTAACGCTGCTTTTTCCAGCCTATCCCGTCGTGTCCTGTGCTGCAACTGGTTGCTACACAAGGGGTTAAGCAGTCTGTCTATTCCTCTATTCTTTCAAGCAGGGCGTCGAGAGCATCCTGCAGATTCGTGCCTTCCTTTTTAGTTCCGCGTTTTGCCGGCCCGTCGTGGCCTGTTTCCTTCAATATGGGCACCCTCCGGAGGTTTTCGTTATTCAACTGAGGCCAATCCGGGATCGGATTTTCCTCGTTCATCACCTGCGGTGTGATCAGGATAGTCAGGACGCTGTGACGAATGTCCTCGTGCTCCTGTCGGAAGAGGCCGCCTAACAGGGGAAGGTCTCCCAGGATGGGCACCTTTGTTGTCGACTTGCTCATCTCCTGCTGCCTGAGGCCGCCGATTACAACCGTCTCGCCCTGGCGGACAATAACTTCGGTTGTCGATTGTCGCGTGGTCAACTCGGGCAGGCCCGCGTCTTTGGTGAATGTGAACGTGCCGACTTTGACATCGACGACGAGATGAATTCGCCCGTCCGGCAGTAGTCGAGCGGTAATCCTGCCCTCTGTGTCGGCGGAGATATCGCTCTTTTTTACGACCGGTCTTCCGGCGACATCGAAACCTTCGTTGAAGAAGTAGTTGAGGGTTTTGCGAATGTTTATGAGCGATTCTTTTCCGCTCATAGCTACGGTTCGCGGATTGGCGAGGATTTCGGCTTCGCCATCGCTGACCAGGCTGTTTAGTCTAATAAAGAATTCGCTCGGCAGCGTTCCGACGCCCTGGTAAAACGACTGTCCGATACCCGCTGCGGTGCTGAGAGCGTCAAGTGCTCCGCTGGGAAAACCGACGCTATAGTCCTCACCGGCCCCGTTATGCGGAAACTTCTGGATTGGGCTTCCAACCGGCTGGAAGAAAGCGAAATGTCCCTCGGCGTATGCCCAGTCGAGGCCGAGATTGCGATTCGCCTCGTCGGTCAGTTCGACGGCCATGAGGTCGACGAGGATATGAGGAGAGAGCGTATCGATAAGTTTCAGGTCCCTGCGAAACTCGGCTAACATCTCGGGCGGGCCTTTGAATACAAGAAGATTGCGCGTGAGGTTTAGCGTCATATATTGATCGTAGTCGGCCGAGAGCGATTCGACGGCTTCTTCGACGGTCATGTGCAGCGGTTTTACAAGTTCGGTGACATAGCCGGCCTCGTTGGTCGTGCTTGTCGGCATCGCCTGCGCAGGCAGTTGACGAGGCGGGGTCTGCCGGTTCGAGGAGTTCGAGGATTTTTTGGCCACGGCTGATTCTCGCGGTATTGGTGGGCCGATATGTTGGGCGACTGAGGCGCCGATATGGCGCTCGGGTAAATCCAGCCGGTAGACGTCGGGCTGGTTTATAGCGTCACCTGTACTTACCACCGTCGCTATCGTCAGCACTACAGAGCGATTGTCGGGCGAGAAGGAGATATCGCCGAGGTTGCTTCTAATGTAGTCGCCGATGATTTGCTTTCGGTCGATATCCTCATCGAAAACGAGTATGTCTTCGAATGTTTTCTTTTCGACGTCATAAATGCTCAGGACCGATCGAGGCTGCTCATACTCCGGTTCGGGCCCCCAGTTCTTTACAGTGAAACGTCTGCTGAGAAACAGGATTCTGGAGTTGTCGTATGACCATTTCGGTGACTTAAAGAAGGTGATTTGGCCGGTTTTTCTCGGCTCTGAAGTGACGATCTGTTCGTATTCGCCGGTGATCGGGTCGATCATTCGCAATGTCGGTATCAGATTTCCCTGTTTGTCGAAACGGTTGCCGGTGGTCAATATCCGGCGGCCGTCCCAGGACCAGAACAGTTCGAGGATGTCGAGTCTGTCTTCAGCGGACGGCGACGTCGCGCTGGTCAGATTTCGGACGTCACTGCCGTCCGGGCGTCCGACCCAGCAATCCTCGGCGAAGATGTCCCGTTCGCTCTGGGTCATATCGACGTCATTCTTGAATGCGATCCACTCGCCTCCAGGGCTCCATCGGGGGTTGTCTATTCGCACCGACTGTGCGCCGATATCGGTCAGCAGCACGAGATTCCGTCCGTCGGGGTCGACAGTTGCCACATCGTATCCGCTGCCGCTTGCCTGGACAAGCAGCGAGAGTCTCGGCGGTATGTGCGGGCTCCATCTATGTTCTTTCGCCTCGCCGCGCTCGGCGAGAAGCCTCCAGTTCTTTCCGGATTCGGCCTCGGCCACCCAGACCTGTCGGCTCCTTGAGGGTCCTGGTCTGACCTTGTAGGCCAGGTACTTGTCGTCTGCCGAGAAGAATGGCCCGTCGTTTATTGAGACCGCGCCGTTTGGATACGGCGCCGAGATTGAAACATGTCGGCCTGTGTCGAGGTCGTAGACGTAGAGGCCCGCCTGGCTTTCGTCTGTCGGTGCGTTCGCGAAGCCGTAGGCGAGCTTTTTGCCGGCCCAGGACCACTCGGCGAAAAAGGCGTTTCCGATAGGCGATATCGCCTTGTGGTCGGCGCCGTTTGATTTCATTATGAGTAACTGGCTTTGGCTATTTGTGATCTGGCGTACAAATGCGATAAGGTCGCCCCGATACGCCCAACTTAAGGCGATGGATTCACCGTCGCTGGTCAATTGGGTGAGCGTGGCGTCTTCGGCTACGAACTCGGCCTGCAAAGGCGCAGAGAAGAGCAGCACAATGAGCACCGACAATAATAGCGGAGCAATTCTTGCCAAAATGGGTTTCCCAACCTCCGAAGCAACCGTTTCTAAAAAAAAGGACTGTGTTGCCCGATCCAGTCCCGAATTAACGCCTAAATAGCGGCCCCGAGTACTAATATTAACAAAAACGGGAAGTCAAGTCAAGTCATTTCCTCCGCCGGCGCGAGGACGGCGAGCCCGGAAACGTCCTAAAATATGCATTATAGTCGGCGAGAATCGGATTCGGCGGATTTAGGCCGATTATGTGTTTTGTAGCTCGCAGAGAGCGGCATTGGAATCTGCTGGTGGATTTTTTTTGGGAATTTTACTAACGTTTGGGGGTGATGGCGCATCTATATAGGTGAGGTTGTGCTTGTGAGTGATTGTGGCCGAGCAAGGCTAAATGATGTTGAACGGCTGGTCGAGGCCGGCCGGGACGGCGATAGGGGTGCGTTCGATGAGCTTGTGCGAATGCACCGGCGGCGGGCGATGGCTACGGCTGTGCGGATGCTGGGAAGCGCAGATGAGGCGGCCGAGGCGGTCCAGGAAGGATTTGTCAGGGCGTGGGTGAATATTGACAAGTTAAAAGAGCCGAAGCGATTCGAGTTCTGGCTGTTGCGGATTATCACAAACGCAGCAATCAGCCAACGCAGGGCTGG
>Ga0075123_10000190_pt1 | contig 31277 bp, 25 predicted proteins | sample AntAceMetag02UKX_FD_69808 | JGI IMG/M metagenome (GOLD analysis project Ga0075123, IMG submission 69808) | Saline lake microbial communities from Ace Lake, Antarctica - Antarctic Ace Lake Metagenome 02UKX | ecosystem: Environmental > Aquatic > Non-marine Saline and Alkaline > Saline | place... | reverse complement strand
TCACTGGTCAATTCTACAATATATTTTTTCATAATGGCCTCCTTGCCAAAGTAAGGGTTATATAAACCCTATCGGCAAAAAGACTCAACAGACTTTATTCTGAGGACACTGTACTAGTATCATCATTGTAGTTGCCATTTTTCAACTCTCTCTTTAGCTACTTTTGTCGGCCAGTTCAGCAAGAGGGATATCCGCCAGCGCCTTCAATTCCCCCGCTGCCATCCCTGCGGCCGAGCGAACATCGGCGTCATTATCACGCAGCAGTTTCTCCAAAATCGCCCTGTTCTCAGGCGTCGGATGCGCCCGCAGCGCCCCCATCACAATCAGTCGAAACTCGGCCTCGTCGGACTCGGCTAAGATTTTCACTAAGGGATGGTCCGATACGGTATGTTCGAGCCAGGCTGCGATACTCTCAGCCGTGTAGTACTTGTCGGATTTCAGCAACGAAATCGTTTGTTTGGCACGGCGTTGTTCGTCAGCGCCGAAAAGTTCGCCCTTGATAATTGCAAGCAAGCTCCTTCGCAGTCTCTCTTCGTTGGAAGAATCCTCGATGTTCTCCACGCTGCGCTCGATTTCACGACTGAGTGCGTCGAATATCAACTCTTTTTTCTCAGTGCTTGCCCGCGTTCGTTTTAGGATGTCAAAGGCGCTGTAAGCATCGCCATCGTCCCCTCGAAAGTCCCTCCACGCCTCAACGTACATTTCGGTAGTTGAGACCGGCTCCATCCTGCCAAGATAGTCTAATTTCAGTTGCAGCCCACCGGAGCCTTTGCTGCGGGAGGCAAACGCCTTAAACTTCGGCCAATACCTCGCAGCCAGACTCTCCTTGCCTAAATCGAGATCGCTGAACATAAAATCAATGTTATCACTCAAATCGTGGGAGTTGTCTGCAACTACCAAGTCCGCTATTTCAAAAATCTTATCGCTGTGCTCACGTCGAAACCTGCGCCCGCCTGGCGAGTCAATCGTGGCCAGAATATATGCCCACCCATTGACTTTTGTTCCAAGGCCAATGGTGAGCTTTTGACCCCACGGCAGGGATTTGACTTCGGTGTACCACTTCTGACGATATGCAAACTGCTCAACTACCGATCCGCCGAGGTGGGCCGCGATCCTCAAGATCGGCACCTTATTGTAGTTCCAGCAGACAATCTCAGGGACAACCTTACTCTCAATTATGTTTGGCGCTGAATCATCCTGCGAATCGAGCAGTTTGTCCATCAGCCAGACCGCATGTGCAACTACAAAACCCGCAGGCGACAACCTTTCTCCCGGCCCACCTATCCCATAACTACCGCTTGTGTGGCCGTAATACCTCCCCGGGGGATCGCTGTAACCAAAATGCAGCCTGCCGTTCTGCTGCCAGTGGTACCAACTGTAGCCTCGGGTGCGGCGGGCTATCTTTACCGCTCGCTTTGCCAATCGCTGCGGATCGAGTTTTTGTACGAGTAAATCAACGGCCCGGCCCGTGACACTGGCCGTTGAGTATTTGCGCAACTGCTCAGCCTCGGCGCATATAGTTTCAAAAACTTGCCATGCCGATTTTTCATTGGTTACCTTATCCAGGCCGTACTTCCATATCGCCCAGCCGTCGCGCACATCCTTCATCGCCGGTTCTTTATCGACAGCCTTCAATAGCGCGTCCCACCCCTCATGACCGAATGTCTCCATCGCTTCGTACCACTTCGAATCGACTTTGTAATCGGCCAGGCGGGCCTTATCCAACATCTTCTCCACTCGTGCGAGATTTTCTGGAAAATAGACTTCGCGCAGCCAGCCGTAAGCAGGCCTGATATAGTCTCCGAATCCACCACCACCCAGGCCGCCCCGCTGATAGCTTCCTCCCCAGTGGCCATTCAACTTGACCTGCGCATAGTATGTACGCGACTGAGTCTCCGCTTCCCGGCGTGCCCTTCGTTTCGCAAAGTATTTAGGCAACTCTTCCTCAGTTTCCGGGCTTGCCCTTCGTTCGGCTTGTTCCTTGCGTAAACGTGCCTTTTGCTCGCGTCGCCAGGAAGGCTGGCGTCGAGGCCGACGTTCAGCAACTACGAACTTAATCCACTTGGGATAGCGGCGGTTGTAGACATGTGTCTCGTCATATTCGGGGGCAATGACTGTATTGTCATCATCATCCATTTCCGCCGGCGGATCGGGCCAGTAGGGGACTTTTTTTCGAAACTCGGCCAACGTGATCTTAACCGGTGTCTTGCCGAGATACACACCGTTGACCCACAAATCAACCCCCGAAATAATATTGCCGGCTATGCTTTGCACCTCGACCGTACAAGGTATGGGCGCTTCCGCCGACGTCTCCGGCGTCAAAGATTCGAGCAGACCTCTCGGTCCGTTCAAGGCCAGACCATAAGCGGATAGCACCGTCGCCATTAAGACCACACCCGCCCACGTCCGCCAAAATACACACACCAAAACAGCGATGACAAGTCCCGCGAAAGCACAGCCTGCAACGACAAGATTAACCGTAGCAAACTCCGGCCGTAATTCATCGAGTATCAACAACCGCCCGCCGGTGCTGCCATTAGTGGCGGTAAAGACAAGCATTGCCGCTCCGATACACAATAGCACCAAAGTCTCAGCAATTCGGCTGGCCAGACTACCGGCACGCGCCGAAGCGGGCAGTGCCTTTCGCTTTGGCACCCATCCAATCCGTCGCGCAACAAGCCAGACAACGACCAGCACAATTAGCGGTATTGTGATTGGCAGAGTACCAATCAGAAAACGTTTCAGCATCATTATTGTAGTTGCCATTTTCAACTCTTTCTTTAGCTTCTTTTGTCGGCCAGTTCAGCAAGAGGGGTATTCGCCAACTCCTGCAGTTCACTCTTAGTCTGCCCGGCAAACCATCGCACCTGCTCGTCCTTATCTTCCAACAGCTTCTTCAAAATCTCCCGGTTCGCCGGTGTCGGGTGTGCCCGAATAGCTCCGGTAACCAATCCGCGCAGTTCGGCCTTGTCAGACTCGGCCAACATCGTGATCAGTGGATGAGCAGGTTCGGCATCTTCGAGCCATTCGGCGATGTCTTCGGATTTATATTCGCCGCCGCCGGCGCTCAAGTCCGCGAAAATATCACGCGCCTCCATATTCGCGGTCCGCGTTTGTCGTTTGATAATTCTGAGCATCCGATTGCGAATACTATTTTCGTTACCCGACATTCCCTGTATATTGCTGACGTCCTCTGTGATTACTTGCTCGATGGCTGATAAGACCTGCTCTTGCTTGTCATCGGGCAGTTTCTTCAATACTCGCAGCGCGTCCTCAAAGTCTGAATGATCACTGGTATATCGGCGCCACGCATCGACATACATCTCCACCGTCGAGAGCGGCTCCATCTGCATCAGGTAAAGAAACTTGTATTTCAAGGCGTAGTGTTTGCTTTCAGTAGCGACACGAGTCGTGAATCGCGGCCAGTATTTCAGGGCCAGATCTTTATCAATAAACAAAAAGCCGAATGCGTTCTGCCCTAACAGGCCGGAATCCTCAATGCCCATCAGGTGAATGTCATCAGCCATATCAAAAAGCCGTTCGCTCTGATCCTTGCGGAATTGCCGCCCTTTGGCTCCGCGCTGATTTGCAAGAAGAAAGAGGGCACGATTAAGATCGCCCATACCGTGCATCTTCTCCTTCCAGGGCAGCTCATCAGGTCGGGCTTTCCAGTTCTGTCGAATCAGGAAACGTTCAATGTCCTCGCCCCCAAGATAAGCAGCAAGACGCAATGATAGCTCCCGGTTATGCTGCCAATAGATCAAAGCCGGTGACACCTGTTTTTGGACAATGTTTTGCTGCGAATTATCGCGAGATTCGAGCAGTTCATCGAGCATCCAGACGGCATGAGCAACCGCGTACGCACTGATCGGCGGATAAATTCCCCTGCCGCCGAGCGACCCGCCTATAGCCCGCGAACCGGTATTAATACCTTTAGACCGATATGACATGCCGAACTGGCGCCTGCCGTTTAGAACCCAGGTGGACCAGCCGAAGCTCCGCGTTGAGGATATGTGTCTTACAGCTTCATCGACCAACTGCTGAGGATTTAGCTTATCAACCAGTAACTCGACGGCCCTGCCCGCGATGCTCGTCGTTGTATAGTGTTGTTGCGCATCTGCCTCGTCGCAAATTCGTTTAAAAGTCTTCCATGCCAATTTACTGTCTGTTACCTTATCCAGATCATATTTCCACACGGCCCAGTCATCGAGTACTCGTATCATCTCCGGTTCTTTGTCCATGGCCTTTCGAACCGCAAGCACCCCGTCACTGCCGAAGGTTTCCATGGTCGTGAACCAGTCACCGGTGACACGGTAGTCGCTGAGCCGGGCCTTATCGAGCATCCTTTCCAGACGCTCCTGCCGCCGTTGGAACTTAACGGGAAAATGTCTATTGGCGCGGTAAAAATAGCTTCCGCCGGTACCGCCGCCACCTCCACCACCATCGAAATAGCCCCACTCGCCGTCGTATTTTACACGCGCATAATAGCGCTCGGCCTCGTCCTCTTGCTGTTCGCCGCTTCGGTCGCGTTTGAGCACACTATCAAGCAGTTCAAAGTCTTGCCACTTGTGGTGTATGCTATAACCGCGGCCGCCCCACGGGCGGTAACGCGGTTCATGCACATCGTCCTCCCCGTCGTCGTCTGCCTGCGATTGGCCGACTTTTTCGAGAAATTCTTCCAGGGTGGTCACAACAGGCATCTCGCCTAAGTTGACCCCGTCGACCCAAAGCTCGGCGCCTTTAACGCTGCTGCCGGAAAGCCTGAAGGTATATTGCACTACACGCTCAGTCGAGCCCTCCGGCGCCAGCCGTTTGAGAATGTCCCCGGGCCCGTTGAGCACCCAGCCGTATGCGCACAGCGCCGCCGCTGCCAGTATCGTAGCGACTGACGTGCGCCAAAACAGGCAAACCAGCACTGCCAAAAGCACTGCCACCACCGCACAGACAGCGACGATAACATTCGTCGCAACAAATCCCGGCCGAAGTTGGCCAAGAATCGACAACCGTCCGCCTGTCGAAAGATTCGTAGCAGTAAAAATAAATAAGCTTGCACCGGCGCAGAGCAAAATAATCGCTTCGGCCATCCTGCTGACCGCGCTGCCCGAGGCCGCCGATTTCGGCAGCGACTTCTTCACCTTCGAAAACCCAAGCACTCGAAGCAGCACCACCAGGATCAAGCCGAGAAAGACCAGCAGCAGAATTATCGCAGAAAGACCAATTCCAACTCTCATTTCTCCAAGCATTATTCGTTTACCTCCACAGTTGCAGGCACAGATACCAGTTCCGCCAGGTGTGTCTGTTCGATTACTTTTAACTCCACCGCGACCTGCCTGGCTTTGCCTCGCACTTTCTCATCCGCATCATTCAAGAGCTTGGCAAAAAGCCGACGATTCTTACTCGTCGGGTACTTCTTCCAGATATCGACGGCATGAAGTTTCATAACCCGGCTCTGTTGTGGGGGGAGCTTCTCGACGAAGTCCTCTTTCAACACCCAATCGCCCTTGAGACGAAACGACCGTTTCTTTGGGTCAGGATTCTGTTCATACGCAATCACAAACTCGATTGCTTTCTCATCGTTCAAGCCGGCTAATTCGAACCATAATTCCGGTATGTTCGAGTGGCGGATCCATCGCGCCTCACGTACATTCTTCTCGCTGCCGGTCGCGCCCAATTCGACAGCACGTTTCTCAAGCTCTTCTATCAGCCTTCGGATTAGCTGCCGGCGTTTGTCAACAGGCAGGCCCTGCCTTGTCCGCTGCACAATGTCTCGCTCGTGGCCCGCTTGCTTCCATGCCTCGATAAACATATCAACCGTCGCCAGATCTCCCATCTTTGCAAGGTATCGCCATTTCGCATACAAGGTGACCACCTCGGCATACTCACCCTCAGCCCGATCTCTATATTCGGGCCAGAACTTTGCCGCAATACTTTCGGCGCCAAGTTCATTATCTAAAAACAGAAACTTCGGAGGACGATCCATGAACGACTTTTCAAAACGTATAAGCTCCTTGGCCATTTCAATGACAGGGCCGTAATTTTCGGTGCGAAACTGCCTGCCTGCTTCGCTGTCGAGATTTGCTGACAGATACAGCCAGGGATTGGTGCTCCGTGCCCGCGAATACAGATGACCCACCGGATTGTAACTGCCTGTCAGCCTTGAGAGATAGGCCCTGTCACCGGGCTGCTCTCGGTATTTCCTTTGGACAAATTTCTCTATGGCCGAGCCGCCGATTTTGTATGCAAGGTCTATATGGTTTGAATAGCAGACAAGAACGGGGGCGACTTTTTCCTCTACTATATTGGCGTTACCCTGGGCGTCGAGTTTCTCGTCCCAGAGGACAAGCGCATGCTCAAGAATACTTATCGATGGTGCCTGTGGGGCGTCACCCATCGGACGAGTAACAAATCCCCCGACATTTACATTTTCCCTTCTGGTCCAGGTCGGCTGAACTTTCCCTTCCGCCTTCACGATTCGCACATAGCGTCTGACTAACTTATTAACGTCGAGCTTGTCAAACAGTACCTCAACCGCTCTGCCCGCTACAGTGTCGGAATTATACGCTCCCGATTTGTCTATCTCTTCGCAGAATCGATCAAACGCTTTCTGCGCCGCCGCAGGGCTTATATCTTTTTCAAAGCCATACTTCCACCGCGCCCAGTCGTCGAGAATTTGTTCAAACCCTTTCTCTTTGCGAGCCAGATCCCATACTTTGTCCCAGCCCTGCCGACCATAAGTCGAGATCACCTCGAACCACTCGTCGCCAACCTGATAGTCGGCCAATCGCGCCCTGACAAGCAGCATCTCAAACCGCTGCTGCCTGCTTGAAAACTTGATCTGCAAGCGGCTGGTGCAGGAGTAATGGGCCACACCTTTGAATTTGCCTTCCAGGTGGGCTGAGCTACCCACAGCCACATCGCTGAACTCGTCGGCCAGCTTTGCCCGCACGTAGTATTTTCGCTGGGAATAATTATGATCGCCCATGCCGGACGGTGTAGGCACATCCGGCGGCCTGAACTCGAACCAATGTCCCTCCGGCTCGTCATCGCCTTTCTTATAGCCTTCCGGCGGCTCTTCCATGAACGGGACCTTCTCAAGAAACTCGGCCATCTTCATCGTAACCGGCATTTTGCCCAAGTAGACTTCATTGACCCACAGATCCACTCCCTCAAGGGCGTCATCGGTTGCCTTCAGGGTATAATTGACCTGCGGGGCAAGTTCTCCCGGCGCCGGCTGTGGCGCAAGGCGATCAATCGTCAGCGGCGAAGACATAATCCACATATAGGCCAGAATATTTATCACCATTATCCATCCGCCGACAAATGACCGGCCGAGCAGTGTCACTGCAATCGCCAGAATTGCAATGGCGACATAGACTGAGGCGAATATAATGTACAGCCGTGCAAGCTGCGGCCGAAGTTCATCGATCTCCGCCAGCTTTCCTAACGGCGACCAGCTAAGTATGATCAAAAAGAACGCCGCCAAAGCCGCCCGCATAATCGCCTCGGCAATCCGGGAAGTCCAACCCTCCGCGACCCGGCCCGTAGCCGGCGCTCTTCTCCCAAACAACCGCCGAACCAACACCGGCGCCAAAAAAATCAGCACAAAAACCCCAAGTATCGCCAACAGGAAAACATCTTTATTGAAAACATGCGCAATCATCAACTAATCTCTCCCAATTTCGGTGGTGCGACGAGTTCTCGCAGAGGTAGGTTTTCAATCGCCTTCAATTTGTCGGCCACTTTCCGGGCTTCGCGGCGAACCTGCTCGTCGGGATCTTTCAGAAGCTGTTGCAGAATCTTGTAAGTGCTCGGCCGGAGGTTGTCTTCTATCGCACGCACGGCCAATCCGTGCAGGTCGGGATCGTCATGGTTGGCGAGCGCTTCGATGATAACAAGATCGGCGGACCTGTTGTTTTCTATCTTCTGCTGCACACGGTCATAATGCTCCGGTCCGAGCTTCGAAAGCCACCAGCTCAACGACTCTTCATCCCCAGTCGTAACCAGATGCCCCCTTAACGAACTCACTGTAAAGTTCCTGTCAATCGAATCCAAATCTTCGATAATCTTTTTGCCTACATAAACTCTTTGGGGCAGCGGAATCTCGCGAAGGGCCTTTACCAGTTGCAAATTGGATGATTGTCTCTTGTCCTTTTCCCAGGCCTGTCGCCAACAGTCAAGGTACATCTCATTCGTTGCCAATTCGCCCATCTTTGCCAAATATGCCCATCTTTTCTTGAGCTTCTCCGGCTCCCATGGTGGAGATGACGACTCGACGGCCAAAGAGTATTTCGGCCAGTATTGCCAAGCCATGCTGTTTTGGCCCTGGTCCAGATCGGAGAACAGAAATTCAGGAGGCTTACGCTCATGATTACCCATGTTCTTGACAAGCAGATCGCCCATCTCCAACACCCGCTCTCTGTGTTGCCGGAGAAAGTCACGACCTGCCGCGCCGTCGAGTCGCACCAACAGGCGAAGCCATTTATTAAGCCATTGGCCCCAATGATACTCTCGACTGCTGCTATTGATATCCTCGCTTGAGACCCTCTGGTCCCTCTGGTATTGGCGAAACAGGTACCTCTCAACCTCCGGCCCGCCAAACTCGATCGCGCCTTCAGGATTGCTGCGCCAAACGATAAAAGCCGGGGCGATTCTCTGCTCTACGATGTTGGGTTTGCCGGGATCGTCCGCCTCCAGTTTGTCGTCCCAAAGCCGGATAGCATGGTGGATCACCGATTCCAATCGACCCTGTCCCCTGCCTCTTAATATTTTTTCATATCTTCCGACAAGCCGTTCGACATCAAGCTTCGCAAAAATCAATTCAACCGCTCGTCCCGCGGAATCGTTGCGATTATATCTATCATCTTTGTCGGCCTGCTCACATATTCTTTCAAAGACTCGCTCGGCCGCGTCGCGATCGATGTCTTCATCAATTCCATATTTCCAGCGCGCCCAGCCGTCGAGGAGCTTTTCAAAGTCTTCGTTTCTTTCCGCTAACCTGCGAAGCTTCCTCCAGCCACTATCGCCATGACTCGCCGCCGCAGCAAACCACTCCGGCCCGGCCTGGTAGTCACTTAGCCAGGCTTTTCGAACCAAAGTCTCAAGACGCCGCTCTCTCTGATGGCGATGTTCTTTCTCGATAGAAAAATACGTCGACAGCGTCACTCCATAGTCGCGCCTATAACTGTCGCCGCCACCACCGCCACCGCCATGGCCGCGCTCAGCCCACTCATCCTGCCATTTTGCCTTTGCAAAATAATCTTTGAAAGTCGTATCGTACCAGATAGACCCATTCCCCCTTTTTTGCGTTTCCACAACCGGAAGTTGTACTTTGAACCAATGGGCCTTTGGTTGATGGCTGTCTTTGTCCGAATACCCTTCTGGCGGCTCACTTAGAAACGGGATCTTCTTATGAAACTCTCTGCCTGTAATCTTCACCGGCGTCTTGCCGAAATAGACACCGTTGATCCACACCTCGACCCCCTTGAGGCCGTCCTGAGTCGTGAACGTATAGTTGACAATCGGCTCGAACGAACCTTCGGGGGCTATCAGCGTTAAAGGTCCGGGGCGAAAACCTGTCTGCTTGGTCATCGTTGCGTAGCCGCAGAGCACAATGACCATTAGCGTCGTCGCCCAGGCGCTGCGCCCCGACAACGTGAGCAGGACAGCGAGGACCATTACAACCGCCGTGCAGCAGGCGACAATGACATGAGCCCTGGCCAATTCCGGCCGTAATTGGCCAAGTTTTAACAGCACCCCGCTGTGGGGAAGACAACTGACTAAAAGAAAGACAACAAGGCCTGCCGAAATCAACACCACCGTCTCGGCGGTCCTGCTCTCCCTGCTGCCGCGCGGAGCCGACTTGGGAATCGAACTCTTGCGGCGCAGAATCAGGGCGACCGCCCCGAACACAACAAGCAGAATCAATATCATCCCATCGAAGCCCATCATCCGTGGACCTCCAGGCGTCTGTGGAGGAGCCAGCCGGCTATAAGGTTTGTCAGGATAACGATCACCGAGAGTATCCACAGAAGGTTCCTGAACCACTGGGGATGCCAGCGAAAGGTCATAAGAATTGCCATCGCGAGTACGACGCCAATCGCCAGCAGCACCACGCCGTTGCCGCCGCGAGTCGGTTGCGCCCTGCGGATCCAGACGTAATGAAAGAGAGGCAAAAGAATCGCATAACCGCCCAACCATGCCCACGGCACGGCTGCTTCACGTATCGCCATTATCGGAAAGTACGGACTGACGAACAGCTTGTCCTGCACAATGCTGCGAATCGGCGTCCAGATAATCAAGGCAATCGGCAGCCATACCGCTAAAACAAGCAGCGCTGTCCCCACCAACTTGTGAACATAAAGCTCGTCGCGCGAATAGCCCCGCGTGTACAGGAATGCAAAGCTGCGACTCCTGAACCGGCCCAGACTTACCGCAATAGCAATACTGTGCACCAGGACAAACAACGCCATCCACGGATTCTGCCAGCCCAACGGCTCACGCGCAAACAGCACGTACAAACACCCGATCGGCAGAGCAATCAGTGTCACCGGCAGAGACTGTCTGAACAACATCGCCAACAAAGACATTTTCAATTTCATTTTTGTTTCTCCTTAATTAGGTTGTGATAATAAATGCTGAAGATTCGCCCCCATCTTCGCACCATTTAATATTTGACTTCGCAAATCACTTCTAATCCTGCGTTTGGCCCGCAAAAACATAACCCGCGCCGTGCTCTCACTGCACCCGAGTGAGGCGCCTATCTGAAAATAAGACATGTCGTAGAAACACCGCATGCGTATCGTCGCCCGCAGCCGGTTGCCGAGCCTGGATATGGAATCGCCGATAAGGATGTTGAGTTCTCCGCTCGCAAGGTCATCTGCAGTGTCCCTGTCGTCGTAAACCTCGATATCGAACGAACCCGGCGCAAGAGTCGAGAATCGAATTACGTTTGGCCGATTATGGCTGCGGTAGTAGTCATTGACGTTGTTCGAGGCTATGTGGAAAAGCCACGACCAGAAGCTCTCGATTTTGCGAAGATTGGCCAACGATTCGATCATCTTCAGCAGCACATCCTGCACAATGTCACTGCCGGCCTCCCTGTCGAGCGTGACCCTCTGTGTGTATGCCTGCAGCCGGGGCTCGACAATTCTTATTAGCCGGTCGAGGCTCGCCGAATCGCCGAGCTGCGCCTGGGCGACCATCTGGTCGAAATTACTCGGTTTGCTGTATGTGACCATCGCTTCTCTCCTTCTCAATTATCGCGTTGCCGTTGTGTTCGGTCATCGCTAAATAAAACGTCTCAAGTCCGACCGGCCGAACAATCCCTCTTTCGCCCGCTATTCTTTCAAGGTCGCCCTGCCCGTCCTCCGAGCACCGCACCCATATCAGTGATCCGCCCCCCGGCACCTCCCTGCTGCCGAGAACATCCGTGCCTTCGTCAAGGCCGAGCATCTTCTCCTCGGCGGGCAACTGAATCTCACGCACCTGCTCGCGCAACTGCTCCAGCGCTGAGTATGTCACCACATGTCCCTTATTGATGATCGCAACGTCATCGGCAACCCGCTCGATGTCGGCGATGATGTGCGTGGCTACGATAGCCGTTGCGTCACTGTCAGTGACATAATCGCGCAGTTCATCGTACAGGCTGCGCCTCGCCGAAGGATCAAGCCCCTCCGCCGGCTCATCGAGCACCAGCACCTGCGGTTTACCCGCTAAAACCAATGCCGCCCGGACCCACTTCTTCTGTCCCTTGCTAAGCGCGCCGAACGAACTCTTCAGGCTAAGCCCCAATTTCGCCAGAAACTTTTTGGCAAATGCCTTTTCGAAATTACCACAGGCCCCGGCCTGCAAACCGATCAACTGCTCGGCCGTAGTCCACCGAGGCGGCTCATCGCCGTCGCCCATATACCCAATCTGGCTTGCGATTCTCGAAGGCAGGCTTCGGCTGTCCGCGCCCAGCAGCCACGCCTTGCCGCACGTCGGTTCGAGCAGACCCATCACAATATGCAGGAAAGTCGTCTTGCCCGCCCCGTTAGGGCCCAGCAGCGCCACGACCCGACCCCTCTCAATCTCCAGGTTCGCCCCCTCCAGCGCCCGCAAGCTGCCGTAATCGCGGCCAAGGTTTTCGGTCTTTATAGTAATCTCACTCATCCAACTGCCCTCATTTCATCTAATATTCGCTTGACGATCGCCAATACCTCTTCTTGATTGGCCCCGATCCGTGAGGCCTCCGCTAACATCCGTCTCGCTAATTCCGCAATTATTCTCTCCCGCACCGCAGCCGGAATCTCAGGCTCCTTAGCGGTGATAAACACGCCCTGCCCCTGTCGCATCACGACAAGCCCGCCGCTCTGAAGCTCCTCATAAGCCTTGACCACGGTCCGCGGGTTGATTTTGAGCTGTTTCGCCAACTCCCGAATGCTCGGCAGCCGATCCATCGCCTTCAGCTCACCCGAAGCGACCTTGTACTTGATCTGCTCGACAATCTGCCGATAAATCGCTTCGCCGCTTTGATAATCTAATCGCAAATACATGTCTGGCTTCCGGTTAATTCTTTAACTGTATTATATATACTACAACAGTTGATACAGATTGCAACAAAAGAAAGAAAAAAATGAAAATTCCCTCCTAATCCCCGTTATCAGCCCAAAACCGCAGATTCTGCAAGTCAAAAAAGTGTATCACCCACCATTGTTCTGATCGGATATTCATTCGTGATTCCCTCCGGCCGATTTCGATTTTGCACGTTCTTTTGCCAATGATTTGTAGAACTTATCGATCTTATGCAGCATCAGCCGGTGTTTCTTCGCTGCCCGCGCGGTATCTTTGGCGGCTTCGATCTTCTTAATGGTCTCTTCAAAGCTCTTTCTCTGTCGTTCGTTGCCGGTCTGCAATCCTCGTTTCAGAACCGGCAAAACCGACTCGGCATTCTTTCCGAACATTCCTATCGCACCCGCCGCCATAAGCCTGACCCAGTCATTGCTGTCGTCCAGAAGCGCAGCAATGGCCTCGGCGCTGTCTTTGTTGTAGAAGTCCAGACTCCCCAGATAATAGGCCGCATAGCCTCGTACTTCATACTTGTCCTTGCTCTTGAGCCCTTTCAGATACCTGGCCCTCAAATCAGAGAGCCTTATAACCGTGACGCCTTTCGGGATCTGGATCTTCTTAAGCTCAACGTTACCGCCTCCGACCAATACTGTCAGTGTCGGGTACTTCGCAAAAAGATTAGTAGTGTCGTTGTTGTCCGCGACCAAATGCCTGGAAATGCCCCCTAAAACATGCAAATACCAGTCATACGTAACCTGCTCGCCGCTGAACATCTTTGTCTCACCGGGCCCGGGGCACAGGATGACTTCTCGCACTGGCCGTGCAACGCCGGCAAATTTCTCCAAAACCTCATTCAGCAACTTCGTCTCGCCGCTATAGTAGAAGTGTTCGTTCCCGTTGATCCACATGTTGTATACGCGGCTATGATGGTTAATAACCGGCATGACGCCTTTGAATTCCCGATAATTGTGTTCATTCAAGGGTGCGTTGCCTATTCCTTCCTCCGCTAAGCCGCTTGCAGTCTGTGCAGCCCAACTCAACAAGACAGCTAATGCCAGGATATAACACACGCTTTTTGTCCACTCTCTCATCGGACCCGCCTTTCGAGATTTCATTACTGATAGTTCGGTTTTCACATATATATAGACGCCAAGTTGCCGGATTCGTTACACTTTTCTCAGAATTTTCCGCTGAAAGCAGTTCCCGCGTCTGTGCTTGCAGAAGTTTGGCTCTGAGGTTATCATATCAGCCCGGCGATCAAAAAATGTGCCCGGCTTTGATACTTGACGGCAAATAACGAGGCGACTTTGGATACATGCGTGCAAAAAGTGATTGAACTGACCAGGATACAGAAGCTGATCGGCGCCAGGATGTTCGAATCCAAGCGGACCAAGCCCTGCTTTTATCTGGAATCGACCGCAGATGTGACCGAGTTGATGGGAATGAGGCCGAAGCTGAGAAAATCGCTGGGCCTTAGAATTACCACCAACGCCTTTTATATTCACGCCCTGGCCCTGGCCGCCAAAGAATATCCCCTCATGTTGGGAATGCTCGACGGTGACAATATAAAGATTGCCGACTCGATCAACGTCGGCTTTGCGGTGAACGCTCCGCAGGGACTTGTTGTCCCCGTGATAAGAGATGCCGACACGAAAAGCCTCGCAGAAATCGCCGCCCAGGAGCAGCGAATGACCGATGAAGCAAGGGACAACAAGCTCACCTTAGAGCAAATTGAAGGCGAGACGATAGCCCTGAGCAATCTCGGCGCTTACGGCATCGATTCTTTCTTCGGAATCATCCCCCCGCCGACCAGCACGATCCTGTCGGTTGGAAATACAATCCCATCGGTCGTTGCCCATCAGGGCGGGCCGGCTGTCCGCAAGATTGCGAGTTTTTGCCTTGTCGTCGACAGCAGAATCATTACCGATACCTATGCTGCCGATTTTCTCAAGTTCCTTACAGAACAACTCGAGAATCCCCGGCAGCTCGTTTGACTCCAAAGCCCGAAAAAACGCTTTTGAGACGCCCGCAAATAGCCGATAAAGCACTTGTTGTCGTGAACATCAGAAGCTAAAATTGCGTAGGACACAGGAAAGATATCGTAATTGAACTACAAGAAAAGGAGATTTGGTATGTATCGCAAAGTTCTTTGTATCCTTGGTTTGTGTATAATCTTCCTGGCCGGCGTATCCTACTCGGCGGCCCAAAAAGGCAGTGACGCCGACGCCTCGGAAGTCTTAGTGCAAATCGGTGACAAGAAATTGACGATGCAGCATGTCAAATGGATTCGACCCGGTATCGTCGACGACGAAAAAGACCTCGCAAAATACGCCATGTTATGGCTCGAAAATGAACTGCTTTACGAAGAAGCCGAGAAACGCGGCATCACCGCCGAGCCAAGATCGATATTCATAGCCGAGCTGCAAAGAAAAAATGCCCATGCCAAAGAACTCGAGGCACGTCTGCGGGATGCTGTCTCGTTGGATGTCACCGACGAAAAGGCCTGGGCTTATTATAAGGAAAACAAAGAAACCGACAGCGCATTTAAAACCTCCGGACGTTTGGCTTTCTCCCACATAAGAACCAGGGACATCAAGGTCGCCAAAACGGCACTGAAGAAAATAAAAGCCGGCCAGAGCATCAACGAACTTGCAAAGGAACTGTCAATCTACGGCGATGCATATTTGGGCGGAACGGCAAAAGGATATACCTACGGCGTTGCCAGAAAACGATTCGGTGACAACTTCGTAGAACAGCTTCTGGCGGCGAAGCAAGGCCAGATAATCGGGCCTGTCGAAATCAAAAAAGGGGTTTTCGAAATTGCCAGGCTCGACAGTAACACAGAACCAAAATATCGCCCCTTCGAGCAAGCCAAAAGACCGATTAAAACCAAGTTACTATTAGCAGAAAAACACAAAGCCTTCGATGCGGTCGTAGAATCACTAAAGGCCATATCCGCCGAAAGAATAGTCCTCTCACCTAAGATAAAACAGGACAACTAACCACAAAAGAAAAGGCGCACCACCACCAGGCCCAAATAAGGCCGACACCCCCACGGTCCGCCTGCGCTAATCCCCCGCCTTCCACATTAGTTCGCCAAAGTCCTCCTTCTTCACATAGTCTACGTGTGTGTCCACAAACAGGATATTGCACCCGTGGCCGTGATGATTCTCGGGCGCGAGCAACTCAGGTCCGCCATATTGATTCCATCCCGCCTTGCTCATCAGCCTGATTGCCCGCATAATAGCCCATAAAACACCATACGTCAACCCATCTACCCTTTGCAGCCGGGAATAGGTTTGCTTTGAAATTGGGTCCCCTCGGGATCTTCGATTTGTTTGGCTCCCCTCGGGATCTTCGATTTGTTTTGGCTTTGTTTTGGGTTTGTTTGGCTTTGTTTTGGCTTTGTTTGGGTTTGTTTTGGGTTTGTTTTTCCCGCGTTCGCTAAGTGTCTTTTTTTCATAATCCTTTGTTAATACCTTATTTACGTTCATTTGACTTTTTTGGAGTTTGGCTTTGTTTTGCATAAAAAGGTTATTTTTTCGTACGTAAGAATTCGTACTTCGTAGCTCGTAGTTAAGGCCTTGCTGCATAAGAGGTTAGATGGTTCATTGTTCATTGTTCGTTGTTCATTGGGTTATTGACTGACGACTGAATTTTCTGGGCCGGCTGGCCTTAGTCGTGCGGTTCTCCGCGTAATCTACCGCCTGCTGGCCCCTATGGGGACAGGCGGGTTGGCCGTTTGCCTGCTTCCGCCGTCGCACAAGGCTATGGCGGACAAGTGCCAACTGGGGGTATTATAGCATAATTTCGGATGAAAAGCAAGTAGAAAGACAAACATATTTACCACGAAGAACACGAAAGACACGAAGGTTTTTTAGACAGGATAACAAGATTAACGGGATTTGTTTTAGACGCTGATTTCGTTGGTTTCACAGAGATCACTTCGGCGGCTGCGATGGCAAGGCCGTTTATATTTATTCTATTGAGGGCCTTTGGCCAACATAAGGATTCCACCGGCTACTAACGAATCGAAGATCCCCCATCCTCTCGCACCGATAAACTCAGAAGCCTTTTGGGCAAGGCCCTTCTTTTCTTCGGGCGTTTTAGCCTCTTTTATCTGCTGGAGTTGCCTCTCCAGTTCCGCGCGATCCTCTTTCCCCAACTGCTCAATCGCGTTCAATATCTGCTGGGTATCTTCAACGGACAGGCCAATAGTAATGGACTTGCCTTCAAAATAATCTCTCATTTCTCCGATCTGCGTACCCTTTGCATTTTCACCAATATTGTTTTGCTGAAATGTATGTCCCATAGCTCACTTTTCCTTTCTTTGCTCAAGTTCTCTGACCAATTTTTCAGTGTCAATATCTTTCAACAATTCATCTATTGCTTCATCATCAGTCTTTTCCACATAACCACGCATTTCTCCTGCCTGCAGACCTCTTGAATTTGCCCCAATGTTATACTGTTTATATATATTAATAATAGCCGTCGGTGATTTACCTTTAACATCCTCAGCTTTGACACCCCTGCTTTGTAGGAATCCAGCGACACGCGCTTCCGGCGTCTCAATCCCGTCCAGCAGTCGGCTTACGGAATAAGACCTTCGGGTCTTGCCGTGGAAGTACTCCGTCTTACCGGCTCTCCAGTGGCCATAAAGATTGTCATAGGACACAGCTTCATTTTCATCATCCGGAAGGGGAATCCATTGAGTAACGTCCAATTTCCTAAAACCATCGTGAATACGGAAGAATTCTCTTCGGATGCATGAAAAATATTCCCGTTTTTCATCGCCGTAAACATCAATATAGACGCGCTTTCTCTCTTTGTCCGATTTCACAACTGCTGTCGCGTTGAAATCGCTGTTTTGAACAACCACCCCGGTGCGCCAGCGCAAAATGCCGAGGATTTCCTCGTGCATGCGCACGGTGAACCTCGGCAACACTGAAGAGGGCAGGAAGCTGTACGCACAATAAAACTTCAGGGGACTGTCGCCGAATGAGGGCATCGACGGTTCCTGCACATCCTGCAGATCGGGAACGAGCATGCGCTCGTGATCGTCGCTCATCGGGTAGCACAATTCAAATTTTCCCATGAGCTTGAGGATATAGGGGTGCTTGCCGGTCGGATAAGAAAAGTCATCCACGTTTCGCTTTCTCAGGATTGATCTGAGGTCCGAGGCTTTCAGTTCCCCATGATTATCGGCCAGCTTTTTCGAGTTGATAATCCGATATACTGCATCGGTCACCCAGTGGGGCTCGAGCACATGCATGTCCGCCAGGTCCAAATCCTTGAAGTGCAGAATCACGCCGAGGTCGTTGAGATAATCAACCAGGGTATCCTGATCTCCGGTATCTGTAATCCCGGCATGTTCACATATTCTCTGGTATGCGGTCGAATCGATAAAATGCTCCTCTTTCTTCTTCATCTTCTCCAGTTCATCTTTGACCTTAAACCAACTCAGGCCCCATTCGCTGCCAAACATTTCAACCTGCTCGAATGCCTTGCGAATCCCGTTTATAATTCCATTTTTACCGGTGATTCCATTGCTTTTGCCGGCCTTACAGGAGATTCTGTGAAACCCGAGAATTCTCTTGTATTTATCCTGCAGGAAGCGGCGATTGACTTCAAAGCCCGGATTCTCATCCATTTTATTCAATACGACCAGGATGGGTGAATCTCCGCCGAAGCTTTCAATCAATTGCAGCCAGTGTTCCGTTTCCTCTTCTTTACGCCCATCGAGCACCAGGATGTAAAGGCTTCTTTCAGACAGAAAAAACTGATGCGACGAATGCATAATGACCTGCCCGCCGAAATCCCAGAAATGCGCCTTAACCGATCGCCCGCCAACGCGATACCATTTAGGACGAATGACAATTCCCTTTGTCTGGCTTTCCTTGCTGTCAAAAGGTTCGCCAAATATACGCCTAACCAGCGAGGTCTTGCCCGCCCCGCCGTTGCCAACGAGCAGAACTTTAAGTTCATTGAGCTTTCTCTTGCCTGCTTCAAGTGAAGCGAAATAATCAAGTACCGCATTCCGCCCCTTTTGAATAATCTGTACCGGCGGCACTTCCAAAGGATTGCCGAACAGATTCAATCCATCATGAATATAATCCTCTTCCCACCAAACTTTCCAGTCTCGCTCAAAGAAGGCTCTGGAAATTTCCTTTAGCTGATTATTGCGTAAACCCAGCTTTGTTAAGCCGGTCAGAGATGTCAGGGCAGAGATGTCCGTAAGCTGATTTCCGCTCAAATTTAACCCTGTTAAGCCGGTCAGAGACGTTAGGGCAGAGATGTCCGTAAGCTGACTACCGCGTAAATTTAACCCTGTTAAGCCGGTCAGAGACGTCAGGGCAGAGATGTCCGTAAGCTGATTGCCGTCTAAATCTAACTTTGTTAAGCCAGTCAGAGGCCTCAGGGCGGAGATGTCCGTAAGCTGATTATCGTTTAAATATAACTCTGTCAAGCCCGTCAGAGATGCCAAGGCGCAGATGTCCGTAAGCTGATTCTCGTTCAAAAATAACTTTGTCAAGCCCGTCAGAGACGCCAGCGCCGAGATGTCCGTAAGCCGATTTCCGCCTAAATATAACTCTGTTAAGTCGGTCAGAGACTTCAGGGCGGAGATGTCCGTAAGCTGATTTCCCTGTAAAAATAACCGTTTTAAGCCGGTCAGAGCTGTCAGGGCCGAGATGTCCGTAAGCTTATAATTATTGCCTAAAGATAACGTTGTCAAGTCGCTCAGAGATGTCAGGGCCGAGATGTCCGTAAGCTGATTATGGGTTAAATCTAACTCTGTTAAACTGGTCAGAGCCGTCAGAAGTCTTGATATGGTATTTAGTTGTTTGTCATAAATTTTACTGTCCGCCAGAGACAACCCCACCACGGCCCCGGCCTGGTTGATAACATATCCCCTCTCAAAGAACATGAGACTTGGGAACCGTTTTAGTTCGCAATCCAACAGTTCCCCAAGCTTCTTTATTATTCTTTGATCTTCCGGTTTTATTGTCTTTTCTTCCTTCAATTGCCGCTCTCCAATCAAGCACATAAACAATATCAGCGATTAGTCCGCTCCTTGCATCCCGGGGCCCGTCCATTGTTGTCTCCGGTGCGATTATAGTTTACGAGGTGGCTTGGTCAAGGGCAAAAGTTGGAGAGGCGGAGTGTGGGGGCGGGAATTTAGTGTTTAGTTTTGAGTGCTTAGTTTTTAGTTTTTGGGTGTGGTGGTGGGTGGTTAGTTGGTTAGGTTATTTAGGACTGATATTTGGTATTGTTGTTTTGCGGTTTTTAGGGCTGTTGCGTTTGGGTATTTTTTTTGGATCTGGTTTGTGAGGTCCTGGGCTCGGTTTTTTGGGGAGGGGTGGGTTGATAGGAATTCTATTTGTCTTGAGCCGCTCTGGCTTTCGAGCATCTGCATTGTTTCGACCATTCCGTAGGGATTGTAGCCCGCGCGGACCATGTAGTCGAGTCCGCCGGAATCGGCTTCGCGTTCGTCGTCTCTGCTGAATTTCATGCCTATGATCTGGTTTGTGAGGTCGGCGACGGTTAGCAGGCCTTTCGAGGTTTCCTCGGTGGTTACGGTCGAGAGCAGCATTTGGATACCGATTTGCCGGCTCATTGCTTCGGAACTGTGTCTTGCGACGGTGTGTACGGTTTCGTGTGCGAGTATTGATGCTAACTGGGCTTCTGTGGTGAGGCTTTTGAGCATTCCCTTTGTGATGAAGAGTCGGCCGCCGGGGAGGGCGAAGGCGTTTACGGTGTCGTCATTTAGTGCTACGAATTCAAAGGTCCATTCGGGTTTGTGGCTGACGGCGGCGATTTTCTGGCCAACGGAGTTGACGTAGTTTTGGATGGCGGCGTTTTGGATTTGGCCTCCCATTTGTTTTTCGATTTCGGGTGCGTATTTTTGGCCTATTTCGAAGTCCTGCTCCTCTGAGATCAGCATTAGTTGCGTTTTGCCTGTGATTGGGTTTGTTGCGCAGCCGGCACAAATCGAAAGTGAGGCCGTAATTAACGTTATTGTAAGTTTGCGTAACATAAAGTTTGCCCCCGCAATTTTTTGTTTGAAGAGCTACGACTCTTCTATTATAAGTACGGTTTATTTTATTTGGTAACTCAGTAAAAATAATGGATAAACAGGTATTTTGTCAAGGGTGTGATCAGGAGCACCGGTGTGCGGAAATGTATCGCCGGTTGGGCGAATCCCGGGGGCCGTCGGTGGTTTTGAAGGTTATTACGGCGTTTTTGCTTCCTATAGTGGTGTTTATTGTTTCTTTTGCAGTTTTCGAGCGGTTATTGGCAGGGGGGAAATATAGTGAAGGTGTTTCGACATTTCTGAGCTTTGTTGCGGCTTTAGGGGTAGTTTTTGCGGCGATATTGATTGTGAGAGTTTTCGAGCGACGATTTGGCAAGATCAGGTAATAGCAGGATATTTCGAATATGAATGTTAAGATCGAAGGCAGATTAACTTTTCCCGGTGGGACTCATCCTCCCCAGAGCAAGGATCTTACACGAAAGAGCAGGATAGTGGTTGCGGCTGCCGGCAAACAGGTTTCAGTGATGCTGAGTCAGCACATAGGTGCGGCTTGTGGGCCGGTTGTGGCGAAGGGGGACGTTGTTGAGGCCGGCCAGAAGGTTGGCGATTCGGATGCTTATGTGTGTTCGCCTGTTCATTCGCCGGTTAACGGTAAGGTCAAGTCGATTGAGTTGTCGCCTCACGCGGTTATGGGTCGGAGTACGGCGGTGATTATCGAGACCGATGCCGAGAACAATCCTGTGAGGCAGCCTTGTCATGAGAGGTTCGGTGCGGATTTCAGCGCTGAGGCTTATTCGGGCGAACAGATATGCGATGCGATTCGTGAGAGCGGTCTTGTTGGTATGGGCGGTGCGGGTTTTCCGACGCGGGTGAAGGTCGAGCCTAATGCGAAGATGCCGAAGGAGACGATGATAATCAACGGGTGCGAATGCGAGCCTTATATTACTTGCGATTACCGGATAATGCTGGAATGGACGAACCAGATTATTGCGGGGGTGAAACTTGCGAAGAAGGCTTCGGGATGTTCTCAGGCTTTTATCGCGATTGAAGATAATAAGCCGCGGGCGATTGAGATTATGCGGGAAGCGCTTGGTGTGCGTGGCGAGAGCGAGGGGATCCGGGTTGTTGTGGTTAAGACGAAATATCCGCAGGGCGGCGAGCGGCAGTTGATACGGTCGGTGCTTGAAACGCATGTGCCGACGGGCGGGATTCCGCCGATGATCGGTGTGCTGGTTCTGAACGTTGCGACTTGTGCGGCTATTGCCGAGGCGGTTGTTTTGGGGGGTGCGCTGACGCACCGTGTTGTTACGGTGACTGGTGAGGGTGTTGGCAATTGCGGCAATTACTATGCTCCTATCGGTACGGCGGTCGGTGATTTGATCGAGCTTTGCGGGGGACTGACGAGTCGTGCGGCGAAGGTAATTCTCGGCGGGCCTATGATGGGGATTGCGATTGGGGATTTGTCGACGCCGACTACTAAGACGACCGGGGCGATAACGGTGTTGACGAAGGAGCAGATCGGCAGGGCTAAATTTGCGGGGCGGCAGACTCCTTGTATTCGCTGCGGCAGATGTATTGAGGTTTGCCCGGAGCGTTTGAATGCTACGAAAATTGCGCATGCGGTTAAGTACGGTCTTCTGGATGTTGCTCAGGACTACTATATGAGTGCGTGTATTGAGTGCGGGTGCTGCAGTTATGTTTGCCCGGCGAATATCGAACTGACGGGGCATATCAAGACGGGTAAGATTCTTGTCGCCAGGCAGAAGAAGAGGATGCCTGAGTAGGCGGATTTGTTTTACGAGTGTTTTCTGGTTAGGAAAAGGATAAATGTTAGACAATGTGACAGTTTCACACTCGCCGCATATCAGTAAGCCTTTGTCGACGCGGGCGGTGATGATAGATGTTGTGATCGGATTGGCTCCGGCGATGGTGATGGCGGTGGTTCTGTTTCGTTTGCGGGCGCTGATTCTTATTCCGACTTGTGTGATTGCGTCGGCGGCGACGGAATGGGTTTGCAATGTTATCCGCAAGAGGGTCAATCCGGCCGAGTCGCTTGGAGATTTTAGCGCGGTGGTTACGGGGATAATCCTTGCGTTGTCTTTGCCGCCTGCTTTGCCGGTTTGGGCGGCGGTGATAGGGTCATGTTTTGCGATTGCAATCGGGAAGATGGTTTTTGGTGGGCTTGGTGCTAATATTTTTAATCCGGCGATGGCGGGCAGGACTTTTTTGACGGCTTCGTTCGGTATGCTGATGACTACGTGGATGGTTCCGGCGACGGTTGATTCGGGGATGCCTGAAGTTGCGGTGTCGCAGGCGGGCGATGAAACAATCGACGAGCGGACGCAGGCGACTCCTTTGGCTTGGAGCAAGCAGGCTATAAAGGGCGAGAGGGAAGCGGGGGTTGCCAACCGGCAGTTCCTGGCGACATTGGTCGGGGCTACTGGCGGCTGCCTTGGTGAGACCAGTGCTATCGCGTTGTTGTTAGGGGGGATATATCTTTTGATAAAGCGAACGATTAGCGTACACATACCATTGGCTGTTTTGGTTTCGGCTTTTGTGTTCGGGGCGATCAGCTATTTTATAAATTCCGATGCTTATATTTCGCCATTCGTGCATTTGACGGGCGGCGGGATGCTGTTTTGTGCGTTCTTTATTGCGACCGATCCGGTGACTGCGCCTTTGACGACGAAGGGGATGTGGATTTTCGGGATCGGGGTCGGCGGGCTGACGATGCTTATACGAATTGTTGGCGAATATCCCGAGGGCATAATGTATGCGATTTTGTTGATGAATGCGGTGACGCCTTTGATCGACCGGTTCTGCAAGCTGGTTCCTGCGGGAGGTAAGCCTAATGGGTAAGATAACACACTTTATAGAACAGAGCTGGTTGTTGATTGTTTCGGCTTTCTTTTTCGGGCTTTTGATAGCGATTACTAATGCTGGATTGTCGCCGCGGATTGAGCAGAATGAGAGAGACAAGCTGTTCAAGTTGATGGGCGGTCTGATAGCGGATGCGAATAGTTTTGAGGTTTCGCTTGAAGGGGTGGAGATACCGGGCCGAAAGGGCAAGGTTCTTAAAACAGATATATACAAGGCGGTTGACAAGGCCGGCGTTAACGCTGGTTTTGCTTACGTTGCTATCGGAGCGGGGTTTGCTGACAAGATTAAGCTTGTGATTGCGGTCGATGGTAAGTGTGAGAAGTTTTTCGGGTTCCGGGTTTTGTCGAGTAATGAGACGCCGGGATTCGGGAGCAAGATTAAGGAGGAGTTCTTTTCGGATCAGTTCAAGGATGCGCCGGCGGGTGAGATTAAGCTTGTGAAGGCGGGGGACGCGGGGAAGATTGACACCGATATTGTTACGATTAGCGGAGCTACGGTAAGCAGCGAAGCGGTTGTGAAGATATTCAATACGTATACGGACAGTATAAAGAAGCAGTTGACAGCGAAGGGGTTATTGGCTGATGGCAAGTGACAAAGCTAAGGGGCCCGAATTAGGGCAGACATTTATAGCGGGACTGTGGAAGGAGAACCCGGTTTTTCGACTGTTGTTGGGTATGTGCCCGACGTTGGCGGTGACGGCGGCGGTTAGGCCGGCTCTTACTATGGGCTGCTGTGTTATTTTTGTGTTGGTTTGCAGTAACATTGTGGTGAGCTTGATGCGGAACCTTCTCAAACCTCATCTCAGGATTTTGATGTTTACTTTGGCGATAGCGACTTTCGTTACAATTGCGGATCTGTTTTTGAAGGCGTTTCAGCCTGATATGAGCGAAGTGCTCGGGCCTTATGTTCCGTTGATTATTGTCAACTGCATTATTATCTGTCGGGCGGAGGCTTGTGCGAGCAAGAACGGCATGGTTGTAAGTATTATCGATGCGGTGGGTATGGGATTAGGATTTACCCTGACGCTTTGCGTTCTGGCGGGCGTTCGGGAACTGTTGTCGACGGGGATGATACTCGATACGAAGGTGATGCCGGAGGCGTTTGTGCCGTGGGCGGCGATGAGTATGCCGGTGGGGGCTTTTATTACTTTGGGGCTGATGCTGGGGTTAGTAAATATCATAACGAAAGAGGCGAGTTAGGGGACAGGAATTATGGATACGCTTAGTATTTTGCTGATGGGTTTTATATCCATCGTGATAATCAATAACCTTGTCTTTACGAAGTTTTTGGGGATATGTCCCTATCTTGGCGTTTCGGGCAGGATCGATATGGCGTTCGGGATGGGTCTTGCGGTGACATTCGTTGTGACGCTGAGCGGGATGCTGACGTGGATGATCGACCACTGGGTTTTGATGAGGATGGGCCTGGAGGTGACACGGTATGTTTGCTTTATATTAGTTATCGCGAGCAGCGTGCAGTTGGTGGAGATGTATCTGCGGAAGTTTTTTCCGTCTTTGTATGAGAGCTTCGGGATCTTTCTGCCTTTGATTACGACGAACTGTGCGATATTGGGGCTTTGTTTATTTATCAACCTGTGGGAGATTGACAATCTTCTCGAAGCTGTGGTTTTGAGCTTCGGGGCGGGGATCGGGTTTACGATGGCGATTTGCATTATGGCGGGTATCCGTGAGAATCTTAATATGGCGGATGTGCCGGAATCGCTCAAGGGGGCGCCGATTACTTTGATCACCGCGGGTATACTTACTTTAGCGTTTATGGGTTTTGCAGGAATGATACGATGATTTTAGCCGGTGTTTTGGATTTGTGGAATAGTGCGTGGCCCGCGGGGGCGACGATGTTGGGGTTGGGCAGCGGTTTTGCGGTTGTGCTTTTGGTTGCAAGCGTGAAACTCAAGGTCGAGGTCGATCCTAAGATAGAGCAGATTCACGAGGCGCTTCCGAAACTTGATTGCGGGGCGTGCGGTTATGCGGGGTGCGGTTCTTATGCGAAGGCTGTTTTGGAGAAGCCGGAATTGATAGGCAAATGCGCTCCGGGCGGGCCCGAGACGTCGGAAGCAATCGCCGCGATTTTGAATCTTCAGGTCAGCGATTCGGGTCCTGCGAAGAGGCCTATTGTGCATTGTCGGGCGCATAGGGACGACAGAGCTTTTTATGCAGTCTACGGCGGGATTCGAAGTTGTACTTCGGCGAACGCTTTGGCTAATGTTCAGGCGTGCAAGTTCGGGTGCCTTGGTTACGGGGATTGCACGCGGGCTTGCAAATTCGGTGCCCTTCATATAGTAGATGGGCTGGCGACGGTTGACTATGAAAAGTGTACGGGCTGTACGGCGTGCGCGACGACGTGTCCCCGGAGTTTGATCGAGATGGTGCCGTTTTCGCAGGAGAATATGATGACGGTTGCCTGCCATAATAAAGAGACGGGCAAAAATACGCGAGGGATGTGCAAGGTTGGTTGTATTGCGTGCGGCTTGTGCGTCAAGAAGAGTGACATGTTTGCGGTTGCCGATAACCTTGCCACACTGGATTTTGGCAGGTATGAGCCGGGCGAAGCGGCCGAGATGGCGATGAATAAATGCCCGACGGGTGTGATTGTTTATCGCGGCAAGTCGGCGCCGGCGCCGCGGGAGGCGGGTAATAAGGCGCAGAAAGCCGGGTAATAACCCCGGGTGGTGTCAACCGATACATCTCGCCGTCATTCTCCCCAAAAAGCCCAAACATCACTGTCGCCAACTCGTCTTCGCCAACCACTCCCCCCCCAGCCGAGCGAAGTCACCAAAATCAACCACACTATTCCTATCAAAATCACCCGGCAGGTCCGCTTCGCTGGTTAGCCAATAATCGGTGAAGTATGACAGATCAACAGAATCTGTGGTTCCGTCGTTGGTTATATCTGTTAGAAGCGCCCAATCATAAGGCGGCATAGAAGCCTCGGCCGTTCCGCCATAGGCGCCCATGTTGATGCGGAGGTTTTGGCCCCACTGGTTGGTTGGGTCGGGAGGAACAGCTAATGGTTCGTTACTAAGTAGCGAACCAGGATTACCCGCATCAATACACTGGCTTGTAACATCATCCCATTTCCACATCCTGCGCCCAACGTCCCAACGCCACCCCTCACTCTTCAAATGATAATCCCCATCAACCCAAACCGCGTTCGGCTCATTCCCCTCCACTATAATATCAGGATCATTCGCATCCACCCACCTGCCCGCATCAACAAAACAAGGATCGGCATATATATTACCCAAGCCTGACAAATCATCCTGCACGCAGCTATACTCCCCTCTCATGCGAACAAGGGCGGGCGAGCCGTTGCACCAGATGATACAGTTGCTCAAAGGGCCCCGACACCTGTTCAGTGCCGTCCCCCCCCGGCTGCCGCTGTTATAGTTGCCCACAAACGTGCAGTTGGTTACGCTGCCGTCGCCCTGCTCTATCCCAGCGCCTTCCGAGGCGGTATTGCCGCTGATAATACAGTTGCTCGTCACAACATCGCTGCTCGGGCCGTAGATGCCGCCGCCCGCGGCTTCAGCCCGGTTCCCGGTGACGCGACAATCCGTGATCGTCGCGCTGAGATCGTTGACACTATTATCAAAGTAGATGCCGCCTCCCGAGCCCTCTGCCGTATTGCCACTAATCCTGCACCGGGTGAGAGCCGGACTCGCCTCATTCCAGGTGCTCCAGTATATCCCGCCGCCGTTCAAACCAGCGTTGTTACTAATAGTACAATCCGTTAGCTCGTTGCAGTCGTAAAGGCCCCCGCCGTTTCCACCAGCGTGGTTGTCAATGATATTACAGCCCGTTATTTCCCCGTAGCAGTAGTACACCCCGCCACCGTATTCCGCAGAGTTCCCGCTGATATTGCAGTCCCTTATCTCTCCCCAGCAACCGGATATTCCGCCCCCGTATCCCGCCGAGTTGCCGCTGATATTGCAGCCGGTTATCTCTCCGGGGCAATAGGATATTCCGCCCCCGAAGTATGATGTCGAGTTGCCCGTGATCGTGCACCCACTTACGTTCACGACCGAGTTTGCCCCGCCCGGGTAGTCAAAAGCGCAGTAAATGCCTCCCCTACCCATGTTATTGCTGATGATGCAGTCCCTTATCGTAACGTTTACGTTGCCTCCGGCGCACTCGATTCCGCCCCTTTTCTCACACCCCATGATGGTGCAGTCACTGACGGTGGCGCCGCCCTCCCACACATAGATTCCACTGACTGTGCAATCGACAATAACACAGTTGCGAATAGTCGGACTGCTTCCATCGCAGTAAATCCCATCTCCTGAAGCTCTTGCTACAGTCAGACCGTCGATCACCGAATTAGGTCCTTCGCCACTATGTAAATAGAAGTTTCCTTCCTCAATGACCGTTGCTGCCACAACATTGGCGTCATTAGGATCGGTACTTCGCACGGTGATAGCCCGCTCACCAAAGTCAATATCGTAGCTCCCCGGCCCGGTATATGTCCCCGGCAGGACAACAACCGTATCCCCATCATTCGAATCGTCGATAGCGGCCTGGATATTGTTGAAATCGGCCGGGCTGTTGGCGTCAACGGTGATTGTCCGACCCGCGCACGCCACGCCCAAGGCCAGAAATACGCACAAAACAAGCAATTTTTTCACGTCGGAAGCCTCCTCAGACAAAAGCGCTTCACGGACCCAGAAAACTCATTATAGCATTGCCTGTCCGATAATCAAGAACTTTTTTGCGATTGTTTAACCCTTCGCCCCATAACTTTCCGCCGAGTGTCCGTCATCCGTAGAGCACCTCTGGGGGTTCTCACACGGGGGGATGTTGTGGGGTTAGGGTTTTATGTATTTTTGGGCGCCGGGGGTTTTTGTTATTTTGTATTGGGGAGCGGGGGAGATTAGGATTGCTTCGGTGTTTGGGGTTTTTTCTATTAGTGCGAGTCCTTTTTCTGGGCCGAGTACGGTTACTGCGGTGGCGAGCGCGTCGGCATCTACAGCCTTTGGGGCGATGATGGTGACAGAGGCGAGGGCCTTGCTGCCGTGGCCTGTTTTTGTGTCGATGATGTGGCTTTGGCGCGAGCCTTCTACGAGGACGAATCTTCTGTAGCCGCCGCTTGTGGCTACTGCGGTGTCACCTAATTTGAGCACGAGCATGGGCTCTCCGCCGATGACGGTCTCTGCGGGTACGTTGGGGTCCTGGAGGCCTATCCGCCAGTTCTTTTTGCCTTTTCGGGCTTTGCCGAAGCATCGTATGTCACCGCCGATATCGACCATTGCGCCGAGGGCGCCGGCTTCTTGCATTGCCTCGACGGCGAGGTCGATAGCGTATCCTTTTGCGATGCCGCCGAGATCAAGCCTCATTTTTTCGATTGCGAATTTTACGGTCAGTCCGTTCGGGTCGAGGATTAGTTTTTCGTAACCGATTCTGTAGTGTGCCTCCTCAAGTTGGGGGTTGGTTGGCGGGGAGTTGGCTTCTTTGGCGGAACGCCAGAGGTCGACGAGCGGGCCTATCGTTATATCGAAGGCGCCGTCCGAGAGTTCGCTGAATTCGATTGCCTTTTGCAGGACCTCGAATGTCGGGCGGCTTACTTTGACGGGTGCTTTGAAGGCGTCGCGGTTTATTTTGCTGATTTCGGAATCTTCTTTGTAGTCGCTCATGAGGTTGTCGACGTTTCGCATTCTCTGCAGCGCCAGTTGGATGGCGGCTTCGGCGGTCTGGGGATCGGGTGCGACTGCGAGGATGCGGGCGAAGGTTCCCATCAGTACGTGATAGCCGCTGTTAGCTTCGGCTGGGGGCTTTGGGCGCAACAGCAGCGCGAGGATCACAAGCAGGGTGACGGTGATTGCGGTTGTAATTCGACGATTATTCATGTTCACGGCAAAACCTTTCAATGTTTGTACATTGATAATTGATGCGGAGAGCTAAATCAATAGAAAATAGTCGCCTGTGGGCTTATAATGTGGTTATGAGTGAAAAAGAAGTGGTTATATTGGATGATCGGGTTGACCGTGAGTTTCTGCCTTTTGTTCGGCGGCCGAGCAGGTATATCGGCGGTGAGATCAACCAGGTGTGCAAGGGGCTGGGCGATTGTGAGTTGGCGGTTGCGGTTTGCTTTCCGGATGTTTATGAAGTTGGGATGAGTCATACCGGTTTTGCGGTGATTTATGATTGCTTAAATAAGATGGATTCGGTTGCGGCCGAACGTGTTTTTGCGCCGTGGGTGGATGCCGAGAAGATTTTGCGGGAGAAAGAGATTGAGCTTTTTAGCTTAGAGTCGAAGGCGGCGCTGCGCAGCTTTGATGTGATAGGCTTTAGTCTGACTAATGAGCTTTGTTATACGAATGTGCTGAACATGCTTGATCTTGCGGGTTTGGCGGTTCGCAGCAGTGAGCGGGGTGAGGATGATCCGGTGGTGATTGCGGGCGGGGGGATGAGCAATTGTTGTGAGGGATTGGCTGAATTTGTGGATTTGTTTTTATTGGGTGAGGGTGAGGAGGCGGTTCTTGAACTGGCGGAGCTTTTCAAGACGGGCAAAAGGGAGGGGGCGACGAAGAAGGAGATGCTGCTTGAGGCGGTGAAGGCTTTTGAATGGGCTTATGTTCCTGCGTTTTATGAATTTGAATATGAGGGGGAGGGGATACGGGCTTTTCGTGCTTCGGCGGCGGGGCTGCGAACTGAATTTAAGAACGCCGTGGTTGAGGATTTTGATAATGCGTCTGTGCCGCTTGCGCCAATAGTTCCTTTTGCTCAGGCGGTGCATGAGCGGGTGAGCGTTGAGATTATGCGGGGATGTCCGGGCAGGTGCCGGTTTTGTCAGGCGAGTTTTTGCAGGCGGCCTATTCGGTATCGCAGCGTTGAGAGGATTGTTGAGATTGCAAAGGCGTGTTACTTAGCGAGCGGATTCGATACGGTGAGTCTGCTTAGTTTGTCGACGGCCGATTATCCGCAGTTGGAGGAGTTGATTGCAAAGTTGGGCGAGTATTTTAAGGATAAGTATGTGGGGTTGTCGCTGCCGAGTCTGCGGGTCGATCAGCAGTTGGAGTTGGTTCCCAAGTTGGTGACTACGGTCAGGAAGGGCGGGTTGACAATTGCGGTTGAGGCGGCGAGCGAGCGGTTGAGGCGAATTATCAATAAGCCGCTGAAAGACGAGGATTTGTATGCGGCGGTCGAGGCGGCTTATCGGGCGGGCTGGCAGAGGCTGAAGCTTTATTTTATGGTGGGGCTGCCGGGTGAGAGTGAGGAGGATATCGAGCAGATCGCGCGGTTGTCGTTTAAGTTGGCGAAGCTGCGAAAGAAGGTGGACGGGCGGACGGGTCAGATTAATGTTGCGGTTAGCTGGTTTGTTCCGAAGGCTCATACGCCGTTGGGGTGGCTTGGGCAGAGGCCGATTTCATATTTTAGAGAGGCCAAGAGGATTATCCTTGATGTTAAGGATGAGCTTCGGGCGAAGTTTTTGTTTTTCAAGTTTCATAATATTGAGCGGAGCATTCTGGAATCGGTAATCGGGCGCGGTGACAGGCGTTTGTGCGGGGTGATCGAATCGGCTTGGCGGGCGGGCGCGAGATTCGATTTATGGAACGAATGTTTCGATTACGAAATCTGGGAGAAGGCGTTTGCCGAACATGGGATTGACGTTGAATCGGCGGCGCAAAGACGATTCGAGACGGATGAGATTCTGCCGTGGGAGCATCTCGGCGGGCCTGGGAAGAAGTACCTGCTGGAGCACCTCGAGGAGACGCTGCGCGAAAGCGGAGAATTTGGGAATGCTTAACACATGACTTGCGGGTCTTTGTTGGTTCAACAATAATCACTTAACGAAGTTTATTCTC
>Ga0075123_10000189_pt1 | contig 31379 bp, 27 predicted proteins | sample AntAceMetag02UKX_FD_69808 | JGI IMG/M metagenome (GOLD analysis project Ga0075123, IMG submission 69808) | Saline lake microbial communities from Ace Lake, Antarctica - Antarctic Ace Lake Metagenome 02UKX | ecosystem: Environmental > Aquatic > Non-marine Saline and Alkaline > Saline | place... | reverse complement strand
GACTGACGTCAACCATTGCATATCGAAGCAAATCGTAAACTCGGAACACACGGTGTTTGCTCTTGAAGATCTTAGCAAGATCCGAGTTCAGAAGCGAAGAGGAAAGCAGTTCAACCGAAAGCTCAACAGCTGGTCATTCTACCAGCTTGAGCAGTTTATCCGGTACAAAGCAGAAACTCTCGGAAAGCATGTTCTCCTTGTGGATGCCAGGTATACCTCGCAGAAATGTTCTGAATGCGGACATATCTACAAAGGAAATCGTGAAGGATCTCTCTTCCGTTGCCGCAAATGTGGGTTTGAACTCCATGCTGATCTCAACGCTTCTCGTAACATTGCTCAGGCGGGTATATCTTGCTTGGGTAGGCTGCCTGTCAACCAGCCAATCGTAACGGCTTAAAGCCAGTTACAAGCCACCCCCTTCAGGGGGTGGTAGTTGACCATTGGATAATTCGATTGTGTCACCGTGTGATGGATAAACATAGAAGTATAGTCCCAGTTGATAAATTAATTCGCAGCCGCAAAATATATGCCTGAATCGGAAATATACTTCTGATTACGCAAGGTGAGGCGAGAAAAAACATGATTCACGTTCTGATGGTGGATGATGACCCCACAATCTTGGATATCACAAAGATTATCCTCGAAAAATATGGGGACATAATTGTAGATACTCTCGATTCGGCAGTTGTCGCAATTAATAAACTAGAGACTGACTCCTACGACGTCATAATTTCAGATTATGTAATGCCAGAGATGGACGGCCTCGCCTTTCTTAAAGCAGTCCGAGAAAAGCACCTGGACCTTCCTTTCATATTGTTCACAGGAAAGAGTCGAGAAGAAGTGGTTATAGAAGCCCTGAACAACGGGGCAGACTATTATCTCCAAAAAGAGGGTGATACAAAATCACTATACGCGGAGTTATCACACCAGATACACCAGGCCGCAGAAAGAGAAAAAACCAAAAAAGCGCTGGAGGAGAGCGAAAGAAGCTACCGTTCTTTTGTCCAAAACTTCCGAGGAATCGCCTTCAGATACAAAACTGACCTTGCTCCAATCTTCGTTCACGGCCAAGTCGAGCAGATCACAGGATACACCAAAGATGAACTATTATCCTCTGCACAATTTTTGCGGGAAATAATCCTACCCGAAGACCGTCCCAAACTGACCGAAAGCCTGGAAAAACTGCGTACGATTCCGAACTATTCTACGAACCGATCTTATCGCATCATTCACAAGAACGGCGATATCCGTTGGATCTATGAACGAGTCCAGAACATCTCTGATGACTCGGGAGTTCCATTGGAGATTGAGGGTGCTGCCCACGACATCACCGAGCGCAAAATATCGCGAGAGCAGATCGTCTCCCAAAGAGATCTGGCACTGAGACTTGCAGGATCTATTAAGCTTGACAAAGCTTTGGAAGACTGTTTGGATACGGGAATGAAAGTTTCTGGAATGGACTGCGGCACCATATATCTCATAGACGAAGACTCCAACAACGTAGTTCTGGCCCACTCGGCAGGCTTATCGAAAAAATTTGTTGATTTCGTATCACATCGCAGATTAAATCCGAAAAAATCGGTCATCGTTATGGTTGGACGGCCGCTTTATATAAAATGTCAGGACAAAGGCCTCCTCCACCAGCAAATAAGAGAACGAGAAGGGGTCCGAGCCATGGCGGTTCTCCCCTTGGTTCATGGCGATCACGTTATCGGTTACTACAGCGTCGGATCTCACTCAATCGATGAAGTTCCCCCCACATGTCACAACGCACTTGAAACCATAGGGGCCATGACAGGAAACGCCATCGCTCGAATACAGGCAATAGACAAACTTCATGAGAACGAAAGAGAGCTTCAGACCCTATTCGATTCACTCCAGGACATAATTTTCGTTCTGGATTCGGATGGACGAATATTGCGCGTGAACAAAGCTGCAGAAGAACGTCTTGGGTACGAACACCGCGATTTGCTCGGAAAAAGTGGATTCCAATTAAACCCACCAGACGAACGTTATGACTTTTCAGAGCTTATCGAGATGGCCACGACCAAAGGCGAGATGCTCTGGACTGGATGTCTCCAGGCAAAAGACGGGACGAAGATGCCTGTCGAGACAAATGTTGCACCAGGCCGATGGGGCGACCAAGACGTGATATTCGGAATCTGCAGAGACATCTCGGAACGAAAGATCGCCGAAGAGAAGCTAAACGATTCCCAAAAGCGCTTCCAAGATATCATCGATTTTCTTCCTGATGCCACTTTCGTGATAGACGAAGAAAAGAGGGTAACCGAATGGAACCGGGCGATCGAGGTGATGACGAATGTACGAAAAGAGGAGATCCTCGGAAAGGGCGGCTACGCTTATGGTGAACCTTTTTACAAGTTCAACAGGCCAATCTTAATCGACATGATCTTCTCAAGCGATGAGGAGATGGCATCACTTTACACCAACGTGAAGAGAAAAGGACATACAGTCTGTGGCGAGGCTAAAGCTCTCCATCCTATCAAAAACGAGGTGACTTGGCTTTGGGGTGCGGCGTCACCTCTATTCGATAAAGATGGAAATATCATAGGCGCAATCGAATCCATTCGCGACATCACGGAGCTCAAACAGGCCGAAATGGCACTTCGAAAGAGCGAAGAGAAGTTCCGAACCCTTTTTGAGAACGCCGGGGATCCCATTTTCATAGCCAGCCTGGATGGCAAAATATTGGAAGCGAACCAAGTTGCTTGTGATAGCTTGGATATTTCGCGAGATGAGCTTCTCAATATGACCCTAGAGGACGTCGAAGCTGCAGAAGACGTCTCAACTATACAGGACCGAATCCAGGAAATCTTCCAAAAGGGTCACGACATCTTCGAAAGGCGTCACAAGAAACGAGACGGGTCAACGTTCTCAGTCGAGGTGAACGCCCGAATTATCGAGTATGCAGAAGACAAAGCCGTTCTTGGAATTGCCCGCAACATCACGGATCGAAAGCGAGCAGAACAGGAACTCTACGAGAATGAGAGCCGCTATCGCAGCCTGGCAGAGCTATCTCCCGAGGCGATCGTCATCCATCATGGGGGCGAGATCGTTTACATAAACCCGGTTGGATTGAAGCTCATTGGGGCTAAATCTTTCGAGGAAGTTAAGAAGAAGCCGATAATGGATTACATCCATCCAGATTTTAGAGATCTGGTGTGGAATCGAATCAAAGGGGGGTGCGAGGAAAGAAAACCCTCTGATTTCATCGAAGAGAAATTTTTACGGCTCGATGGTGAGGTTATCGATGTCGAAGTGGCATCAGTTCCGATTATTGATGAAGGAAAACAAGCATTATTCGTCGTCATCAGAGATATCACCGAACGCAAAAGGATGGAAGACGCGCTCAAAGAGAACGAAGAGAACCTTCGAACGATATTCAAAGCCGCAAAGAACGTCTCTTTCATAATAACAGACGCCCGAGATCCAGATCCGACAATACTTGAATTTAGCCCTGGAGCAGAAAACATATTTGGCTACAAGAAAGAAGAGATAGTTGGAAAGAAAGTATCTTTGCTCCACCTGCCAGAAGACGTGGCGAAGTTTCCCGAGACTCACAGACAAATGAGAGAGGAATCTATGGGATTTTGCGGCACCTCCACCCTCGTACGAAAATCGGGCGAGAAGTTCCCGGCCATCTTTTCCACATACCCTCTGCGCGACCGAAATGGTGAGATGTATGCGATCCTGGGCGTCAGCATAGACATCACAGAGCAAAGGAAGATGGAAGAAGAACTGCGAAAAGAGCAAGCGAAGTTTCAGACGTTTTCTGATAACGCCCCCTTTGGGATGATGATCATCAATGAAGATGGCACTTTCGAGTACATCAACACCAAGTTCAAGGACATCTTCGGCTACGATCTCAAAGGCGTTCCAAACGGAAAAGAGTGGTTCAGAAAAGCTTATCCAGATCTTGAATACCGGCACGAAGTGATCGCCACCTGGCTTGAAGACCTCAAGCATTTTGGCGCGTTTGGGAAGATGAGGCGGACTTTCAACGTTTCCTGTGAATTTGGTCGAAAGGCCGAGATCAGCTTCTTAACCGTCAAGCTCCCAAGCGGCCAGTATCTGATTACATGTGAGGACATAACCGAACAAAGACGCACCGAAGAGGCGCTCAAAGAGAGCGAAGAGAGGCAAAAACTCGCCATCGAAGGCACGAACCTGGGTGTCTGGGACTGGAACGTGAAGACAGGTGTTGTCATTCGAAACAAGGAATATGCGACGATTCTCGGATACAGACTTAAAAAAATGGGCCAAAATATAGAGGATTGGTGGCAACAAATTCACCCAGATGATCAAGAGGCCATGAGAGAAATCATCCAATCGCTTTCCGATGGAAAATTGCCCTACATCGAGACGGAATACAGAATGAGATCTAAAGATGGTAAATGGGTCTGGGTACATACCAGGGGACGGATCACAGATCAAGACGAAAATGGCCACAACCCTCCGGGTGACCGGAATCATCCAAGACATTACCGAGATGAAACGGTACCAGGACGCCATCAAAGAAGCTAACAAGAAGTTAAATCTCTTGAGCAGCATCACGAGACATGACCTCATGAACCAGATCACAGGACTCTCAGGATATTCTCAACTGCTAAGCGAGATCCTGCCCCAAGATACTGTCATGCAAAAGTACATGAACCAGATAATCGAGCTGACCCGCTCGATCAGGAGCCAGGTCGAGTTCACCAGGGATTACCAGAACATGGGCGTTAAGAGTCCCAGATGGCAGAACGTTGAGTCGATGGCAAAAAGTGCAGCCAAGAGCTTGGCCTTGAAGGGACTCGATATTCAGATCAAGACAGGTTCTTTGGAGATCTTCGCAGATACCGATGCTGGAAAAGGTATTTGCCAACATCCTTGAAAACGTGGAACGGCACAGCGATGGTGCAACTTGGATTCGAATCTATTTCCAGGAAAGTGCCAATAAGGCCACGATCTTTGTGGAAAATGACGGCGCAGGGATAGCCAAAGATATGAAAAACCGGATCTTTGAACAGGCTTTCGGAAAACACACGGGTTACGGCCTCTTTTTGGTAAAGGAGATCCTGGGCATCACCGGGATCGAGATCAAAGAGACTGGGAACGAAAGTCAAGGCGCAAGGTTCGAGATAGAGATCCCAAAAGAGTACTACAAGATCGGCCCTGAATGACGAAGTTCAAACTGAAAAAAGTCTATAAGGGTATCAAGATAAGAAGGTGCAACAGAGATTTTAGAGGCCCCAGAAGGGATCTCTCTTCCGCTTGATCGCAAGGAAATTATCGAGCGTCTCCAATTCGTCCACAGTGAACCTCGGTTTCAGCTCAGCCTCGATTATCTTGACGTGTTTTTCAGGGATGTTGGTGTAGAGCAGATCTCCCTCGTGAATCTGGCGACCTACCGTGGGACCATCGATGGATATGGATACTTCTTGTCTAACGCTCGCAGATCCGATGTTGTCCCCTTGAACCTGGATTCCTTTGACGATACCAATCACTGCACCATCTTCTCTCATCAAGGATACGTTGTTGTTGATCTGACCGCCAACCACCTGAACGCCCACCACTGCGGGCTTGCTCTGTCTGAATACGCAGTCAGGAATTATCCGGACCATGCCGGGCCTTATGACTGCATGAAGTCGATCCTGCTCCATCTTCATCTTCAGATCTGTGACCCACTCTTCGTAGTCCTCGATCAAGTTGTAGATGACGTTCCCAAGGAAGACTGGAACTTCGTTCTTCTGGACTGCGGCCAGAGCGTCCGGCAATATGTCGACGTTGAAACCTATGACCACCGAGTAGAGTGGATCTTGAATCGCCTCGGCTCTGATGACATCTTTTCTGGTTATGGAACCCACATCGGCAACGTGTATCGGCATATCTTTCGATTCAAACTCGCTCACCAAGGCTTCCAAAGATCCGATGGTGTCGGCCTTCATTATGACACCAACGTTCTCGGTATCGATCCTGGCAGACTCAAGCTCAGACTTGATCTCTTCAGCCACGGCCTCGATGTCCTCAGAGGGATCGACCACCCTTATGGTAGAACCTGCAAGAGCGTTCTCAATTTTGGGGGCGGAGACCTTGACACCGCTTGCAGCGACCACGTGTTTGACCGGGATGAATCGCTCTTCGGTCCGGATCTCAGATAAGGGTCTAGGCTTCAGGAGTGCTCTGATCCTGGTGACGATCGGGTCGTGGAGCGAGCCTACCACGATGGTATCGCCGGTCTGAAACTCGCCGTCATAGAGGATAACGTCCAGCGTAGTTCCAAGGCCGCGTTCTTCTTGAACTTCCAGGACAGTTCCCACGCCAGGTCCGCTGGCCTTTACTTTCAGGTTATCTTTCAAGAATCTTTGTGCAAGACCGATGAGAACCATCAATAGATCGGGAATTCCCTCGCCACCTACCGCGCTGATAGGGATCAAAGCCACGTTTGTGGCAAAATCTGTGACCCTGTCGTACCGATCGGAATTGAAACCACTACTGTAAAGTTCGCCGATCAGCCCGTAGATCCGGTTTTCGAGCTCGCCTTGTACTCTCTCGTTTTGGGCTGCCAGTGCCTTGGAAAAAGGTGCGCCTTCGACCGAACGCCATCCAGATATCCGGTCGACTTTGTTTGCAGCTATAACAAAAGGAGTTTGGTACTGCTTCAAGATGTTTATCGATTCTACCGTCTGTGGCAGGAATCCCTCGGTCACGTCCACGATCACGATCGCAAGGTCTGCCAAGGAGCCACCCCTGCTCCTAAGAGACGTAAAAGAGTGGTGACCTGGTGTATCGATGAAAAGTAGCCCAGGGATCTGGAACTTGCCTGCAAAGACTGGCCCACAAACGTCTTTGATCACGCTAAGCGGGATTTCAGTGGCACCAATATGTTGGGTTATGGCACCTGCCTCGCCATCGGCAATTGCAGTGCCCCTGATGGTATCAAGGAGCGTGGTCTTGCCATGATCCACGTGACCCATCACGCAGACTATTGGGGTCCTTACGTCCGACTCAACCGCGCCCTTCTTTGCCTTCTTGCCTTTCTTTGACTTTTGTTTCATGCCGGATCCCTCGGTTCGACCTATAACGCCGCCTTCATCAGGCCCTTTTCTATATTATCTTGAGGGGGATACTTTTGTCTGTTATAGTGTTTAACTATACCTTTCGGGCAAGTGTCGAACTTTTATGAGTTCGACATTTTGGCCTACTCGTATCTTTAAGCACTAATCTTGCGAAAACTGATTAGTGTCATCTAATCAGTTCTCGACTATAATTGGTTCTAGGCTACATAGTTCTCGACTATATTTTACTCGTAAAGCCAGGTTTCGTCTATCCGGCTGTAATCTGAGAGTTCTGAGTCGTCAAAGTGGAGCGCGATCTCTCGTGTCGCAGACTCGGGCGAGTCAGAACCATGAACTACGTTTCGACCCACATGCAGGCCAAAATCGCCGCGGATTGTGCCAGGGAGCGCATCGAGTGGGTTTGTCGCGCCGTTGATTCTCCGAATTTCGGAGATGGCGCCTTTGCCCTCGACAACCATAGGGACCGATGGACCTGACGTTATAAAGTCCACAAGGTCTTGAAAGAAGGGCTTTCCCACGTGCTCGACATAATGTTCTTTGGCCACCTCTGGGGGAAGGGCTCTGAACTTCATGCCCACAATCTTGAGGCCTTTAGCCTCGATCCTCTGAACGATCTTGCCCACCAGACCGCGCTGAACGCCGTCTGGCTTTATCATGAAGAAGGTTCTCTCCAAGGATTACCACCCTTTCTTGGCCCACTCGACACGCCTTGGAACTCTGCCAAGTTTTATCATGTTCTTTTCGCATTTAGATGAGCAAAAGTAGTAAACCGTGCCGTCTTTTTTGGCATATATCTTGCCAGTTCCCGGCGCGATCGTCGCATTGCAAAAGGAGCACATTCGTTCTTCCATGATTGCTTCACCTAGTGGTCAGCTTCTTTGCTTCTCTTGCGGTCTCCAGCAACATCAGAACGTCGCCCATTCTGATGGGGCCCACACAGTTCCTGGTGATGATACGACCTTTGTTGCTGCCTTCCAGAATTCTGCATTTGATCTGGGTGGCTTCACCATGCATCCCGGTGTTACCGATGATTTCTATGACTTCAGCGGGAACTCCATCCCATTCGTCTGCCATCAGATATCACCTACTTTAAGGCCTGGGCCTTGAGTATGATCTCCTCTACCAGATCCTTGGCCTTGCCCGAATCCAGAATGGCAACAGCCGCGCTCTTCACTCTCAAGCCACAGGCTGCGCCAATCTCGCTTTGTTTTTTGACATATATGTAGGGAGTCTTCTTTTCTTCGCAGAGTGGCGGGAGATGGGCCACAATCTCTGGAGGCTCGACGTCTTCGCCGATGACCACAAGTTTGGCCATGCCGCGTTCGATGGCCTTGGTGGCTTCGTTTGTCCCTCTCTTTACTCTGCCGGTATCTCGAGCCAGCTCGATCGCCTGGACCGATTTTAAAGCCAGCTCTGCTGGAACGTCAAATCTAACGTATATTGCTCGTGCCATAATCTTAATCTCCTTCGGGGCAATCGCCCGTCATTATTCATCGCAAAAATTGCCTTAAACGGCTAGCACATGGGGTGCCGCTTCCCAGGTAAAAAGGTTGCGCTATGAAGCCAGGAATGTGCCAAGCGTTCCGGCCAGCGCATTAGCCTCAACCTTACCAGATACTTGGAATGTTCCACCCACTTCATCGACATCAAGGTCATAATCTTCTGCCAGGCTACGAAGCTTTGCCTCGGCATCACTTCCCGGTGAGAGACAACTGACATCCAGATCGTATCCGTCATCGGAGAGACTTGTTCCCAAGTAGAACTCCTGGTAGTCGCCATCAAAAGGCGGCTTGATGTTGGGGTTGTCAAGGACTTTTCGACCTATGCAGATGATCTGGAGGTCATCGGTTTTGTCGTAGGGTAGGACGAACTTATCTGTCGTGGGAGATTCACCAGATACCACATCCAAGACCTGTTCTATAGAGGGCTGAGTTCCAAAGAGAGTTGGCATTCCCATGACGTTGAAGAGGTCTGCATTGAGGGGTATCATCTGGTATCCTTGATAAGGGATGGCAAGTCCATAACCTGTTCGCTTGTAGGGTTTAACCCAGTGGAATTCCACAAAGTCGTTTTCGAAGATGCCCCAAGAAAGCCTCTTGATCTTTGAGGGGTACAGTTGATTGTTGTACATCATCCCAACGGAGGGTGGAAGCGCGATAGTCGCAGCCTCGGTCAGGTTATCTGAAACGCTCAGGTTGACCCAGTAGGCAAATACGAGGTCTTCAGGGTACATTCCGAGGGCATCGCCCATGCCTGCAAAATCCCAATCTATCAGCCTTCCGCCTACGCCAAACTCAGAGAGAGACCAGCCATCATCAGTTGTGATCTTGGCAGGCTCGCTTCCTCTCATGACGAAACCGGCAAAGCCAGAGAAGATCATCAGCGCCGATATGAAAGCTACAGAGATGAGTGCCCATGACTTCTGATTCATCAGGTGGGCGAGGTGGTGGCGATCTTATTTAACTTTTGGGAGCGGGAGAAGAGTGGCCCAAACCAGTTCTCTTGGCCTTCGTCTTTCCCGTACCATTCCGGGATCTCATACATCCTCTGTCCGGGGACGTAGGGCATGACAGGAAACCTATCCAGAAGTTCGGGGCACCACTCGTCAGGGGTGCTGGTATCTGGATAGTCTCTTATAACGGCGTGGCCCGAGACGACGATCATCTTGTTGAAGTGGGCGCCAACTTTTCCGGTGGGGCTCAGTAGGTAGATGTGGGCTATGGCTCTGCCGTATTTGTCCTGATCTTTGGAGATCTCTAAGGCGACCTTCCTTCCAAGAAGCTGATTATCGGCGTATTCAGCAGCGGCCTTTCCTTCTTCGCCGCCCTTTTCAGGGCAGTCAACATCTGCCAGCCTCACTTTCCCCACGCCTTCGATATCGAAGGTGTCGCCATCGATTACCCTAGTCACAGTTCCGATCTTGACCGGGTCTTCGGGTTCTTGCCAGGGGTGGACTAAGATGAAGGCCAGGGCCAGCAGGATCAAGAGGATCAAAACCAGCGCGAAGAGGTGTTTGACGAGCTTTGGTATCATTCTGGGTGACTCCGAGATTCAAATGCTTGGGTGGACTTTTCTCTAGGGTATTTGTGGACATCATGATAGTTCTTTGTGCCCACATTTCTATTTGTTCCGCCCATCTCTTCAATCTTCAATTCGTATGTGTTTTCACAAATTTCAAGATGATATTCGCGGACCGCCGGACCACCTGTTCTGTTATCTCTACATTCCAAGTTTTGATTTTTGTATACATTTGCCAGATTGTAAGCTGAATTAATGCTATTTTTATCGGAATATATGAGGCGTATTTAATTCCGTATGGTTCTCATATTATGCGAGACGCAAAGGTAGTTTATAAACCAGGGGTGACAGTGGGAAAACTTGGAAAGTAGAGCTGTTATCTCATCTACGTGCTCACCAAGACGTTTGATCAGTGGTCCCACTGTGTCTTTATTCACGCCAACAATACGAGCCGTTGCACGAATACCATTAACTTCGCAAATGCATTTTATGGAGGTGTAGGCACGCGCACCTCCCCAGCCTAAGGACTGGGATCTTTCGCGCGGCTACGAAGATGAAGACTATGTTTCCCTTTTCGGTTTTGTCGTGATCACAACACTCTTCAAAAGGACAGTATAGAGTAGCTTCTTGATCTTTCATGTGTTTTTTGTATTCTTCTTTATCCCTATTCTGGCAGGCCACAAACAGGTTTGTGGTTGGCGACACATTTAATGTTTATGGGACATGATGCAAAATTGAGATAATCTTTTTTGAGATTCTGCGAAGATTACTCCCAAAAATTTATATACTTTAGGATCTCTATAAAATGGGTGATGATTTCCGTATAGGGAGGATGTGAATTTGGCAGAAGCGATGATGGACGAATACAGAAAGTTGTTCTCGCTGGCAACTATCGAGGACCATAAGAAGCTCTTCAAGCTTCACATACTAGCCTACTTGGTCTTCAACGCCATTTGGGTCTTGATCTTCACGACCTATCAAGGAGATGCACCCAGCTGGCTGGTATTGTACTCGATTATTGGATGGGGCATAATAGTGATCCTTCACTACATGATCTACGTCAGCGGTGCAGGAAAGCGCATCAAGGCAATGGAAGAAACGTGCCTGCAAGAGTGCAAAATGACCTAGTATTTTAAGACTTGAATGATCCGCCCAAGTTGGATCATGCAACCTTATGATTTTTGAGGTTACAGATCCAACCCATTATGGCCCCAATGACGCATATTTATTTTTCCAGCAGTGTCGCGCTGGTTTCAGTTTTTCACTTGGATGCGGTGTTTATATTTCAATATCTCTTTTCCAAAGTCGGAATCAAAGTCAAAGCACAACTTCATATTCTTTGCACCATGGCGGATAGACGATGCAAAGAAACTCAAGCTCGTTTTCACCAACGTTCTCGATATGTTGGACAGATCCTGGCGGAATGTAGACGACCTCACCAGATTGAACTTTCTTGGATTGATCTTCTATGTGAACGATACCTTCGCCTTTCAGGATGTAGTACACCTCCGAAGAGGTCTTGAGGAAGTGAGGGGCTGAAGCCGCCCCTTTTTTGAGTTTCGCATGAGCGATGCTGTAGCCCATCTGTAACTTCACCCCTTCCCTATCCGGATGGAGCAGCTCGCAAAGGTCAGTCCCGTCAAGGGCGACGAAATGATCGCATTCAGATAATTTTTTTGCGAACAGTTTGTGAATATCCTCACACTCCTGAGACCTCGACATCGATCTTTGCGCCCATCAGCTCCATATCCTCAAAGAACCTGGCCGGATCCATGATGTGGCCCATCACCCAAAGGCCGGGCCTGACGATATCTCTTTTCAAATATTGTAACATGAAAGAGGTTACAGATATCACCGTAAATAGATAAACGTCATGATGGCTCGCTTCTATCCGAACCCGCCTTTCCTTTCCCTCTTTTAGGCCTTCGGCCTCCAGAAGGACGGCCACAGCCTCCTCTCTTGGAGAGAATCTCTTTGAACCCCAGACCGCAAGGTCTGCAAGAAAATCTCTGCCAAGCTCTCGTTTCACCTTCCAGAGCAGAAAAGTCGCAGGAGCGACGAGATAATTGACAAACCAATTCAAGCCAGCTGCGTAAAACCCAAGCTCGTCAAGATCAAAAAGGTTCGGCAACGCCTTCATCTCCTCAAGAGTCATAGGATAACAGGTCTTGGTGCCAAAGGGCGGTCCAAACTCGAACTTGGGCATATCTTTGTAACCGGCCTTGCGCCATTTCCCCTTCTTGAAAACCTCGGCCGAATAATCTCCAAAGGAGTCGACGATCTCGTAAACCGATCCCCTCGTCTCAAACCAGCTGTTCATGGCGACGGCCACTTTTGCTTTTTCATACCTGGAAAAATAGGGTGCTGCTTTCCGGACGAATACCGAGGGCATACCCGGGTTGAACCCTGCTTGGGTCACGAAGAATAGTCCTGACTTCTCGATCGCGGGGGCCATATCTTTGAGCGTGGAAACTATCTCCTGAGGATAATGGATATCCAGATAATCGACCCCTGCATCCAGGGCCGCCTGGGCCACGTTCCGAACGTAAGGGGTGGTGGTGGTGGAGGCCGCAATAACCATATCTGCGCCAGAAAACGCCTCTTTGAGGCTTTTTGGATCTGAAGCGTCGGCATGGATATAAGATGCTCTTTCGCCTGGGAATTCTTCGTTTAAACGTTCGGAGAAGACGTGGGCCATCTCTTCTCGCCTGCCTGCCACTTTCAGGCAAAGGTCAGTCTTGTCGAGTAGAAGCTTCGATATGGCAGATCCTGCGCCACCATAACCGCCCAGAATCACTGTGGTATTCGTGCCCATATGTATCACATATCGCGTATTTCGTATCACATCACAAACTGTTCAGATCATGACAGCTTTTCACAGATGCGATGAGACTGATCGACGATGGGGTGAATCTGACGTATTTGCCTAAAAAAGAGAAAAGAAAGTTGGGTTGAACCTTAAGCTTCGCTGGTCACGGTCCTGACACAAAGTGGACTTTTAACGATGTTTCCCATCTTGGCCCCGATCAGATATTCCAGGTTCTTGTCTGCGGCGATGTCCAGAATTCTTTGAGTGATAACTCCATCGAAAACGACTCCTGCGACGTCACCGTTGGATTCTTTCAACTCCTTTGCAAGATCCCTCACAGCAACCTCTCGTATTAAGTTCTGGTTTTTGTCAAATAACCTGGCAGAAAGTGTCCCGTTGAGCTCTTCCACGTGGGGGTCGTACCATGGATGATGTGCAACCGGTTCAGGTTCTGAAGCTGCCTCTATCTTGACCTCTGGCTCACTTTCAGGTTCGGGCTCGGGTTCTTTACCCCTAAAGGAAGGTTTGGCAGTCCTGTCAGACAACCGACTCACCCTAACCGGCCTTTCCCTGATCAAGCTCTTTCTCTTTGTTGAGACTTCACGACGGTTTTTGGCAGAGGGTTTTATTTTATACAGGTCGAGCACCTGCTCTACTGGTATCTTCTGGCGCAGGCACCTCACGATCTCCTTTTGGCTCATGTCTTCAACGCACTTGCCTTCAGGAGCTCTCGCAACGTAATCTATGTCTGCCACTTGGAGCAGCTCTTTGATAATCAGCTCTCCGCCTCGATCTCCATCGGTGAAGGCAGTGACCACTTTCTTGCTGCAAAGTTCAGTTATGGTTGAAGGAACATTTGTCCCACCCACCGCCACAGCGTTCTTAATCCCATACTTAAGAAGGTTCAGAACGTCTGCCCTTCCTTCCACCACCAGTATTGCATCGGAATCGACGACGTTAGGTCCTGCAGGTAACTGATCAGGTCCTATGTGAGTAATCTCCTCGACCCTGACCGATTGTTTAATCTGCTCGGTGATCTCCTGTGTGTCGAGAAGGTTTTCATCAAACATCTCCATTAGGATCTGCTTTGCCCTCTCAACCACGTACATCCTCTTGGAAGCGCGCACGTCCTCGATCTTACTGATGTTTATGCGAGCAATGCAGGGACCGACACGATCGATGGTCTCAAGGGCCGAGGCCAAAATCGCCGTCTCAACTTTGTCGAAGCTTGATGGTATAGAGATGGATCCTGACGATTTTCCGCTGCTGGAGGTGATCTGGACGTCAATTCGCCCAATCCTCCCCGTCTTTTGCAGGTCTCTGAGATCCAGATCGCTACCCAAGAGCCCTTCGGTCTGACCGAAGATGGCTCCGACCACATCTGGCCTTTCCACTATCCCATCAGCCGTGATCCCAGCGTGAATTACATATTTAGTGGTATCAACATTTTGCATCATAGACACCTCGAATTTTAAAATAGAGTGATTACATATACATACAGGCCCGTAGTCCTAACGCTGACTTGGCGTTATCCTTGACACTGGCCTTAAAAGGCCAAAAGCACTAGTGTGATGAATCCTACATAAAGTAGCAATAACGCGCGATCTTTGATATCGATATCGCTACCACGTTGGTTTGGAAGCTCTACACTAGCGTGTTGGTGATTGACTGACGGATGATCGTGAACGTATATGTATATATATATCAGACTATTTCAGGTTAAACATCGATTATCGTGATTTAGCTAACATATTCGATTATCTTCATGTTAACTATAGTGCTTAACGATACCTTTGAGCCAAATCTCTAACTCGCAAGAGTTTGAGATTTGGCTCAAAGGTATCGTTAAGCACTATTCTAGTGAGAACCGATTAGTTTCACCTAATTGGTTCTTGACTATATCTTCGTGATTATATGTGGACTGCTACAATCGGCAATCCATTCGGGCTGCCATCTTTCCGTCCAAGTGCATCACCCGCCTTTGGCGGGCTTAATGATCGTTCTAGACCGCAACCTTTGCGGACGACATTTGTCGCAGAGGAACATGGCAAAACCTGTTTAATAACTTTGTGGTAGATTCTCAAAAAAGTCGAACGTTCTTGTGACGTTTTCTGAAAAATCGAAATCATTTGATATTGGTTTATGTTGTTCAAACACGCTTTTTCAAGCGTCAATATGTGCACAACTTAGACAATAAATCGCACTCAAAGGGGGGGAATAATTATCATTCCCTCTCTGGATCTGAGCACATCCACCTCTTGTCCCAAAACGCCTTCCATCTGTCTTGGCTTAGAAAGCGAGACGGTCTTGAAGCTTTCTGGGTCCAGTATTTCCACAACGTCTCGATCCTCTGCCACCACCATGCTTCTTTGGGCCTCGGTCCGGTTCCCCAACAACTGCGCCTTTTGGGCAATCTCTTCAGATAGGGACCGTCGTTTTCCATCTTCAATCACGACGGCGATGGTCATTTTTCCCTCAAACCCTATAATTTCCAATAAAACGCCCTCGGATCTCACCACGTCTCCGGCGTTCAGTTTTGGCAACCTAACAAGAATAGTTGTTCTGTAAACGTCCTTTCCCTCTCTTCTTCCCACGAGCTTGTAGGATTCTTGGGTATTTCCGCCAAACTCTTCTTGGATCGCCTTGGCGATGGATCGTCCTTGTTGAACAGACCCCACCACCACGTTGATCCCGCCTTTGACGTCCTTCATCTCCTGGATGAAAGAGAGCCGATCGCCTTTTTCCAAGCTTCTCTTGGTCTGGATAATGGCAATCTCCTTACACCGATCCAGTTCCTCTTGGGCCGGTTTTTTATCCCAGCTTCTGACTTGGACGGTCGCTTCGTAGTAATTTCCTGCCATCCGGCTGCATCGATTGCAGGTGTTCTTTTTTATGGAGACCGTAATGTTGCATTCTTCTTTTGCAGGGAGGCATCTGAAAAGTCCGACAACGTCGATGCTAACATAATACTGGGTTGCCTTCCTCTTTTCCAACCCCAAAGTGACTTTTGGCGTCTCCAGTTCTTTGTGGATTCCGACCGCCTTTTCGGCTGCTTCGTAAACCAGATCAGCCTCATCGCCCTCGTAAGGTTGCCACCGCCCCTGGACTAAGTGGGCACCGCAAACCGGGCACAAAGTAACCTCGACCTGGCGAGGACAATCAAGAAGTGTTGTCAGTTCCAGGCTACATTTGTCGCACAACCCCATCTTTGAAGGTTGCCCGCATCTTGGACAGACGCTGCTTAACATTTACATTCGCACCATTTGGGCGCAAGGGATGCCATCGATTCTAAGGACGCTCTCATCGTTTACAAGCTCAAGATCAATGGCACAAGTCACCGTTTTTTCACCCATCATGTTGGCCATTGTGGCATCTTTCAAGGCGGCCTCAAACTCTTCGAAAGATGCCTTCTCGTCACCAAAGAAGTCGGAAGCCACCTCGATGAAGAGCGCACCTTCCTCGAAAGTCTTGCCTATGATCTCGCAGTCACATGCTGCCACCAAAACCTCGCCGTTGACCCTGTAAGTCTTGAGGTACATCGTTTCGGTTATCTCGTCAGTCATCTTATCACGTTCAAGGTAATTTGAAGAACCCCGGCTTCGGTTCGAATATGCTTCCGTCTCGTTTAAGCCTACTTATGAGCTCCTCTGCCTTATTTCTATCTATGCCCATCTCAGATTGAGCCCGTTCCAGCACTTTCTCTAAAGGTGCAGATCCTTGATGCTCTGCGCTCACATCTTTTATAATGTCTTGTATCGACCAGGTTTTGTCTCTGGTGCTCTTGCTTATGCCTGTGGCTATGACGTCGGCATCAAAAAGACCCGTCTCTGGATCTACTCCTACCTGGCGCAAACAAGATTCCACGATCCTGATGACCCGTTCTGCATCCTGGAGCGTGATCTCCTTGTTGAACCTCAACCTCGCGCTGGCCTCGCTCAGCCTGAAGAGGGCCTCAAGCTGTCTTGCTGTAACAGGGACTGGTTTGTTGGAGTCTTGTCCTTGTCGCCTCAGGTCTACGTAATAGTTCTCCAACCGTTCTCTGGCTTCAGATGTCAGCATAGGAAATACGTTCTTTCTCGCATAGGCGATGTACTTTCTGAGAATTTCAGGCTCGATGATCGGCCTGATAACATCCATTGCAGCTTCCACTTCCTCTCGTGAGATCTCTTTCTGGTGTGCGATCTCGCCAGCGTAGATAGACTGGCCTATGTGGTGTGCGATCTGTGAGTCACGACTGTCGCTGGGGTCGTCTGTGAGGATGAAGATCAAGTCGAATCGAGACATGAGCGCTGGTGAGAGGTTGATCTGCTGGGCGATGTTCTCGTACTTGTCGAACCTGCCGAACTTGGGATTGGCGGCGGCAAGAAGTGCGCATCTCGATTTGAGGGTTGCCATGACCCCAGCTTTGGCCACGCTTATGGTTTGTTGTTCCATCGCCTCGTGCAATGCGTTCCGATCGTCGTTTCTCATCTTGTCCATCTCGTCTATGCATGCAATGCCTTTGTCTGCTAAGACCAAAGCTCCTGCCTCGATGGTCCAGCGACCATCGCCCAGTTCATCTTTCACGGCGGTTGCAGTGAGACCGGCAGATGAGGAGCTTTTGCCTGAGGTATATATCCCTCGTGGTGACAGCATGGTGATGTATCTTAAAAGCTGGCTTTTGGCAATTCCAGGATCGCCCACCAAAAGGATATGAATGTCACCCCTAAGCTTCGTCCCATCAGGAAGGGATTTTGGGACTCCTGAAAATAGCTGAAGCGCAAGAGCTTCTTTGACCTCGTCATATCCATAAATCGAAGGGGCGATGGATTTCCTGATCTTATCATATATGTCAGGATCGTTCGCCAAATCCAATAGAACCTTTTCGTCTTCAGGCGTTATCTCGATCTCCTCGAACTCCTGTTCCATCATTTCAACCGAGATTCCGTCCAGGTATAGGTCAAAGTAGGTGCTCTTTCCAGTTTGGGTCGTTCGCTGGTAGGACCTGAGAATTCCGTTGATCACCAGTCGATCTCCTGGATAGACTATCCCTGAGAGGTCATCTTCCAGCTGGACGTCTAAGGTCTGAGGTTGTCCTCCGCTTCTCAAGTCTTCAGGAGATTCCTGAAGCCTCACGTTCTGGGCATCTATGAACTTCGACTTGGACAGTGCCAACTTGAAAGGCCCTCGTCGATCGCAGGCATCGTTGGGACAATCATAGGGTTCCTGGAATTTGGAGCTATTTTGGGACTTGTAGAATATGTAACCGCATCTTTGGCACTCGAAAGCTGCTGAAGTTATCTTGGGCCTGACTTCTGTTGTGGTCCGAACGAGACCGTCTATGGCGATGAGTTTTCCGATGTTGTCGCTCCTAAGATCGCTCGTCTTAAGGCGCCTTGGAAGGCCAACGATCCTGACGTGGCATTTCTCCAAAAAGACGTCTATGGGAAGGTCTATCTCCAGGAGGGCTGTGCCGGCAGCTTCGAGGAGGGTCTCAGGGTCGTCTAAAAGCGCGTCTGCAAAATCGGGATCGTACCGGTCCAGATCGGGAAAACGGATCACGAGGCTCTGCCTTGCAGGATACGATTCCGCAAGCTCTAAAAGCTCTTCCCAGTACCTGCTCCTTATGAACTCTTCCCATTTGGCGATCGGTTCTCCATCCATGGTGAAATGAGACTAATCCAGCATGTAGGCTAAATCCTTATCGGAGAAAGTTCCCGTCTTGAATAGATGTGTGGTTTCTGATACTGTATTCGGCTTGCCACCCTCGCTACCTCTCTATTTTGACAACGCCAATTGGGATGTTCTCAACCTTCAAGTCAAGTTCGATCGAGTCGTCGCCTGATGATTTAGTAGCGGTCGATGCGGTATACCTCAAGTGCACTCTTCGCGAGACTTGGCGGATTGGCAGTGAAGGTCACAGAAAACGGGCTTTGGCCATAATCTTTAAGATTCATCTATGAGTTGCAGTCCCCACGGAGGAATTTCCTTGCTCGAGAGACTCAAAAAATCTCTGCTGGAAGCCCCAATATACAAACGGGGCGATTACAATTACTTCATTCATCCAATAACAGATGGAGTACCCGAGGTCAGGCCTGATTTGATTCGAGAGGTTGTGACCCACATAATCAGGACCGCGAACTTAGACGTGGACAAGATCGTTACCATCGAAGCGATGGGGATCCACATCGGAACGGCCCTTTCAACCTTTACCGACATACCCCTCGTGATAATTCGAAAGAGGAAGTATGGGCTGAAGGGTGAGATAGAGATCAGCCAGGTTACGGGGTACTCCAAAGGCCAATTATTTCTCAATGGGGTTTCACCAGGCGATAAGGTGATCGTAGTGGATGACGTGGTCAGCACCGGTGGAACTGCTCTGGCGACTCTTGAGGCTCTTAAGTCTGCAGGTGCAGAAGTAAAGGACATGGTGGTCGTGATAGAACGAGGCGATGGTGCTGAGCGTCTCCGAAAAGAAGGCCACCAGATCAAGACGATGTTGAAGGTAGATGTCGACGATTCCGGGGTCAAGATCCTCGATGAGAATCCTGGTGCTTGAAGTGCAGTCAAGAACCAATCGGATAGCACCAATTGGTTATCGCCAGGACATCGTTAAAGACCCTAAATATAATTAAAATCAGAACATTTTTGGGGGTGTAAGTAGCCTGGACCTTGAAGAAGGACTCAGAGCCGAGACCGAAAAGTGGCTGGAAAGGGCCAAGGTCGCCCTGGAAGGCGTCTTGCCTTCAGAAGAACGAGAAGACGGGGTGAGGTTTCATGCCAACATCACCGCTTACATCTCTGACTGCCGCTACTTTCTGGAACAAGGAGACCTCATCAGGGCTTTTGAAGCTGTCATATGGGCCTGGGCCTGGATCGAGATCGGCCTTGACGTTGGGGTTCTGGTCCGAAAAGAAGACGACCCGGAGGGCTAAATAGAATCTGGCTGCAATCAACATTGTTTCTAAGAGTGATAGGTGCCTATGATTTTCGGCCTTCGTTTAGCCAAATCGCCTCTTTTCAGGCGAACTGGACTGATACGCGCCCAAACTCTTCAAAGATCGCTTCGATCCTGTCGCCTTCAGTCACAGGGGTTAAAGGGGTCAAAATCCCGCCAGCACCACTTCACCCGCCTTCAGGCCGGAGTTAGTCTCAGAAAGCTTGTTGGCAAGCCACGCCACCGATCTTGCAGGATCGCCCAGAACCGCCGCACCTGTGGACGATGCGATCTCTTCGCCGTTTTTCTTCAGCAGCACGCCAACTCCAGGCAGGTCTAGGTCATGGGCCGAAATTTGTTTTGTTCCCAGTACAAAGTTTGCGACCACACCGTTATCAGCTATCACTTCGCGCGTTCCGATTTTCCATTCGCGGGTTCTAGCGTCGTTGATCTCAAGAGACGCCATCACAGAGTCCATAGCCTCCAGAACGTCGGGAACGGCGATGTCGGGGCCTTCCAGGTTCTCTTTGATCTTGAAGGCGATCTCGCATTCTATTCTTGGGTGGATGAGCTGTGACGTGGAGATGTACTCTCCTTCAGGAACTTGGTGGCTTTCGAGCAGGTGGCCATATATGGGCTCGTGGATGTTCATCGCCTTTTGGACGGCTTCGTTCGTGGCACCTACCTTTTTGCCTACCACCCGGTCACCGCCCTGTACTTTTCTTTCTACGATCTTCATTTGGACATTGTAGGCGTCTTCTAGGGTTAGATCTGGGCATAGGGCATCTATTGGGTCCAGGACGGACCCTTGGCGTTCGGTGGCCAGGTACATTTCTGCCAGATCATCTATTATTATATTCTTTTTTATTTGCATATGGATAAACTCCTCCTTTCACTCAAAAGGTGGTCAGAGATTATTTGGCAAAGGTCGCATCTGTCTTCTATTGGGCCAAAAGTCGATTTCCAGGGAAGGGTGACTCAGGTCTTTAGAGAAAGGTGCGCCCTAAGACATCTGACATTAGTTGTACATCTAACAAAATTAATCATATTAAATTCTGTCGTTTTTGATCGTCTGCAAGACCAAGGCCCAGGCGATTGGGACCACGCTTATGTTGTAGCCACCGCCACCTAACGCAAGCAGCCTTCCACAAGAGTAAAAGTCTGTCAGCTCTTTGATCCGGCGGACCAAGTATTCGTATCCTTCCAGGGTCATGTTCTGGCTGGTTAATGGATCCAAGTGGTGAGCGTCTGTCCCCAAGCTTGAGCCACCACAACTTCGGGCCTGAATCACTCGAAAGGTGGCGGTACAATCTCTTCGAAGGCGAACATGTAAGCCTCATCGTCGGCGCGCCTTGGCATCGGTATGTTCACGGAACGGCAAAGGGCGCCATGCTCGAAGCTTGCGAAATTGCCGGGAGCAGCTCGACAACCTGGGTCTTTATCAAGGGCACTAATATCCAGTTAATCAGATTGCGCAGAACTTCTCCGAGGATGGGCGTGAGAATAATGGCCAGGACTATCCACAGCTGTGGCCTGATCACGCTCTCTTTTTCCATGGTCTTGGCTATCTCGTCCTTTCGAAGGCGGTAAGCCTTGGCATAAATTCCGGCACGTTCTATGATCTCTTTCTCGTCATCGAGAGCTTCAAACTGGGTGAAGTTCTCTTCGACTTTCGCTTGAAGTCTTATCAGGAAATCTTCGTATCCCAGGAGCAGGGCCGACTTTTGATCGTCTTTTTGCTCAGATTGATCGCCAATGCTCTTTTCAACGTCGGCCGTGATCTTATCCAACAGTTTTCTCAACTTTTGAACGTACAACCCTGGCGTTGGAAAATCCAGGATGTCCAGAAGGTCATCAAGCCTGCCATCTTCTCTTCTGAAGATCTCTTCTCGCCACCGTTTCGATCTTTCCCATCCGGAACGGTAAGGTGCCAAGGACATGACGACGAACAGAAACATCACCACTGCCAAGAACTCGGGGGATATGGAAAGGTTCACATCGCCCGATGCAAGAATCGGGATTCCGCCGCCTATCTCGAGGATCCAGAGGATCAGGGATAAAAAAAGGGCGTTGAAGCTCAGATAGCCGAATTGAAAGAACACTACCAGATTGCGCGCTTCTTTGGTCAAATTCTCGGAGAGCAAGACTTCCATGGTGGGTGGCAATGTGACCAGCCAACTTGCCAGAAGGATTGCAGCCAAAGAGGCTCTGAAGACGGTTAGAGTAATCGCTTCTGAGTTCATGCCGTAACGGAAATAGAAAAGAGTGGCAAGCAGTGGATAGATCACCATCGCCGCAAGGGAGAGTCTTTTGATCGTTCGAGATAGTCGGGTGTGTTCTTGCTCGAAACGTTCGAAGGCCAAGATCGCCGAAGAGATTTTTGGCGCGCCTAAAAGAGCCCAGATCAATGCCGTGGAGCCGATTAAAATGAGCCCGCTTGCCAAAAACAGGGCGACGGGCTCGGGATCGAAGAGGCCGGCAAGTATCCAGCCAAAAGCCAGGAATCCCAGAAGGTTTTCGAGAAGGATGTACCCGAGTGCTGTGAACCGTTCTCGTCTCCAGTATCCAAAGGCCAGAAGTGCGATGTAGAATCCCAAAAAGGCGGCGAAGATGGTCGCCTTCGTTTCAGGCTTCATCTCGATCTCTCTGGCCCTGGCGAAGGCCATGGAAGCTTCAGAAGTGCGATTCAGGCTCTTGAGGCAGTTGCCTTTGCCTTTCCATGCCTCTGGGAATTGGGGGTCGAGCTCGGTGGCGTTTTCATATAGTGGGAGCGCCTCTTCGTATCGGCTCAAATTATAGAGGGCTTCACCTTTGTTGGACCATGCGTCTGCATATTCGGGATCGAGGGCGAGCGCCTTCTCGTAAGCTTCGATGGCTTCCTCGTACCGGTCCAAACCGTCGAGAGCAACGCCTTTTCCGTTCCATGCGTCTGCATATTCGGGATCGAGGGCGAGCGCCTTATCATAGGCTTCAATGGCCTCTTCGTACCTGCCCAAATTGACTAGAGCGTTGCCTTTGTTGTACCATGCGTCTGCATATTCGGGATCGAGGGCGAGCGCCTTTTCATATGCTTCAATGGCCTCTTCATACTGGCCTAAATTGTAGAGAGCATTGCCTTTGTTGTTCCATGCGGCTACATATCCTGAATCGAGGGCAAGCGCCTTTTCGTATGCTTCGATGGCCTCTTCGTACCGGTCTAAATTGCCGAGAGCAATGCCTTTGTTGTACCATGCGTCTGCATATTCGGGATCGAGGGCGAGCGCCTTATCATATGCTTCGATGGCCTCTTCGTACCTGCCCAAATTGCCGAGAGCATTGCCTTTGTTGTTCCATGCGTATGCAAACTCGGGATCGAGGGCGAGCGCCTTATCATATGCTTCGATTGCTTCCTCGTACCGGCCCAAATTGCCGAGAGCATTGCCTTTGTTGTTCCATGCGTATGCAAACTCGGGATCGAGGGCGAGCGCCTTATCATATGCTTCGATTGCCTCTTCGTACCGGCCCAAATCGTCGAGAACAATGCCTTTTCCGTTCCATGCGTCTACATATTCGGGATCTAACTCGAGTGCTTTCTCTAAAGCATTGAGGGCTTCCTCAAGTTGACCTTGAAAATAAAGCTCCTTTCCCCGCTCATACCAGGAAACAGGGTCCTCTGTGATCGAAAGATTCTCGGCAGTCGCATTATCTGCAGCAGCCCCATTTCCGATTAAGAGGAAGGCGAGTAGAATAATTGACGTTGTGAGCTTCCCCGATTTCATGTTCCGTCTCCACATGGCAGATTTTTTGTTATTATCGAATACCTCGCTAGCTTGCTTTGCGGGGATAAAATACAAATAACCGGCTCAAGAATTCATGCCCTGCGAGCTCGCACCTCTGTGATGCAAGTTCTGGTGATGAATCAGGAAGCTTCGCCCTTTAGAGCGGGTAAGTTCACATAGGGCTTTGGGATATAAAGACTTATCCAAAAAGCTGACCTGACTTCGTCTTGAAAGAGTTGGCAGGACTTTGAATCCTTCTCGCGCTTTTTCTAGCTATGGGGCGTTGAAAGGCACAAAGCTCTATTGTTATCGCCACAGGCCCGCAAAATCGCACGTAGTTTTTGGAGGCTCGGAAGGGTTATATCGGCTCTGAGCAGAAACGACTCATTATGACGGAAGTTCCCGAAATCCCCCGAGACCAAATCCAACAGCGTGTGGTGGCCATGTGGCTTGGCAGCTTCTACGGAAGCAGTGTCTACGTAGGAAAGAGGCTTGGCAAGAAGGGCCTGCGTGAATATCAAGACCTGGGCGCTCACCAAGTGGCAGATACCTTCAAGAGGCTCGAAATTTCCGCGCCCAAAGACGTTGCCTTTGCGGTAGCCACTAACGACAAGAACCTCTTTGGAAGTGTGGTCACCGTGGAAGAAGGCGATGACTGGGCCGAGATCAGGCGGGAGAACTGTGCCCTCAAGAAAGGCATCGAGGCCTTTGGAAGGCTTGGCGCAGGTCTCGTTGCAAAAAAGCACTGCAAGACCTGTGTAGACTCACACTGGCGCAAGGTCTTCTCAGATCTGGGCCTGAACCTCGAGATGGAAAACACCGAAAACGGCTGTATCATGAGGCTTTCCAAGCGTTGAACCTTTCGACGCTATCAACGGTTCGAGCCACATTTGAGAACGCGTGGCGTTTCAGCAGCAAAATAACCTTTTGGCCGGAAAACTTAAACCATCTTGGGACATACCTCCGTTGGGGAGTGTGATCCAGATGATCTGGAAACGTTATTTGATATCGTTGATGTTGTTTGTAATCCTGATCGCAGGAATGGATACGGCCGCCGCAGATTGGCTTGATGGCAGCGGCCCTAATTACGGGGAGCTTAGGTCCTACTTCTCAGACCCCATATTCTACTCGGGTGGGCCTGGCTCGAAAGTCGATTACAGCCAGTACCAAAACTACTTTGGATCAAAGGTATTCAAAGATCCAATCGGCCTTGGCTCGTCCAAAAGAGCGCCGATCCCCTTGGGAAAAGTGGCAAGGGAACTTGCTGAACGGCAAGAGGGCGGGACGAACGAAAACGGTGGAAACCTTTCGGCCGTTGGCACCGACCCGAGGGAGAAACGGATGATAGACCCCGCTCTCCTCTTCTCCAGGAAGAACTGGACAAAGACAATGGACTTCGTTCAGAATAAGTCCTCTCTTCAGGTATACGAGTACGGAAACTGGACGCAAGCCCAGGACGTGGAAACCCTTTGACGAAATATAGTGCTTAGCGATACCTTTGAGCCAAATCTCTAACTCGCAAGAGTTTGAGATTTGGCCTATTCGCATCGTTAAGCACTATTCTGGTGAGAACCGATTAGTGTTATCTAATCGGTTCTTGACTATAATTGATATTTGGAGCCCTGTGCTTCAGGCTTTGAAGACGACAGATTGGGCAAGATAGGTGCCAGGAGGGCCCCCTGGCGCACCAGGTCAATCTATCCTGCCCATATCCGACCTAGCTGAATTTGCCCGATCGATCAGACCTATCGAGCGGATCTGGCTTTTTTGTTGTACTTGTACATGATCGAGATGGCATCGGCGCACTGTTCTGGCGTCTGGTAGACCGGAACTCCAGCAGTTTCCATCTTTATGACGTCCTCGATTGCAAACTCTTTTCCGGCGACGCAGGCAAATATCGGCTTTCCCTTGTAGTCGATATCCCTTAAGGAATTGACGTAGCTGCCCAATATTTCGGCCTGGAGTATCACGATGAAGCTTCCGACGTCGTTGCTATCCACTCCGATCTCGATCGTCTTTCTCACGGTATCTGCATCCATGCTGAACGTGTAATCAACGGGGTTTAGCCCGCCCACGTACTCTGGCAGAAGATCGAGAACCCTCTCTTTTAAGTCCGGTTCGAGCTCTGCAAGCTTCATCCCTTCGTCTATGACCGCATCTGCCGAGATCACTCCAAGAGAGCCTGCATAAGTTATGATGAATACTCCTTCTTTTTCTGGCATCGGCTGCTTGGAGATCGCCCTTGACAGGTTGAACATGTGCTCGTAATCTTTGGCTCTGATCACTCCGGCCTGTTCGAAGACGCCACTGTAAATGAGGTCGTTTCCTGCCATCGATGCGGTATGCGAGGCCACTGCCTTGCGTCCGGCCTCGGTCCGGCCAGACTTGAGCGCGACTATGGGCTTTTTCTTGGTGATCTCCTTTGCAACGTCGATGAATCGCCTTCCGGCCTTGACAGATTCCAGGTACATGCAGATGACCTCGATGTTTTCGTCCATGCTCGTAGCCTCGAGCATATCGGTCTCGTTGATGTCCAGCTTGTTCCCTATCGTGGCGACGATCCCAAAGTCCATGATGTGGCGAAGTCCCCAGAGCATCCCTGCAGCGCAGACCCCTGCCTGGGATATGAGCCCGATGTTGCCTCGACTCAAGGCATCTACAATCCCGATCGATTGGACCATGCTGCAGTGGGTGTTTATTATGCCCGAACAGTTCGGGCCGAGGAGTCGAACCCCGTAGCTATCGGTGATCGCTTTCATATCTTCTTCGATCTTGCGACCAGCGTCACCCATCTCTGCGAATCCGGCAGATTCCACGATGACGTATCTTACCCCACATTCGCAACATTCCCGAACCACTTCTGGGGTTATGTTGGCTTGGACGAGGATGACTGCAACGTCGATCGGCGCTTTCACGTCGCTTATCCTCGGGTACGCTTTGATTCCCAGGATCTCTTCGGCCTTGGGGTTGATCGGGTAAAGTTCGCCCTTGAAGTCGTGGCCGATCAGGTTGCAAAAGACGTTCCAACCAAGTTTTCCTTTCGTTCCGGAAGCGCCGATGACGGCGATGCTTTTTGGGTAGAATAGATCGTGGAGGTCCTGCGCTGGGGCTGGCGTTTTGGATGGCTCGGGTCGATCGCCCAGGATGATTCTCGCATCGACCACCAGGTAACCTGATGGGTAAAGGAACACGGGGTTTAAGTCCATCTCTGCGATTTCGGGGTGTTTCATCACCAGGTCTGATATCTGGAGCAGCAGCTTTTTGAGAGCAGGGATGTCGGCAGAGTGGCCACGATAGCCTTCCAGCAGTGGGTGGCCCTTGATCTCTTCGATCATCTCTTCTGCATCGGATTTGGTGATGGGTATCGATCGCAAAGATACGTCTTTTAGGATCTCAACGAAGATTCCGCCAAGTCCGAACATCAGGATAGGGCCAAAGGTGGGGTCATTTGTCACGCCCACGATAGCCTCGATCCCAGATGACGCCATCTTCTGTACTGCAACGCCGACGACCTCTTTATCTGCAAAGGAGTCGACTATCTCGTTGTAAGCCAGCCTGACCTTTTCGGCATCGTTCAGCCCCAGTTTCACTCCGCCCGCATCGGATTTGTGGACGACCTCAGGGGATACGATCTTGAGGACCACTGGGTATCCGATCGATTCGCTCATCTTGACCGCTTCATCTTCTGAACGGGCTGTGAGGGCACCCGTAGTCGAAATCCCCAAGTCTTCGAGGATCGCCTTGCACTCGTGCTCCATCAGGTAGGCTCTGTTTTCGTCTTTCGCCTGGCTTAAGACCCCATCAAATAATTCCGTCATTTCGCCCCATCTCCTATTTTTCACGATTATTAATTGGTTTCACCCTAATAATTCAAAGATATTCCTTGTTCTATGTTAACATGCTAAATTATGCGCATAGAACTCCCGCTTTTCGAGCCACTTTCTGGCCAGACGGTGTAAATCCAACTTATCCTTTCGCATAGTCGACGTTAAACTTTTCTGTTGCAACACCATCCCAAGTGCAAGCATCGTCCAACCTAAACCCGCCCAAAATCGCTCACCAGAGCGCTAGATAATCCACTACTGTCCGTCAATGTTCTCCATTGACCTGAATATGGATGGCGCGAGTGGAAGTCGACAAAAATCTGATCGCGAGCGGAGACTGTATGAACTTTGCGGCGTAGTTTTACGATAAAGCTCGCTGAGGTGCGGGCAAGGAGAACGAGAAGACGATTCGCCCCCTAATTTTTTAGGGCGGTGTGCTGTTCACTTCAAGCCCAATGACTTTCTTGCTGCTGTAAACAGGTCACCATAAAATATAGAGTTTCATAGTCGAGCAGTATGCAGACTCTGTGAAATCTGATCAGAAGAAAGGGATCACTCATGTCCAGATCTATTTTGACTATTAAATTATTTTTTTATTTAATGGTGTCTTATCAATTTTGAAATGATTCTTGTGATTATTTCAGTGACATGATGGATAACGGGACGCTTCGGTATAATTTTTCAATATGCATGGGGAGAAATGTACTTATATCAACATAAACAGCTTGTCGCTAACTGATTAGGTGAGATTTGTGGATTTCTTCGCTAAAGCTTTAGAACATATAGAGAACGGTGAATACGAAGCTGCAAAAGATGTATTTGAGGTTTTATTATCAGAAGACTCTAAAAATCCATCATTGTTATACAACCTAGGAATGTGTTATACCAAATTAGGAAATCCAAAAAAGGCAATTGATCTACTAGAAAAGTGCATAAAAATAGATCCAACCGTTTCTAATGTTTATGTCGCATTAGGATTCGCTTATTTCAAAAAAGGTGAATTGGATAAAGCTAAAAATCACTTGTTAAAATCGATTGATTTGGACCCAAACAATCCTTATGCATTAAAAAATTTGGGTGGGGTTTTCGGTAAAGAAGGTGAAAATGAGAACGCATTATACTATTTGAATAAATCATTTGGTATTAATCCGAATGATTCCGTTACAGTTTATGGACTTGGATTAACATATAGAGAACTGGGTGACTTTGACGAATCTGCGAAATATTTCAAATTACTTATCGATATGGATGCGCCTGATGATCTCAAAGATGATGCTAAAGATCATTTAAGGGAAATAGCTGAAAAACAGTTAAAATCAAGTGGATTTAGATTCGATGCTGTTTTTTACCTATTAGATATTTTAGAATTGTTCCACGATATGTTTATTGATGAAGTTCAGCTAATATCATCAGAAATTGCCATGAAAGGGCGATCTGGCTTAGATATCAATGATTCATCCAAAAAATACGACCTAAAATCATTAAATGGTGAATTTTCAGGTTTAGAACTTGTGTGTGTTATGTATATAGGTTTTAAGAAAATAGCTCCGGGTCTAGATATCGGTATCGACTTATCAAATGAATATGATCTGGCTTTGAGGATGTATGAATCGGAGGACGTACTATGAGTTTAAAATTAATTGATTCTGTAGACTCTATTTTACTTGAAGTACAAGAGTTAACCAATAAACCCGTAGAACTCATAGAGAAATCCGACTTAAATGTTTATGCAAAAGTTAAAATGGCCCGATTTAAAATGCCTGCCCACATAATATTTTACAAAAAAGATCATGAGGGACTTATCAATCACTTGATTGCACACGAATGTGGCCATATTTTAAGAACTTTCAGTGTTCCTGAAGAAAATAGATTAATTCCGATGGCAAATTCAAATATGATACATATCATGACAAATGAGATCGAACGTGATATTAAAAAATTAGAGTCTGTTTTATCGCCTGATGATATTAATCAATTAGTTAATTTATGGCATAGTGGAATAATCCAACAAGTAACGAGTTATCCTCCAGACATAATGATAGAAAAGTGGATTTATGATAATTATTCTGAATTAAGACCTTATCAAATCACGTCAATTGAAAAACAGAGAGACTCATCCATGGCGATCTTGACAGATCAGATTAGGGCCATTACTCCTCCCAAGATTTATAAAATACCAAACATAATGAATTATGCATTCTTTAAAGTTATAGGTGAGCATATACATGCAAATTTGGTGCGCGGATATAACAACACACCTTACGTTAAAAAAGGTAAAAAGCTTGCTTCACTTACAGGGCAGAATTATGTAGATAGTTATGAAGGTGATATAGATATGACTAACTGTTGGGCAGATTTCTTGAATATATCTGATTGGTTCGGTTGGACTAAATTTGAGAATATACCTGATGATTACTTAACCTCAATCTGAATTATATGTAAAAAATTTAATTTGATTAACCAAAACTTGTGCCGATTCAGAGACGAAAATCGAATTGAATAAATCTAGATATCCTATAAACAATACGAAAAGATTAAGTAAAATCAATAAAGAACTGTGTTTATGAGGTTGTATTCTGGCTCATCAACTCAATTTATACAAGACACAACTCAGAACCAAATAGCAGATAAACTTACAAAAGCGTTTTTAACTAATTTTAGATATCGGCCATCTCCTAACGAAATCAATTCATGGAGAAATTCACTTAGAGCATTATCACTTTTATTTCATCATGCAAATATTCTAGATCATGGTGTGATACTGGAGTATCAATTACCTCTAAGTTCAAGGCGATTAGATTGCATAGTTTGTGGTAAGGATGATGATTTGGAGGATAATGCAGTTATAATTGAATTAAAGCAATGGGAAAAATGTAAATATGCCGAATGTGACAATGAGGTCTTGACGTGGGTTGGGGGTGCGGAACGCGAGGTATTACATCCATCAGTACAGGTAGGACAATATAAGATGTATTTGGAAGATACTCATCCGGCGTTTTATGACGGCCAAGTGTCCATTAAACTTAATGCTTGCGCATATCTTCACAATTATAATTTTAACTTACATGATGCTATATTTGCCTCAAAATTCGATGATGTTATGAAAATGTATCCGTTATATACCGCCGATGATACAGAAACTATATCTAGTTATTTGATTAATAATGTAGGCAAAGGTCAAGGAATGGACATCCTCAAACGCATTGAAGAAAGCAAGTTTAGACCAAGTAAAAACCTTATGGATCATGTTGGGACGATTATTAAAGAAAATTCAGAATATATACTTTTGGATGAGCAACTTGTGGCATATGATAAAGTATTATCTGCAGCGAAGAAAGGATTTCATGATAAACAGAAAACGGCTATAATCATCAGAGGTGGTCCTGGGACTGGCAAATCTGTAATAGCCATTAACTTGATGGCCGACCTACTGCTAAATGGATATAATACATATTATTCAACTGGCTCAAAAGCATTTACTGAAACATTAAGGAAGAAAGTAGGTCAACGAGGCAGTATACAATTTATGTATTTCAATAGTTTCATAAATACCGAGTATAACGAAATCGATGTATTGATATGTGACGAATCACATCGAATTCGAAATACTAGCGATAGCTGATTTACAAAAAAGGAAGATCGCAGCAATAAAAAGCAAATAGAAGAATTATTATTTGCATCAAAAGTCTGTGTATTTTTTATCGACGACGATCAGATCGTGAGACCTAATGAAATTGGTTCTGTTGATCTTATCAGGAGATATGCAGAACAATATGACTGTAAAATTTTCGGTTATGAATTAGAAATCCAGTTTAGATGTGGTGGGTGTGAGGGCTTCATTAATTGGGTAACTATAGTCATATACCATAGATTTAACTCATATGAGCCCAACCCTATATAATGCCTAGGTCAGAGGAAGTCCATATTCAAATACATGTAACTTACGAAGAATTAATCAAGATGATAAAATCA
>Ga0075123_10000184_pt1 | contig 31698 bp, 26 predicted proteins | sample AntAceMetag02UKX_FD_69808 | JGI IMG/M metagenome (GOLD analysis project Ga0075123, IMG submission 69808) | Saline lake microbial communities from Ace Lake, Antarctica - Antarctic Ace Lake Metagenome 02UKX | ecosystem: Environmental > Aquatic > Non-marine Saline and Alkaline > Saline | place... | reverse complement strand
CAGTAGTAATCTTTTTAATAAAGATGATATTACAATTGATGGTTTAAGCAAAGATAAGGTAAGAACAATGTTTGGCGGCAAATTGTTAATAATAAATGAAGAATTTTATGAGTGGATGTTTTTTCATTAATAAGAATATTCTTTTGAAATAATTATTCCACTTGACAGAAAAGAAGTTAATTAAATGAATTTATGAAAATTATTTTAAATATTTAAAGGAACATTAAATGGGTAAGAAGCTAATATTAGTTGTAGAAGATGAAGCAATTGTTGCAGAAGATATCAGAAAAATATTAAAAAATTACAATTATGAAGTCCCCGAAGCAATTTCGACTGGTGAAGCAGCTATTAAATCAATAAACAAAATACACCCGGACTTAATTCTATTAGACATTAAGCTGAAAGACAAGTTGAGTGGTATTGATGTTGCCAAGCATATTATTGACTTGAATATTCCAATAATATATCTTACTGCTTATTCCGATAAAGAAATTATTGAAGATGCAAAAAAAACTGCTCCTTTTGGATATCTTATCAAACCATTCAGGGAAAGAGAACTTGTAGCAACAATACAAATGGCTCTTTTCAAGCATGAAATGGAACAAAAATTAATAGAGAGTGAAGCTAAATTCCGTATTCTTATTGAGACAACAGGCGAGGGTATCTGCATATTTGATACCGAAAACAACTTCAACTTTATTAATGAAGCTGGTGCAAAGATCTTCGGTGGTGTAATTAGCGACTTTGAAGAAACTAATTTATCAGATTATCTTAATAAATATAACTTAGATAAAGTACATCGGCATAATAAACTGAGAAAAGAAAATAAATCTTCACGTTATGAGTTAGAAATTATTCGCAAAGATGGGAGGAAACGCTTTCTAAACATTATTGGCAGTCCAAGATTTAATGAGAATATATTCATTGGTACCTTTGGTATCTTTAATGATATTACTGATAAGAAAATGGTCCAATTAAAATTGAAACGAACAATGGATAGCTACACTAGAATTTTCGAAAATATACAAGACATTTACTACGAAACTGAATTTGATGGAACAATTCTTGAAATCAGCCCTTCGGTAAAATTTAACTCAAGTTACACACGTAAAGAATTAATTGGTAAATCTATGTATGATCTGTATTATGATGAGAATCAGCATGACATATTCTTAACCAAATTAACAAAAGATGGATATGTTTACGATTACGAAATAATCTTGGAAGATAAAGACAAAACTCCATTAATATGTATAATCAATGCTAAGATTATTGAAGATAAAGATTCGGGTAAAATTAGAATTATTGGTTCTTTAAAAAATATAACAGAACAACGAGAGAATGAAGTTGAACGGCAAGAATACGAAATGAGGTACCGTAAACTATTTGAGTTTTCAACCGATGCTGTGATTTTACAAGATAAAAATGGCTTAATTGATTGTAATAATGCAGCTATAAAATTATTTGGTTATACAAAGAAAGATGAAATTCTAAATCTTTCACCTGTTGATGTTTCACCCTTGATGCAAGCTAAAAAACTATCTCAAGAAATAGCTGAAAAATATATAGCCCAAACCTTTGAGAATGGGAATATGAAATTTGAATGGATTTATAAGAAGAAGAATGGAAAATTATTCACTGCTGAAGTTTGGTTGAGTAGTTTTAAATTAAATAATAAATCGTTTATTCAAGCTACAATCAGAGAAATAACAAATATTAAAGATTAGCGATAAATACAAATATTGATTGAATTTATTAATAGCATTAATGTTTACAAATAATTAATATTACAGAATCTCTTAGTCAAATAGACCATTTCTTTCAAAAGGTGAATTATACTGTCTGAATTCTATTGTGAAACTCATATTTTCTGAAGGATTATAATTCAATTGAAAATTTGGTAAAACTTTAGATGTATTATCATGATTACCATCAAATTCTATCCCACCTTGATAAGTTGCAGAACCATAATTAATAAAATTCAAATCTACTTTTAGATTCAATTTAGAATTAAAATTATAGTTGAGATGATTTGTATATACTGATTCATAAGCACTCTGACTATTGGAAGAAATACTGCTGCTGAATGACATCGAATGATTTATTGTAAGATTGTTCATGTTTATTATAGATGGCATTAATAATTCGGGAGTAAATGCACTGTTAATAATTTCAGCATTTAGACTGAATGCAATGATCAACAGGGTTATCAACATAATTCTTTTCATATTTACCTCTTGATTCCTTTTATAGATTCATTTGATTTTGTGTCAAACTACTTCTAAAAAAGATATTGTTTTTTCCTAATTCAACAACTAATAATTACTTAATTAAAATCATTTTTTTTGAAGTAACAACCTGATCATCTAATATTAATCGGTATAGATAAGTACCGCTTGCAACTTTTTTACCATTATCATCTTTACTGTCCCATACAACACTATTCATTGAATTTGTAATAGGATTTACTACGTTTAACGTTTTCACTTTTTGTCCTTTTATATTAAATATTTCAATTCCTGCATGAGAAACTGATTCTTGTAGATTAAAAGATATTGTTGTCTCAGGATTGAATGGGTTAGGATAATTTTGAAGTAAAATCACTCCAACAGTTACAATATTTTCTTTTGCTTCTGTATTCAAATCTTCCAAATCCATAGTGTAGGCAGAGCAGCCATAAGTTCCAAGTAACAACGTTCTGGTTGGATTGTGAATAAGCATATCAATAACTGGTACATTTGGTAATCCATTACTAAGGCTTTGCCACTCATCTCCCCCATTTTCTGTAAAAAATACTCCTGCATCCGAACCTACAAAAATTCTATTTGGAACTTCCGGATCAAGAGTAATGCAATTGATAGGTAATTGTGGAAGGTTAGAAGATATCTCTATCCAATTTTGTCCAAGATCAATAGATTTGAAAACATGCGGATATGATTCATCCCATCGAAAACCAGAAACAGTTACATAAATTGTGTTCATATCAAATGGATCACCAGCCACTCTGGTTATCCAGCGATTCGGTAACCCTGCAGTGACATCTGACCAGCTATTCCCGTCATCTTCTGAGACATGCACATTTCCATCATCTGTTCCGGCTATAACCACATTTGGATAATTAGGATTCACTGCGATCGTAGAAACTGTATGATAACTGGTACCAAAATCACCATCTGTAAGATCAGCACTTACGGCATCCCAGTAACTTCCGCTGTTAGTTGTTTTCCAAACTCTGTAAGTTCCAAAATAAAGAACTGCAGGATCAACTGGATGCATAGAAAGTGGAGAAGACCAATTTCTTCGATCATTACTCATCTGATCGGCAATATATTCAAACCAATTACCACCATTTAATGATCTATGCAAATTACCCCATTGTGATTCTGCAAAAATTATATTGGAGTTTGTGTGATCAACCTTACAATAGAATCCATCTCCACCTAAAATCACATGCCAATCATCCAAAGCACCAGTCATAGTTCTGATGGTGCTGTTATCCTGTGTACCTCCATAAATTCTTTCTGGATTCAGGAAGTCCATTTCTATCGCATAAAACTGAGTTAATGGAATATTATTAATTTTATCCCAATTATTACCATAATCATCACTCGTGTATAATCCTCCATCATTTCCTTCTACGATTCTACCTGTAAATTCATCGATGATCATGGCATGATGATCTACATGTATTTCATCCATATTTCCATAATCTGCAATTATTTGCCAACTATCTCCACCGTTTTCTGTTCGACAAAGAGCTACACCCATTGCATAAACCCGGTTTTCATTAGCAGGATCAACACAGATCTGCCCGAAATACCAGCCAAAACTGGAATTCATATCAGTAATATTGCCATCATTGGTTTGAACCCAACTCGCTCCTCCATCAGTAGTTTTGAATATTCCCAGAAAAGAGTAATTTCCAACCGGTTGCTGGTCATAAAATGCATATAATACTTCAGGATTACTTTTTGCAATTGCCAATCCAATTCTTCCCACACCATCATGATATGGAAGTCCATTTGTCAATTCATCCCAAGTATCACCACCATCGACGGATTTATAGATCCCCGAAGAATATCCTCCGGATAGACGGTACTCTCTACCTCTCATTCGCTCCCACATAGTAGCATAAAGAATATTAGGATTGATTGGATGCTGTACAAGATCGATAGCTGCGGTGGAATCAGTGACAAACAGTTTTCTGTCCCAAGTAAGCCCACCATCATCACTACGATAAATTCCCCGTTCTTCATTGGGACTGAATAATGTTCCAGTTGCTGCTACGAATACTCTTTCAGAATTGGAATAATCTACAATTATCCTCCCGATATAAGCCGAGTTTTCCAAGCCAATATGCTCCCAGCTTTCGCCTGCATTAACAGATTTATACATTCCATTTCCAATAAAACTCTGACTTGAAGAATTAGCTTCTCCAGTTCCAGCATAAATAATATCTTCATTATTAGGATCGATAGCTACATCTCCAATTGAAATAACCGGTGCATCAGTAAAAATATTTTCCCAATCAGCTCCTTCATTAGTTGTTTTATAAATTCCCCCTGAAGCAGCACCAACATACCATGTTTCTGGACTTGATGGGTGAATTGCCAGATCTGTAATTCTCCCACCAACATTGATTGGACCTGCTAATTCCCAATTATACTCACGATTTCCCCTGGTTTGTGCATGTAATTCTGTTGCTTGCTGCAAACCTTCCAAATATGCTTCATGTTTTATTTTATGATATGGATAAGCTCTTTGATATCCAAACCATTCATTAGGCAATGCTTTCGGTTCCTTTTTTATTTTTTCGCCACAAGGTGTTTCGATAAATTCTGGATGAGAGATTATTTTATGTTTTAGAGCAGGTTTATACAGCAGTGTTCCGTAAATCACAATACTCAATACTATTATTACGAATGTTATGTATCTAAATTTCAAAATTCCTCCAAATTCTATTATAATTCTGCAATTTTTTTTATATCTTTCCTTTTTAATTCTCTAATATGTAAAATAAGTTTCTGCAATTGCAAATATAGTTCATCAATATCTTCTTCATTTACAATGTTTATATCTGCCAGGTTCTGTTTGTCAAACTCCGACATTTGAGAGTTAATTCGCTTTTGTGCTTCAATTTCCGTAATTCCATCTCTTTCAATTATTCTCTTTATTCTTATCTCATTTCGAGCTGAGATATTTATTATAAAGTCAAATGCCTTTTGTAAGCCATTTTCAAAAAGGAGTGATATTTCGAATATAAGAATATTTTGTGAACTTGCATCAACAATATACTGCATCTTCTTTCTGATTTCAGGATGAAGAAGATCATTTAGTTGCTTTCTTTTATCTGCAGAGTTAAAAATAATTTTCCCAAGTTTTGCTCGATCAACAAAGCCATTAACAATGATTTCTTTTCCGAATACATCTTTAATTTTATTAATAAAATATTGTTTGTTAAATAATGCATGACCAATTTTATCAGCATCGAATACTGAAAAGTTGTGCTCACTAAACCATTTGGAAACAATTGTTTTTCCTGAAGCTATACCGCCGGTTATTGCAACTAAAAATGGTCTGTCAGGATGTTTCATCCTTTATCCTTTGTGAAAGTTCATCAATTGTAAGTTCACTATGAAGTACACCATTTTTTGCAACGGATATTTTGCCTGTCTCCTCCGAAACTATTATAGAAAATGAATCTGTGTTTTCTGTTATACCCACACCCGCTAGATGACGCGTTCCAAGTCTCTGAGAATATTCCACACTTTCGGAAAGAGGCAATACAACCTTAACTGCATACAATCTTTCATTTCTAACGATAACAGCACCATCATGAAGAATTGTCTTATTATTGAAGATGGTTAGAAGCAATTTAACTGAGATTTGAGCATCAATGATCTCACCGCTTTCGATATAATTATCCAATTTCCGTTTGTTTTCAATAACTATCAAAGCGCCTATTTTTCTAAAAGACATAATAGAAACTGCATTTAATAATGGAGAATAAAAAGATTTTTTTGCACTTTGAAAAAGTGTTCTCATGTCGTGAGTTTGCGCAATACGGGAAAATAAATTTCTAATCTCATGTTGGAATAGAACAATGAAGATAATGATCCAATAATCTTTAAAAACTTTCAGAATAGATGTCATCATGTTCAGTTTCAACAACGATGCGGTTAAATATATCATAAATACTCCAAACAAACCTAAGAGCATTTGATAACCACCACTTTTCATTAACAGTATAAAAACTCTATATAAAATAAACGCAACAATTATAATATCAATAATATCGGTAATTTTTGGTATGAAAATACTCATTATACTTTCCTAATCTCTTTCATTACATTTAAGAAATTCTTTTGCTCAATCACATCATGAACACGTATTATTTCTATATTATTTTGGAATGCAAACGCCGTGGAAGCAAGGTTTCCTGCAAGTCGTTCCGTAATTTCTGAATCGTAAATATTTCCAATAAAACTTTTTCGTGAAGCTCCCAGTATTATAGGAACTCCCAGACATTTTAATTCAGCAATTTTCTTTAGAATTACCAAATTATCTTCCTGTCTTTTCCCAAACCCGATTCCTGAATCAATAATAATCCGATCATGTAAAATTTCATTCCCAACACAAAAATTTATACGTTCTTTAAAAAATAATAATATTTCTTCAATAACATCTTCATAATACGGATCATCCTGCATAGTATCGGGTGTTCCCTGCATATGCATTAATACTACAGGTACTTCAGAAAAATTCTGTAAGACTTTTATCATTCCTGCATCAAATTGCAAAGCACTGATATCATTTAGTATGGAAGCTCCTGCCTTCAATGCTTCTTTTGCAACTTCGGCTTTAGTAGTATCGATAGAAATTGGAATATCAGATATTTTTCTCAATTTCTTAATGATAGGAATAACCCGTTCTATTTCTGTTTCTGCATTCACTTTTTGTGCTCCGGGTCTGGTTGATTCACCACCAATATCAATAATATCAGCTCCCTCTGCTATCATTTCTAATGCTCGTTTAACAGCTTTACTTGAATCAAAATACAGATTACCATCAGAAAAACTATCGGGAGTTACATTGAGAATCCCCATTATTTTTGTTTCATTTAATTCTAACCTGGTTCCATTACAATTAAGAACTTTAGAATATGGATTTTCCTGACTATCAATAATATTTATTAAATCTTGTTTTATTTCCGGTAAACCAAAAATTGTTTGATAATTCAGCTTCTTTACTAGTTTTTTGATCTTATCCAAATTTCCCAAAAGGATCATATCGCTGAATTCGAGTTTACCATTAACAACACCTCGTGCAACAGCTGCATCACCGCCAATCGAGAGCATTTCCTGTTTCAGGATGTTAGCTGCTCCAAGTTTTACATCTGTAAGTTTTATGGAAAGTCCAAGAGCTTTCGGAGCCATCACTTGAATACCTTGTGTAGAAACATTGATCTTCTCTAATTCTTTTTTTGCATCTTGCAACGAATTAATGGTTAATATCCTATTCATCAATCATTCCCCAATTACTTTAACTCATAAATAAAAGTGATCACACCTTTCTGAACAATATCCTGAGAAATAGAATTGAACTTCCATTGACTAATTGCATTTAAACTATTGAATTCCAATCTGGGTTCCGCTTTCTGAATAATAATAATATTTGTGACAGTACCATCAGGCAAAACATCAAATTTTATTTTTACTTTGGCATTCTGCTGAACACCTTCAGGATAGGAATGAATTACTTTATTCAATATTCTCCGGTTGGTTATTTCTCCTTCTAAAATATAAGGAAAACCACTCTCACTTTCTCCAAGAAGTCTATTTGTAATTGAATTCAAATAATCATCGTTTGTAAGAGTAGTAGTATCTTCTGCTTTGCTTATTTTTGATGTATTTATTAAATTTTCATTAACTTTAGCTTTAATTTTAGTTGGTGAATTCCCAATTTTCTTATTCATATCTAATTGGTTAAAAGCTGTTTCTTTATGTTCTGGAATATATACAGGTTCATTTGATTTAGAAAATGTTTTAGGCAGATCTACTTTTTTGGGGATTAAATTGCTCAATCTGCCAACATCTTGTGTGTCTGAAATTTTGGATGGTTGGAATGAAGGTGAAATGTATCTTTCATTATTTGCACTTTCGTCAAATCCGAATTCGATAAACTCAATACGTTTATAAATACTCTCGGGTAAAATAGAAAAGTGAACAAATATAGCAATCCCAATAAGTATAAGATGAAGAAAGATGGAAGTAAAAATCCCTATATTTTTTTCGTTCATTTTTACTTTTCAGTCCCTTCGACTTGTATTTCAGTTGCAATGAAAAACCTATTTGTTCCGGATAATTTGGCAATATCCAAAAGTTTAACCACATTTTTTAATTCTACTGTCTCATCTGCTCGAACTACCACAACCTGCTCAGGGTCATCAATCAGCTTTCTATTCAATACATCAGGAAGTTCTTCCCAACTTACAATTTCATTATTTATAAAAATCTCATTATTCTTGGTGAGAGTAAGACTGATGTTCTTATTATATTCATTCTGCTGGGAATTTGATCCGGGCAGATCGACCTTGATACCGGAGTTTGTAATAAAATTTGAAGAGATCAAGAGGAAAATAAGCAGGAGAAAGATAACATCAGTTAATGAGATCAATCCAATTGATGAGATCCGCTTTTTCCTCGTTTTAATTATCATTCTTTAAACCTCTAACAGTATAAATAAATTCATTTGAGTTCTCTTCCAGCTCATGCGTAAGATCTTCAACCTTGCCAACTAAATAATTATAAAAAAGAATCGTGATAATCCCAACTGTAAGTCCTCCAATGGTGGTTATCAGAGCTTCCCAAATTCCATTTGCCAGTAAACTGATATCAACTCCTCCACCGGTCTCACCCAATCTCATAAAGACTTTCACCATTCCGGTAACTGTTCCAAGAAAACCGATAAGAGGTGCAATAGCCGCAAATGTCGCCAGTGTCCCAAGATTTTTCTCCAGGTGATGGATTTCCTTATTCACAGCAGATTCTATCACCTCTTTCGTTTCATCCATTCCTCTATTGAGAACACTTATCGCTTTAACAATTATGTTGGCTATTGGACTGTTACTTCTATCTTCACACACCCGAATTGCGATCTCAAGTTTATTCTCACCAAGAAGGCCATAAACTTCCTGCAAAAATTCCTCTTCATTCCTTTGTGATCGTTTTAATTTGATCAATCGTTCTATTATTATTGATAATGCTACAATTGATATGATAAATAAAATTATCATTAAGAAACCACCTTTCGAAGCAATCGAAAATAAACTGGTTTCCACTGGAACCTCAGCTGCCAAAACCATTAAACCCATCATTCCTCCTTACAAAATATGTACGTCGATGAGATGAAATCAGTCAATATTGTCAAATTATCTTTTATGGAAATCTGTTGAAGTTGAACTGGAAAGGTTTTATTTGACACTGAGTTATAATATTCAATCATATCCACAGTTTTATTAATAGGAAAGAATATGAAATCTAACAGTTTTGAGAAGTATTATGGAATAACCACTTTCGGAGAAAGTCATGGAAAGGTAATCGGAGTAGTTATCGAAGATGTAAAGCCTGGTATCAAATTCCCATTAGAAAAGATCCAAAGTGCTCTGGATAAACGCAGACCGGGCGTGGGAACATTCTCGTCCACAAGAAAAGAGAAGGATGAACTACAGGTTTTATCAGGTATCTTCGAAGGTAAAACCACAGGAATGCCAATCTGTTTATTGATTTACAACAAAGACTCTCACAGCCAAGATTATGAACATTTAAAAGATCTTTTCCGTCCCGGACATGCAGACTTCTCATATTTTAAAAAATTCAAGATCTATGATCATCGCGGTGGTGGAAGAGCTTCCGGTAGAGAAACTATATCACGAGTTGTAGCATCAGGATTGGTTGAGAATATTTTAGAAGATATTAACATAAAAATCTATCCTGTAAAAATTGGTAAATTTGAAGTAACAGAAATTGATAATTCTTTTCAAAACGAATTATCATGGCATGATAAAACAAATTACGAAAATTTAATTGAGTATTTGAACAATATAAAAAATGAAGGAAATTCGATCGGCGGAATTGTAGAAGTAAAGATAAAAAATATACCAACAGGATTGGGAGATCCTGTTTTTGAAAAACTTGATGCAAATCTGGCAAAAGCGACCCTCTCTATAGGAGCCGTGAAGGGAATAGAATTCGGATATGGCTTTGAACTTGCTGCACTAAAGGGTAATGAAGCAAATGATGCGATGGATAAAGATGGATTTTTCACAAATTACCATGGTGGAATTCTGGGTGGAATAAGTACTGGTAATGATCTTATTTTTCGTTTTGTAGTTAAGCCTACTTCCTCAATAAACATAACTCAAAAAACAGTAACAAAAGACAATAAAGAAGTAGAATTCAAATCTCATGGAAGACATGACACATGCATTATCCCACGAATTATACCGGTTGCGATGGCAATGATAAAACTTGTTCTGGCAGATGCATTGAGCTATCAAAAATTGATTGCCGGTAAAAAATTGCAATTAACAGATTATCGAGAAGCAATTAATAAAATAGATGAAGATATACTAATCGCAATTGGAAGAAGACAAAAAATTTCTAAACTTGTTGGTAAATTCAAACGGGAAAACAAACTTCAGATAGAGAATAAAGATCGAGAAGAAGAGCTTCTTGCCAAATTGAAACAAAAAGGAAAATTATGGAATATTGATAAATCACTTGTTGTAGATATATGGAATATTATTATATCAGAAAGCAAAAAAAGACAATGATAATTCTTTCAATTCCATACCTTAATAACGATTACGTAATTCAAAAAGCAAAAGAATATCAGAATTACTGGAAAGAATTCCGACTTGATTATTCTAAAAATTTTCAATCCTTTCCGCAGGAAATAATTGATAAAAAAACAATCCTGACAATTCGCAGTGTAAAGGAAGGTGGAAAACACAAAACTGATATTGCTGACAAAATAGAATTTTATAATAAAATTATTTCTATTAAAAACTGTGTTTGTGATCTTGAAATAAATGAAGTTGATAATCTTGAAATTACCTCTATTCCCGGAAATAATCTGATCTTATCGTATCATGATTTCTCTGAAAATATCAATTTTACAAAATTGAACAAAGTTGTTAGAAAATCGAATTCAATTTCTTCAAGATTTTTAAAAATAGCTGTAAATGTATCAAAATATTCAGATCTAATAAAACTTTCAAAAATAATATCCGAATCAAACAAACCTGTTATTTTTGCCGGGATGGGAAAACTTGGAAAGATCAGCAGAATATTATTCCGGCATCTTGGTGCTGATGCAACATTTATTGGCCTTCCAAACAATCGAACTGCTCAAGGGCAACTAATACCTGAAGAAGCAGAATTGTTCAAGCTTAGATTAATTTCCCCAAAAACACAAATCGGTGGAATTATTGGCGGAGAGCAGGTTGAACATTCTCTCGGAATAAAATATTATAACGATCTTTTCACAAAAGAAAAACTCAATGCAGTTTATATTCCCTTTGTAACTGATGATATTGATGATCTATGGAACTGGATAAATAAAGCCGATATTAATTTTTATGGATTTTCTATTACAATGCCTCTTAAGAAAAAAGTCGGAGCAAAAAAACAACTCTCTGCAGTAAACTTATTCCTACCTAAAACAGATGAAATGTTGAATACGGATTTGATAGCATTTCAAAGATCAATTGAGATATTGAAGATCAAAAAAGATGAATCTATCCTGATAATTGGCAGCGGAGCAACTGCTGAGATCGCATTGAAGGCATTCCAAGCTTATGACAATGTAACAATTTCAAGTCGAAACAAAATAGCTGGCAAAAAATTAGCAGATGAAAACAAAAAACAATTCACTCAATTACAATTGCTAGGAAATTACAAGTTTGATCTTATAATCAATTGTACTCCCATTGGCGTTAAAAATGAAGATCTATTAAAATCACTCAATTTAAAATTACCAAAAAGAGTAATGGAACTACCTTATAAAAAAAAAAATACTTTACTAATAAACAGATGCATTGAAAATAATATTGAATATATTGATGGTAAAAATTTCTGGATACTTCAAGCAAAGCTCCAACAGAAAAAATTTATCTCTGAAATATGTAATCTAGGAGGGATAATATGAAAATGAATCCAGTTGAATTAATTATAAAGAAGAAAACCGGAAAAGAATTAACACAAAATGAATTGGAATATTTTGTTAATTCCTATATAAATAATGAAGTCCCTGAATATCAAATGTCAGCTTTGTTAATGGCTATCTACTTTCAAAATATGAAGATTGAAGAAATCCAAACTTTAACAAAAGTATATATTGAATCAGGAAAACAGATCACATTTCCAAAATCATATAAAACTGTAGATAAGCATTCAACCGGTGGTGTTGGAGATAAAATTACCATTATGCTGGCACCAATTGTTGCAGCTTGTGGTGGGAAGATTCCAATGATATCCGGTCGCGGATTAGGACATACAGGTGGAACTTTAGATAAACTCGAATCGATCCCAGGCTTTAGAACAGATTTCAACGATTTGGAATTCAAAGAAATAATTGATAAAGTTGGATTCTGCATAATAAGTCAATCGGAAGAACTGGTTCCTGCCGACCGCAGGATATATGCTCTGAGAGATGTGACTGGAACAGTGGAAAGTCTACCATTAATTACTGCCAGTATCATGAGTAAGAAAATAGCTGAAGGTGCGCAAAATCTTGTTATTGATCTTAAAATTGGTTCCGGAGCATTTATTAAAGATCTTGAAACTGGAAAGGAACTTGCAAATCTTCTCATAAAAACCGGTGAGAAATTCGGACAGAAGGTATCAGTTATTTTTTCCAATATGAATTCCCCACTTGGTGAATATATTGGAAATGCTCTGGAAATTAAAGAAACAATTGAATACCTGCAAGGTAAAGATATTCCCGATATTGATATGTTGACAAAAGCTCTGGCTGTAGAAATGTTATTATTTTCAGAAGTTGCCACTACTGAACTGGAAGCCATAACTATGTTAGAAGAAGTGATCAACTCTGGAAAAGCTTTAAAATATTTCAAAGATTCGATTGCTGCTCAAGGTGGTAACCCAGAAGTTTGTGATGATTTATCTCTTCTTCCTCAAGCTAAATATAAAATTCCAATAATCTCACAAAGATCAGGTTGGATTAATTCTATAAATTCACAGCAAATTGGTTATGCTTTAATTGAGATCGGAGCTGGTAGGAAAACTCTTGATTCTAAATTAGATTATTCCTCAGGAGCATATTTAACTAAGAAAGTTGGTGATAAAATCAGCAAAGATGAAACTATTGGTTATATCTTCTGTAATAATAAAAATGAGGGAGAAAATATTATCAGTAAAATATTGAGTAGCTATAAGTTAATTGATGAAGAAGTCCAAAAGGAAAAATTAATTTTAGATATAATTAAATAGAAATTTCAATCATAAATCAATATTCCAAAAACCTTGACACTCAAACCTTTGAAAATAACTTGGTTTTTAGATAAGGTTAATAGCCTAATGTGTTGATCTATAAGAGTTTAAAAATATTGAATAAGGATGTAAAAAAATGGCAGTACCAAAAAGAAAAACTTCAAAATCTCGTAGAGATAAAAGAAGAACTCATTACAAAATATATGCGCCAACTACAACAATTTGTTCAAATTGTGGCGAGCAATGCAGACCTCATAATATTTGTGCAAAATGCGGTCATTATAATGGAAAAAAAATATTAGAAATTAAAGAATAATCTTTAAAATTTTAATAATATGCATATAGCGATTGATGCCTTTGGCAGCGATAATGCACCTTTCCCTGAAGTGGAAGGTGCAATTATTGCAATTAAGGAAGGACTTTGCGACAAAGTATATCTTGTGGGCAAACAAGACGTACTATCAAAACAACTAGAAAAATACTATTATCCAAAAGATAAAATAGAAATTGCTCATGCATCTGAAGTGATTAGTATGAGCGATTCTCCATCACGTGTGGTTAGAAAGAAAAAGGATTCTTCCTTAGTTAGAGCTATCCAATTACATAAAGATGGAACGGTTCAGGCTGTTGTAAGTGCAGGGAATACCGGTGCAGTAATGGCTGCTTCTCTCTTTGGTTATGGAAGAGTTAATAATATTCTTCGCCCCGCTATTGCAACCACATTCCCAACTCAATTTCATCCCGAGATCATTCTTGACGTCGGGGCAAATGTAGAATGTACTTCGGAAAACTTGGTTCAATATGCAATCCTTGGAAGTCTATATTTTAAGTTCTTTTTCAAAACTGATGATCCAAGAGTTGCTTTATTAAATATCGGTGAAGAAGAAACAAAAGGAAATGAGCTGGTTAAAAATACATATGTTAAGTTAAAAGAAAATAAAGATATTAATTTTGTTGGAAATATTGAAGGAAAAGATTTGCTAAAAGGTATCGTAGATGTTGTTGTCTGCGATGGATTTGTTGGCAATGTTATGCTCAAAACTATTGAAGGTGCAGCTTATTCAATAATGTCGATTCTCAAAAGTGAGATGAAGAAAGACTGGATAGCAAAACTAGGAGCACTTCTATCTTTTCCGGCATATGCATATTTAAAAAAGAAATTAGATCATTCAGAATACGGTGGTGCTCTACTTGTAGGACTTAACGGGATTTCAGTTGTCTCTCATGGAAGATCAAATGCAAAGGCAATAAAAAATGCTGTTGGACTTGCTGCACATCTGGCAAGATCAGGATTCGTGGAACACACAAAAGAGTATTTTGAGGAGAAATAAACATGAGTATTAAATATTATGCAAAAATCTCAGGAACCGGAATGTATGTACCGGATAAAATTCTAACCAATTCTGATCTGGAAAAAATAGTAGATACTACTGATGAATGGATAAGAACTAGGACAGGAATGTCTGAACGACATCTTGCTGCTGACAATCAAGCTGCATCTGATCTGGCTTATGAAGCTACAATAAAAGCTATCAAGGCTGCCCGAATTAAAACTAAAGATATCGATATGATCATTGTGGCTACCATATCCGGTGATCATCCATTCCCATCAACCGCTTGTATTTTGCAGCAAAAATTAGGACTGAAAGATTTTCCAGCTTTCGATGTTTCAGCTGGTTGTACTGGTTGGATATATGCTGCTAATATTGCAAAACAGTATATCGAAACCGGAGTTGCAAAGAATATTCTGATTGTTGGTGTTGAGATATTAACCAAGATAACTAATTGGACAGATCGTGGAACATGTATTCTTTTTGGAGATGGAGCAGGAGCAACAATAATATCTCGTGCTGGAGAAAAAGATATTTCCAGATTTATTGATTCTGAACTCTCTGCTGATGGTACACATTATGATCTATTAATTCAAAATGCTGGCGGTTCACGTATGCCTGCAACTGAAGAAACTGTGAAAGAAAACCTTCATACTGTTTATATGGAAGGCAATAAAATATTTAAAAATGCAATTCGCTCAATGTACAGTGCTTGTGATATTGTGTTAAAAAGAAATCATCTTGATGTACATTCTATTGACTGGCTAATTACACATCAAGCAAATTTAAGAATTATTCAGGCTTTAGGAAAAAAAATGAAGATAGATGAAAAGAAGGTAATTGTAAATATTGAAAAATATGCAAATACTTCCTCCGCTACTATTCCAATGGCTTTGGATGAAGCAATTCGAAACAAAAAAATACGTCATGGTGATATAGTGCTTATGGCTTCTTTTGGAGCTGGTCTTACATCTGGAAGTTTATTAATTAGAATTTAATTATTAAGGAAAAACAATGAGTAAAATCGCTTTTATTTTTCCTGGTCAGGGTGCTCAATATGTCGGTATGGCTATGGATTTTATTAAAAGTAATGTTGAGCTTGAGAATATTCTTAAAAATTTCGATATTAATAATAATACTGATTTATGTAAAATCATGTCCGAAGGACCGGAAGAAAAACTTAAAGAAACAAAATTTACTCAACCAGCAATTTTATTTCATAGTATTGCTGCTTTAAATACTGTTCTTAAAAAGATCAATATCATCCCGGATTATGTGGCAGGACATTCGTTAGGTGAATTCTCTGCTCTTGTTGCAAATGGTGTTCTTACTTTAGAAGATGCAATGTTTCTTGTTCATAAACGCGGTGAATTCATGATCAAAGCAAATGAAGGTAAACCTTTCGCAATGGCTGCCATTATTGGTCTTTCTTCGGATGAAGCGAAAGCTATTTGTGAAGAAGCTTCTAAGATTGATATTGTAATCGCAGCAAATTTCAATACACCTGTCCAGACTGTGATATCCGGCTCTAAAGCCGGAGTTGAAAAAACTTGTGAGATTGCACAAGAAAGAGGTGCAAAAAGAGTGGTCCCACTTGTTGTAGGTGGTCCTTTTCATTCTCCTCTTATTCAAAAGGCAGCAATCTGGCTTTCTAAAGAAATGAATAAAATTAATTTTAATGAGACAACTATTCCAGTAGTTTCCAATGTGAATGCAAAACCTGTTACAGATATTAATGAAATAAAAAAAAATCTTGCAAAACAAGTTACTTCATCTGTTCTCTGGGTTGATTCAATTAATTTCATGATCGAAGCAGGTGTGAACACTTTTATTGAATTCGGACCCAAAAAAGTGCTTGCTGGAATGTTAAAGAAAATTGACAAGAATATCAAAGTTATAAGTATCGACACAATCAAGACGTTTGAACTTGTAAAAAATGATTTGGAGACGTTATGAAACGTTTAGAAGATAAAGTTGCAATCATTACCGGAGCTGCTCGAGGTATTGGCTTCAGCATCGCAGAAATGTTATCTGAGCATGGTGCAATTTCTATTATAATTGATCTTAATCAAGAAGCTATAGATATTGCAGTTCAGAAGATCGACGACATGGGAAACAAAGCTATTGGTTTCGCTGCTGATGTAACAAATTCAGAAGAGATCGCTTCCATTTTTAAAGAGATCCATAAGAAATTCGGGAAGATTGATATTCTGATAAACAACGCAGGAATTACAAAAGACGGATTACTCATGAAAATGAAGGAATCGGACTGGAATGCAGTAATGGATGTAAATCTTAAGGGTACATTTCTCTGCACTCAAAAAGTTTGCAGATATATGATAAAAAATCGTTCAGGTGTAATTTTAAATATTGCATCTGTTGTTGGTATTATGGGAAATGCCGGTCAGGCAAATTATGCTGCTTCCAAAGGTGGTGTCATTGCTCTAACCAAGTCATCTGCAAAAGAATTTGCATCCAGAAATATTAGAGTAAATGCAATTGCTCCCGGTTTTATCAAAACAGAAATGACTGATAAATTACCACAAGAAGTTATTGACAATTATTCAGCTGCTATCCCATTATCCCGCATGGGTACAGTTAAAGATGTAGCAAATTTATGTATATTCCTGGCTTCTGAAGAAGCTAGTTATATAACAGGTCAGACCATCCAAGTGGATGGCGGTTTAATAATGTAACAAAAATTAAGGAGGAAATAATGGACATTAAAGCAAAAGTAATTGATCTTATCGTAGAAGAATTAGGTGTAGAAATTGGTGAGGTAACTCTTGAGGCAAGTTTTATTGAAGATCTCGGAGCAGATTCACTTGATACAGTTGAACTTATCATGAAGTTTGAAGAAGAATTTGATATTGATATTGCTGATGAGGATGCAGAAGGACTTGTAACTGTTGGAAAAGCAATCGAATATCTTGAAAAACAATTAAGTTAAATAATATTGCCGGTGGAGTTATTTATTTATAGCTCCACCATATTAATATCAAAATTTTGAGGTTACTATGAACAAACGGAGAATTGTCATTACCGGAATGGGCACAATAAATGCCATTGGAAATAATGTTGAGGATACATGGAAGAATCTTCTTGCTGGAAAATCCGGTGTTGATTATATTACAAATTTTGAAATAACTGAAGAATATTCAAGTAGAATTGCAGGCGAAGTAAAAAACTATGATCCAAATGATTATTTTGAGAGAAAGAGAATAAAAAAACTCGATCATTATACACAATATGCTTTAATTGCAGCAAGGCAGGCATTCAAAGATTCTGGATTGAATAACGTAGATTTTGATCATGACAGGGCAGGAGTAATCGTATCTTCTGGTATCGGAGGTATGCTTACATTTGAGACAGAAGCATATAAAATGGAGAGAAAAGGTCCAAAGAGAGTTAGCCCCTTCTTTATTCCTAAAATGATATCCAATATGGCATCTGCAGAAATTGCAATTGAATTTAATCTTAGAGCCATAAATTTTAATATCTCTTCAGCTTGTGCATCTGCAAATCATTCAATTGGAACTGCATTCCGCTCAATTCAATATGGTGATGCAGATATTATGCTTACAGGTGGAGCTGAAGGTTCTGTTACTCCTTTAGCAGTAGCTGGATTCTGTTCTATGAGAGCTCTATCAACTCGTAATGATGAGCCACAGAAAGCATGTCGCCCATTTGATAAAGAGCGTGATGGATTTATTATGGCTGAAGGTGGTGGAGTAATAGTTTTGGAAGAGATGGAACATGCTGTTAATCGTGGTGCTAAAATATATGCCGAGATAGTGGGCTATGGTGCTACTAGCGATGCTTTTCACATAACAGCTCCAGCAGAAAATGGTGAAGGTGGAGCACGGGCTATGCAAATAGCTATCAGTGATGCTGGAATAAAACCAGAAGAAATAGATTATATAAATGCTCATGGAACGTCAACACTCTTAAATGACTCGAATGAAACAGCTGCAATAAAGACTGTTTTTGGTGAGTATGCTAGAAAAGTAAAGATCAGTTCTACAAAATCTATGATTGGCCACACTCTTGGTTCTGCTGCTGCTATTGAAGCTATTGTTTGCTGTAAATCTATTACAACTGGCAAATTGCATCCAACTATTAACTACGAAAACCCTGATCCAGCTTGTGATCTTAATTATATTCCTAATAAAGCTATTGAGATGGAAGTGAACTACGCTTTAAGTAATGCTCTTGGATTTGGTGGTCATAACGGAGTAGTTATCTTTAAAAAATTTATTAAATACAATTGAATTGAATCAGTTAATTCACTTTATTCTATTTTGAAAAATATAATTAAATCTCTAATTTCACAAATATCTACAAAAGATTCTGCTCATTCTGATCTTAATAAATTTCAGAAGATCATTGGCTATAATTTTAATAACCTTTCTCTTCTAATCGCTGCACTTACACACACTTCTAGAGAACCCTTGAATACAAAGGGATCACCTTTTGAAAGAATGGAATTCCTGGGTGATTCTGTTTTGGGCTTGATCGTGTCGGAAGAACTGTTTCTTGAATTTTCGGAATATACCGAGGGTGAACTTTCAAAATTAAAATCTAAGATCGTTTCGAGGAAGATGTTGGCTCTGGTTTCAAGCAAATTAAAACTTAAAGATTACGTAATCTTCAATACTGAATCAGCAGGAAAAGGTGGATTAAATTCAATTCTTTCAAATACAATGGAATCTCTGATCTGCGCAATTTACCTTGATGGAAACATTGAAAAAGCTCGAAAATTCATAGTTAAATTCATTCTGAATAATTATTCTACATACCTTAAAAAAGGACATCTAACAGATTACAAGAGTATGCTTCAAGAATATACACAAGCAGAATTCCATGCAGCTCCAGATTATCATATTTTAAAAGCTGAGGGGCCGGAACATGAAAAAATATTTACGGTTAAGGTTTTGATAAAAGATAATACTTATGGTTTAGGAACAGGTCTAAGCAAAAAAGCAGCCCAGCAGGAAGCAGCAAAACATGCCTGTAACAAATTGGGATTATAACCCTGAACTATAATGAAGATTTATCCAATTTTCATACCTCATCTCGGATGTCCTTTCAACTGCATTTATTGTGATCAATTGACAATAACAAAAAGTAAAATCCATTCAGTTCAATCAATTTCGGAGAATGTAAGAAAATTCTGTGAGAATAATGAATTGGAAGAAAAAGAGATCGCTTTTTTTGGTGGCACATTTACTAAACTGTCATTTAAACTGCAACAAGCATATTTAGATGCAGTAAATAAACACAAAGATTTGATAAGCGGTATCAGAATTTCTACCAGACCCGATTCAATAGATCAGGAAATTTTAGATTTTTGTAAAGAAAACAACGTTCAGACAATTGAGCTGGGAATTCAGAGTTTTGACGATTCTGTACTCAAAGCTACGAAACGCGGATATATTGCTCGAACTGCTATAGAATCCTGCAACCTGATCAAGAAAAATAATTTTTTACTGGGCATTCAATTGATGCCGGGACTTCCCGGATTTAATTCTGAATCTCTTAAAACGACAATTGAAACAACTATTAATCTTAAACCAACTTTTGTAAGGATCTATCCGACAATCGTACTAAAAAATACTGAACTTGAAAACTGGTTTAATTCAGGAAATTATTCTCCTCTTTCATTGAAAGAATCAATTTTGATAACATCAGAAATGATAAACAGGTTTAGAGGAAAAAAAATAAAGGTAATTAAAGTGGGATTGCATTCGGATATTGATAAAGAAAATATTATAGCAGGACCATATCATCAATCATTTGGAGAATTGATAAGAGCTGATATGCTTAAGATTGAAATACTTAATTGTTTTGAAAATAAAACACTAGAAATTTCGCCACGTGATATTTCATTGTTTAAAGGTTTCGATTCACAAATGCTTAAGGAAATAAAAAAAGAAAAAAAGTTAAAATATCTGCCCATTAAAATAAATAATTATTTAAAAAAAGATAATTTTATTTTTACAAACGCTCAAGCTGATCAAAATTGGTAATCATGATAATAATATTAGCAATAATCTCAATTATTCTGATCTCTTTTTTTTATAAAAAAACCATCCCTGTAATTAATAACTGGCAAAAAATATTATTGATCAGTTTGCGTTCTATTGCAATCATAATTTTATTTTTACTGCTACTAAATCCAATACTCTATTTCTTCCATGATAAAGCTGTAAGACCTTCTGTTGTTATACTAAATGATGTCTCTGAAAGCATGCAACAATTTGGTAAAAAACAAACAAAATCTGAAATCTTCAAAGACTTTAATAATAAAATTGAAACTATAATCGGATCAAAAGATTATAATATTATCAATTTTGATTTTGCTAATGGAATTAATGGTAATAAAACATCTACGAACCTGAGCAAAACATTTTTACAGGTCTTTAAAAAAATTGATTCAAACAATATTGAAGCTATTTTTTTACTTTCTGATGGCTGGTTCAATGATGAAGAATTTGAGATGATCGGAAACCAAAATATCCCAGTTTATGCCATTGACCCTCATTTCCAATCTGATGATTTTGATATTAAATTAACAGACATTAAACATAATAAATCAGTTTACAGAAATGAGATCACACCGATTGAAGCTACAATTACTGTTGGAAATTATGAAGGTAAAGCAAAAATTGAACTTTATACTAATGATTTGTTGATCAATGAAAAAGTGGTTGATCTTAATGGAATAGATTTCCTGCAAATTAATTTTGACACATCATTTCAAAGTACTGGTTTTACTCCAATCAGTTTAAAAATAACTACTGATTCTACTGAAACAAATACAGAGAATAATCTCCTTAGTAGTGCTATTCAGGTTAAACGTGACCATTCTAAAGTTTTATTAATATCCGATATTTTAAACTGGGATGTAAAATTTATCATTAGTGCAGTAAATCACAATCAACACTGGCAGAGCAAATTTTTATTGAAAAAGAACCAGCTGCAGTTTGGTAATAAAAGTACACGTTTTGAAACTGAAATGGATAATATTAATGTTCTTACACTTATCAATTATGGTAATCTAAATTTCTCTGAAAATGAAGTAATATTAATTGATAGATTTGTCAGAAATGGCGGAGGCCTTTTCATTGTTGGAAAACCAATAATTGAGTTAGAAGATATTTCACCAGCTATTTCATCCGGTATAAATCGAATTTTTAAATCTACTTTTGCACTTACCAAACTAAGTGAACAATTTAGCACGTTTTCTTCAGTTGAGAAAAAAGAATTAAAGAATATCCCTCCTGTTTCATATTACTATGTTAATTCAAAAATAGAGGCAAAAGTACTTGCACAATTTAATAATGATGAGAGAAGTCCTGCAATATTATTTAAAAATATTGTGAATGGAAAAATCTTACATTTTGCTTTCTTAGATCTTTGGAAATGGCAGTTGTGGAATTCTAATAATAGATATAATAATTTGATGCATAACATTTTTTCTTGGTTAGGACAAACAAGCTCTGATCGGTTTTATGCATCACTAGATAAGAATTCTTTCTACCTCGGTGAAGATATAAATATTAACCTGCTTGCATTTGACGAAACACTTTCCCCAATTACAGAGATGAATGCAGAAATATCTGTTACAAATTCTGAGAGTGAAATTGTTTATCAAAGTTTTTTTTTGAAAGAGAATAATAAACACTCAATAAAAATTTCTGATCTACAATCAGGAAAATATAATTTTGTAATCTCAGACAAAATATCTAATTTGCAAACAGAAGGTGAATTCATAATCTCACAAAATTCCCCTGAAAGTCGAGATAATGGAATAAATCTATCCTTGTTATCTTATATTTCAAATAAAACTAATGGCAAATTTATTGAAAATATGAGTGATCTTGAGATTTCTAAAGCAAAAAAAGAAATCATCAAATTAAAATTTGAGATCCCAATTTATAAAAAATGGTATCTTATCGCTCTCTTCTTATTCGTATTCTGTATGGAATTGTTTTTCAGAAAAAGATGGGGATTGTTATAATAAACAGCCTGTAAGCATACAGGCTGTTTATTATATAATTGGTTACCAGTTCTAATATTTTATCTTTATCGCGGATTGAAATCCAATCCCTTTAGCATAACGAAAAAAACCATGATAAAAAGTAGATCCAATCATCCATTCAAATTTATTGAAATTTAAACCGGTTTTAAACTGAAAGTATACATTTTCGTCATAACCCAGTCCTATCTGAAGTGGGATTGTACCATACTGGATGCCCGCTGCAGTATAAAACCTATCTATATAAGCAAATTGATTATTAGTATAACGCATCATAACATCCAGTTTGTTGAAAAACTGATATTCTGCACCTATGCAGAAAGATGGATTAATTTTTAATGTTTTACTTTCTGCATGGATCGAATCATTTTCAATATTCTCATATTCAAATGCTTCATGACCTTCTTGAAGCCAAAGAAGAGAATCAGTTACAACTTTCGAATATTCTCCTCCTGCAAGATCTTCATATCGCAATTGAAGAAAAATATTATCCATACTTAAATGAAAGAATCCAGAGTAAAATGGAACCTTAAGACCAAACCCAAAACTGGGATTAAGTTTTCCGCTATAATCTTCATCAGTATGCAGAAAACGCGTATAAATATCATAAAAAGTGCTGTCGGGTAAGGTGCCAAATTTCTGTCTGCTTTCAACTACTCCTGCATAAACCAAAGAGTAATTAAGATTGATTTTGCCGCCAACATATACGGGAAGATCACGTAACCCAGATACAAATTTATTTTCTGTTTCAAAAGGGAATAACCTGGGTATCATTCCCAAATTCAAAGCTTCAGGGTAGGCATAATCTAAACTTGCTTTACAAAATGCAAAAGCTTTACTTCCCTCGCTGTTATGACTGATATAAACAACATCATTCTCGTTACCATAAAATACAAGTTTGGTGTACATTTTATCCAGTAATTCTACATCGAATGTAACAATTGTTTTTATTGAGAAATTCCAATTTCCTTTGCCAAAATCAACCAATGTGGTATTAAAATTTCCATATAAATCAATATTGTCACTTGTTAACATTGTTTTTTCACTTTCTTTTAATCTTCTGCCTTCTTGGAATAGGTTAATATCATCAAATTTTAAGAGAGAGTTATTTACATTAAATTCATAAGTAAGACCTGGAAATGTGATCTGTGAATAATTTCTGTTGGCTATGTTAGCTGGATTATCAGGAAAAAAATTGAAATTTGCAAACAATGAATAACTTAACACTAAAATTGAAATCGTAATTATTATTCTTCTCATCATTTCCACCTTATTCCATCAATCCACTACTGATTTCTATCTCAAGTTCTATTAATGCTTGAAGTTCGATCGAACCAGACAACGGAGTTCCTTCTTCTGAAAATAGTTGGATCTTAGGAATTACAAACACGGAATCTCTCCGGAAAAACTCCAAATCATGTTTTGTTATTTCTATTTCAACTTGTTCCATTCCAGGTCCAGTTGATTGTATAATATTTGGCACATTGATAATAGTGAACAAGGTTGTATCGGGGTTTATTAGCTCTGTGAAATCATCCGTTTTTTGTTGAGAAATTAAAATTTTGACACCGGTATCAAATCCGAGTGTATTAATATAGTTGAGAGTTAATTTTGCGTTTAGAAAAGCATCTATCTCGGTTTGTCCAATATCTTCTGTGTCGATTTTTTCCACTCTCGGATTACCATCCCCATCTTTCGGAATTACCCAGCAGTCAGCTTCGATATCCAGCTGTGCTTCTATTATGATTTCTGTTTCAATCACATCACCTTGATTATATTCAATCATATTTTCAGAATCTCCAATAATCGGATAAATAGTGTACCAGACACTATCAGGTAAGATAGAGATAAATTCATTGATGTTGTATTCATCCGAAGATAACACAACAATTGTTCCACCTCCGGTAATATCCAATATCGGAATTTCACCATTGATATCGACTAATTGTTCTATATCTCCATCACTATTAATAGAATTCAGATCAATAGTAAGCATTGCTGGGACAGAAGTATCAACAACAAATCGAATTTCACTGTATCCGGCAATTGCAAACTCACCAGTAATATACGGATAGTCAATATCTATGACTTCATCTCCAGTAACCTCGTCTTGTTCCCGTGGATCTAATATTCCTTGAAAGTAAGCAAATTCAAGCTCATCTATAGTTGTTTGAATATCGAATACATCAGAAGAATTTATCTTCCGATAATCATCACCTGTATCAGCTGTGATTGCATCAATTATAATTTTCAGGCTATCTAACAATGTAATGCCATCACCTAGAATAGCACCATCAATATTAATAATTTCTGTTACATAAGAAGTTTGACCAAATCCACCGCTGGCAGGGATATTCATTGTGTATGTAAAAGATTCGGCATTTGTAGGTAGAGTTAACTTTTCGATATAAACCGTTGCAACCATATCCAAGTCAATATCATTTGCAATATCGATCGTAATGTTTTGATCGTCGTATGAAAGCGTTGCCTGATAGATTGTAACATCTTCATCTAAAGTTACATATATAGTGTCACTAGTTGTTTGTTCAGGAATTTGAGCGTTTGTATATTGTGCGATCGGATTTACAATAGCTATATTAACTTCTAACGTTGCATCAATATCTACAGTAGCTCCTTCTCCTTCTGTTCCCCTGCTACCACCTGTTGTAAGAACCTTGATCTCATTAAACATGGTTACTCCGGCAAGGCTTTCAAATTCAGTTATTGTAATCGTATTATCGGGTGGAATATCTTCTGAGAATTCATGAATCAGAATCACATTATCATCTACATCCAAAACATGAATTATCAGTGGTTCTCCTGCATTAACATTTCCAATCCAGATCGCGGTATTATTCATTAGAGAAAACTGTATCTGTCCGGAAATAAATTGAATTTCTAAAAATTCATCAAAAGGTTCCAAATCGTCTTTTAGAATATCCGGCATCGTAAAAGGTAGAATTCCCGGTGCTGGGATATAGCCATTAACTAAGGTTGGATCAATTTCATTTAAAGGAATTTCTGTGTCAATTGGATTTGGATCATCGATCTCAATGTTTCCAATACTTATGTTATCATTATCTTCGATTACATTTGTTGAAAAAACAAGATCACCAGTTTCACTCATTGTTTCGTAAAAACTAATTGAATCACCATTAACAACAAGTACAGAATCCTCTTCTGCTAATTGTATTGCCTCATACGTGTCATTCAGAATGTATAGCTGAAATTTTGAAGTCCAAGTAGGGATGCCCAAATTTTCGGGTATTGAACAACTAAATAAGAGTAGAATCAGAAATGTTATTAAAACCAATTTTTTCATTTATCCTCCTATGAATGACGTCAACAACAAATATCACTCACTCTTCCTTATTTTCTTTTAAATCAATATATTATGATGCTTTTTCTGTTTTAGATTTATCCTTTTTAAAAATTATAGCACATTTCTTGCTTTGACAATATCTTTCAGTCATGGTAACTTCATTTATATTATCTTTTTAATTTAATTACAAATATAATTATAATATTCATTTTTGTAAACTAATAAATGAATTTTATTCCCCCCGTTCAGCAATATTAATTTTCTTACATTTTTTAATTTTTTTTTGAATCATAAATTAACACAATGCAAAAAAATCATCAATTTCTGTTTGACAATATTATATACATTTCTAATATATTAATATTTAATATTTTACAAGAGGGGGGTGTAATGAAAAAGAAATGTTTATTTTTATTGTTCATACTAATTATAATACCCATATCAGCAGAGTGGACAATTGTACAAACTTACTCGATACCCGAGGGAGCATCCGGACTAGCTTTTGATGGTACTTATCTTTATTGCGGCATTTATGGTGCAAACGGAGATGAAGTTTACCAGATCGATCCAAGTGATGGAACTTATCAGCTTCAATTTTCTAATGCAAACATTGGAGACAGTTTTGGAATGACATGGGATGGAACAAATCTTTGGATTACAGATCACGTAACAAGTCCATCCATTCCGGCTACAGCCATTGAATTAGACATCAACTCAGGAACAATCTTATCACAGTTTGACCTCCCAGCACACTACATGTCTGGTATTGCTTATGATAGCGGTGATTTTTGGGTAACTGCTTATTATGATCCTGATGGAGAGATCTACAAAGTAGATAATACCGGAGCTATAATTCAACAATTCGCAGCTCCTGATGCACAACCATGGGATCTTTGTTTAGAAAATGATAACCTCTGGATGGCTGATTATTGGGGAGATGCTCTTTATAAGATCGATCCGATTACAGGAACACTGTTAGAAACACATCCTTCTGAAGGAACTGATCCTGCTGGTATTGTATTCGACGGACAATATTTATGGTATTGTGACAATGGCAGCGGTGGTTTTGATTATCTTTATAAAGTTGATTTGGGTGGTGTAGGTACACCTGCTATTGAGTTAGGTTGGGATGATTACAATTTTGGAAATACTACTATCGGACAACCAGAATCAGTTGAGCTTCCTGTTACTAATATTGGAACTGCAGATTTAATGATTACAAATCTTGATTTTACTTTGAATGATTTTTCTTCTGATGAAACACTTCCGATCACAATTACTCCCAGCTCTACTGAAAATTTAACGATAATTTTTGATCCTTCCGTTTGGGGAGCCTACAGTTGTATATTAACCGTTGAATCAAATGATCCGGTTAATCCATTTGAGCTTGTAACACTAAGCGGATATGCTGTTACTGATGATCCCCAGATTGTAATTTCTCCTACAAATTTAAACTATGGATCTATACGGGTCGATGCATTGACTGGAAGATATCTTAACATTAGTAATCAAGGTTCTGGCAATTTAGAAATAACCCAATTTGAATTTGACGACACTCAATACATTTTGGATGAAACTGTTGAACTTCCACTAATAATTACACCCGCCAGTGAAGTTGATGTCAGGATCTGGTTTAATCCACAATCTTCTGGAACCATAAACGCAACTTGCACGATCTACAGTAATGATCCTACTGCACTTACTACCGATATCGCTCTTACAGGAACTGGTGACAACACTCAATATGCCATTGGTTCTATTCTTTGGCAATACACAATAAATACAGGTTATGACAACAGCCCTAAAGCAATTACCCCAATAGAAGATATCAACGGTGATGAAGTTGGTGATGTCATTATTTGTTCTGAAGATAATTTTGTGCGCTGCTTTAATGGCAATGCATCTGTTACAGGTGATGTACTGTGGGAAACAGAAATCTATTCCGGAAATATCTATAATCAGAACGCTCTGAAAATTATTGAGGATATTGATTCGGACGAATACGATGATGTAATAGTAGGTACAACTGGCGGAGATAGAGCAGTAAGAGCTATTTCCGGGAAAACCGGACAACTGATCTGGACATTTAATACAAGTATTTACGGTGGTGATGGAGGTTGGGTTTACCAGGTAGATGTTTCCTATGATTATAATAATGACGGCATTCAAGATGTTTTGGCAGCAACAGGTAGTGATGCCCAAAGAGTTATGTGTTTGGATGGTACAACCGGTAGTGAGCTTTGGAATTTTTATTTAGCTGGGCCAAAATTCAGTTGTATTGGAATTTCCGATATTAATAATGATGGAGTTCCTGATGCAATCGGAGGTGGTTCCAATTCTTACGAAACTGAGGGTAAAATCTGGGGAATCAGTGGAGCTAATGGTTCACAGCTCTGGGAATTCACAACTGGAGGAAGTTCAGTTTGGGCATTGGCAGAAGTTGATGATTTTTCCGGAAACGGGATCAATGATGTTGTTGTTGGAGATTTCGGTGGAAATTACTATGGAATTGATACATCCAATGGATCGATGGAATGGAGTGGTTCAATTGGAAGTGGATTGATCATTCGTTTTGAAAAACTGAACGATGTAAACGGAAACGGACATCCCGATATTGCCATAGCCCGCAGCACACAAGATAATGCAATCGTGATTGATGGTCACACCGGTGATAACATCTGGCTGCAACCTGTGGCAGATCAACCCTGGGTTGTAGATAAAATCGGTGACATCACAGGAGACGGAATCAATGATGTTGTCTGGGGAACATTATTCGGCAGTAACTTTGGTTACTTTATGGATGGCGCAACAGGTAATATACTTTCTCAAACTCCAGTTGGTTCAGCCTGTGATGCAATTGGCGGAATTCCAGACGTTGCAGGTGATGGATCCTGGGAAATGATTATGGGAGGCAGGAATGGAGCTGTTATCTGCGTTTCGGGTGGAGAAACTGTAGGCAACGGTATTTTAGAAGGTACGATCACTTTAAATGGTGGAACTGGAAGTGTAAATGCTACATCCGTTCAAATAGGAACAACAACCGTAACAGTTGACCCAACAGGATATTACACTACTGAATTAATTCCAGGATTATATGATGTAACATTTTCTTTGCCTACATACGAATCTGTAACAATCGAAAATGTAGAAGTCATTTCAGAACAGATTACTACTCTAGATGTTGTTTTGAACTATTGTTTTGCTCCACAAAACCTTACATATACAATTGAATATAATGATATTATCTTAGAATGGGATGAGCCCCAAACTACAAGAGAAGTAACATCCTACAAAGTATATAGAGATGAAGTTGAAATTGCTGAAATTAATGAACTTACATACACAGACGAAGACCTTATAATAGCTATTTATGAATACTATGTAACAGCAATTTATTCTGATGGGCAAGAATCTGAATCATCAAATGTAGTTACTATTGAATTAACAAGCAGTGGAAATGGATTAATTCCATTAGTAACAAAATTACACGGAAATTATCCTAATCCATTCAACCCCAGCACATCCATACGATTTGATCTTGCTGGGGATTCAGATGTTACGATACAAATTTTCAACGTGAAAGGACAGTTGATAAAAACCTTGATCCAAGAAAAAATATCTGCTGGAGAGCATTCAATAGAATGGAATGGTGATGATGATGATGATCGTTCGATAGCTTCAGGTATCTATCTTTATAAATTACAGGCTGATTTACAGTTATTCATAAGGAAGTGTATTTTACTAAAATAACCATTTAACTACGCAAATAATTAGAGGTGGTTTATTTCCACCTCTTTTTTTTTATTGACATTATATCTATATTATTTTCAATACATTAGTGAATTAAATAGTATTAAGGAAAATGAATGAACAAAAATGAACTAATTGACTGGCTTTTTGAAAACGGAGATGCGGTAATTCGATATCGCACGGCAACAGAACTTACTAATGATAAGTCTGAGTACAATATTTCTTCTTTAAGAACTGAATTAATGAAAACACCAAAAGCTCATTATTGGATGAAATGCTTAAAAGATAAGCGAAGGCTAAATTATATACATGGCAGCTATGATTATTGCTTCGAAAATGCCATGGGTAAACTTATCTTCATGGGTATCAAAGCTGGATTTAATAAATTGGAAGATTCATCAAAATCATATGTGAAATGGTTAAAAGAAAGTATTGAAACAGAATCAGAAGAACCAATTGAGAATCCTATTGATTTCTTCTATGAAAATCTTATTGCTTCATTTTTATCTGCTTCGGGTTTTAAAGATATTGAACCCGTCAGTACATTTGTTCGAGAACGGATCAATATGATCTACAATTTTACTAAAGATAATAATTTTTCAATTTTCGCTGATAAAGCTAATTATAAGGGAATTTCTAAAGCCTTTGATGATCATCCACTTATAGATCCTGAATTATATCTTGATGGAAAATTCAAACTACCGTGGATACATGATCTTCTTACATTCTCAGCATTTTATGACGAATTCCCTGATAAGATCGATCAAATTATTTCCTATATTTTAAATGAAAAATATCAAAAATTCCCAGATGGTCACGGAATAGTTATGGCTGGAGTAAAACGGTATACTGTGTTGGGTTGGAATGTTTGGCTACCTGGTTTTTCCAATTTTAATCTTAATGAATTTCACAAGCAGAATATTGTAACTCGTATGATCCTTATGAGACCTTTTAAAGGTGCTCGAGAAAGTAAATGGTATAAAAATTGTTTACAACATTTAGAGCAATTCAAGCAAAAAAATGGAACATATCTTTTTCCAAAAGAATATCTTAACGAGAAAAATAACTCTTATTTTATCACTGGTTATCATATGGGGCTTGGTGAAAATAGAAAATCAAAAAATGGACTTGCTTTAGAATCTACATTCTGGATGTTGAAATTAACAGATAAGTAAAAAAATATCTGTTTAATAGTCTTTAATCAAATCTTCAAAACATTAATTATATATAATTTTTTCTCTCAAGGGGCAATTATGAAGATACAGTGAAGATGATAAGGAAGAGGGTGGAGAATAATGGATAATTTATTAAGAAGTAATTAGGTTTTAAAAATGGTGTGGCCAATTATCAAGGTGTCTTTGTCAAAAACTACAGAATCAAATTTCATTCATTTCAGCTGGATTAGTTGGCTTATTTTTTCACTTTTCTTTTCGAGTGATATATTCTGTGATGAGTGGTCTTTCGTACGAGTTTTCAGTTCTTTCATTGCGATTTCATTATGTATCCTGATAAAGAATAAATTCCAATTTAGTAAATATTTCGTTGCTTTTAGTGTTTTGTTATATTTCATTTCCACAATAAAATTGTGGATCTTTATATAAGGGTGAAGAAGTATGAATCAAATCATTAGGATGATGAAACTAATAAATGAAAAACCTTTCATTTTACTAATTGTGTTATTGATATTTTGTTTTTCTCTACAACTCATTAAATATCATGAAATCGGAAATCTAATTACTT
>Ga0075123_10000180_pt1 | contig 31860 bp, 29 predicted proteins | sample AntAceMetag02UKX_FD_69808 | JGI IMG/M metagenome (GOLD analysis project Ga0075123, IMG submission 69808) | Saline lake microbial communities from Ace Lake, Antarctica - Antarctic Ace Lake Metagenome 02UKX | ecosystem: Environmental > Aquatic > Non-marine Saline and Alkaline > Saline | place... | reverse complement strand
GTCAGGTCGTCGCGACCCGAGAACTGTTGTCAGGGCTTCGTGAGGCGGGAGAGATAACGGGCGGCCCGCCGCCGCTGCAGAAGCGTGACCGATCACGTTTTCTTCAACAACTCGACGACATGATTCAATCAATCCGTCGCAGGCAACCGACTAATTCCACCTGATAAGGTTCATACAGCCGAAGCAAAAAGCCGAGCGGCCGGAACAGTGCCCAGTTGCTGTGTGAGGGCAGGGTTTATCCGCGGGTTGCCGTGTGCCTCAGCAGATGATCTGCCAGGGTGATGGCGGTCATGGCTTCGCAGACGGGGATGATGCGCGGTATGACGCAGACGTCATGTCTCCCTTTGACCTGAATGCTTGCCGGTTTTCCGTAGATGTCGATGGTCTGCTGCTCTTTTCCGATGGAGGCGATCGGTTTACAGGCCACCCTGATGTTGATCTCGTCGCCGTTGGTGATCCCGGCCAGTATCCCCCCGGCGTTGTTCGTCGTGAATCCTCCCGGCGTTATCGGGTCATTGGACACGGAGCCGGATGTCCGCGCCGCCTCGAAACCGGCGCCGATCTCCACCCCCTTCACCGTCCCGATGCTCATCAGGGCCTTGGCCAGGTCGGCATCGATCTTGTCGAACACGGGCTCTCCCAGGCCAGGGGGACAGCCCCTGACCAGAATTTCAACGATCCCCCCGAGGGAATCACCCGCCGTGCGCGCCTCTTCGATCCGGGCCTCCATCTTCCGGGCCGCTTCGCTGTCGGGGCACAGAAGGCCGTTACGGGCCATCTGGGCCGTTGCCGTGCCTTCCGCGGTAACGCCGCCCAATTCCCTGGTGCAGGCGATGACCTCGATTCCGGCGCGGTCCAGTATCTTGCGGGCGATCGCCCCCGCGGCCACGCGCGCCGCGGTCTCCCGGCCGGAAGCACGGCCGCCGCCACGATGATCGCGGATGCCGTATTTTTTTTGGTAGGTGATATCACCGTGTCCCGGCCTGAAGAGATCGCTGATCTCATCATAATCACCACTCGCCGCGTCTTTATTGTATATGATCAGAGAGATGGGTGTCCCGGTGGTTTTCCCTTCGAAGGTGCCGGAAAGGATCTCCACCCGGTCTTCTTCGCGACGTGGTGAGCTTGCCGCCCCGTGTCCCGGTCTTCTTCGGTCCAGTTCTTCCTGTATGTTCGCCTTGGCGAGGGTGATGTTCGGCGGACAGCCGTCGACTACCGCTCCAATCGCCTTTCCATGTGATTCTCCCCAGGTTGTTACCCTGAAAATCGTTCCGATGGTATTTCCTGACATGGCTACTCCTTTTGTAAGAATTCGCAGATAGTATCCACTACCGAGTCAATGCCTTTTTGCGAGGTATCGATCGTTAAATCGGCCAGCTGGCGGTACGTGGGCTCTCTTCTTTTTATTATCAGAGATGTCTCCGCCTCAAGATCGCCGTCGGAGAGGGGAGGGCGCTGGTCGCTGCTCTTCCGGTCAGCGAGCATCCGCTCCATGATCGTCTTCACGTCGGCCGAGAGCCAGACAAAGAGGCCGTTGCCCCTCAGCGCCTCTCTGTTCTCGGGACCCTCAAACGCCCCTCCTCCGGGGGCGATGATGCAGCCCTCCATTGATGAGAGCCGCCCGATTACCTCCCTTTCCTTCCGGCGGAACAATGCCCATCCCCCTTCCCGTACAATTTCGCCTACCGACATCCCCGCCTCGCGGGTGATCAGATCGTCGGTGTCGATGAAGGGCAGATCGATCCTCTCGGAGAGTTTCTTTCCGACGGAGGTCTTTCCCGTGCAGCGGTATCCGATAAGAATGATATTTTTCATGGGTAGAGCCGCTCCAGTTCTTCCCAGAATCCCGGGAAGGATTTACCGACACACCCCTCGTTCTTGATCTCCATTCCCTCCACCACGAGTCCGGCCACGGCGAAGCTCATCGCGATGCGGTGGTCGTCGTACGTTTCGATCCGCGCGCCGTGAGGGGTTCCCCCGTTAATAACAAGGCCGTCTTCCCGCTCTTCGGCATCGATGCCGGTTCGATTCAGTTCATTGACGAGGGCCGCTATCCGGTCGCTCTCCTTGAGGCGCAGGTGAGAGACGTTGCTGATTACCGTCCGCCCGGGCCTGAAGGCCGACAGAACGGCGAGCGTCGGGACCATGTCGGGCATGTGGGCCATATCGAACCGGCAGCCGCCGGTATGCAGGGTATTCCCCGTGACCTCCACCCAGTTCGGGCCCTTCAGAACGCGGCAGCCCAGCTGCTCCATGATCTTCAATAGATCGATATCTCCCTGGAGCGTGTCGGGATTGACATTCAGGACGCGTACCCTTCCCCCGCAGAGGGCCGCTGCCAGAAAAAAGTAGGAGGCGCTCGATACGTCGCTTTCGATCGGATACTCGCGCCCCGCGTATCTCTGCGGGGCCTGAACGGTGTATTCATTGCTCGTACCCTTTATCACGTCCACGCCGAAGTGACGCATAACCCCCGTAGTCATATTGATGTAAGGGAGGGAAGCGGTCGACCCCCGCAATTCTACGGCCACATTCTCTCTCGCGCAGGGGGCGCTGATCAGCAGGGAGGAGATATACTGGCTGCTGTGCGCATCGGTAAAGACCGCTCTGCCGCCCTGGAGACCTCCGCCCTGAATGACGACGGGCGGGCAGCCGTTGCCCTCTGTGCTGTGGCAGATGACCCCCAGCCCCTGGAGGGCGTCGAGAAGGGGTTGCAACGGTCGCTGCCTGAGTCGCCCGTTTCCATCCAGGGTGATCTCACCCGCGCAAAGAGAGGCCAGTGACGTGAGAAATCTCAGGGCGGTGCCGTTGTTTCCCAGGAAGAGTTTCTTGCCGGGATTCTGTATGACTCCACCCATACCGGTGACAGTGATGTCGGTACCGGTGACCAGGATGTCGGCGCCGAAGGAGCGGAGGGCCTCGATAAGGTGATTTGTATCATCGGATATCAGTGTATTGCGCAAGAGGGATTTACCCTCGGCGAGAGAGGCGATGATGAGGGCCCTTTGTGTGTAGCTCTTCGAGCCGGGCACTCTGACCGTCGCGTCAAGCTTTTTCAGCGTCCTAATCCGTTTCATTTTTCAGTCTTTCTAGTACGATTTTTTTCATAACATCTGTGGGGGGCTGCAGGCCGGTCCATATCCGTATCTGCTGCGCTCCCTGGTGTACAAACATTGTGACGCCAGAGATGATTCGACTCCCCGCCTTGGCCGCATCCTTCAGGAGCCTTGTCTCCAGGGGATTGTAGATCGTGTCCATGACCCATTCGAAATGTTTAAGCGTGTCCGGGCTCACGAGCGATGCATCCGTATTCGGGAACATCCCCACCGGTGTCGTGTTGATCAGACAGTCCCCTGTTATTCCCTGTATCTGATCGAGGGGATAAAAGTCGCACCCGAACTCCTTCGCGACCTGCCCGCCTCTTTTTGCTGTCCGGTTTACGATGACGGGGACCCCCCCTTCATTGAGGATGCTGAAGACGGCGGCCCTCGCGGCCCCTCCTGCTCCCAGGACGACGAAGCGTTTTCCCTTGATCTCCAGTGCCTCGCTCAGGGCACGAACCAGGCCGATCCCGTCGGTGTTGTCCCCTCGCAGCCTGCCGTCCGCGCGTGTGACGGTGTTCACCGCCCCGATCCGTGCGGCGCTGTCGCTGATTTTGTCGAGGTACGGCATGATCTCTGTCTTGTGGGGGATCGTGATGCTCGCCCCCCTGATATCCATGGCCTCCATCCTCTCGGGTATCTCCCGGGGATCTTCCACGCGCAGCGTACGATAGGAGGCATCGACATGTATCTCCCTGAATGCCGCTTTGTGCATCAGGGGTGAGAGGCTCTGTGCCACCGGGTTGCCGAAGAGGGCAAATGTCCGCGAATTGCTTTTCATGCCCCCAGCATCCTGAATATCTCCTGCATCTCCGAGGCGGTGAACTGCCCCGGAGCGGACTCCTGCCCCTCCTGGAGGGAGGCATAACTCAGATACGAACCGAAGAGAGGCGCCGTGACCCGGCTTGCCTTCCCCTGTTCTCCCATGCAGTGGGCGATGATAGGGTGCCCGCCCCTTTGCGCCCATCCGACCAGCTTCAGTATCCTTATATTGTCTTCCATCGAGTTGGCGAAGGTGGCGACCTTGACGATATCGGCGCCCCTCCCGATACATCGATTGCATATTCCCTGGAGCGTTCGGTCCGAAGGAGTTCGGTTGAAGTCATGGTGAGAGACGATCAGTTTCGTTTGGCATCCTCTTTTTTGTATCTCTTCCAGCAGCCCTCCGGCGAGGATTGTATGGGTGCCGAGCTCCATATCGACGAGATCGGCCTCCAGCCGGACGGCCTCGCGCAGCAGGGCGATCCGTTCCTTCTCGCCCCCCGCGAACCCTCCCCCTTCCTCTCTCTTGCGCACGGTCACGATGACCGGTCCCTTCTTCGCAAAGAGCAGTCTCTCGATGTCCACCTCCTCGATCAGGTCGACCCGCAGTTCCACGAGATCGGCCAGGGGGAACGATGCGTCCATCCGTTCCAGCGCCTCTTCATTCGTTTTCGCGACAATCGGGATACAGATCATGGTTCCGGGTCTCCCATCGGATACGAGCCCAGGATCTTGATAAAGGTGGCGTGCCTTCCGAGATCCTCCAGGCATTCCAGTATCTTATCTTCCTTCACGTGCCCGTCGAAATCGACGAAGAAGAGGTACTCCCACATGCTCCCCTTGATGGGGTAGGATTCAATCTTCATAAGATTGATCTCCTTCCGAGCGAAGGGTTGTAGCGAACTGTACAAGGCCCCTGGCATGTGACGGGTCCCCATCAGGATGGAAGTCTTGTCTCTCCCGGTCGGCCCGTTCTCATCCCTCCCGATTACGAGGAACCGGGTGATGTTTGATGGATTGTCCTCGATTCCCTCTGATATGACGGTGAGCCCGTACAGGGCCGCGGCGCTGCTGCTGCCGATGGCGGCCCCATCGCCATCCTCCATAACCCGTTGGGCGGCCTTTGCCGTGCTGTCTGTCTCATGGAGAGAGCAGTGAGGCAGATTCTTCCTGATCCATTCCTGGCACTGTGCGAGGGCCTGAGGGTGAGAGTAGATTCGCTTGAGCCCATTCATCTCCTTTCGCGTCGATAACAAGGAATGATTGATCCTCAGAAAGATCTCCCCCAGGATATGCAGGGGTGTTGCGAGCAGCCTGTCCAGTGTCAGCTTGACGGCCCCCTCCAGGGAATTTTCCACGGGAACGACCCCCCAGTCCGCCTTGCCTCGCTCCACCCGGTCAAAGACATCGAATATGGTCGACCCGGGGGAGAAGAGGGTGCTCCTGCCGAAATGAGACCGGGCCGCCGCGTGCGTGAATGACGCCTCCGGCCCCAGATAGGCTACCGATGCTGGCGCCTGGAGGGCGCGTGATGCCGACAGAATCTCGGTGAAGATATTCTTCAGGGAGTTTTCAGTAAGAGGTCCTTCATTCAGTTCACTCAACCGGGCGTAGATCCTGCTCTCCTGCGATGGATCGTAGATACCCAGGCCCTCCTCCTTTTTTGTGTCTCCGATCTCCAGGGATATCCGGGCCCGCTCGTTCAAGAGCTTGACAATCTTTTCATCCTTTCCCTTCAGAAGATCTCTCAGGTGATCGAGCGATTTGGGATTCATTTTTTCAGCTCCTCGATGGTTTCGTGGATAAGCGCATCTTCCACCGATCCGTTGATGAAGGGCATCCCGATTTTTTTCAGCAGGACGAAGTGGATGGAACTACCTTCCTTTTTTTTGTCCACCCTGGTCTTCAAGATGATCCCCTCCGTGCTGAGTGATGCCGGAATATGGTCGGCAAGGCCTGCGGCCCTGACAAGCTGTTCTATTCTACCCCGATCCTCGGATGAAAGGTACTTCATCTTTTCCGATATGCGAGCCGTGGCGATCATTCCCGCTGAGACGGCATTTCCATGGGGAATCGTGTATCCCGACGCCGCTTCGATGGCATGTCCTATGGTATGGCCGAAATTGAGAATACGGCGCACGCCCCTGTCCTTCTCATCGATTTCAATGACACCCTTTTTTATCTCGCATGAGCGCTCAACGATTGTCTGTAATATGTCCGGGTCCCGGTCCCTGATCGTACCGGACTTTTCTTCCAGGAGATTGAAGAGATTCACATCATCAATAATCCCGTACTTTACGACCTCCGACAGGCCGTTGATGAATTCATTGTCCGGGAGGGTTTTCAGGAACCGGAGGTCTATGAATATGGCCTGTGGCTGGGAGAATGTCCCCAGCAGATTTTTACCCTCCGGAAGATCGATTCCCGTCTTGCCGCCGATGCTGCTGTCTACCTGGGCCATGAGGGTCGTCGGTACCTGGATGCAGGGTATGGACCTCATGTATGTGGATGAAATAAAGCCGGTCATATCGCCGGTTACTCCGCCGCCGAGGGCGATCAGGGCGGAGCTCCTGTCGATGCCACGATTAATCAGATCCTTGACGATGGTAAGGACCGTGTCCATATTTTTGGACGCCTCTCCCGCCGGGAACTCGATCAGGTCGGCCTTCACACCCGCCTCTTTCAATACGCCGAGAAACTCTTCCCCGTACAGGGAGGATACATTGGAATCGGTGATGACCGTGTACCGCTGAGCGAGATTACCCTTCGCAATGACAAACCCTATGCGGTCAAGGATATCATGGCCGATACAGATTTCGTGAGAAAGAGAAGATTGCTTGTCGAGATGTACCTTGATCCTTTTCATGCGGACACCTTTGATTCCTTCCTTATGAGTCTTTCGAGGTCTCGTATTTCTTCCATAAGAGCATAGAACTTTTCCGGTTTAAGGGATTGAATCCCGTCCGAAACGGCCTTCCCCGGCTCAGGATGAACCTCGATCATGACACCATCGGCTCCCACCGCGAGTGCCGCTCTCGTCAGGGGAAGGACATATTTCCAGTTGCCCGCCGCATGACTCGGATCAACGATCACCGGCAAGTGAGACAGTTCCTTTAAGACGGGCACGGCGCTGATATCGAGGGTGTTGCGGGTCGCCGTCTCAAAGGTACGAATCCCTCGCTCGCACAGGATGACTTCGCTGTTTCCCGAGGAGAGGATGTATTCTGCAGACATGAGAAACTCTTCGATCGTTGTCATCATCCCCCGCTTGAGAAGCACGGGCTTTTTCGTCTTTCCTACTTTTTTCAGAAGGGCAAAATTCTGGACGTTTCGTGCCCCTATCTGGAGGATATCGACGTATTCTTCAACCAGGTCGACATCGGTGGTATTGAGCACCTCCGTGATGACGGGTATCCCCGTCTTGTCGCCGGCCTTTCTGATGAGCTTCAGGCCCTCCTCTTCCATGCCCTGGAAGCTGTAAGGCGATGTCCTCGGCTTGAAGGCCCCGCCCCTGATAATATCGGCCCCCCCTTTCTTGGCGATGAAGGCGCTTTCCATCATCTGCTCCGGACTTTCAATCGAACAGGGACCCGCCATAATGATAAACCGTGGGCCCCCGATTTCCAGGTTGCCGACCCGTATAATGGTGTCTCCCTGCCGCGCTTCGCGGCTGGCAAGTTTATAGGGCTTCAGGATGGGGATCGTCTTTTCAACTCCGGAGAGAGATTCGACAAACTTGAGATTCTCCTTGCCGCGGTTGTCCCCGACGGCCCCTATAATGGTCCTTTCAATTCCGTGAGAGGGGTGGGTTTTGTAACCAACCGACTCAATCCAGTCGATTACATTTTTGATCTGTGCCTCTGTTGCGTTCTTTTTCATTACGATGATCACGTCTCAAATCCTCCTGTTAAAAATGAAAAGGCCATGGCGAAACTAATTTCACCATGGCCCCATAAACAAAAAAGCCACGGTGTAGACACTTTCGGTCTACCCATGGCTTAAGCTTTTTATGTTCTGAAGTTAGCTACTCATAAGCGATGGGCACACCATTCCGCCAAAATAATAATAGCTAAACCAATAATTTAAATTCAGACTTCTGCCCATCACAAAAGCACCTCTTCGAAAGTAAAAAATCCTCTAATCATAAATTCCTGGTATTGTCAAGGGATAAAATTCTCCATTGGCGTTTGATTGCATTGTGAAGGAAGAAAGACCTAGTATTTACGTCCCCTTTCCTAATGAAATGCCTCGGTGTCGCAACGGGTTCTTCAGAAATGGCAGAGGGGCGACGCTCAGCCTTCCGTCACGATCTTGGAGAAATCGGCGACCCGGTGGAAGAGATGGGACATTCCCTCCAGGAGGGACAGTCGGTTAAACCGTATCTTCTCGTCTTCCGCCATAACCATAACTTCAGTAAAGAATGTGTCGACCGGTTGCCTCAGTTTTGCCATTTCAGACAGGGCCTCTGAGTAGCTGCCGTTGTCTATGTAGGTATTCGCCTTCTCCTGTATGTCGGCAAACGAGCGGTACAGGTCCTCTTCAGCGCTCGAGTCAAAGAGAGACGCATCGACGGAACCGCCTTCAAAATCCTTGAGGATATTGACGACGCGCTTGAATGCAATCGCCAGTGGTTCGAAGTCGGGGTGTTTTTTGAATGCCTCCATGGCTTCTATCTTTCTCAGGGACTGGGCGATATCGGACATGCCGAGCGCCAGGACGGCGCCTACCACATCATAGGGGTGCCCCTGTGATGTCAGTTGATTCTCAAATCTCCCCCTGAAAAAATCGAGGACATCCGCCTTTGCCTCTTCCGGGCTCCTCTTCAGTTTCTTGCTGAGGATTGAGATGCTCCTGTCGATAAGTTCATCCAAATTGAGAGGATAATTTTTGTTCAGGATGATGTTTATAATACCGAGGGCCTGCCTTCGGAGGGCAAATGGATCGGCAGTCCCCGTCGGGGGCAGATTTATGCCGAAAAATCCCACAATCGTATCCATCTTGTCGGCTATGCTGACGATGGAACCTTCGTCTGTTTCGGGGAGGTCACCCCCGGCGGCTATCGGGAGATAGTGTTCGTAGATCGCCTTTGCAATGGTGGGTTCTTCACCCTGCAGCAGGGCATACTCCCTTCCCATGATTCCCTGAAGTTCGGCAAATTCACATACCATCTGGGTCTCAAGATCTGCCTTGGAGAGCAGGGCGGCCCGGTCGACCGACGGGGCGACCCCGGGGCGTATCGTCTGTGCGATGTACGCCGCAAGTTCCTTAAACCGCGTGACCTTTTCATACGAGGTCCCCAGGAGATTGTGGAATATGACAGACTTCAGGTCTTCCAGGTGATCCTCAAGGGGGATCTTACGGTCTTCATTGAAGAAGAACCGGGCATCGGCGAGCCGCGCCCTGATTACCTTTTCATTTCCGCGGGCGACGACCGAGGGGTCCCGGGACAGGGTATTGTTCACAGTGATAAAGTGGGGGAGAAGATTCCCCTCTCCGTCGGTAACGGGGAAGTATTTCTGATGTTTCATCATCGTGGTGGTGAGGACATCTTTGGGAAGATCGAGATATTCCCTGTCGAAGGTTCCGCATACCACGGAGGGATATTCGACGAGAAAGCTCACCTCTTCCAGGAGGGCCTCGTTTTCGAAGACGCAGCCGGATACGGCCTCAGCCGCCGCCGTAGCCTCATCCTGTATGATCTTCTTTCTTCGGTTCGGGTCCACGATGACGAATCGTTCTTCTGTTTTCTTGAGGTAGTCTTCAAACCCCTCGACCTTGAAGGGCTCCGGGGCCATGAACCGGTGGCCGCGGCTTGTGTCTGAACTGGTTATGTTCTCTATCGAAAAGGGGATAACCTCGCCCCCGAAGATGGCCAGTATCCAGTGAATCGGCCGCGCAAAGCGTATATCCAGATCCATCCAGCGCATCGATTTTCGGAAGGGAATTGCGAGGATAAACCGCGGAAGGAGGTCCTTCAGGATATCGAACGTGTCTTCACCAGTGATCTTCTTCCGTGCGCAGATCTGTTTTCCCTTGGGTGTTTCGACTATTTCCAGCTTGGAGACCCCTATCCCCTGTCCCCTGGCGAATCCGATGGCCGCCTTGGTAGGTTTTCCCTCTTCGTCGAAGGCCACGGCCGTTGAAGGGCCCATCTTTTCCAGGACCTGGTCCTCCTGTCTCTCCTCCACTCTCTCGATCGACAGGAGAAGCCTTCTCGGTGTGCCCATGGTCCGCAGCCGGCCGTGACCGATACGGTTTTCGGAGAGCTCCCCGGCGATGATCCTCTCCATATCCTTCAGCGCCTTCGGGAGGAAGGCGGCCGGGATCTCTTCCGTTCCTATCTCTAACAACAATTCCTTTGCCATGAGAACAATAACTCCTCTGTTAACTCCTGGTGAACTTTCCCATCAGGGGATATCCCATCTCTTCCCTCTGCCGGGAGTATCCTTCGGCGCTGAGGCGGGCGAGGTTCCTCACCCTGCCGATGTAGCTTGTGCGCTCATTCACGCTTATGGCGCCCCGCGCGTCCAGGATATTGAATACGTGTGAACATTTCAGGCAGTAATCGTACGTGGGAAGGACGAGGTCCTTCTCCGCGGTCTTCATCGATTCCGCCTCGTACATATCGAAGAGTCTCCTGAGCATGTCGGTGTCGGCCTCTTCGAACTGGTAAGTGGAAAAATCTACTTCGCCCCGGTGATGGACGTCTCCGTACGTTATCCCGTGCCCCCACTCCAGGTCGTATACGTTGTCGATTTCCTGGATGTACATGGCGATTCGTTCTATCCCGTAGGTGATCTCGGCGCATATGGGGTTGAGATCGATGCCGCCGACCTGCTGGAAGTAGGTGAACTGTGTAATCTCCATCCCGTCGAGCCAGACCTCCCAACCCAGCCCCCAGGCACCCAGGGTGGGGGATTCCCAGTCATCCTCCACGAATCGTATATCGTGATCCAGGGGATCGATGCCGAAGGTCTTCAGAGAATTGAGATACAGCTCCTGTATGTCGAGAGGGGAGGGTTTCATGATGACCTGGTACTGGTAATAGTGCTGGAGACGGTTCGGGTTTTCCCCGTACCTGCCGTCTGTCGGCCTTCTCGAGGGTTCCACGTAGGCGACATTCCACGGTTCCGGTCCGAGTGCCCTGAGAAACGTTGCCGGATTGAAGGTGCCGGCGCCCACCTCAATATCATAGGGCTGCTGTACGATGCATCCCTGATCGGCCCAGTACTTTTCCAGGGCGAATATCAGTTCCTGAAAGGTCACGTTCACCTCCTTGGACTACGGTATTTGAACGAAGGGACGCTATCATCAAGGGGGGGAGAGTGTCAAGGCGCAATCGTCTCCCGCGCTTCGGGGAACCCAAGTCATATCATTCCGCTGATTTCATCCAAAACGCGCAGGGACTTCAGTTCTCTTCCGAGGATATACCGTATAAAGTGTCTGAAGATCTGGTTGCTTTCCCTCAGGGCATTCTCCGACAGGATCAGACGGGGTATCCGGTCCGTCTCGATCTCCTTTCCCATCAGAAGCGTCTTGATGGTCCCGGTGGATACGGGGATACAGTCCTGGCCTCCCCGGCCACAGCGCGAGCACCGTATGCCCCCTTTCTCCGCATCAAAAAAGGTGGCATCTATTTCATCAAGGGGCGTGTTACAGAGGATGCATCTCTCCAGTACCGGCTCGTATCCCGAGAGTTTGAGCAGGCGCAGTTCAAAGAACCGTGTCGTCTCCTCGATGCCGTTTCCCCTCTCCAGTAGCCCCAGAAAGCCCTCCAGGAGGTTAAAAATGCCGGTGCTTCTCTTGCCTTCCGCCGTGAATCGATCGGTGAGTTCGATCATGTATGACGCGGTCATGGTCCTTCCCAGATCAGCCCGGATGGCTGGGTAGTGGTTGATGACGTCACAACCCTCTATGATGGCGAGGCTGTTTTCATCCCTTCTGGAGAAGAGGATCGTGGAATGAGAGAAGGGTTCGATGGCGTTGGAGAACCTCTTTTTGCTTCGCCTGGCCCCTTTGGCGATTCCCTTGAGCTTGCCGAACTCTCTGGTGAAGAGGGTAACGATGCGGTCGGCCTCTCCGTAGTTGAGGAAATGAAGGACAAACGCCGGGGTCTTGTGGGGAGGTTTTCTCATACCAGCAATTTTAAAAAGATGGTCGCAAGGCCCAGGAAGGAGAGGAAGCCGAATGCGTCTGTGAAGGCGGTCACAAAGATGTGTGAACCCAGGGCGGGATCGGCCTTCATCCACTTCAGACTCAGCGGGATCAGAGTCCCTATCAGGGTGCCCACGAAGACATTGATTATCATGGCGAGGCCGAGAATCACCCCAAGGACGGGCATCCCCTTCCAGAGATAGGCTATGATACCGATGACGACGCCTACCGCCAGGCCGTTGATCGTCCCCACGATAATCTGTTTATAGAGCGCCTTCCTTGAATTCTCGAAGGTGACTTCGCCGAGGGCCATCCCCCTGACAATCAGGGTAAGCGTCTGACTGCCCGCGTTTCCGCCGATCGCTGCCACCACCGGCATGAAAACGGCGAGGGCGATGACCACCCGAATGGTATCTTCAAAAAAGCCGATAACCAGCGCCGAGACGAGGGCCGTCAGGAGGTTGAAATACAGCCAGGGGAGTCTCTTCTTCACGGATTCCATCGGATCGTTGAAGACATTGTCATCCTCGTCCAGACCGGCTATGCGGTAGATATCCTCCGATGTCTCCTCCTCCATAACATCGACGATATCGTCCACCGTGATCCGCCCCAGCAGATGGTTGCCGGCATCCACAACAGGGAGGGAGACAAGGTCATACTTCTCGAACATCCGCGCGACCTCTTCCTGGTCGACGTCTGTCTGGACGCTGGGGATGGTCTTGTCGATGGCCTCGATGGCAGGACTGGTCCGCCCTGACGTAATCAGTTTCTGGAGTGGGATGGCGCCGATGAGGACATTGTCCCCGTCCACGACGAACACGTTATAAACGTTTTCGATCTCGTCTGAGGCCTGAACCACGGCATTCAGGGCGCTGTTGATCGTGGAATCGGAAGAAACCGAGACCAGCTCCGACTGCATGATGCCGCCGGCCGTGTCTTCCTCGTATTTCAGGAGGTTTTTAAGGTCCCGCGATTCTTCGGGCTCTATCCCGTCAAGGACAGCCCGCGCCTGATCTTCAGGCAGTTCGGCAATGACGTCCGCAGCGTCATCCGAGTCCATCTCGTCGATGATTTCGGTGAGTTTCTTGTCCGATATCTCTTCAAGGATCTGTTCCCTGGAGGCATCGCTCAGTTCGGGTATAACGTCGGATGCCTTCTCTACATCGAGAAGTGAAAAAAGGTGGATCTTTTCCTGCTCTCCGAGGTTGTCGATAAGGTCGGCGATATCGGCCGGATGGAGCTCGGAAAACAGGTCGATGATATCGAATTCCCTGTTCAGACGGATCAACTTTTTGAGTTGACCGAGATGCTGTACCTCTTCTTCCCGTTGTTTTTTCATGACAAATGTCCCATGACAAATACCCGTAGATAAACCAAAACAACTCTTATTACCACGTCTTAGAAGACAGGGCAAGGGCGAAATATAAAAAGAACCCCCTCCTCTGCCGGCAGGAAATACCAGGGGTGTACTCAAAGGGATATGTCTGTGTCAGTCTGAAATCTGTGAGGAGGGATGCCCTGAGCTTTCGAAATCTAGGGCTCAATCTCCGGATCCGCGTATTTGACGTCTCCGCCGACTATGGTCATGATCGCTTTCCCCGTCAGGCCCCAGCCGTGGAAGGGACAGTTGCGTCCCTTTGAGCGGAATGCACCCGCGTCAACCCTCCATGCCTTATTAAGATCGATGACGGTAATATCGGCATCGCAGCCCGGCGCCAGAGAACCTTTCGGAATCTTCAGTATACGCGCGGGATTTAAACTCATTTTTTCGATCAACTGCTGTATGGTGAGGATGCCTTCATGTACCAGTTTCAGGCAGACGGAGAGTGATGTCTCCAAACCGATGATGCCATTCGCGGCGTACACAAATTCGACATCCTTCTCGACGGATGAGTGAGGCGCATGGTCGCTGGCTATCGCATCGATGGTCCCGTCCCTCAGCCCTTCTTTTATTGCCTTGACATCACCCGCGCTCCTCAGGGGCGGGTACATCTTGAAGTTTGTAGAAAATCCCCTCAGCGCCTCATCGGTCAGCGTGAAGTAGTGAGGCGCCGTTTCCGCCGTTACGCCCACCCCCGCGGCCTTGGCATCTCTGATGGCCTGGACGGAGCCAGCTGTGCTCACGTGGGCGATGTGAACCCGGGTCTTTGTGAAGCGGGCAAGAGCTATATCCCGTACCACCATGATATCTTCCGCGATGCCCGGAATTCCCGGGAGACCCAGCTGTGTGGATACAAGTCCTTCATGCATCAGGCCGCCCGATGACAGGCCCTGATCCTCGCAGTGTGACAGCACGGGCATGTCAAAGGCGGAGGCGTATTCGAGAGCGTGTCTCATTAGACCGCTGTTCGAAACCGGATTCCCGTCGTCTGAAAGGGCCACTGCCCCGGCGCTCTTAAGATCGCCGAATTCCGTGAGGACCTCTCCGGCCTGTCCTTTGCTGAGTGCCGCGATGGGGTACACCTGTGCCATCGCGGCGAGCCGAGCCTGTTTCAGTATGAACTCCGTCACGGAACGGGTGTCATTGACCGGATCGGTATTCGCCATGCAGGCGATGGAGGTAAACCCTCCGGCCACCGCGGCCTCGGCCCCCGTCTGAACCGTCTCCTTGTATTCAAAGCCCGGTTCGCGCAGATGGGTATGCATGTCGACCAGGCCGGGTGTGATAACTTTGCCCTTCAGATCAATAACCCGCAGGGTGCCCGTTGCATCCGTTTTCGAAGGGGGAATATCTTTTTTAATGCAAGATATCTTCCCGTCTTCTATCAGTATATCCGTGACCGTATCCATGCCCTGCGAGGGGTCTATAACCCTCCCGCCTTTGAGTAACAACTTCATTTCGCTCCTCCTGACAAAAGATAGAGAAGGGCCATCCTCACGGCAACGCCATTGGTAACCTGTTCGAGGATAACGGACGAGGGGCCGTCGGCTATCTCAGGGGTGATCTCCACCCCCCTGTTTATCGGTCCCGGATGCATGACAATCACGTCCTCCTTTGCCAGTTTAATGTTGTCCCGATTCAGAGAGAAATACTGTGCGTATTCGCGAAGGGAGGGGAAGAGGTTCTTCCCCTGTCTCTCAAGCTGCATGCGAAGCATCATGACAACATCCGCGTCCTGCAGGGCATCTTTCATGGCATAACAGACGTTGACGCCCATCCGTTCTATGTTTCTCGGGATCATCATTGCCGGTCCGCATACCACCACGTTCGCACCCATCTTTGTGAGGCCGTATATATTGGAACGGGCTACCCTGCTGTGAGTTATGTCGCCGACGATGGCTATCTTGAGGCCCTCTATTGAGCCCTTTTTCTCCCGGATGGTGAGCATATCGAGGAGGGCCTGGGTGGGATGTTCGTGTGCCCCGTCCCCCGCGTTGATGATCGATTGTTCCAGGAGACCGGCGAGGATGTGTGCCGCGCCGGCGGCGCTGTGACGGATTACAATGATATCCGGATTCATGTGTTCCAGGTTACGTGCGGTATCGATGAGCGTCTCTCCCTTCACCACGCTACTCGTGGATGCGGAGATGTTTATCGTATCCGCGCTCAGTCTCTTTGCCGCGATCTCAAAAGAGGCCCGGGTTCTGGTGCTCGCCTCGAAGAAGAGGGTGATGACCGTTCTCCCCCTGAGGGTGGGGACCTTCTTGATAGTCCTGGTAGAGATCTCCTTGAAGGACTCAGCGGTATCAAGTATAAGATCGATCTCCTCCCGTGAAAGATCCCGTATCTCCAGCATGTCTTTTCTCGATAGTTCCATGGTGTTTTCCAGCCTCCGGTCAGACAGGGATACAATAGGCTGCCCCCCTTGTACCCGTGGGCACATGGTACCCGTGGGCACATGGCCCGGGGGGACACTCCGTCAACCCTCTTCAATAACGACCTCGTCCTCACTCCCGTTGTTCGTGAGATTAACGCTTATATTTTCCCAAAGTGATGAGGGGAGAGTTTCGCCTATGAAATCGGCCCTGATGGGGAGTTCTCTGTGTCCCCTGTCGATAAGGACGGCCAGTTGTATCATCTCGGGTCTTCCGAAGTCCATGAGCGCGTCCATCGCGGCTCGTATAGTTCTCCCGGTAAAAAGGACATCGTCGACCAGGATGACCCTCTTGTGATCAAGGGGAAAGGGGATGTAGGTCTTTCCGATCGCAGGTCTTCTCTCTGTCGTCAGAACGTCGTCCCGGTAGAGGGTTATATCGAGTGTTCCCGACATGATCTCGGCACCTTCAATGGTGGATATCTTTTTACAGAGTCTCTCTGCCAGGGATACCCCGCCCTTCCGTATGCCGATAATAATCAGCTTGTTCGTACCCTTGTTGCGCTCCAGTATTTCGTGGGCTATTCTCGTAAGGGACCGTTCAATTCCCTCCGCATCCATAACCACCTTTTTCTTTTCCATGGCTGCTATCCCCTAACCTGTCAGGCAGATAAAACGGTTCGGGTCACTTTCAACGTTATTATCCACAGAGGGTTTGCTCAAAAAAAAGGCCTTCCCACAAAGATGAGAAGGCCTTCTGCTACCCTTTTCTATTAGAACATCCAAAAGCATCGGAAACCCTTTTTACTGCAATTTATATATCCACTTGACTCGCTACAAGTACCAGTGTTTATGTTTTCTGTCAAGGGGTTTTAGTGGAGGGTCCTGCCTATTCTGCTCCATCTGATATCTGTGTTATCCTTATCCCAGGACCAGTATATGATGAAGGCCTTACCCAGGACATCTTCCAGGTCTACAAATCCCCAGAACCTGCTGTCGTAGCTCTGATCCCTGTTGTCTCCCATGACGAATATATGTTTGTCCGGGACCGTGACGGGCCCAAAATTATCGCGCGGTTGTATTGACGACGGAAAGAACAGGGTGTCGGTATACACACCGTGGCCGTCATCATAGGGAGATCCATTCAGATATATCTTTTTATTTCGTATCTCGATCGTGTCGCCAGCCACACCGACAACTCTTTTTATGAAATCTTTTTTCCTGTCTGCCGGATATATAAAGACGACGATATCTTCTCTCTTTGGATCATTGATGGGTACCAGCGTTTTCCGTATGAAGGGGAGCTTGATCCCGTAGGTGAATTTGTTGACGAGCAGATGGTCTCCTATTTGGAGGGTTGGTTTCATCGAGCCGGAGGGGATCTTAAATGCCTGGACTACGAAGGTCCTGATAAAGAGAGCTATGAGTATCGCTACGATGATCGCTTCCGCGTACTCCCTGACTACGCTTTTCCTGTTTTCCCCCATATCGTTCCCTGTTTCCTAAAGAATTGTCCCTACAGGATATTCAAAAATAGACCGCCGACATCGTTATCACAATCATTACGATTGCTAAAGATCCCTTGACCAGTACCCCCGCTATTCTCCCTATCAGGGCGCCATATCCCGCCCTGAGGGCCGGCTTTAATTTCCTCTGTTCCAGATATTCTCCCAGGAAGGCCCCGGCGAACCCCCCGAGAAAGGCGCCGATTACGGCGCCGAGTCCGAGTAAAATAGGGGCCATAACGATGACCCCTATGATTCCCCCGATGATAGACAATACGACGCCTCTCTTTGAAGAACCGTATTTTCTAGCGCCTGCGACCCCTAGGAAAAAATCCACAGCCTCCGCCAGGAGTGAAATAAGAACAAGAACGATAATGATCTTAAACCCGATCTTCTCGAATCCGGTTATCAGGGAGTAGACAATAACATCTCCCAGTATCAGGAATGTCCCCGGAAAGCCGAGTACAATGGAAAAAACTCCAATAAATAGTATGACAACAAATATCGTAAACCCGGCTGCTTCGAGGAGAGGCAAATTATTGTTTCCTCTTTTCCTTTGAAGGGCTGATGGTTTCCCAGACCAGAACCGTGGGGCTGGCCACAAATATGGAGGAATACGTGCCGACGAGTATCCCTACCAGGAGGGCGAAGGCAAAGTCATGGATCACCGCCCCACCCAGGAAAAACAGGGCAAGCACGACCATCAGAGTTGTAACTGATGTCAGTACCGTTCTGCTCAAGACCTGGTTTATGCTCGAATTTACGACCTCTTTCATAGGCTGTTTCCGTGCCCCTTTGATGTTCTCCCGTATCCTGTCATATACGACGATGGTGTCATTGAGGGAATAACCTATGATTGTGAGCAGGGCCGCAATGATGGGGAGGGTAAACTCCTTGCCCAGGAGGGAAAAGACCCCGACGGTGATGACGACGTCGTGGATGAGGGCCACGATTGCCCCAACGGCATAGCGCAGTTCAAACCTCCAGGTAATGTAGATCAGTATCCCTATCACCGCATACAACATGGCCAGCAGACCTTTTTGTCTCAGGTCACTGCCCACCTTCGGTCCCACGACCTCGACCCTCCGTATCTCGAAGTCTTCCCTGCCGTACGATGTGCTCAGTGCCTCCGTGATCCTGCCGGAAAGCCCCTCGAGCGCGGAGCTGGATTTCTCCGTCTTGATCAGGAATTCTTTGTTGTCCTTGTATCCAAAGCGCTGGATGACGCTGTTTCCGAGATCGACGGTCTTGAGGGCTCCCCGGATGGTCTCCGCATCTGTTTCCTGGGAGAATTTTATCTGTACCAGCGTTCCGCCAGCAAAATCTATGCCCAGATTGGGTCCCCCATGCAACAGCAGGGATAGTATGCTGATGCCTATCGCAATCAGTGAGGCTACAAAAGCGATCTTCATTTTTCCCACAAAGTCAATATTAATTCCGGGCCGTATAATTTCCATTACTGTCTCCGTTCCAGTCAGGATTAGCTTTTTTATTATATGCTTATTTTTTTGATATCTCTATCCCATACAAAATAGTCGTAGATGATCCTCGTCACAAACATGGCGGTGAACATGCTGCATATGATACCGATGCTGAGTGTAACCGCAAACCCCTTCACCGGTCCCGTTCCGAACTGGAAGAGCACCAAGGCGGCGATAAGCGTGGTCACGTTTGCGTCGACGATGGTGAGCAGGGCCTTCGAGTATCCTCCCGCTATCGATGCCCGGGGGGACTTGCCCAGTCTCAGTTCTTCCCGGATTCTCTCGAATATGAGGACATTTGCGTCCACGGCCATGCCGATGGTCAGCACGATACCGGCGATCCCGGGGAGGGTGAGCGTTGCCCTGAACGCGGCAAGGGTCCCCATGATCAGTATAATGTTCAGGAAGAGCGCGATATCGGCGACGATCCCGGATAGGTTATAGTACATCACCATAAACAGTATGACCAGTATACTCCCCACAATGATAGAGAGTATCCCCTTGTCTATGGAGTCCTGACCGAGGGATGGTCCCACGGTCCTCTGCTCCAGTATTTTGACGGGGGCCGGCAGGGCGCCTGCCCTCAGGACGATGGCCAGGTCGTGTGCCTCGTCCATGGTAAAACTTCCGGTGATCTGGGCGTTGCCTCCCGAGATCCTCTCCTGTATGACGGGCGCGGAATGGACCACGCCGTCCAAGACGATTGCCAGTCGTTTCTTGACATTCTGCGCCGTTATCCTATCAAAATCCCTCGCGCCCTGGGAATCGAATGTCAGAGAAACATACGGTTCGCCGAACCGGTTGCTGATGGTTACCTTGGCATCTTCCAGGGATTCGCCTGTCAGGAGGGTTTTTCTCTTGAGCAGATACGGTATTCTTATTCTTCGTCCCGTTTCACTCTCTACCTTGTAGCCGTAAACCATGGTGTCATCATCGGGGATATTCCCGCCCAGCGCCTCTTCTATGCTGTGTTCCTCGTCAAGGAGCTTGAATTCCAGGAGTGCCGTTTTCCCGATCAGGCTTATGGCCCTCTGCGGGTCCTTGATTCCGGGAAGCTGTATCAATATGCGATCCTTCCCCTGGGGGATTATCTCGGGTTCGGAAACGCCAAACTCGTCCACCCTGTTTCGTATCGTCTCAAGGCTTTGCTCCACGGCGAACTTTTCTATCGCCCCGATCTGTTTGTCATTGATCTTCAGCCAGACTTTTTCTCTGCCGTCAACTACTTCCGAGGATTTGATCTCAAGGATGGGGAACTCGTTCTTGAGCACCTTTTCAAGTTGCGTGTGTGCCTCTCTGTTGGCCAGCTCAAGGGTTGTGAATATTCCCTGTTCCCGATCCAGATGTTTGAACCGGATCCTTTTTTCCATGAGGGTATCCTTCAGGTCGTTCGAGATTCGTTCCATGGCGCTCTCAACCGCCTTTTCGGTTTCCACCTCCAGGACCAGGTGCATGCCTCCCTGGAGATCCAGCCCCAGATGGACCTTGTCCGTGTTGCTCTTCCAGATGGAGGGAAGATTCTGCGTTATGGAGGGTATAAGAAAGAATAACGCGGTTGCAATGATGACAAGCGTTGCAATGCCCCGTGCCTTAATGTTTTTGTCAGACATGTGAGTTCCTTTCGCTCTTCCCCTATGAAGTTGCCTTCTGCGTGACGCCCGAGACGTGACTCCGTGAGACCTTCACCTTCACCTTGTCGGCTATTTCCAGGGTCACAATCTGTTCGGTAATGGCGGCAATTTTTCCATGCAGTCCACCCGCGGTGATCACCATGTCCCCATGGGCGAGGGTCTCCAGCATTGCCTTTGTTTCTTTCTGTTTCTTCTGCTGTGGCCGGATCAGAAGAAAGTAAAAAATTGCGAAGATGGCGACCATGACAAAGATGAAATTCATATCTCCACCAGGGGCTGCTCCGCCCCCTCCGCCTGCTCCCATCGCATATGCTATACCGGTCATTGTATCCGTTCCTCCTTGAAGTTTTTAATCGTTTTCAGGCCCCGCGTCCGGCAGTCCGGACATGAATCCATCTCTGAAGGCCTTGTAATTGTCGTTTTGTATCGCCTCTCTGATCTTTTGCATCAGATTCATGAAATACCTGATATTGTGGATGGTATTCAAAACAATCGCCAGGATTTCCCCGGCGATAAACAGGTGTCTGAGATACGCCCGTGAGTAGTTTCTGCAGGTGTAGCAGTCACATTTATTATCAATAGGCGCACTATCCCCCCGATAACGAGCGTTCCTTATAACAACTTTTCCTGTGCTTGTAAACAGCATTCCGTTGCGTGCGTTTCGTGTCGGCATTACGCAGTCAAACATGTCTATCCCATGGTAAACGGATTCCACGAGATCCTCCGGAAGCCCGACCCCCATGAGGTATCGCGGCTTTTCTTCGGGGAAGAGCGGTGTGCAGGTGGCGGTTATCTCACGCATGACCTCCTTGGGTTCACCGACGCTGAGGCCCCCCAGGGCATAGCCGTCGAACCCGATATCTATCAGCTCCTCTATACCCCTCCTGCGCAGGATGTCATATTTCCCCCCCTGCGATATACCGAAGAGGGCCTGTTGGTCATTCTCCCTGGCCGTTTTGCATCTTCGTGCCCATCGCAGTGTCATGTCAAGTGATTTTTCCGCGTAGGAGAAGTCTGCGGGATATGAAACGCATTCGTCGAGGCACATCATGATGTCCGATCCCAGCGCTCCTTGGATCTCCATGCATGACTCGGGGCTTATGAAGTGTCGTGAACCGTCTATATGGGACTGAAAGGATGACCCCTCCTCCGTTATTTTTCGCAGCTTTCCCAGGCTGTATATCTGGAATCCGCCGCTGTCGGTCAGGATGGGGCGGTGCCAGTTCATGAACGTGTGCAGTCCCCCCAGTTCTCGGATCAATTCGTGTCCCGGTCTCAGGTAAAGGTGGTAGGTGTTCCCGAGGACTATCTGTGCTCCCAAGTCGGCGACCCTCTCCGGTGTGAGCGATTTTACCGTTCCCTGGGTCCCTACCGGCATGAAGACGGGGGTGTCGATTTCTCCGTGGGGGGTTGTGATTTGTCCCAGTCGCGCCTCTGACCCACGGTCCTTGTGGAGGAGCGTGAATCCGAATCCATCAGCCTGGGATTCCTGTTTTTGGGGTCTGTCTTTTGTTCTCATATTTTCTTTCGTGATTGTTTTTAATTTTCTAGTATTTTCCTTGACCCCTCGATCCCTTGAATCCTTGGACCCTGTCTTCACAGTATCAGCATACAGTCGCCGTAGCTGTAGAACCGGAATCTCTCCTCTATTGCCGCCTCGTAGGCCCTGCGTATCAGATCTCTCCCCGCGAAGGCGGAGACGAGGAGGAAGAGGGATGATGCCGGCAGATGAAAATTTGTCAGCACCCGGTCCACTGCCTTGAAATGATAGCCCGGGTATATGAAGATGGAAGTCTTCCCCTTCCCCGGGTGCACCCTCCCATCCGGATCGGAGACCGCCTCCAGCGTTCGTATCGACGTTGTTCCCACAGCCACGATCTTTCCGGCATTGTTGATCTTTTCGGCCGCGGCCTCGCTTATCTCGAAGGTCTCGCTCTCCATTTCGTGGTCCTCAACAATCTCGGTCTCGACGGGGAGAAAGGTTCCGTATCCAACGTGCAGCGTTACCTCGGCAATGTCGATCTTATGCCTTTTCAGCGCCTCCAGTATCTCTTCGGAAAAGTGGAGCCCGGCGGTGGGGGCGGCGACCGATCCGGGACTCTTCGCGTAAATGGTCTGATATCTCTGCAGATCCACCGGGTCCTGCGCCTTTCCTTTCCCCCTCTTTATGTAGGGGGGGAGGGGCGCGCTCCCGAATGTCTCAAGAAAGGTATCGAACTCGCTCTCAGTGTGGAACCGAACGATCCATTTTTTGTCCGAAATTCTTTCCAAAATCTCCGCCCACGAGCGGCCATTGAAGGATATCCTGGTTCCCACCCCGACCCGCTTGGCGGGCCTCAACAGGACCTCCCATGTTGCGGGTGCCCCCTTCTCTTCGAGGAGGAGGAGTTCGATCGTGGCGCCGGTGTCCTTTTTGCCGGAGAGCTTCGCGGGGATTACCCGGGAGTTGTTGATGACCAGCAAGTCGTCTCTGCCCAAGAATTCGGGGAGTTCATAAAAATGCCGGCATTCGAAAGACCCGCGGGCCCGGTCAACCACCATCATCCGTGAATGGTCTCTCCGTTCACAGGGCTTCTGCGCGATCAATTCCTCCGGGAGGTCGTAGTAAAAGTCTTCTGTTCTCATGGCGAAGTTGGGGTAATAACCGGAAAGGGTCTGTAAAGTCAATAGAGAATTGATAGCTACTTAGGTGGATAGGCTGAAGGCATTTAGGTCACGAAAAGCTAACAATCTTCAGACTGACTAAATGAGTAGCCACTCGTATCATAACGAGCAGGCGTGCCGCAGTGTTATATATCTTTGTTTCACGGCCCTCAGCTCCTTCCAAGATACACGAGGAGCAGGCCGACGATGACCGCCACCAATCCCATGACCCTGAGAGTGCCCTCGGGGGTTTCATACACCTTCATCAGGTACGATTTGATCTTTTCGGGGAAGGCGAAGTAGGGGAGACCCTCTATGATCAGAACCATCCCTATGATACAGAGGAAAAACTTCATCGTTTGCTATCCATCCCTTTCTGTCTCCTTTGCCGCATTCCACAACAGGTCCATTTCTTCCATGGTGGCGTTTTGCGGAGAGCGGCCCTTCTTTTTCAGGCTCTCCTCGATAAATGAGAATCTCGCGGTGAACCTTTCCAGTGAGGAGCGGAGGGCGTCTTCGGGATTCGTTTGAACGAACCGGCAGAGATTGACGAGAGAGAGGAACATATCGCCGATCTCCCCCTCTATGTGGTCCTGCTTCCCCTCTGCAATGGCCTCCCTGAGTTCCGACAGCTCTTCCTCGATCTTTTCCAAGACACCGGCTGTCTCCTTCCAGTCAAAGCCCTTTCTTGCCGCCCGGTCGGTTATCTTGTGTGCCGCCATGAGGGGGGGCATGGAGCGTGGCACGGCGTCGATTGGAGAGGGCTCATCCTCCCCCTTTCCCCGTTCCCGGTTCTTGAGACGTTCCCAGTTGGCCCGAACCTCTCCTACCTTGAGGGTCCGGGCGCTTTCGAAGACGTGGGGGTGACGAAAGATCATCTTTTCCGATATACCGTTCACGACGTCGGCGATGGTGAATTCTCCCTTCTCCTCCGCCATCTTCACCAGGAACAGTATCTGGAAGAGGACATCTCCGAGTTCCTCCTTCAACCCGTCCGGGGAGGCCTGGTCGATTGCGTCGACAACCTCGTACACCTCTTCCAGCATGTACCGTCCGACATCCGCCCGTTCCTGCCGACGGTCCCAGGGGCACCCGTCCGGGGCTCTCAGCCTGTCGATGATTTCAACAATTCTGTGGACGCTATATCCCGTCTGGTCTTTCAATCGGCCACTGCCCCCTTTCCTTCAGGACATCGCGGTAGACCGCGAGGGCTTCGTTGACGGTGGGCATTCCTGCGTAGGTGGCGAGCTGGAAGAATATTTCCGTCAGCTTTTTGGGATCACAGCCGACGTTCAGCGCCGCATTGACGTGCAGTTTCAGTTCATCCGTGGCCCGAAGCGCGGCCAGCATGGCACATGCGGCCATCTGTCTCTCCGGCAAGGTAAGGACGGTCCGCGAATAGAGGTTCCCCGTTATAAAGCGTGAAAAATCGTTGGCGAGTTCCCGGTCGAACTCTTTCCACATCCGATAGGGGGGATCCATCTTAACCCCCTCACCGAAGAGCTTTTGAGCCGTCTCGCGGGTCCTGTCGTCGATCGTTTTCTCCACAATGCCTCTCCTTATTTCACCAGGAATATATCCCTGTCCCTGTCCTGAAAGTATATATACTGATAGGGACCTTTGACGGTCCTTTCGAAGACCTCCTCCCCCTCTTTTCTGCACGCGGGGCAGCCCCGTCCCGGTACGATGACCGCGAAGATTCGGCTCCCGGGACTTGCATCGGAGGCGATGGTGATCAGACCCCCGCATTCGTCGCATATGCGGACGGTCTCCTCCTGGTGTTCGCTTATCATATCGGTGTCGTAGAATATGTCCCGGCTACGGTGCAGGTGGTCTCGGCCCTTTACCAGGTCAGCCCTCCGGGACGCGCGACCCTTCCACAGGTCGTAGATGGCCGCAACCTGCTGCTCGATATAGCGGCTCGTCTGCTGGCTCTGCCTGATGGCCTCGGGGTTATAATCGGGTTCGGTGACGTGGCTGTAATCGATCCCGGCCATGGCGAGTATGATCCCCACATTGACGTAGGGCAGCGCGCTTTCTATGGAGTATCCTCCCTCGAGAACGGCGATGTCGGGGGACAGCCTGTCATTCAGGAGGGCGTATCCCTGCGCGGAAAAAGACATGTTGGTGATCGGATCGCTGTAGTGGTTATCCTGCCCAGCCGAATTGATGATCAGATCCGGTTTGAATTCGTCCAGTATGGGGAGGATCAGGTTGTCCAGGGCAAAGAGAAAACCCTCATCCGAGGTGTTGGGGGGGAGCGGAACGTTGATTGTGTATCCCAGGGCGTTTGGCCCCCCGAATTCATCGGTGAAGCCGGAGCCGGGATAGAGCGTCCTCCCGTCCTGATGTATCGATATAAACAGGGTGTCAGGATCATGCCAGAATATATCCTGAGATCCGTCGCCATGGTGGCAGTCGGTATCGACTATGGCGATCCTCTTGTGGCCGTATGTGTGGCGTATGTATTCGACCATGATCGCCTCGATGTTTATGTTGCAGAATCCCCTGGCGCCATGGACGATCCGCATGGCGTGGTGTCCGGGGGGGCGCACCAGCGCGAAGGCGTTGTCGACCTCTTTCTGCATTACTTTTTCGGCGGCTGTTATGGCCCCCCCCGCCGATATCAGGTGGGACTGGGTAATGACGCTATGGGCGTCCGGGACACAGATATGAATTCGATCTATATCCTCGGTGGTGGCAAGTCCAGGCTTGAATTCTGTAATATTGTCCAGATCGAGGAGACCCTCTTCGAATACCTGGTCTTGGGTGTAGAGAAGCCGTTCCTCCCTCTCGGGATGGGTCGGCGATATCGCCCAGTCAAAGGCGGGGAAGAATATCAGGCCGGTCCTTTTCCTACTGTTTGACATCGGACGCCTCCTGTCTGAACCCCGCAATCAAACCCGGTTTTACCTGGGCCTTGATCCGTATGTTCTTGCCGGCCGTGGACCCCATCCCCCTGACCATGTTGAAGGTCTGGTCTTCGATGATCTCCATGTCGAGGTCGCCTTCCTGCGCCCCCATCCTCAGCGCCCTTTTACGCAGGGTCCCTTCGCACATATCCATCGCGTCCTGATGGGTGAACCCCCGAGGAATCGGGGCCTGTATGCCCTCCTCCGCGATGGTTACTTCTCCCTTTTCCGTGTCGGCCAGGAGGGTCACCTCGGTTGTAGTCCGGGCCAGGGCGGCGCCGATCGCGTTGGCGACCTCGGCGTGTTCCGGTACACATGAAGAGATCCCCAGCATCTTTTCTATATACGGCGCCATCGGTCCGGCCGGTCCACCGACGATATAGACCACCGTGGGGGAGATTCTCTTCCCTTCGAAGATTTCATGAACGGTATAGACCGGTTTGTTGTTGATCTCACTGATCATCTCCCGGACCGCGGAGAGTATCGTGCGGCAGGTGAGGTCGAATATCTCCTGCGCCATTTCATCGAGGGGATGGTTTGCGCGATCGGCTATCTCCTGGATAGCCTTGATGGCCTTTCCCCTGTCACCGATATCCGTAAGGCCGAGGACTATCATGGCGTCAGTCGGCGTGGGGGATGGGCCTCCGAAGGCCACGGCCTGTCCATCCCGCTTGGGGCCGATGGTGATCTGTCCGTCTTCATATTTGACCCTGCTGTCGCCTCCGACCCCGATGGAGCGGGTCAACAGTCCCCTGATGAGCGTCTTATGGCCCCCTATGGTCACGCCCAGGGGCTCAAGGAGCGGGACTCCGTCGGCGAAGATGGCTATGTCCGTGGTTGTTCCGCCTATATCGAGGGAGATAGCATCCTCACGGCTGTCTTTCAGGCTCAGGATGCCCATGATGCTGGCGGCGGGGCCGGAGAGGATCGATCCGACGGGATATCCGACGGACTGACTGATCATGGAGGTACCGCCGTCTGCTTTCAGTATGTAAACAGGAGCGGTTATTCGCATGCGGCCTACGTACTCCATTACAGTGTTGACGAAAGCGCTGTATGTGTCCCATATCGCGGCGTTGAGATAGGTTGTCGCTATACGTCTCGGAAAATTCAAGTTTCCCGACATGAGGTGGCCGAAGGATATATGCCTGAATCTGCCGTTAATGGTGTCCCCGATCTCTGTTTCGAGACCGGGATTGCGCGTGGAAAATTTCCCGACAATTCCAACGTGTCCGATATTCTCACCTTCAAGGATATCCGCGATGCGGGTGACCTCGACGCTGTCCGTTCCGGTAACCCTGATCCCCCGGTGATTGACATAGCCGGATATAACGTGGGTGTCTTCGCCGATCTCGAGCATCTCAGGGGGAAGGCCGGGGCCACCGGCCAGGATCATACCGACCCGGGTGGTCTTGCCCTGAACGATGGTGTTGGTTGATATGGTGGTGCTGAGGACAATTCTCTCGATGTCGCCGGGGTCTTCTCCGCTGAAGATCTTTTCTGTGACAGCGGTGAGCGACTCTATCAGATTTTTCTGGTTCGTTACGACCTTTGCCTTCTTTTTGATTCGGAGTGTGTCCAGCAGAACTGCATCGGTGTGTGTTCCCCCAACATCAATCCCTATAATCATAATCTCTCCCCGGGTTCTTTCTACCAGAGTTGCCTATCACACGGACCTACACCAGTCAATTCATCATTTTTTGCCGTTGTTTTTAAGGCAGATCTGCCGTGAAGGCGATTGTAATCCTCGGGGTTGTGATCGATTTCCTAATTACGTAATTGTAATTCAAATTACAAGCTTTCGCGTAATCTATCTCTTTCTTGTGAGGGATTTCTCCATTTCTTGCGATCTGCAGGAGGTCTTTTCCCTCTATCCACCCTGTGCCCTGTATCCTTTAACACTCTGAAACAATTGAATGTTTATATAACTTTATATACGCCTTGCCGGAGGTCTCTCCGTGGATGTCCCACCCCGTTCTCCCATGGCCTGCTTCTTGCCCTTTCTTAAAGTCGACGCAGGTTAAAACAAGCTGATGCGGCAGCCGTATGAAAGGGAAAAAAATGAAGAGATTGCTTGTTGGGATCATCTTATCAGTGCTTGTGGCCACTAACAGCTGGGCAACATACACGGGAAGCCTTGAGGGACCCGCCACCTTGTCCGGGACAGGGAGTTGGAGCACCGGAACCCTGGACTGGAATATCGGTGTCGACAATGACATCTGGACCTACGATTACACGTTTACAGTGCCCCAGAAGGGAATCAGCCATTTTATCTTCGAGGTGTCGACCACCTTTGACGATAGCAATATCTATGAGGGAACGACCGGAGGGTACCAACTTGGTATCTATGACAGCGGCAACGGCAATCCCGGTATCCCCGGTTCGGTCTTCGGTTTGAAATGGAATGTCGATGTTGAAACCACATCCGCGTCTGTTACCATTGTCACGGACCGACGTCCCATGTGGGGTGATTTCTACGCAAAGGATGGTGTCGAAAAAATAGGTGGCGTCAAGACGGAGATCTTGGCGTACAATACACGATTCGGGAGTGACACCGCGGCGCCGATTAGCAGTGGCAACGCCGGAGGGTGGGCATTGGTACCCAATACCCAGTCCGGTTCAGCCCCCGTGCCCGAACCTTCCACCATGCTCCTTTTCGGTTTCGGCATGATCGGTCTGGCAGGGTTAGGCGGGAAGAAGCTGCGGAAGCGTTAAAGGCCCGCCACAGTATAATAGAGAACGATACAACTGTACTCGCCGCGGCAGAGGACAGCCGTACCCAGGGGGGTATCGCCATTCGGGAGATCAGAGAGGAATTACCTGTTTTTCAGCCAGCCGGGGTGGGTAATCCCAAATTTTTTGATTTTGTAATTCAGAGCGCGGGGACTGATCCCGAGGAGCCTCGCCGCATCCTTTTGAATCCATAAGGTCTTTTGCAGCGTTTCCAGGATGAGTTTCGTTTCTCCTGTTTCCAAAGGTCTCGGAGAGTCACCAACTGACAGGGCCTGTGGCGCCCTGCCCACCTCCGTCATGAAAACGTTTTCTTTGTGGATTATCGGGCCCTCTTCCAGAATTGCCGCTCTTTCGATGGTATTGGCAAGCTGTCGGATATTCCCCGGCCAGTCATATGCCTTAATCCACTCAATGCTTGAGGGAGAAAATGCGGTGATTTTTTTCTTCAATGTGGTACATGCTTTTTCAAGAAGCCACGATGCCAGGGGACCGATACATTCTCTCCGTTCACGAAGGGGGGGGAGCTTTACCGACAGGATGTTGATCCTGTAATAGAGGTCTTCCCTGAATTTGCCTTCGACCACCTGCTGCTCCAGGTTCCTGTTCGTGGCGGCAATAACACGAACATCGGACCGAATAGTCTGGTTCCCCCCCACCCGCTCAAAGGACTTTTCGTCCAGGACCCTGAGCAACTTGGCCTGGAGAGACATGCTGATCTCACCGATTTCGTCAAGAAACAGGGTGCCCCCGCGTGCCTGCTCGAATCTTCCAATCCGCAACTTGTCCGCGCCGGTGAAGGCCCCCTTCTCATGGCCGAACAGCTCGCTCTCAAGGAGGGTCTCCGGAATATTCGCGCAGTTGATGGTCACGAAGGGTCTGCTTTGCCTGTGGCTGTTAAAATGGATCGTTCCCGCCAGAAAACTCTTTCCCGTGCCCGTGTCACCCGTCATCAGGATGGTCGAATCCGTCTTCGAGAACTTCTTGAGGGTCTTGATGATCTCTTTCATGATTGGGCTGAATGCGATGATTCTGTCGAAATCATAGATGACATCCTGCCCATGCCGCAGGTAATCGATCTCATTTTTGAGGCTCGCTTTTTCAAGCGCTTGCCCAACGATGTGCTGTATCTTGACCGCTGAAAATGGCTTCGTGATGAAATCAAAGGCCCCTTCCTTGATCGTCCGTACCACAAGCGAGGCCTTTTCCGTCGGGCTTGTTATAATCACGGGTGCATGGGGCAGTGTTGTCTTGATCCAGCGGAGCAGATCGAAGGGATCCGTCTCCTGTATCTGCAGATCAAGGATAATTACATCGCAGTGATGTAATTTTAATTCGTTAAAGATATCCTTCCCGGCGGTCCAGAAGTGTATTTCGTGAGATGTGCCAAGGGCGTCAAGGAGAAACTCTTCCCAGTCCCTGCCTGTTTCCGCGATAAAAAGTCTGCTCATATGTACTGGTATCCTGTTCCGGAAGAGATCCAATCTCTTCCCGGTCACCGTAAGACAAAAAATCTTTTATTACAGGTAGTTCAATCCGTTTGTGATGCCATGGTGAACGCCTTTGGTCTTAACCCTTCTTCTCCATCTCCTCAATCATCCTCGTTACCTCGGCCGACTCTTTCTCCCCAAGGCCCAGCTTGATGGCCTCCCTAAATGACTCCCGGGCCTTCGGGAAGTCCTGCTGCTGATAGTAAGCCAATCCGAGATGATAGCGGAATACTGGGTGGCTGGCAACGAGCCCAATGGCCTCAAGAAACTGATTCTTGGCCATAAGCGGGGAACCGCTTTTGAGATAGACCCACCCCAGTGTATCGGCAACGTCTGCATTCTGGGGGATGAGCTCTTTGGCTTTCAGGGCCAGTGTCAGGGCTCGTTCCAGGTTCTGGTTCATGTCGGCATACAGATAAGCCAGGTCATTCGCTGCCGGGCCGTACGATTCATTAACCCTGAGAAGATTTTCATAGGAGTCGATTGCCTTGGCGATATCCCCTCTACTTCGATAAAGATAGGCCATTTTCATGTAGGCCGGAAAATTCTGTGGGTTCAGTGCTATGACCCTCTTATACATTTCGAGTGCGGTATCATGATCCTGCTGAGCCATGGATACCGTGGCCATCATCATCAGGGGAAGATCGGATTTAGGATTCTCGGCAATCAGATCCGATAGGACCCCTTTGGCCGTTTCATGTTTCTTCTGGGTTGCAAAAACCGTGGCCTTTATCAGGGATACCTGAAGGTCCTTTGGGTGGTTTTTGAGATACTGATCACAGAGTTCTATGGCCTCCCCGTATTGTTTCTTCGTAACATAGATTTTTGCCATTTCACGAAGGGGCATCACGGGGTTGGGATGGGTCTCGAGGACTTCGCCAAAACCCTTCAGTGCCTCGTCCAGTTTCCCCTGGATACGGTAAGCCCCTGCCAGCTGAAATTGGATAAGCGGCAGATCGGGGTTTTTCTTCAGGATAGACCGGTAGTCGGATATGGCATTTTCATACTGCCCGGATTGCAGATAGGCTACCGCCCGGAGGAGCATGGCCTGGTGATTTTCAGGCTGTGTCTTTAAGATCTTGCCAAGTTCTTCCAGTGCTAATGACGATTTCCCTGTCATTAAGTAGATGTAAGAGAGGGTAAGGCGCATTCTCAGAGAGGTGGGATCCTTTTCAAGGGCCTGCAGGACCTCCGACAGAGAGATGTCATACTGCTGATTATCGAGGAAAGTCAGACCGTAATAGTAGTGTCCCTCTGCCGATTTGGGGTCCAGAACGCGGGCCGTGGAAAACTCTTCCCGGGCCTCGGAGACCTTACCCTCCTTCCTGAATAAGATTCCACGGAGGATATGGCCTTTGGCGTATTCCGGCTCTTCTTTCAGTATCTCTTCAATATGTTTCAGGGCCTTATCATCGCTCCTTTCGGCCAGGAGGAGTTCGGCAATTTTGGATTTCACCGGCAGCAGTTTCGGCCATTTCTCGATGATTTTTTCGTAGACTTCTATGGCCTGGGGATACTGTTTCAAAACGACGTAGTAATCTGCCAGGAGGATAGAGCTTTTTTGATCTTCAGGGGAGATTGCTATGGCATCTTTAAAGCTCTGGACGGCGGCCGTATAGTTTTTTTGTCTGTGCTGAACAATGGCAAGAGCCTGCAACAATGTGGGATCTTTCAGCCCTTTCCTTGTGGCCTCCTT
>Ga0075123_10000179_pt1 | contig 32037 bp, 28 predicted proteins | sample AntAceMetag02UKX_FD_69808 | JGI IMG/M metagenome (GOLD analysis project Ga0075123, IMG submission 69808) | Saline lake microbial communities from Ace Lake, Antarctica - Antarctic Ace Lake Metagenome 02UKX | ecosystem: Environmental > Aquatic > Non-marine Saline and Alkaline > Saline | place... | reverse complement strand
CTTTGGGTCGTATCTATAGGCGCCGGGACCGGTCCCCCCCGTATCGGCACACAGAACCACGGCCGTCACAGGAAAAAGAAACAGCACTGCAACTGCCGCGGTAGTCCACCGCAGCAGGCATTTATTTTTTCTCTTCATCCGGCTTCTCATTCGGCTCTTCCAGAAACATGTATATCTTCATAGAGCAGTCTGCCCTCAGGAAGCCTGCTCCGGCATCCTCTTCCGTTCCCTTCTTGATTTCGACATCTGTTATGGTGGCTATGCGCGGGAGATGTGCCACGCTGTCGAAGAAAACAGCGATATCATTGTATCGTCCCGCGACGGCAATTTTGACCGGTATCTCGGCATAAAACTCCTTTGGAACGGGGGCCATCGGTTCAAAAAGGATGAATTCGAGTCCGGCGTTCCTCCCCCCTTCTGAGACGGCGGTGAGCAGACGTGGAATTTCCTTCTGCTCCGGGAGCTTGGCCAGAATGGTCGCAAGATCCATCTTCAGTGCGGTTATCTCTTTCTTATGCCGCTCTATCTGCCCCATGATCTGCTGCCGCATTGCTATCTGCCCGTTGGTAGTCTCCAGTTCGGCTCCCAATCGGGACTTCTTCTCGAAGGCCGGCTGAAAAAAATAAAACCAGTAGAAATAGCCAAGGAGGAGAAACACGCCAAGGACTATCATCAGCTTTTTCTTGCCGGACAGGTGCTGTATGTCGCTCAGGTCTATCGCCATCCGTCATCCCTCTTCCGCCGAGCACAGGAGGACAAACCCCATCAGCCGTACCCCTGAGACAGTCGTCTGTCTCGACGCTATCAGGTCTACCGTCCCGATATAGGGAGAGTCTTCGAGCCTTTTCATAAATTGTGCTATCGCTGGATTGTTGACGGCCACTCCCTCCACCCGCAGTTTGCCGCCCTTTTGGGTGATGCTGGTGAGCCATTCCGTCTGCGGGGAAATCCTGGAGGCAAGTTCATCCATGATATGTACTGAATACTCTCGATCTCTCTCAAGATCCTTTATGATCCATATCTTTCTTTCCAGCATTTCCTTGTCTGTCTTGAACTTCTCCAGATTTCCCGTCACCGCGGTAAGTTCGTTCAGTCGGACGCGCGCTGATTCGACCTCGACCTCCAGCCCCGCGACCCCCATATTCACATGAAGATGAAGAAGGATCAGGAGGAGAAAGAACAGGGCGAGGGAGGCCACCCCAATGAAAATCTGGCGCTGGGCGCTTGCCTTCTTCTTTTCTTCCCGATAGGGGAGGAGATTAATTCGTATCATCAGTCCTCCACCCTCCTGAGGGCCAGACCAACCCCGATGGCAGCGGTGGGGCCTACTTTTCGTATATACGAAGGGTTGAAAACATTTTTGTCATACAGGACATTTTTGAAAGGATCAAATATCTCCACTTCACAGTGGAACATCTCTTTCATGGCGTCAGCTATTCCCGGAATTCCCGCACAGCCACCACTGAGAAGGATCCTGCTGACAGGCGATCCGCTCACCGTCGAGCTGAAATAATCGAAAGACCTTCCTATCTCCAGAAAGATGGGCTCAAGGTAATCGAGAACCTTTTCTCCCGTGTCACCCTCCCCGCCTGAGCCCTCAAGCTTTATCATCTCGGCTTCCTCGAAAGAAATATCGAGTTTCTTTTGCAGGGCCTGCGTGATGGAATCCCCCCCTGACATAATATTTCTTGTGAAGACAGATTCTCTGTCCTTGACGATATTGATATTGGTTATGCTCGCGCCGACATTGACCAGGGCAATGATATCATCGGTCGCAAAATCATAGTTCTCCTCATAGGCCGCCTCCAACGCGAAGGAATCAACATCCATTACCACCACCCGTGCCCCCGCCTTCTCGATCGCATAGGCATAACTTTCAGTAACGTCCTTCTTCGCGGCAGCGATAACAACCTCTACCTGGTTGGGATCGTTATCCCGCTGGCTGTATATGTGAAAGTCGAAATTTACATCCCGGATGTCGTCAAAGGGCAGATATTCTCCGGCCTCATCGATTATAAGATCGCGCAGTTCCGCTTCTTCCATCCTCTGGAAAGCAGCCTCTTTAATCATGGCGACATGCCCCGAGAGGGCCGTTATGACATTTTTTCCCCCGTATTGGGACACCTTGACAAGTTCCTTTATCTTTTTGACGAGGGCATCATGATCCCTGATTAACCCCTTTTCTATAATACCTCTTTCCAGGACTACCTGCGCAAAGCGTTGCAGGGCCCACCCCTCCGGGGTATCCTTCAACTCGACAAGCCTGATGCAGCTTGATCCTATGTCGACTCCCGCAACCCTTCTGCTTCCGGAAAACAATTCTTTTACTGAAAACATGCGGTCCCCACGCTTAATCGATAAATTGATAGACCCTGTCGCCCTGCTTTACCATTCCGAGCTCTCTTCTCGCCACTGCCTCAATGGAGCGCACATCACCCTTGAGCAGCCCTATCTCTCTTTTCAGCTCCCTATTCTCACTGAGAATAGCCTCATTGGTTTCTTCAAGGGCCACCTGTTTTTCCTTTAACGTACGATAGTCCATCAGTCCTCTGTCTCCGAAGATTATGTGGAGCACAATGACAATAATGAAAATCCCGAACAGAACCCTGACAATTTTCATACGGCACCTTTTCCCCACAGGGGGCAACCATCCTGTCTGTTAAAAAGCAACAAACATGCCACCTTGATCCTTATCTCCGCGTATGCCGTGGGCTCAAGCATCACAAGAGGTTCCGGGCACCCACAAGAACGGGGGCGATATCTGCCGGGTACTCTTCAACCCCTCCATAAGAAAGGGATTTCTTCTTTCCCTTCGTCTGGGGGAAATCCCCTGTCTGCAACAGCATCTCGGCCATCACGATCCAGGGGGAAAGGATTCCGACACAATACCCTGTCCCCTTGTCTCTCTTTCACCATAAAAAACGGTGTTTTTCACCGCAAAAGCAGTATTTTTTATATGGTTGACGTCTATTCATACAACTGGCAACCCGGATGCCGCATCAGGCTCCGTCGGAAGGGAGAAGCTGTTGAGGTTCACCCAAAAGGAATTCTCCCTTTTCAATCCAATCCTTAAGGATAGAGGCTATCTCCCGTGCCTTATAATAACTGGACATGGGTGCGGTAGGGATGACCCTGCCGTCAAGTTTTACCGTGCCGCTTCTTAGTTCTTTATAGCTTACCTCGCCTATACTCTTTGCGCTACCGTTCGGGTAGTCAACGCCATAGTCGTAGACCTGCGCATAGAGATCTTCATCTTTCACGGCCGTATACCGAACCATTTCTTCATTGAGTATCGGTATGGGCACACCTATCCCGACATAGAGGGATACCCCGTAGCCGAGCATGCTTGCCCCCACCAGCCACCGGGGATCCATCTCCTTGAGGTTCCCTACGGTCGCCAGCGTCCCCGCCCCTTCCTTTGGAACACCGTTTTCACCCCTCAGTACATTCGCGTTGTGCTGGGTGCCGGGCCAGGCCACAAACCCCTGGGCCCCGCAGAGGAATATCCGCGTCCCGATGCCGATGGTCTTGAAATACGGATCATTAAAGAGGGGACTGAGCTGTCCCGATGTGGAATAGGTCACGTTCGCCATGTCGGGCCTGAGCACGCCCATATAGGTATAGATAGTGCGGTCTGACATGTTCACCGCGCAGTTGTAATTTTGGTAGGCGTTCCGGGGATTGAAAAGGGTGGCATCCCTGAGATCGTGTATCGTAATATTCTTTTCATACCTGCGGGCGGGGTAACAATCCGTGCCGTAGGATTCGAGGCGCAGCTGAATGGCCTTCCCCGCAACAAGATCCTCAAGGACATGCCCTCCCCCGTAGTTGAATTCGCCCGGATGAATGCTGTTGAGGGGATCTCCCTCAACCACTTCGGTGGCCCCGATATAACAGTCCACAGCGGCTATTCCGCCGTAAGCCGGAACACCGTTGAGCCATACCTTCGAAGCCCGTATCTTGGGAGAGGTATGTCCGAAGTTGAGAAAGGCACCCGATGAACACATGGGGGCGAAGGTCCCGGTCGTAACAACGTCCACCTCCCTGGCCGCCGCGACATCACCTTTCTTTTCGGCAATACCTATGATTTCCTCGGCGGTGACGACAACAGCCCTGCCCTCTTTTATCTTCTCATTTATCTCTCTGTAGGTTTTATTGACCGTGTGTTTTTTCATCTGACCAGCATCCCTTGCGCACCGTACCATGCATTGTGGAAATACAACAAATCAGTAAATAAAACAATAAAAAAACCCCTGTCATAGCAACAGACAGGGGCAAAAGACATTGAGTCCACCGGCTTTTTCAATAACCCTCCGGGCCTCTATGGTTATCCCGTATGACCGAACCCTCCCGCTCCCCTTCCCGTCGTCTCAAGGTCGTCGGCTGCCTCCCATGAGGCCCTGAAAACCCTGTGTATAACCATCTGGGCAATACGATCACTCCTCTTGACGACAAAGGGCTGGGCACCATGATTGATGATCAGGATCTTCACCTCCCCCCGGTAGTCCGCGTCTATGGTGCCGGGGGAATTCAACACGGTGACCCCCGCATCCACTGCCAACCCGCTTCGTGGCCGTATCTGGGCCTCGTAACCGGGGGGCAGCGCGACGGCAATACCCGTGGGTATCAACCCCCTCTCGCCGGGGAGCAGGGTTACATCACCATCCACCGCCGCACAGATATCCATCCCCGCCGAGGCCTCCGTCATGTAACGGGGGAAGGGAATATCCCCGCCATGCAGCCTCTTGACGGAAATCGCTACGTTGTTATTCAAGGGCATCCTTCCTGCTCAACCGAATCTTCCCGCCCCTGTCGATATCGATGACCTTGACGCGAACCGTATCACCCTCGTTCAGGACATCGGTGACCTTCTCCACCCGTTTGTTGTCCAGCTGGGATATATGCACCAGTCCGTCCGTGCCGGGCAGTATTTCCACAAAGGCCCCGAAATCGAGGATTTTTTTCACCGTGCCCTCGTAAATTCTGCCGATCTCGGGCTCTTCGGTCAGCGCCTTGACCATCGCGACTGCCCGTGCCGATGATTCGCCGTCATTCGAGGCTATAGTGACCGTGCCGTCATCATCCACGTTCATCGACACGCCTGTTTCACTGATAATCTGACGTATATTCTTTCCTCCGGTACCGATGACGTCCCGTATCTTCTCCTGCTTTACCACCATCGTGGTGATCCTCGGAGCCCACGGAGAAAGATCTTCCCGGGGGGCAGTCATCGTTTCATTCAATTTACCAATAATAAAAACCCTGCCATCTCGGGCCTGATACAGGGCATCCTTCAATATATCTCCCGAAAGCCTGTCGACCTTTATGTCCATCTGCAGGGCGGTGATCCCCTTCTTCGTGCCACATACCTTAAAGTCCATATCTCCCGCGTGATCTTCATCCCCAAGGATATCCGAAAGGATCACTACGTCATCACCCTCCTTCAGGAGCCCCATCGCAATACCGGCTACGGTATCTTTGACCGGGACACCGGCATCCATGAGCGAGAGAGACCCTCCACATACCGTTGCCATGGAGGATGAACCGTTTGAGGATAATATCTCGGAAACGAGGCGGATCGTATAGGGAAATTCTTCATGCGAAGGCAGGAGTGGAAGCAATGCCTTTCGGGCAAGGGCGCCGTGTCCTATCTCTCTTCGTCCGGGGCCCCTCAGGAACTTGGCCTCTCCTACGGAGAAGGGGGGGAAATTGTAGTGAAGCATAAACGTCCTTCTCTCTTCCCCACCGACGAAGTCAATCCTCTGCTCATCCGAAGAGGTCCCCAGCGTAAGGGCGACAAGGGCCTGCGTCTCTCCCCTGCTGAACAGCCCGGAGCCGTGCGCTCTCGGGATAATACCGACCTCGGACGTGATCTGCCGTATATCCGTGTTGGACCGGCCATCGATCCTCCGCTTGTCCGTGAGGATCATGTTCCGTATGATCTCCCGTTCCAGATCCTCAAAAACACCCCCGGCCTTGGGGTCAAAGCCGGCCTCATCCTGGCTCAGCTCCTCCACCATCTTTTTCTTGACCTCGGCCCTCTGTGCGTACCGCTCCAGTTTTCTTCCCTCGCGATAGGCCTCCTGGAGTCCGGCATAGGCAGCATCTCTGACCCTCTGTCGGAGTTCCTCACTGATCTCATCCGGTTCAAACGCCCTCTTGGCCTTGCCCACAGCCTGGCAGAGGGTGTCCTGAAGCTCGATGGCCGGCCTCATTGACTCCAGCCCGAAATTAATGGCAGCGAGGACCTCATCCTCAGGCACCTCGGAGGCACCCCCTTCGAGCATGATGAGATTGACATCAAAAGATCCTTCTCCACCGGTGGAAGGGATCTTCCTTCCAACAAGAAACAGTTCCAGATCGCTCCCCTCTATCTGCTCGGTCGAGGGGTTGCACACCAGTTCTCCATCCACCCTTCCCACTCGCACCCCCGCGATGGGGCCTTTGAACGGAATATCTGACATACAAAGGGCCGCTGAGGCTCCAAGCATGGCTGCGACGTCGGAATCATTTTCAGTATCCACTGAAAGCACCGTCGCCACTATCTGGGTTTCATGAACATATCCCTCGGGGAAGAGGGGGCGTATCGACCGGTCAATAATTCGAGAGGTAAGGATCTCCTTCTCGTTGAGGCGCCCCTCTCTCTTGAAAAACCCGCCGGGGATCTTTCCCGCGGCAAAGGTCTTCTCCTGATAGTCCACCGTAAGGGGCAGAAAATCCAGCCCCTCTCTTTTGGATTTAAGTGATACCGCCGTCACGAGGACAAGGGTGTCTCCATAGGCAACCAATGCGGAGCCATCCGCCTGCCCAGCGAGATAGTTTGTCGTGATAGACACATCTCTTCCCGCAAGAGCCGTTTTGAATACTTCTCTCATATTATTTAGTTACTCCTTTATTTTTATTATCTTCTCAATCCGAGACGTTTGATAAGTTCCCGGTACCGTTCTATATCCTTTTTCTTGAGATAATCGAGCATGCTTCTCCTCTGCCCCACAAGTTTCAGGAGTCCCCTCCGGGAATGATGGTCCTTCTTGTGGGTCTTGAAGTGCTCTGTCAGATACTCTATCCTTCCGCTCAGGAGGGCAACCTGAACCTCCGGAGATCCGGTATCGCCCTCATGGGTCTGATAATCAGTTATTATTCCTTTTTTTCTTTCTTCGTCTAGCACAGCAACCATCCTCCCTTATCGATTATATCACACTTTTTTCAGTTAATAACCCTCGAAATCTTGACCGCCTGCTGCCCGTCACCCATCAGAGAAAAGTCCCCCGGAGAAAAAGACATCTTGGCAACAGCGACGATCCTGCCATCCTTTGTAGCAAATTTTATCAGATCTCCCCTCTCAGGCAAAGGGGTATTTTTATCCCTCAGGATGCCGCAATCGGGCTGATATCCCTTTCTTATCCTGTCTGCGGTCTCTTGATCAACAACAATCTTAACCAGCCCGGGGAGCATTTCCGCCAGGGGAATAGTATTTTTTTCAATAGCTTCAAGCTTTTCCCCATCAGCGAGACCCTCAAGCGATACGGCGTCTTCCAGACTGAAAGAGCCGCTCTTCGTCCTCCTGAGGTCAAAGAGGCAGCCTCCGCACCCCAACCTGTCCCCGATATCGGCACACAGCGACCGGATATAGGTGCCCTTCGAGCAGGAAGTATCAAAGGTCACATAGGGCATCCGTATCTCTGTCACCCTGATGTGATGTACCGTAACCTCTCTCACAGGAGGTTCAATGTCAACCCCCTGCCGCGTCCATTTATAGAGAGGCTTTCCCCTGAACTTGACAGCGGAATATTTCGGGGCCCTCTGCTCTATCCGTCCTACAAAACTCTCTACCGCCTCCCGTATCTCTTTTTCCTGGAGACGGGGCTCACAGCGGGCCAGTACCTCGCCCTCTCTGTCAAGGGTGTCTGTCCTGACACCCAGGAGCATCGTGGCACGATACTCCTTATCATCATGTAACAAAAACTGTGAGAGCTTCGTCGCCTCATTGATGCAAACGGCAAGGACTCCCGTTGCTAACGGGTCGAGCGTTCCCGCATGTCCAACCTTCTTCGCCCTGAGCAGTTTTTTGACATCGCGGACGATGTCGTGAGACGTCCTGCCGGACGGTTTGTCAATGATCAATACTCCATCCATATCAAAGACTTTACACCGGGAGACCTTCGTTACATCGACGCCGCTATCGCATCGAGCACCATCCCCCTGACGGTTTCAAAATTTCCTTCAACCCTGCAGGCGGAGGCATTCCTGTGTCCCCCCCCTCCCAGTTTGCCCGCTATCTTTTCCACATCGACAGATCCCTTGGATCGCAGGCTTACCTTAAACCGGTCGTCCGAAACCTCGTAACAGCAGACAGCAATTTCAACACCCTGTATCGAACGGACCGTATCGACAAGGCCCTCTGTGTGCTCCGGAAGAGCCCCTTCTTTGCGGAGCATCTTCTGCGTGACAGAGACCATCCCCACCTTTCCCCTCTCAGACAATTGCAGGGTGTCCAGGACCTTTCCCATCAGCCGAATCTGCACGGCGGATTTGGTCTCATAGATGTTTTGCGCTATGTATCGGCAGTCCGCCCCCATCTCCACCAGATCGCCCGCGACCCTGAAGGTGGCGCTCCCCGTGTTCGAATACTGGAAACTGCCGGTATCCGTGAGGATGGCCGTGTAGAGATTCGTCGCAATGTCTCCGGTGATCCTAATCCCCATATGCGTCAGAAGGCGATGGATCATCTCCCCCGTGGAACTCGCCTGGGAGTCGGTCAGCAATATCTTTGAAAAGGTGCCGACGGAGGCATGGTGGTCAATATTGACGATCTTTTGTATAGAGCCTATCCTGCCCTGCTCGTCTCCGACCCTCGAGATATCACTGCAATCAAGGACAAATACCGCGTCAAAACCGTCGACGGCGCCCAGGGAATGGACAATCGTCTCCGAACCGGGGAGAAATCCGTACACGGCTGGCGTCGTATCCTGATTATACACGACGGGATTCTTTCCCATACCCCGCAGCACATGGTACAGGGCAAGCTCGGATCCCAGGGCATCGCCATCCGGTCTCACGTGGGCCGTAATGAGAAAGGTGGTGCCGGAATGTATAACCTCGGCAATTTCATCAAACATCTTTTTCTATCTCCGCCAGCAGCCGGTTAATGCGATCCCCATATTCAAAAGATTCATCAAAGGTAAACTTGATTTCAGGGACATAGCGAAGCCGCAACCGTTTTCCCAGTTCTCTTCTCAGAAAACCGGCAGCCCGGTGAAGACCTTCCATTGTCTCGTCGCTGCAGGCGTTCTCCCCCATCCGGATAAAAAAGACCCTCGCCTGTCGGAGATCATCCGTCACCTTAACACCGGTAACCGTTACCTTCTGTACCTGCGGATCGTTTATCTGCTTCAACAGGATATCCGAGATCTCAGCCTTTATGAGATCGGCGACCTTATCAGCTCTCTTGAAACTCATCGATTATATAATCCCCACAGCCATTCAAGGCGTCAGAGATACTGTACATCTCTATCGAAACATCCACCACGTCGGCCAGATTCAGCCCTTCTATAAAATTCACAACCTTATCCATCTTTGAATTTACAAAACCCCTCTCGTTTCCCACTACGCTGAACCCGATCCGGCATCTTTTCCAGCCATTATATGCCCCCACCTCTGCTATGGAAACATTAAACGTGTTCTTTGCTCTCCCCAGGATCCTCCGCACCACCGATCTCTTTTCTTTCAAAGATCTGCTCCCTCCGACAACGATGTCCACAATTCCCGCACCGACTACCATCAGGAAACAACCCTCAGCACAACAAAAACCGTACATAACGGAGAGGGGGTTCTACAGTTTTCTGGCTATTGCCTCTCGCGTATACGTTTCTATGGCATCCCCTTCTCTGATATCATTAAAGCCTTCTATCCCGATACCGCATTCAAATCCGGAGAGCACCTCCTTGGCATCATCCTTAAACCGCTTGAGTGAAAGGAAGGTCCCGTCATGAATAACCACCCCGTCTCTCAGGAGCCTCAACCGGGCATTCCTGGCCAGCTTGCCGTCGGTTACGCGGCTTCCCGCAATCGTGCCGATCTTTGACACCTTGAATACCTGAAGTACTTCGGCGCGCCCCTGAACGGCCTCCTCATACACCGGATCAAGGAGCCCTTCCATGGCATTTCGTACATCGGAGATGGCATCATATATGACATCGTAGAGCTTGACACTCACGCCTTCCTTTTCGATAATTTCCAGGACCCTCGCGTCAGGTCTGACCTTGAACCCGATAATGATCGCGTCGGACGCCGATGCCAGCATAACGTCTGTCTCGGTGATCGCGCCCGCGGAATTATGGATCAGGGTCAGCTTCACGTCGTCCGTGCTGAGTTTCAGAAGGGCCTCCGAAAGGGCTTCCACCGATCCCTGGACATCCGCCTTAATAATAACATTCAGTTCCTTGGCGCCCTCCTGGATCCGCTCATACAGCTGCTCAAGGGTTATCTTTGAGGTCTTGGATAGCTCTTTCTCCCGCTCTTTTCTCGACCAATACTCACCGATAGATCGCGCACGTTTGTCATCCTCGACACAGACAAAGTCCATGCCGGCCTGCGGCACGTTGGAAAAGCCTACGACCTCTACCGGCATGGAAGGCCTCGCCTCCGTAACTCTGCGACCGTTATCATCGGTCATGGCACGCACCCTGCCATACTCCATCTTTGAAACAACGGCATCACCCTCTCTCATGGTTCCCTCCTGGACGATGACAGTGGCGACCGGGCCCCTCCCCTTATCGAGCTTTGCCTCCACGACGATCCCCCGCGCCAACCGGTCCGGGTCTGCCGTGAGCTCCATGACATCGGCCTGGAGAAGGATCAGCTCCATCAACTCCTCTATACCCGTCTTCTGCTTCGCCGAAACCTCCGCATAGATGGTACTCCCTCCCCATGCCTCGGGTACAAGCTCGAATTCCGCAAGTTGCTGTTTTATCCTTTCCGGGTCGGCATTCGGCTTGTCGATCTTATTGACCGCAATGATGATAGGGACACCGGCAGCCCGGGAATGATTGATCGCCTCAACCGTCTGGTCCATAACGCCATCGTCAGCGGCAACCACCAGCACCACGATATCGGTTACCTGGGCCCCCCTCGCCCTCATTGCCGTGAAGGCCTCATGCCCCGGCGTATCCAGAAACACGATATCTTTTTCGTTGATACACACATGATACGCCCCTATCGCCTGGGTGATGCCCCCCGACTCGCCCTCTATAACGTTCGTCTGCCGTATCACATCCAGAAGTGAGGTCTTGCCATGATCGACATGACCCATAATGGTCACCACGGGAGCCCTCGGCTTGAGGCTGGCGGGCAAGGGTTCCTCCCTCTGTATGACATCCGCATACTCCGCCCCGACAGATTCTACCTGATATCCGAATTCACCGGCAACGAGAGTCGCAGCATCGATGTCTATCGACTGATTGATCGTCACCATCATGCCAAGCGAGACAAGCTTGCTGATCAATTCACCGACCTTGATTCCCATCTTCCTGGCGAGGTCACTTATCTTGATGGCGTCTTCTATCTTTACCCTTCTCTTGATCGCCTTGGGGGTTGTGATCTCGGTCGCCTTTATCCGGGTGGAGGAGAGAACCTTTTCTTCCTTCCAACTCCTGCGCGCTTCCTGGGATTTTCCTCGTCTGGATCGTTTCCCCTTCTTATCGAACTGTTGCTTGAGGAAGGTCTTCTTTTTCCGGACATCCTCCCCCACATGCACCTCAACCGGCTTTTTCATCTTGTGTGATGGTTTCGGTGGTGCTTTTTCCTCTTTTTCGGGTGCAGGTTTGGTCTCCTGAGGCGGCACGACCACCTTCTCCCGTGGGGGCTCAATCTTCGCCTCCGGGGGCACGATCTTCGGTTCTTTCTTTACGGCCGCCCGGACGATTGTTGCGGAAGTCCTGCGCGGTTTTTTCTCCGGCACCACCCTCTTTGCTTTTTTCTCGTCTTCTTTTTCCGGACCTTCAGTTGACGCCGTCCCTTCTTCCTTTGTCCTTTCTTCCTTTATCTCCTCTTTCGTCTCCGCCTCTATTGCGCCTTCCGACTCTGGCTGAGGTTCAACAGGGGTCTCTTCGACCTCGGGAGCAGCCTGCCGTACTGCCCTCCTCCTGATGACCGACCTCTTAACTCTTTCCTCTACGATCGCGTCCTTCTCGCCCAGCGCAAACTCCGTTCGCACCCTCTCAGCATCACTATCTTCAAGGGAACTGGAATGGGCCTTGACGGCTATTCCGAGTTTTTCCAGCCGGGTGATAAGATCTTTGTTATCTGTGCCAAGCTCTTTGGCTAACTCGTAGACTCTTATTTTGGACATTATGGAAACTCCTGATTGCCTTGGCGGCAGCATACGGACAGTCTTTACATATCTCCAGACAGGCTCTCGCCGTCTTTGTTATCGATAATCTTCTTTGCCTCTTCGATCCAGGTGGTTGCCTTCTTCTCGCTGATCCCCTTTATGGAGCTGAGCGCCTCGGGTTCCGATGAAGCCACCATCGCGACGCTTTTAAATCCTTCCTCATAGAGAAGATCGGCCGTACGTTCACCGATGCCGGGGATATTCATGAGAGAGGTGTGCCCCTCTTTTTCAGCTTCCGCCACGCCTGTTTCGTTTTTGACATCAATCTTCCAGCCGGTAAGCCTGGCGGCCAATCTGACATTCTGGCCGGCCCTCCCGATCGCCAGGGAGAGCTGGTCATCCGGCACGATAACCTCCATGGTCCGGGCATCTTCATCCATATACACCCTGTCCACCTTGGCCGGTGACAGGGCATTGCATACGTATCGCACCGGATCCTCAGAACAGGGAACAATGTCTATTTTTTCTCCTCGCAACTCCTGCACAACACCTTGCACTCGTGATCCCCTCATGCCGACGCACGCGCCGACCGGGTCAATGTCTCTGTCTTCCGACCGGACGGAGATCTTGGTCCTGTTCCCGGGCTCTCTCGCTATATTGACAATTTCTATCAGCCCTTCTGATATTTCGGGAACTTCCATTTCAAAGAGGGCCCTGACAAGACCGGGGTGTGTCCTGGACAGCAGTATCTGGGGACCCTTGGATATTCTCTTGACATCGTATATATATGCGCGTACCCGCTCCCCCCGCCTGAACGATTCTCTCTTTATCTGTTCGGACTGAAGGATAATCCCCTCCGACATGCCGAGGCTGACAATGATGCTCCCCCCCTCGAACCTCTGTACAAAACCATTGACCAGTTCGCCTTTTCTGTCTTTGTATTCCTCGTAGACATTGTCACGCTCGGCATCCTTGACCTTCTGAATGATAATCTGTTTGGCCGTTTGAACGGCAATCCTCCCGAAGGTGTCCGTCTCTATCTTTATCCCGAGGCTGTCCCCCAGCTCAGCATCTTCATCCAGGGTTGCGCGTGCCTCTTCCAGGGATATATGTGCGTCGGGATCCAGGACGTGCTCTACCACTGTCTTAAAGAGGAAGGTCTCCATCTCTCCGGCTTCCTCGTTGTAATTCACCTCAAGATCCAGGTCCAGCCCCAGCTTCTTCCGTGCGGCGGTCAAGACGGCTGTTTCCAACGCATCTACGATTATTTCCTTGTCTATGCCTTTTTCCTTTCCCATCTGTTCGATGAGACGTTTAAGATCTGGCAACATGTTACCGGTCCTCCGAGCTTAAATTGACGGCTTCGTAAAAAATCAACCCTTTCCGATGCATCGGGATCATACTGTCATCCAATCCCGACCTCTCCCAAAAGTGTCAAATTTCATATTTAAGATTTGCCTTTACGACCATACTGCGCGGTATGGTATACAACATTCCCTTCACATCTATGACCAGGCTCTTTTCTCCCTCGTTATCAAGGAATTTAACCAGCCTTCCCTTGAAATTCTTCTTCCCCTCTATCTTTTCGGCAACGAGAATCCTGACCTGGCATCCTTCGTACCGCACAAAATCCCGGTCCTTCGCAAGGGGCCGGTCAAGGCCGGGGGACGATATCTCCAGGTCGTACGGAGCGGGAGGGGTCTCATGAATATCGAGAACATCTCCGGTCTCACCACTTATCATGGCGCAATCATCGAGGGTCACTCCCCCCTCTTTGTCGATATAAATCCTGACCATCCAGCGGGATGGTCCGCGCAGGCATTCAACGTCAACCAGTTCCATCTGTTCAGATTCGACAATCGGTTCAATCAGACCCACTATCTTTTCACGGTATGTTTGATCCGTTTCGACCATTGTGCCCCTCAAAAACAAAAAAGCGGGCAGAGCCCACTTCTCTGGTACCACTAACATAACGATGATTCTTTTGCAACCGAAAAGATTGGAGCGGGCGATGGGATTCGAACCCACGACATTCAGCTTGGGAAGCTGACATTCTACCCCTGAATTACGCCCGCTCAACAATTCTACACACCGCGATTTAGGCGACCACGCGTCTTTTGTCAAGACTTTTTTATCTTTACCGTGCCGATCCTCTTCGTTATCGACTTCCCGTGCGCCTCAAGACCTTCAATCTCGGCGAATCTGGCCGTCTTGGGACCATAGGCCTCAAGAGCCTCATCGGAAAAGGAAATGACGCTCATCCTCTTGATAAAGTCATAGACTCCGAGGGGTGAAGAGAACCTCGCCGTCCCCCCCGTTGGGAGGATATGATTCGGGCCGGCGATATAATCCCCCAGGGCCTCGGGAGTATACGGCCCCAGGAATACCGCCCCCGCGTCTGTGATCTCGCCCAGGAGGGCCTTGGGGTCCTCCACAACCAGTTCAAGGTGCTCCGGCGCGAGACGATTCGCGATATCTATCGCCTCATCGATATCGACTGTTACAATCGCCGCGCCATACTGTTCCAGGGCCTGTGCGGCTACCGGACTGTGCAGTTCCTTTACCTGTCTCCGGGCCGCTACGGCAACCTTCTCAGCAAAATCCCCGTCCGGGGTCAGGAGAATGGCACCGGCCATCGGGTCATGTTCGGCCTGGGACAAGAGATCGGCGGCTATTATATCCGGCGCTGCCGTGCCATCGGCGATAATCACGATCTCGCTCGGACCCGCTATCATATCGATCCCCACCCTGCCATAGACCATCCTCTTCGCTGTAGCCACATAGATATTGCCGGGACCGACAATCTTATCCACCCACGGGATGGACTGTGTTCCACAGGCAAGCGCGGCTATGGCCTGCGCGCCTCCTATCTTGAAGATCCGGTCCACACCGGCCAGTCGCGCGGCAACGAGGACCAGGGGGCTCATCTCCCCCTCCTTCGCGGGAGAGACAAGGATAATCTCTCCGACACCTGCGATCTTCGCCGGCACCGATGCCATCAGCACGGTGGACGGATATGTCGCCCGCCCGCCCGGCGCGTAGATTCCGACACGACTGAGGGGGCGTATCACCTGCCCGAGTTCTATCCCTTCATCATCTACATAGGACCATGACTCCATACGCTGCCGTTCGTGAAATGCCGCTATCCTCGCCGCAGAGAGCTTGAGGATTTCCACATCGCCGGGAGCGACCGCGCTGAACGCCGCATCTATATCGTCCGGAGAGACCTCGACCGTACGGGGGGTAAGGGACATGCCGTCAAACCTTCGCGTGTATTCAAAGAGGGCATCGTCCCCCCTCGCCTCAACATCATCCAGGATCCCGGCCACGACATCCTCCACGTCCTTAGGGACGCGGTTTTTCCGGTTTACAATGCGGCCCAGCTCCTCGGCGAACGCCTTGTCCTGTGTGCTGATAACCCTCACGATCCCCCCTTCACCCTCCTGATATCGGCCCCAAGGAAAGACAGTTTTTCTTCGATATGTTCATATCCCCGGTCCAGGTGATAGATTCTGGATATCTCGGTCGTCCCTTCTGCCACCAGACCGGCAAGGATAAGCGAGGCGGAGGCCCTCAGGTCCGTCGCCATCACCGGGGCACCGCGGAGACTGGAAACGCCCCTCACAATGGCGCTGCTCCCGTCAACGGTTATGTCCGCCCCCATTCGTATCAGCTCATTCACGTGCATGAACCGGTTTTCAAAGACGGTCTCTTTGATGATGCTGCTCCCGCCGCCCCGAGACATCAACACCATCATCTGCGCCTGAAGATCCGTGGGAAACCCGGGATAGGGGAGTGTCTTGACGTCTATACTGGTTATCTTCCGGTCGCTTACGACCCGAAGGCCTCCTTCTATAGGAGAAATTTCCACGCCCGTCTCTTTTAATTTGGCTATGACCGTGTCGAGGTGATCCGGTCGACACCCCAGAACATTAACATCCCCCCCGGTGAGTCCCGTTGCTATCATATAGGTTCCCGCTTCAATCCGGTCGGGGATGATATCCGCTTCAACCGGTCGAAGGGTGTCTACTCCTTCGATCTCTATGACATCGGTGCCCGCCCCCTTGATCTTCGCCCCCATACCGATCAGGACATCGGCAAGATTGACAACTTCCGGCTCACTGGCCGCATTTTCAAGGACCGTCGTCCCCTCAGCCAGCGTGGCGGCCATCAGTATGTTCTCTGTACCGGTTACTGTCGATATGTCAAAATATATGGTGCAGCCCTTGAGCCGGGGAGCACGTGCCTCCACATATCCGTCACGAAGGTCTATCTTTGCCCCCATGGCCCGCAGGGCCTTCAGGTGCAGATTCACCGGCCTGGCGCCTATTGCACACCCCCCCGGAAGCGAAACGCGCGCCTTTCCTGTCCGTGCCACGAGCGGACCGAGGACAAGGATAGAGGCCCTCATCGTCCTGACGAGATCGTAGGACGCCTCATGGCTTGTGATCTTTCCCACATTGATTCTGAGTGTCTCACCTCCGTCGAGCTCAGCCCCGAACCCGGCCAGGAGCCTCTTGATCGTTCTGACATCGGCAAGATCGGGAACATTATGAAAGGTATTCCACCCATCGGTCAGGAGTGAAGACACGAGGACGGGGAGCGCCGCGTTCTTGGCGCCGCTGATACGGACATCACCCTGCAGCCGTCTACCTCCCTGTATGACAATTGTATCCACCGGTTCAACTCCTCATCTTTGCCAGAACGACTCTCTCTATGCCGGCATAATCACAGTGAAAAGCAATATCACAGTAATCGCTCTCGTGCAGTATTTTCTCGAGGACATCCCTCTGTCCCACTCCCAGTTCCATGGCAAGCCACCCACCCTCGGCCAGAAATGGACGTGCCCCCTGTACGAGCCCCCGGTGGAACTGCGTACCATCCGGGCCGGCGAGAAGGGCCCGGCGGGGTTCATACCCCCGTACCCCCGGGGCAAGCAGGCTGAACTCCTCCTCGGAGATGTAGGGCGGATTCGAAATGATGATATCATAGATCCCCCTGACGGGTTCGAACATATCCCCGCACAGGAATGAAATCCTTTTCCGTACGTTATTGTTCAGGGCGTTTCTGGCAGCAATCATAAGGATCTCCGGGGAACAATCCGTGGCCGTGATGGAAACCTGCTCCCGTTCAGAGGCGAGCGCGATGCTGATCGCCCCGCTCCCCGTCCCGATCTCCAGTATCCGTATCTTCTCATCCCGTCCGAAGAGCTTCAGGACCTCCTCGACCAGGATCTCCGTGTCGGGCCTCGGTATCAGGACATCCGGGGAAACCTCAAAGGTGAGCGACCAGAACTCCTTCTCCCCGGTGATATAGGCGACAGGCTCCCCCTTGATCCTCCTGGCGACCAGCGAACGGAAGTGCGTTGCCTCCGCGGAGGAAAGCACTCTCTCAGGATGCGCATAGAGAAACCCGCGGTCCCTGCCGATACTGTGTGCAAGGAGGACCTGTGCGTCCAACCCGGGCGTGGGTAGCCCTTCCCCACCGAACCTGTCCTCTGCTTCCTCCAGGAGTTGTGAGCAATTCATCACATGACTCCCCTTCACTCTTTGCGTCAATGAAGCCTCCGGGATTCGCGTATAAGATCGTAGGCCGCCTTGATATCCCTGGTTTTTTCAGTGGCAAATTGCATCATCTCCTCCGGAAGACCTTTGGAAACGAGCTTGTCGGGGTGATACTGCGTCATGAGACGGCGATAGGATTTTTTGACGTCATCGTCGGGGGCCTCTTCCGAGAGCCCCAATACGCCATAGGCGTCCTTAAGACGGGTGCTGTCCGCCGCCCCCTGATAGGCCTGATCGAATCCCGTAGAGCCCCCTGCCTTTTGTCCGGCCTGCATCATCCTCACGATACGCTCGAATTGTGCCCTGGGGTACCCCACGCGTTCACAGACATAGTAGAGGATACGGAGTTCCGAATTATGAATTTCCCCGTCGGCCATGGCCGTTCCCAGGAGAATCTCAAGGAACATCCGAGTGAGGGTGCTTCGTCTATGGCACTCCCGTCTGAACTGCTCCAGGATATCGTCAAGTGGAAAATCGGGACGCTTACCTTCATCAAACAGATTGATGGCCGTCCGCTGCTGCTCCCCTGTGAGCTGCATGTGCACCATGATCTTACGCACCGCGGCTATTTCCTCATCGGAAACTCTTCCATCCGCCTTTGCGAGATGTCCCATTACGGAGAAGGTTGCCGTAAAGAAGGCCATCTGTACCCGTTCATTATCTCCGTATCCGAACTGCCCACTACCGTTGCCAACTCCCTTGACCTTATCAAAGCCATGCCCCACAGCGGTGCCCAGGATCGCACCCAGAGGCCCACCGAGAAAAAATCCCACCGAGCCACCTATAAATTTCCCCCACCAACTCATCTCACTCTTCCTTTTCGTTAAAACGTAAGAATGGCCAAAACCGCTACATGACCTTCACTTGTTGCCTATCGGGGGTTTTTGTATCTCAAAAAGCCCTCCATTGCAACATACGAAAACCTCATCACCTTTCATTGCGTAAACTGACCTTGGTACCGGAGACAATGGGACAGAAAGCGGTCAGTGGGATCTCCACTTGCAACCGGATTATCGGATGTGTTACGGTCTAGTTTGATTCAACTGTAGGGCTTTCCCTATCCTATCTCGATCTTTTCATAAATCTTACCAAGGAGGATTTATATGTATACCTTTGGACTTTCGGAAGAAAGAAAACAATACCAAGAACTTGCGAAAAAGTTTGCCGAGACGGACGTCAGACCGCTGAATGACAAATTTGACGACGACTGGGATACACACACATACATGTCACAGGTCCTCAAAAAGGCGGCCAGTCTCGGATTCATGGGACTGCCCATTGCCGTCGAATACGGGGGTTCCGGTGCCGATGGCATGACCGTCATGGCCGTCCTCGAAGAGTTGGCCGCCGTAAACGGAGGCGTCGCCTGTGTGATCGGTGATACCTGGTTTGCCCAGACTCCTATTGTAATCGCGGCGAACGAAGAACAGCGAGAGCGGTTTCTCAGACCCCTCGCCTCCCGGAAAAAGCCGAATCTCGGTTGTATCTGCATGACCGAACCGGCATCGGGGGCGGACATTGAAGACCCCCGAATGCGCCTTCGAACGGTCAAGACAATCGCCACCGAAGATGCCGGCCACTACGTCATCAACGGTGTCAAGATGTGGCCGAGCAACTCCGGGATCGCCTCCCACTATGTGGTCATCGCCACGACGGACCCCACAAAGGAGGAAAAGGGGTCCTGCATCTTCGTGGTTGAGGACGGAACGCCGGGCCTCTCCTTTGGAAAAATAGAACGGAAGATGGGCATGCCGGAGGATCAGAACAGAGAGGTGGTCTTTGACAATGTCCGTGTTCCGAAGGACAATTTACTGGGCAATATCGGTGACGGACAGCGGATACTCCAGACGACCGTTGCCTACAACCGGCTCGGTGCGGGGATGATCTCCGTCGGCATGGCACGGGGCGCCTTCGAATATGCCCTGCAGTACTGCAAATCACGGGTCGTGGGGGGGAAACCGCTCGTCAGACACAGCCTGATATCTGCACGGTTTGCCGATATGGCAACCAAGATCGATGCGGCCCGCCTCTTGGTCTACCGTGCGTCCTGGTCGCTCAAAAAGCGTGATCCCCATCGTGCACGCCACTCCGATATGGCCAAGGTGTACGCAACCGATACGGCCATGGAGGTCACATCGAACTGTGTTCAGTTGATGGGGTCCTACGGATATTCCCGGGAGTATCCCGTCGAAAAATACATGCGGGACGCCAAGATCGTGCAGATCTACCTTGGCCCGAATGAGCTGGTCGGGCAGCTTATCGGAGAGAGTCTTTAAGATAAAAAAAGAGGGGGATTCCTCAGGAATCCCCCTCCAGTAAGGAAACGGAACCGATACGATTAGATAGTAAAGGATTCGTCGAGCATCTCAACAGGGGTCTTGTCGGCAATCTTGATCGTCTTGAATCGCGCTTCCACAGTCGTCAGAACGTTCGCCGCGAAATATTTCGCCGACGCGACCTTGCCCATATAAAAGGCAACTTCCGCATTATTCTTCCCAAGTTCGCGTTGTGCTTCAGGTGTATCTGTTCCTGCTTCCTTAAACAGGGCATCCAGTTTCCCGGAGGCTATCGCAGCCGCATCCAGCAGTCTCCAACCGACAATGGCATCTCCCATGATCATCAGGAAGGGTCTGGTGTTGATGAGAGGAGACATAAAATCGCCACCCTTGAGCCAGGTCCCGAACTGCATGAGTACATCTCCGAACGCCGCCGTGGCCTCTCCCAGATATCCGGCAGATTCTTTCAGTCCTTCGATGACCTTGCACTGCTCGGCAGTGGCGCCCATGTCGGTGAGCAGGTTCATCGCATTCTGCCCTTTGCGCTGACCCAGCTTACGGAACACGAGGTCGAGGGACTGGATGGCGTTCGTCCCTTCATAGATGGGGGCAATCTTGCAGTCACGCATATACTGCTCCATGGGGTACTCCTGGCAGTATCCGTACCCGCCGTAGACGTCCATGGCCAGTCCGCAGATCTCCACGCCCTTATCGGAGCAGTAGGCCTTGATGACCGGCGTTATCAGCTCCACATAACCGTCCCACTTTGCCCGTTCTTCTTCCGTTTCGGCAATCTCCGACATGTCGATACAGTACCCGATCCAGTAATTCATGGACCGCATCCCCTCGACGTGAGACTTCATCCACAGGAGCGAGCGCCGGATATCGGGGTGTTTGATGATCGGAGCACCCTCTGGTGACTGCGAGGTCATATCACGGCTCTGGACGCGTTCCTTCGCATACGCGATGGCGTGTTCCAGGGCTGCCGAGGAGTGGTCGAGCCCCTGCATCCCCGTTCCCAGCCGGGCCTCGTTCATCATCTTGAACATGATCTTCATCCCCTGTCGCTCACTGCCGAGGAGCTCGCCGATGCAGTTGCCGTTCTCGCCAAAGTTCAGGGTCGCCGTGGCGGAGCCCTTGATTCCCATCTTGTGCTCGATGTTTCCCGTGATAACATCATTCGATTCTCCGAGGCTTCCATCATCGTTGGCGCGAATCTTGGGAACGATGAAGATCGAGATACCCTTTGTCCCCGGAGGATCACCCTCGATCCTGGCCAGGACCGGATGGATGATATTTTCCGTCAGGTCGTGGTCACCCGCGGAGATGAAACACTTGGTCCCCGTGATGCTGTAGGTACCATCGGGGAGTAGCTTGGCCGTAGCCCGCGAGGCTCCGACATCACTCCCCGCACCCGGCTCGGTGAGACACATCGTCCCAGCCCACTCGCCAGCAGCCATCTTGTAGAGGTATTTGTTCTTCTGCTCCTCCGTGCCGTATTCCGCGATCAGGGCAGCCGCACCCAGCGTCAGGCCCACATACATCATGAAAGAATAATTGGCCGAGCCGAACATCTCGCTGTTGGCACTATAGATCACCTGAGGCATTCCCTGCCCCCCCACCTCGACCGGGAAGATGGGACAGAACCAACCCGCCTCGCGGAGGTTTTTAAAGGGCTTATGGAAGCATTTAGGCGCGTGTGCATTGCCATCCGTAAAGACCGCCGGGTCCTCTTTGTCCGCGATCTCGTACGTGGGCAGAATCTCTTCCAGCGCGAACTTCTCCCCCTCGGTCAGGACCATATCGACCATATCCATCGAGTAGTCGGCATACTTCTCATACTGAAAGAGCTTCTCAATACCGATCTGCTCGTACAGAACAAAACGCTGATCGCGCGTGTTCACCAATGAATTACTCATACCATCCTCCTCATAATTTCTTATTACCTGTCGTTTGAATTCTATGCCTTTCTGGGGGGATTGCCGGGCAATCCCCCCAGAAGGCATCGTCTATCTACTTTTCCACCTTCTCCCACAGCGACGCGTTAGCGTTTCCAAAACCGCCGCAGAGCATGGCCACGCCGTATTTGGCATCCCTGTAATCCGTCTTCATGATATTGTTCAGCGTGACGATGATCCGGAGACCGGACTCTCCGAGGGGATGGCCAAGCGCCAAGGCGCCGCCCCAGACATTCACATTGTCGAAGGGGGCATTCTCGGCGATGCCAAGATCGCGGACCACGGCGAGGGACTGGCTCCCGAAAGCCTCGTTCAGCTCCCACACGCCGATGTCCTTTACCGTCTTGCCGGTCCGTTCAAGCAGCTTCTTGGCGGCGGCGATGGGACCAATCCCCATCATGGTGGGGTCACAGCCGGCCATGGCACCATGAACATATTTCAGGTGGTAGTCAAGCCCCAGTTCATCGGCCTTATCCCGGCTCATGAGGAGCATCGCGGCAGCGCCTGCGGTCAGGGGTGACGATACGGCGGCCGTCACAATCCCATTTTCCTTGAAGGGAGATTTCATGGTCGCCATCTGTTCCATAGAGACATTGTCGCGAATCCACTGATCACGATCGACCATGAACTTTGTTCCGTCCTCCTCTTCCCCTTCGATGGGAATAATCTCCTTTGCAAATTTCCCCGCATCCCGGGCCTCGGCCGCCTTCTTGTTGCTCCAGAAAGCCATGTTCTCCATGTCTACGCGCTCCACTTTCCAGCGTTCGGCAACCTTTTCGGCGGTGGCTCCCATGGGGAGATCCTCCATCTTATAACGATCAAGCAGTCTGGGGGGCATATCCAGGGAAAACATCATGGGGACCTTCTGCATATCCTCGACCCCCGACGCGATATAGATATCGCCCTCACCGCACATGATCGCCCGGGCCGCATGCTCCGTCGCGGCCATACCCGAGCAGCACTGCTGGCCCACTCCATTCGTCGCTACTGCCTCCGGGAATCCTCCGGCCAGCCAGGCGCTCCTGGCAATATCGTTCTGCATCCCCGCCTGATTGGCCGACCCGCAGAAAACCGCATCTATATCCTCGGGCTTGACCTTGGGATTTCTCTCGAAAAGGGCCTCATAGACCTTGATCAGCAATTCTTCAGGCCGTACATTTCTGAACCAGCCTTTGTCCTTATGAGCCCGGGCATTCGCACTTCTGATACCATCAATAATTACACATTCCTTCATTTCCATTTCCTCCTAATATTTTTTGAAGCGGAGGAGGGGATGAGGGGAAAACCCCTCATCCCTCCCGGCTCCATTGTTACCGGCATTGCGCCGGTTGCTCCGGCGCTCCTCGTGTCACACATCCATACCTATACCGCAAAAGATTCTTCCGCGATCTCGACGGCAAGGGCCTCACTGTCTTTAATGATTTCGCACCTGGCCTTGACGGTGGGGAGAATCTCAGCGGCAAAGAACCTCGCCGACATTACCTTACCCTTGTAGAAGGGAACGTCCACATCGCCGGCATCCAGAGAGGCCAGCTTCTCAAGGGCAACACCCGCGCCCTGGAGGAGAAGCCACCCACAGACCACGTCACCCATGACCGCCAGGAACGGTTCGACGTTCTGGATCGGGACGGCCGCTTTGCCGGACTTAAAAAATTCGATAAAGGCGAGGGGAAGTTCCGCTAGGGCACCGGAGGCCTCCTCCAGCTTCACGGCGGAGGGCTTCAGCGCTTCAACCCCCTTCAGCTTCTCGATCGTTGCGGTAATGTCGGTGAACAGGTTCATGACATTCTGTCCCTTGTTCTGCCCCAACTTTCTGCCGACGAGGTCCATCGCCTGGATCTGGTTCGTGCCCTCGTAGATTTGGGTAATCTTGCAGTCCCTGAGGTACTGCTCAACGGGATACTCCTGGCAGTAACCGTAACCACCGTAGACATCCATCGCCTTGGTGCAGACCTCCACACCTTTGTCTGATGAAAAGGCCTTGCAGATCGGTGTCAGGAGCTCCACGAACCCGTGATACCTGTTGCGTTCCTCCTCGGAATCCGACGCCTCGGCCACATCGATACAGAATCCCGTGAAGTAGTTCAGGGCCCTGATCCCCTCGAGGTAGGCCTTCATCCACAGCAACATCCGTCTCACCGGGGGATGGTTGATGATGGTCACCGCATCCGCATCCTTCCCGGCGAGAGCGGATTTACTTTGAATCCGCTCCTTCGCGTACTGGACGGCATGCTCATAAGCAGCGGACGCGATACTCTGGCCCTGGAGACCAACATCGAGCCGGGATTCATTCATCATCTGAAACATGATCTTCATACCGGCCTGTTCCTCACCGAGGAGCTCGCCGATACAGTTGCCGTTCTCGCCGAAGTTCAAGGTCGCCGTTGCGGAACCCTTGATCCCCATTTTGTGCTCGATGTTCCCCGTGGTGACATCGTTTGGCTCTCCGAGGCTTCCGTCGTCGTTGACGCGAATCTTGGGAACGATGAAGATCGAGATACCCTTCGTTCCTGCGGGAGCCCCCTCGATCCTGGCCAAAACGGGATGGACGATATTCTCCGTCAGGTCATGGTCGCCCGCCGAGATGAAGCACTTCGTCCCCGTGATGCTGTAGGTGCCGTCGGGGAGTCGCTTGGCCGTGGTTCGCAGGGCGCCGACGTCGCTCCCCGCGCCCGGCTCGGTCAGGCACATCGTCCCGGCCCACTCGCCGGCATACATCCTGTACATATACTTGTTCTTCAGTTCCTCAGTCCCGTGAACATCGATCAGCCCCGCGGCACCGGTGGTGAGCATGGGATACATGCTGAAGGCCATGTGGCCAGCGGCAAAGAGTTCCCCACACGCCGAATGTACCGAGATGGGCATGTTCTGTCCCCCCACCTCCGGGTCCTTCGTCGCACAGATCCACCCTGCCTCGCAAAAGGTTTTAAAGGGTTCGTGAAAACAGGCGGGGGCGTAGGTCTTTCCATCCTTGAACTGCGCGCCCTCCTTGTCCCCCTCTTCCAGTGTCGGCGCAATCACCTCAACAGCCATCTTCTCGGCCTCACTGAGAACCATATCCACAACTTCTCTTGAATAATCGGCATATTTTTCAAATCCGAACAGCTTGTCGATACCGATCTGTTCGTACAGCAGAAATTTCTGATCTCTCGTATTCACCAACAAATTACTCATTGTCTACCACCCCCTGCTTGTTTTTTAATCCCTCTATCATGGTTTCTATTCCCTCTTTGACATTGGATCGGATCCTCTCCTCCCTCATCGATTCGGTCCCGACAAAGAGATGCAGCGATATAATTCCGTTAAGGAGTCCCCAGAGGGCGTTCCTCATCTTTCGAATATCCGGTTTTCTCAATGCCAGTTCTCCCGCCTCGACACCATATTGGAGAATCTGTTCGATGAGTGAGATTGTTCGATTCATCTCTTTAATAATCTGTCTCCGGGTCTCATTGGACAGGCTGAGATTGTCCGCCTGAAGCATGAAGTTCATCAATATCCTGAACTGTTCACGCTCCTTCAGGAAGATATCGATATATGCATTGGCAAAATCGAGGAGTATGTCCGTCGCGCCTCTCTCCTCCTGAAATATCTGAGAGATCGCTTTGTGGAAGTTTTCTATGTCACTCAGGAGGATCTGCGCATATATCTCCTCCTTGCTGCTGAAATAGAGATAGATCGCGCCCTTGCTTAGCTCAGCCTTTTCCGCAATATTCGCGACGGTCACAAACTTGAAACCGTTTTCAACGAACAGCTTCTTTGCAGCCCTGAGGATGACCTGTCGTCTCTGTTCTTTTTCTCTTTCCCTGCGTCTTTCAGGTCCCGGCATTGTCGCTATCCTTGTTGTAAGTATAAGAATATCCGTTACTTATTACCCATCATGGCGAAGAAACGGATAAAGGTCAGATTATGACCAAGGGTCACACATCTCATAAGCAAGATGGCCCGCAATGTCAAGAAAAAAATCGATTGTGAATTTAATTGTCAGCTACCTTTATCATCTCTATAAAGGAACGTTTTGTATAATGATGACTGTTTACGTGTACGCAGGGTTTTTCATGTCACAAGATGCTAACATATTGATATTAGAAAAATTATTATCTTCGGTTCTGATTCAGAACCGTTCTCAAATAGACACGAGAGGGCTTGGATGACAACGCCGGTTCAACAGAAGATTCGAGAACGGCGCTGATTTCAATTGCCCATCCCGATGATCGGGAATGGCTGGAGCGGGAGGCCCATGCCCACGGCCTTCTGGCTCCTCACTTCCCCGTTTCGATGAAACCGGAAGAAGGCGGGGGCCGCCGGTATCCGTCCTACCGCGATCGAAGAAACTACAAGGTTCCATCCAACAGCGCCATCTGGGGGTACGACTGGGACCCCATCCAGTCCGGCAAATAGACGGAACGTCAGAAACCGGGTCTTGTCTCTCCCGAAATATCTGTGGTATAGGCCTTCCAGTTGATGGAGAAAGAGGAGGGAACTGTGGCGCTGCAGGCACAAATAGGGACCATGTTCAATCCCCGATCGGTGGCGATTATCGGGGCATCGCGGACCATCGGCAAGTGGGGGTTTACCTTCACGCTCCACCTGATCAGAGGCGGCTACCGGGGGGACATATACCCGATCAATCCTGCCGGCGGGGAAATCATGGGTCTGAAGGTCCATCGAAACCTGGGGGAGATACCCAGCCCCGTCGATCTTGCATTCATACTCCTCCCCCCCGAAAAGGTTGCCGACACAATCACCGAATGCGGGGCCCTCGGCATCCCCGCCTGCGTGGTTATTACCGCCGGATTCGCCGAACTCGGAAAACAGGGAAAGGCGCTCGAAGCCGATATCGTCGCGGCCGCCCGGAGCGCGAATGTCGCCATGATAGGCCCCAACTGCGCCGGAATCATCAGCACGGAACCTGCGAGCCTGTACTGCATGATGCAACCCGTCTTCCCCCCCTCCGGCCACATTGCCGTCGTATCGCAGAGCGGCAACATCGCCGGTTCGATGCAGTTCATGCTCTGGAAGCAGGATATCGGCGTCAGCCGCTGCGTCAGCGTGGGCAACCAGGCCCTCGTGAAGACCGAGGACATCCTGGAGTTCCTGATCGACGACGACCTCACCCGGGTCGTTGTCGCCTACATCGAGGGGATCGATGACGGAGACCGTTTCATGGATGTGGCCAGGCGGCTGACCGGAAAGAAACCGCTTATCGTCATCAAGGGGGGGACATCGGACCGGGGCGTCAGTGCGGCGAGATCCCATACCGGCGCCATCGCCGGATCCGACACCGTATTCGATGCCATGTGCCGTCAGTGCGGAATCATTCGCGTCGCCGATGTGGAGGACCTCATCGACACGGCGGTGGCATTCCTCTCCCAGCCAATCCCCCGGGGGGACCGCGTGGGGATCGTGGCAAACGGGGGAGGATGGGCAGTCCTTACCGCCGACGCCTGCATGGAGGCGGGGCTGAACGTGGCGCCCCTCCCCGAGAAGACGCTGCGCCGCCTCGATGAGCGGCTGCCGGCCTGGTGGAATCGGCAGAACCCGGTCGATATGGTGGCCGGGATGAGCCGGGGTGCCTTCTTCAAGGCGGTCGAGATCATGGCTCAGTGCGATGAGATCGACGGTGTTATCACCCTCGGGTTCGGATACGGACAGGCGAACGTGGCGGCCATTGAATCGGCCCCCGATAAAGATACGCCGGATTACGTCTCCTACATCGAGGCAACCCGCAACTCCGACCTTCGGGGCATGCAGTTCCTTCTGGATACCATCGCCACCTATCGGAAACCGACCCTCCTCGCCTCGGAATACATCGTCGGGGCCGACCGGGACTGCAACGAGGCAGTCCTGGAACTACGCAGGAAAAATGTTCTCATTTATCCGTCATCGCGCCGCCCCGCGCAGGTCATGGCGCGGCTGGTCCGCTACGGCCGGTATCGCCGGAAGACAGATTCCTGATATCCATACACAGCGCACTCTCCCTGCAAGGAAGGCATTTCTCTTTTCCCGCATTTCACGTTGACCGGTACCTTCCCGGGTATTATAATGGTAACCAATCAGTAATACAGAAAAAGACACCGGTTGAGTGAGGCCATCCTTTATGATTCCCCTAGATACCGTGCTTGTCCTGATCATTGTCGCCATCGCCGCCTTTCTTTTTGTAACCGAAAAACTGCGTGTCGATGTCACCGCCCTGTGCGTCCTGGTAGCGCTTCTCCTGTTTCAGCTTATCAAACCCGAGCAGGCCCTGTACGGGTTCGCGAACACGGCCACCGCTATCGTTGCCGCCATGTTTGTTCTGAGCGCGGGGCTGGTTCGCACCGGTCTCGTCGAATGGCTGGCCCGGCATCTTGACCGATTCGCCGGCAGAGGGGAGCGCCGACTGGTCGTTGTCCTCTGCGTAATGGCTGCCTCGCTTTCGGCCTTCATGGTCAACACGGCGACGGTCGCCATACTGATACCCGTAGCGGTCATCCTCGCAAAAGCCCGAAAGGTTGCCCCATCACGCGTCCTGATCCCGCTCTCCTTCGCGAGCCAGTTCGGGGGTGTCTGCACGCTGATCGGGACATCCACCAACGTCCTGGTCAATTCAATGGCCGTCTCCGGCGGCCTGAAGCCCTTTCACCTCTTTGAATTCGCGCCGATGGGAATTATCCTGGCCATCATCGGCACCATCTATCTGACCTTCGCTTCAAGGATCCTGATACCGAAGCGGGAGGGGACTGATGAGCAGATCGACAAGTACCGGCTCTCCGACTACCTGTCGGAGATGCGGGTTACCGAAGAGTCTCCTCTGACGGGCAAACGGTGGAGCGAGATCGACAGCAAGGACCTCAACGATATCGATTTGATAAAAATCATCCGCGACGGCAAGGCGACCTGGCGGGCTTCGGCCACCAAGATCAGGAGAGATGATTTCCTCCTGCTCCACGGGAACGCCGATGACCTGATCAAGATGAAAAACAACTACCGGCTCGAAACAAAGGCGGACGAGGTGATCCACGACGATCAACTCCAGTCCGATAAAATCGAACTGATCGAGGCGCTGGTGCCGCCACGGTCACGGCTGATCGGACGGACCCTCCGGGGGGCTCAATATATAGAGCGTTTCGGGTGCGTGGCCCTGGCCGTACAGCGGCGCGGCAAGGTTCTCCGGGACCGGCTTGCCGATATCAGTTTTGACGACGGGGATACGCTCCTCCTGCAGTGCCAGAAAGATTCGGTGCGCCGCATTCTTCAGTCTACCGATCTGATCATCACCAACGAACTGACAGACCTCCACCTGCGCAAGGACCGGGCCTTCACGGCACTGGCGATCTTCGTCTCGATGGTTCTCCTCGTCGTTTTCAATGTCCTCCCCCTCCTCGTCGCCGCCCTGAGCGGGGCCGTCGCCATGGTCCTCGGCCGCTGCATCACCATCGAAGAGGCATACAAGGCAATCGACTGGAAGATCATCTTCCTCCTGGGGGGGATCATCCCCCTGGGGCTCGCCCTGGAGCAGACGGGGACCGCCGCGTTGCTTGCCGGCACAATCATGAAGCCGCTGATTGCAATGGGTCCACTCGCTGTCCTGACCTGTCTCTACTTTATTACCGCCGTACTGACCGCAATCATGTCAAACAACGCGTCGGCCATCCTCCTGGTCCCTATCGCGTTTTCCGTCGCGGAATTGATGGGGGTAAGCGCCCGGCCGCTCCTGATGGCTATCACATTCGCCGCATCGACCAGCTTCGCCACGCCGATCGGCTATCAGACCAATACCATGGTTTACGCACCCGGGGGGTACCGTTTTTCCGATTACGCCCGCATCGGCCTGCCACTGAATATCATCTTCTGGATCGTAACGGTTCTGCTGGCGCCGGTCCTGTGGCCTTTTTAAAGAGAACGGACGACACCTCGCCGTTTTCATAGGAGATACAGCATGACCATGCAAATGGCTCTCGTTTTTCTGATCCTCGGTGTGACGGTGGTGCTCTTCGTCACCGATACGCTGCGGGTGGATATCGTGGCCCTCCTGGTGATGGTCACCCTCCCCTGGCTGGGGCTTGTAAAGCCGGCGGAGGCATTCTCGGGGCTCGCCAGCAACGCCGTTGTGGCGATAATCGCCGTCATGATCCTGGGGTATGGCGTTGACCGTTCAGGCGCCATCAACCGGCTCATACAACTCATCGTCTCGACCGCGCGCTCCGATGAAAAGCGGCTGATCGGCCTGGTCACCGTGACGGTGGGTCTGATCTCCGCCTTCATGCAAAATGTCGGCGCAGCAGCCCTCTTCCTCCCCGCCATGCTGAGAATCTCCAAAAGTACCGGGATGCCGGCGTCACGCCTCCTGATGCCCATGGGGTTCGCGGTCATCCTGGGGGGCAACCTGAGTATGGTCGGGTCGACACCCCTTCTTATCCTGAACGATCTGCTGCGGCAGGGCGGACACCACGCATTCGGCCTCTTCAGTGTCACCCCTGTGGGGATCATTCTCCTCGCGGCCGGCGTGACCTATTTCCTCCTTTTCGGCAACCAGATCCTCCCCGGCCTCAAGGAGAGGGCTAAAAAACCGATCAGCAGGCAGATGAAGCTGATCGAGACATGGCACCTTCCCACAACCATCTACCACTGCGCCATCCCGGCAAAGAGCCCCCTGGCGGGAAAAACCAGGGGCGAGGTCCGGATGCGGGCGCAGTACCGGCTGAACCTGCTCGCCCTCGCACAGGGGGACGATGTCCTCTATGCCCCCTGGCGGCATACCCCCTTCGCCGCGGGACAACGGCTGGCAATACTGGGCGACCGGAAAGACCTCAACCGGTTTGTTACCGACTATGGCCTGATGTACCGGGAAGATACAACGCCCTTTGAAGACCTGGAAACGGCGGGGCATGCCGGCTTTGCCGAACTGGTCATACCCGTCAGGGCACCCCTTATCGGAAAAACACTGCGCGAGATAGTCCTCCGCAAGACCTACGGCGTGGAGCCGATTATGCTCCTCAGCGGTGAGCGTGAGGAGCGGGAAAATTTTTCAGATGAACCCCTCCAGCCGGGAACCGCCCTGATCGTTCACGGCCGATGGCAGCAGATCAAGGCCATGGCTGACAACACCAATTTCGTTCTCGTCACCCCTGTCGAGGCCACGGAGGCGTCGGCGAAGCCGCGCCCGATTACCGCACTGGTCTGTTTTGCCGGGGCCATTATCCTCGCCCTCTCCGGCCTTCCGATCGCACTTGGTCTCCTGACGGGGGCCTTGGCGATGATCCTCCTCCGGATCGTACCGATCGATGAGGCCTACCGTGCCGTCGACTGGCGAACGGTTTTTCTCCTGGCGGGCCTGATCCCCCTCGGCATCGCCATGGATCATACCGGCGCGGCCCGGTACGTGGCCATCCAGATCATGCAGTTACTGGAAGGGGGACACACCATCTCCATACTCTTCGCTCTCGGCCTCATTGCCACCCTCCTTTCGCTCGTCATATCGAATGTCGCCGCCACGGTCCTCCTGGTCCCTCTGGCGTTCGTCATGGCGGATATAACCGGTATCAACCCCCGCGGGCTGGCACTGCTGGTCGCCATCTGCGCCTCAAACTCCTTTCTCCTCCCGACGCACCAGGTCAACGCCCTTTTGATGTCCCCCGGGGGATACAGAACGGCAGATTTCATGCGAGCGGGTGGTCCAATGACGATCATCTACCTGACCATATCGGTGTTCTTCGTGTATGTATTGTATGTCTGATGGCAGACACTTTCACAAGGAACGGGCTACACCATTACCTGAAAGGAGGGGAGGAAAAAATCATGGCACTGATAACCATTACAACGGGGATCGGCTGTGGCGGCCCGGAAATCGCGCGCCGCGTGGCCGACGGGTTGGAAATACCGCTGTATGACGATGAAAAGCTCCGGGAGGAATCCATCGCAATGGGCCT